>ENA-OQJC01000065-OQJC01000065.1-human-gut-metagenome-genome-assembly--contig:-NODE-65-length-27619-cov-8.165248_pt1 | contig 27619 bp, 18 predicted proteins | sample MGYA00242600_ERZ504766 | MGnify/ENA primary metagenome ERZ504766 (study PRJEB26092, sample SAMD00036364) | human gut metagenome | host: Homo sapiens | study: EMG produced TPA metagenomics assembly of...
TGCGCTCAGCCTTTAGGAGGTGTGCCATGGAAGGCAGTCCTAGTCGAAAAACCTGCATGTCGCCCTCGGCACGCCGCGAGGACTCCGCACACGCATAAACGCCACCGGCAGATCGTCAACCCCCCCCACAAAGGTGCCTGCCCCCTTTGTGGTGGTTCGTGAGCTTGACGTGAGCGACATCTAGGTTTTTTGCAACTCAATACGACACGTACGCTAACTCTCTTTAACAAGGAGGACCCTATGCTGATGCTCAAAACGGCCACGGTGCTCGAAGCAATCTCCAAGCGCCGCCACACGGCGCGTCCCGCCGCCCACGCCGGCCTGTCCAAGAACACCATATTCGCCGCCACCCATAGCGCCGAGGACGCTCTCGTACTGCTTGACGCCACGGCAAACGGCCTCACCGCCGAACAGGCAACCGAGCGCCTGGACACCTCCGGCCCCAACACCATCGAGGCACCGACCAAGACGCCCGCCCGTCGCATCGCCGACGCCTTCATCGATCCCTTCGCCGGCATCCTCGCCGCGCTCGCGCTGATCTCGCTCTATATCGACGTGCTCGCCGTGCCCGAGCCGCAGCGCGACCCCTCCGCGGTCATCGTCATCGGCATCATGCTGCTGGTATCGGGCGGCATGAAGTTTATCCAGGAAGCCCGCAGCGGCAATGCGGCCGAGGCCCTTAAGGACCTGGTCTCCAACACCTGCACCGCCCTGCGCGACGGCGAGCGCATCAAGATCCCCTTCGACGAGCTCGTCCCCGGCGATGTGATCCGTCTCTCTGCCGGCGACATGGTGCCGGCCGATGCCCGCGTCATCACCGCGCGCGACCTGTTTGTCATCGAGTCCGCATTCACCGGCGAGAGCGAGGCCGTCGAGAAGACCGCTGCCGTCACCGTCGTCGAGAGCGCCGACGGCTCCGCGCTGCCACTCTCTGCCTGCAGGAACATCGTCTTTACCGGCACCTCCGTGCAAAACGGCACCGCCATGGCGCTTGTCGTTGCCACCGGCTCGGACACCTATCTGGGCGGCATCGCCAAAATGCTCAGCGGGCGCGGCGAAAAGAGCGCGTTTGACCGCGGCGTCTCGAGCGTCTCCATGTTGCTCGTACGCCTCATGCTCGTTATGGCGCCGGCCGTCTTTGCCATCAACGCCGCCACCAAGGGCAACGTCATCGACGCGCTGCTGTTCGCCACGAGCGTGGCCGTGGGCATCACGCCGCAGATGCTTCCCGTCATCGTGACCACGAGCCTGTCACAGGGCGCCAAGGACCTCGCCCGTCGCCAGGTTATCGTCAAGGAGCTGCCGGCGATTCAAAACCTGGGTGCCATGGACATCCTGTGCTGCGACAAGACCGGCACCCTCACCGAAGACCGCATCGTGCTCGAGCGCTACCTCAACACCGACGGCAACGAGGACGCACGCGTGCTGCGCCATGCGTTTTTGAACAGCTTCTTCCAGACCGGCCTCAAAAATCTTATCGACCTGGCCGTAATCGACCGTGCCGATGTGACACCCTCGACCGTCGCACCCGATTCCATGCTGGGCCAGAGCCTGCGCGACCGCTACACCAAGGTCGACGAGGTTCCCTTCGATTTCTCGCGCCGTCGCCTGAGCGTAGTTGTCTCCGACGCCCAAAGCAAAACCCAGATGGTTACCAAGGGAGCTGCCGAGGAAATGCTCGAGATCTGCTCTTTTGTCGAGGTCAACGGTATCGCCCGGCCGCTCGCCGAAGACAAGCTCGCCCAGATTCGCAAGCAGATCGCCAATCTTAACGCCGAGGGCCTGCGCGTGATTGCCGTGGCGCAGAAGACCGATCCGCGCTGCGTGGGCGAGTTTGGCATCGCCGACGAATGCGACATGGTGCTGATGGGCTTTTTGGCCTTCCTCGATCCGCCCAAAGCAAGTGCCGCGGGCGCCGTCGCCACGCTCGAGGCCAAAGGCGTGGCGGTCAAGGTCCTGACCGGCGACAACGACCGCGTCGCCGCCACCGTCTGCGAGCAGATTGGCATCGACGCGAGCAACGTCTTGCTGGGCTCCGAGATCGATGCACTCGACGACACCGAGCTTGCCGAGCGCGCCGAGAAAACCCACCTCTTCGCCAAGCTCTCGCCACTGCAGAAGGCACGCCTGGTGCGCGTCATGCGCGAGATGCTCGACCACACCGTGGGCTTTATGGGCGACGGCATCAACGACGCCGCCGCCATGCGTGCGAGCGACTGCGGCATCTCGGTCGATTCGGCCGTCGACATTGCCAAGGAATCCGCCGATATCATCTTGCTTCAGAAGGACCTGGGCGTGCTCGAGCGCGGCATCATCGAAGGCCGCCGCACCTACGGCAACTTGCTCAAGTACCTCAAGACCACAGTGAGCTCCAACTTTGGCAACGTGCTGTCCGTGACCGTCGCGAGCCTGTTCTTGCCGTTTTTGCCCATGAGTGCCCTGCAGCTGGTGCTGCTGTCGCTGGTCTACGAAATCGTGTGCATCGCGCTACCGTGGGACACCGTCGATGACGTCTGGACCGCCCGTCCGCGCGCCTGGGACGCCGCGTCCATCAAGGGCTTTATGCTCGAGCTGGGCCCCGTGAGCTCGCTGTTTGACATCGTGACCTTCGCCGCGCTCTTCTTTGTGGTGTGCCCCGCCACCGTGGGCGCAAGCTGGTCCGAGCTCTCCGGGACGGGCAACGTCGCGGGTATGGCGACCTTCGCTGCACTCTTCCAGAGCGGCTGGTTTGTCGAGTCCATGTGGTCGCAGACACTCGTGGTCCACATGCTGCGCTCCCCGCATCTGCCGAGCCCGCGCGACCACGCCGCGCCCGCACTGTGCGCTCTCACCGTGCTAGGCCTGGCGCTTGTCACCTGGCTGCCGGCAAGCCCCATCGCCGATGCGCTCGGCCTCATGACGCTGCCCGCGAGCTTTTTTGGGCTGCTCATTGGCATCGTTACCGCCTATATTGCGCTCACCCAGCTGGCAAAGCGCCGCTACATTGCACGCCACGGCGAGCTACTGTAGCGAGCAGACGGAAAACACCCTGCCAGCTGCCGTTGCCACTACCACAGCTGCCAACGCCTCTGCCGCTGCCGCAGTCTGTCCCCTCAGCAGTTGCGGTGGAATAGTTCCTGTTTAAAGCCCCATGACTTTGATTTAGGGACTATTCCACCGCAACTTATTGGAGGATTAGCTAGTCCTTGGGCGTCCAGGACCAGAAGAAGTTGATAAGGGCCACACGTGAGGTGGTGCCGGTCTTTTTGTTGATCGAGGAAATGTGACGGTAGAGCGTTGAGCGCGAAAGGAAGAGCGTTGCGGCGATGTCCTGAACGCTCTGGTCCGAAACGACCAAGACCTCAAGAATATCGCGCTCGCGCTCTGTAAGCCCAAAGGCGGCAACGAAGGCATCGAGGCACTCATCGGGCGTGAACTCCGCTGCCTCCACGGGCGCGGAATCGGAACATGCGGGTGCAAAATCCCCACCAAAATCGTCGGTAGCAAGTGCCAGTCCATCCCACATCACGACATCATCGGCTCGTCGCCCCAACTGCCCCAGCAGCGTACGTCCCCAATGAGTGGCCGAAGAGTGTCCCCAGCGACTAGCCAAAAATGGGCCATGTGTCCCAGTTGTGGAGACTCCTTGAGCCGTCTGGGTATCGTGAAAGATCGCGCACTCCCCCATCATCAAAAGTGACACACGCTACCTGTTGATGGGAGGCAGCCATGGGCTTCTTTGACAAGATGTTCGAAAAGAAAGAGTGCGCGATTTGCGGTACCGAGCTGGGACTTTTGGGAAAGACCAAGATCAGCGAAGGCTACCTGTGCAAAGAGTGTGCCGGCAAGCTCTCCCCCTACTTCCACGGCTATCGCTCCAGCACCGCGGACGATATCCGCGAGCAACTCGCCTACCGCGAGGCCAATGCCGAACGCCTGGCCTCATTCAACCCTACGCGCACGCTCTCTGCCGGGCGCACCAACATCATGCTCGACGAAGACGCGGGCCTGCTGATCATTACCTCGCAGAGCCGCTGGCGCGATGCCAACCCCGATATCATCGAGTTCTCGCAGGTACTCGGCTGCGATATGGATATTGACGAGCATCGCACCGAAATCTATCGCGAGACCAAGGACGGCGAGCGCGAAAGCTACAATCCGCCGCGCTATGACCTGGATTACGACTTTAACCTGACCATTCACGTCAACACGCCGTACTTTACCGAGATCAACCTGCGCGTGAACGACTCCACCATCGATCAGCGCGGTTCCATCGAATACCGCGAGGCCAAGCGCCAGGCAACCGAGGTCCGCGACGCGCTGGTGCAGCTGCGTCAGGAAACGCGCGACAGCGTCGTGGCCGCCAAGGCCCCCAAGACCGCGGTCACCTGCCCCTTCTGCGGAGCCACCACCATTCCCGATGCCAGTGGGCGCTGCGAATACTGCGGCGGCGCCATCGGCGCATAGCCTCCGGCAAGGAAAGGACCGATCATGGCCTTCGAGAGCGTCAACTATCAGTGCCCTGCCTGCGGTGGCCCCCTTCACTTTGCCAGCGCCGAGCAAAAGCTCGTCTGCGACTACTGCGATTCGCGTTTTGAAGTCGAAGAAGTCGAGGCCCTCTATCGCGAGCGCCAGGACAAGGCAGACGCCAAAGCCGATGCCGCAGCCGCGGCTCCCAAACCTGCTGCCGACGATGCCGTGCAGGAGCTGGCTCAAAACGCCGGCTACATCTGCTCGTCGTGCGGTGCCGAGCTGGTCTCGGACGGCACCGTCGCCGTCACCACCTGCCCATACTGCGGCAACTCCGCCGTGGCACCCGGCCAGCTCTCGGGCGACTTCTCACCCGACCTGGTGATTCCGTTTAAGCTCGGGCGCGACGATGTCATGGCCGCGCTCAAAGACCACTACAAGGGCAAAATCCTGCTGCCCAAGAGCTTTGTCACCGGCAACCACATCGACGAGGTCCAAGGTGTCTACGTGCCGTTTTGGCTCTACGGCGCCCGCGTGGACGGCGAAGTGTACTTTGATGCGACCAACGAGACCGTAACCGAAGAATCCGACCGCACCGTCACGACCACCGACCACTACGATGCCTACCGCAAGGGAAATATCTCGTTTGAGCGCGTGCCCGTCGACGGATCGTCCAAGATGCCCGACGGCCATATGGACGCCATCGAGCCGTTTGACTACGACGCGCTGCGCCCGTTCTCGGTCGCTTATATGCCCGGCTACATCGCCAACCGCTACGACGAGGATTGCGAAACCTGCAAGGCGCGCGCCGAGCGTCGTATGGAAGAAAGTACGATTTCGGCCCTGCGCGAGACCGTCGTCGACGAGTATGACGACGCCACGGTTGAAAGCAAGCAGCTCGACTACACCTGGGAAGACAGCGACTACGCCCTGTTCCCCGTGTGGATGCTCTCCACCTCGTGGAACGGCAAGAGTTACCTGTTTGCCATGAACGGCCAGACCGGTCGCATGGTCGGCGAGCTCCCCTGCTCCAAGCCCAAGCTCGTCATCGCCTCGGTGCTGTTCTTTGTGATCGGGTTTGTCCTCTCCCAGATTCTCTTTATGGGAGAGAACGCCTTCGATCTGGATTACCTCACCTTTGATATCGAGGGCATCCTCATCAACATCGTCGCGCCGCTGATCATCGTGGTCATCGCAGACGTGCTGCTGGTGGGCCAGCTCAAGACGGCCAACGAGGCCACCCACGCCGATTGCTACTGCGGCGAGCTCGACCTGACCGAGAAGCACGACACCTTCAGCCACACCGAGACCACCGTTGTCATGAAGGACAACAAGGACGATTAGCCATTCTGACCAATACCACCCGGCCTTTGACGAGAAAGGAAGATCACCATGGGACTCTTGAAAGCTGGATTGGGCGCTGCCGGCGGCGTCATGGCCGACCAGTGGAAGGAATTTATCTATTGCGAATCGATGCCCGCTGACGTCTTGGCCTGCAAGGGCAGTAAGCGCACCGGCGGCCGCAGCTCCAACACGCGCGGCGAGGACAACGTCATCTCCAACGGCTCGGTCATCGCCGTCAACGACGGCCAGGGCATGCTCGTGGTGCAAAACGGCAAAATCATCGAGGTTGCACTGGAGCCTGGCGAGTTCGTCTTCGACACCGGCAGCGAGCCGAGCGTCTTTAGCGGCAACCTAGGCGACTCCATCAAGGAGACGTTCGCCAATATCGGCAGCCGCTTTACCTTTGGCGGCGACGCAGGCAAGGACCAGCGCGTCTACTTCATCAACACCAAGGAGATCATCGGTAACAAGTACGGCACTGCCTCTCCCGTGCCCTTCCGCGTAGTCGACAACAATATCGGTCTGGATGTCGACATCTCCGTTCGCTGCAACGGCGAGTATTCGTACCGTATCACCAACCCGCTGCTGTTCTACACCAACGTGTGCGGCAACGTGACCGATAGCTACACGCGCGATAAGATCGACAGCCAGCTTAAGTCCGAGCTGCTCACCGCTCTGCAGCCCGCCTTTGCCAAGATCTCGGAAATGGGCATTCGCTACAGCGCCATCCCCGGTCACACCACCGAGCTCGCCCGCGCGCTCAACGAGGTCCTCTCGGCCGACTGGCGCGACCTACGTGGCGTCGAGATCGTGAGCTTTGGCGTCAACTCCATCGCCGCCTCGCAAGAAGACGAGCAGATGATCAAGGACCTGCAGAAGGCCGCAGTTATGCGCGATCCCACCATGGCGGCCGCCAACATCGCCAGCGCCCAGAGCGACGCGATGCGCGCGGCAGCGGCCAACCCCAACGGCGCGATGGCAGGTTTTATGGGCATGGGCATGGCAGGCGGCATGGGCGGCATGAACGCTAGCCAGCTGTTCGCCGCCGGTCAGGCACAGCAGCAGGCTGCCCCGCAGCCGACTCCGGCTCCCGCCCCCGCACCGGCACCCGCTGCCGCACCTGCGGCCGGCGCATGGACCTGCAGCTGCGGCGCCACCAACACCGGCAAGTTCTGCTCCGAGTGCGGCAGCCCCGCACCCGCCCCGGCACCGGCCAAGTGGTTCTGCCCCAACTGCGGTAGCGAAAACGTCGGCAAGTTCTGCAGCAACTGCGGAACGCCCAGGCCCTAACCCCTCTATCTGGTAATTGGCGGGGGATCCGCCACCCCCGCATTTGCTTCTATGAGTTTCGTTCGATGGAGGAGGACACCATGAAGACAACGTTCAAAAAGTCCGCGCTCGCATTCCTGACATGTATCTTGGCGCTCGCCTTTGCCCTGACGGGCTGCAGCGGCGGCGGCAAAGACCCCAAGGCCAACTTCGTCGGCAGCTGGCAGTACTCGGGCGGAACCTTGGACGGCGAAGAGCTCACCGATGAGTACATGGATATGCTCAAGGAGTGGGGCCTCAACTGTATCCTGATCCTCGACGAAGACGGCACGGGCGTCCTCGACATGTTCCTTGAGGTCGCCGACCTGAAATGGGAGGCCAAGGACGCCACCACCGTAACGATTACCGCCGAAGATGAGTCGCACGACCTGAAGCTCAAGGACGACAAGCTCGTCCTGGAGGTGGACGGCGACAAGCTTATCTTTACGAAGTCCGACAAGGATCTGTCCGGTACGGTGAAGAAGGATCGCGAGAACGCCGAGAAGGAAGAAGAGATCGATGAGGCCGTCGAAGACGACGACGTCCAGAGCATCGAAATCTCCCCCGCCGTCACCGTCGCCGATGACGATCTGTGCACCATCACCATCACCGAGAAGTTCAAGGACGACTGGGGCGATATCGGCTTTGTCGTCAACATCACCAACAAGAGCGACAAGGACCTGACCTTCTACGCTCCTTCCGGCAAGACCAACGTCAACGGCACCATGAAGGAACCCTGGTTCTCGGCTCACCTGATGCCCGGCACCAACGCCACCGAGGAATTCACGTTCTCGAACGGCACGCTCGATAGCCTTGACGACCTCGTCAATACGACCATCGGCATCGACGCCTACCTGACCGATTCCTACGAGGACGTCGCCTCCTACAGCGCAACCATCGCGTAGCGGCACGTAACATCAGCCGCGGATTGGCGGACACATCCGCGCACATGTCAGGCGGGGCCGCAGGAGATAATCCTGCGACCCCGCCGCCTTGCGCCGACAGCACCGCCCACACAAGCAAACCGCCCGCCGTTTTTAGATGCAAAACAGCGGGCGGCCTATCTTTGGCGTTGGAACACGGGCGGCGCACCGACTACGGGCGCTCCATATTGGGGACGATGCTGCCCTCGGTCACCGCATGCACGGCAAGACGCATGATGTTGTCGTAGCCGGTCTTGCTCAGGATCTCCGAGATGCGGCGCTTGATGGTGCCCTCACTCATAAACAGTTCGGCCGCGATCTCGCGACGGCTCTTGCCCTCGCAGGCAAGGCGCAAAATTGATAGCTCCACATCGTCGAGTGCCGCCGTACCCGAAAAAATGCTCTCGGGCGGCTTGGGAAACGTGCAATAGCCCGCCAGCGTGGAGCGCATCACGGCGAACAGCTCGTCGATACCGACGTTCTTGTACACAAAGCTATCGACGCCCGCCTCGCGGGCCTGATCGACAAAGGTGATCTCGGGCATGCCGGTCATGATAATGATGCGACACTCGGGCAGCCGCTCCTTGATGCGCGCCGCCGCCACGATGCCGTTTGAATCGTGTTCGGTGCACACGTCCATCAGTATCATGTCCGGACGCTCCTTGAGCGCGACACCCAAGGCCTCGGAGGCATCGGCGATGGCTGAAACAACGGTCATATCGGGCTGGTCGCCAACGGAGCGCGCCAGGCTCTCGCGCAGAATGGCCTGGTCTTCGACTATAAGGACGCGAATCATGAGCTTCTCCTCCGAACAGCGGCGTTGGGCGTAAGTGGAATGGATACCGTAAGCGTAAAGGGCGGGGCGGCGTGGACCTCTAGGCTGCCGCCCAGATCTTGCGCGACATGCCTCATACCTGGGATACCCGTTCCCTCGCGATACGATACGGGGGCCGGGGACCCGTCGTTAGAAATCGTCATGCGCGCGACGGCTCCAGCATCCGCCCCCTCCTGCCACAGACGCACGTGGACCCGATGCGCCTGCGCATGCTTGGTGGCATTGGTCGAGGCCTCGCGGATAATCTGCAAAAATGCGGCGGCGACACGCGCGTCCTCAGGCAGCGCACCCTCAACATCGATCTGCACACTCACCAGGCCAAAAGCATGGACGATATCACCCAGCCGCTCTGCAGGCTCGCTGGCACCGCCACTGCGCAAATCGGCGGCGATTGAGCGCAGCAACGGGTCAATCTGCTCAAGCGACTCATCGTCCAGACGCCCCTCCTCCAAATAGCGATGAAGAATGGACAGGCGCTGCCCGATCACATCGTGCACGCGGGCGCGCATACGCAGGTAGGCCGCATTGTCGGCAACCTTTTTAACTTCTTCGATCTGGGCCTGGAGCTCTTGGCCCGCAAGCTCAAGCAGGTGGTTGGCTTGCGCCAGGCGGTCGTGGGCATGCGCGTATTCCGTCACATCCAGGCCGACGACGCGCTCGAACGGACGGCCCGAGACTGTGACGGAGTCACGCACGAACAGACGAATCTCGGAAGGAGAGATCTCGACCACCGCACGCGCCTCACCAAAGCGGTCCAGATTAATCCGCACACGGTTCCTACTGCTTTCGGGCATTTGCATGCTAAGTTTACGCAGGTCGTTCCATGTGCCGCTCATGTCGCGTAGATCGGTTGGCATATGAAGTTCCACCAGGTTTTTGCGCATGCAGCGGTTCATGAGCAACGGACGGCCCTTTGGATCCAGATACAGGATGCCGACGGGAATCACGTTGATGGTCTCGATCGTCGAGAACGTGGTGATATCCTCCTGGCGGTTGCGGACATCCATCAAGAGCGCCGCGATGGAACGGAACAGGAAGAACGCTCCCTCTGCGATAAGGACAACGGTCCACGCCGAGCCCATGGCAAAAACCACCGGCGGTGTAACGGCGACAACAAGCAGCAGCTCGACTAGCATGACGGGGCGACGATAGTGCACCATAAGCACCACGCCACAGGCAAAGATCGCGGCATTGAGCCACAACGCTCCGCCCATTGCCCTGGCGCAAACGTCAAGCGGCGCCACCAGATGCGAGCCAGACGACGCGAACAGGATAAGCGCCGAAATCATCAGATGAAGCACAAGGCTCGCCTCGTAGGCGCAAATCACCTTACGGTTATAGGCCGAGCGGCGCGATGCGATGAGCGGGACGTGGATCGTCTGCAGACACGCAGCCAGGGCAAAGACAACATCGAGCGCAACGATTTGGGGAAGAATGAGCGAAATCTGCATCGTCACTCACCCGCCCTCGGCATCAAGACGATCATGCGCAGCTGGCCGGGCTCGCCCTCAAAGCGGTATGCCACGTTGCGCCCTTGCAGAGCGCTTTCGAGCTCTTGCGCAGCGGGCGTCTGCGAAAGATCTTCATCATCGTTGGAAAAAAGCGTGGCGCGCAGCTCGACACTGCATCGGTCATGGTCGCCCAAGTGATACATAAGCGCCGGATGGTCGGTGGTGTAGGCAAAAAACGCAAAGTCATACACGCAGTCGTACAGGGCGCTTACCGTACTGGCGTGCAACGGGCGCCGTATGGCGATAATCGAGGCGCAATCGATATCGATGGTGCGCAGGTCGCTTGCGAGCTCGTTGGCAATGAGCTGAATGCGGTCGCGATCAAAACCGCTCTCCCCGTGCTGTGCCAACGTGAGCGACCCCTTGCGTTTGCAATAGGCGACGAGCATCTTGGCGCGCTGCAGCATGCGATAACGCTCGTGCGAAGACGCTTCGTCGGTCAACGGCGGCAGCGAGCTCAGCAGGTCGTACATCCTTTCGAGCGCGCGGGCAAGCGCCTGGTCTACGTCTTGGACCAGCAAGGTCTCGGCCTCTTGATCTGCCAAATGCGTCTTAAGGTCGTAGTCGGCGGCGAGTAGCTCGTTTTGACGCTGCAGCTCCATGCGACGATGTGCCAGTTCACGGTTAAGCTCATTGAGCTCCGACACGTCTTGGGCAAGCAGGGCCGATCCGCCCAGCAGTGGAAAGGCACGGTACATCACATCGGGATCGGACGCCACGGCAAAGGCATGGGCGCGGCCGTGCTCCTGGGTCCGCAACTCCTCGCGCACGCCTACCGGCATTGGCTTTGACACCGGCGTGGCATAGACTTCCTGCAGGTCGCGCGTTAGAACTTTGAGGTCGAGCGGCAAGGTGTCGAAGATGCCGGCGATGTCGTGATACGACGGAATGACACCGCAATCGAGACAGATTTCCATCGCCACCACGCACAGGACGCAATAGATGAGCGAAAAGTTGAGCCTCCATGCCCAGGGCACGCGCAACGCATACGAGATGGCAAAGAATGCGCCACCCAGTAGCACGAGCGCCGCCGTGCCCGAGAAACGCTGGATGCGAAAGGACGAGGACCGACCGACCAGGATAAAAAAGGCCACGAAGTCAAAGGCCGTCCACACGAGGACGGCGAAATAACCCCAGCCGTACGTGTAATCGTTGCTCCAGGTGTCGCTTGTGCGGTCAAAGCGGAAGACCTGCTGGTGAAAATCGTTGGTGAGCACAAATCCGATAAGCAGGATGGCCACAATCCACAGCGCAGCGCAGTAGCGACGACCCAGGCGGTGTTGTTCCAGGCCCGCAAGGCGCAGACCACACAACTGGTAGAGCAGCGGAATGAGCGTCATGGGCACGTAGTACAGGTACCACAGCACGGTGGCATAGAACGGCGTGAACGACTTGTACTTGAGAATGACTTCGATCATCCACAGGGCGCAGATGGTGGCGACGGCAACAAGGCGACGGCGCAACACATAGTCCAAACAGCGCAGATAGACCGACACGCCCCAGATCGAAAATACAATTGCGGCGACAAGCAGCGGGAGAGAGCTCGAATGGACGAGCGCATCCACGACCTCTCCGGACACCTCGCTATAGGCGGGCACGGCATTGGAAAGCTTGGAATCGGAGGCGAACAACGCCGGCAAGACTGCCAAAAGTATAAGGAACAGCGCGGTGGTGACACCGGCGATAGCAAAGACGCGATGGCGATATGCACGGTGCGTTATACCAACTAGGAATCGCGGCATGGCGAACAACCTGCCGCCCCTGGGATCCGCAACCGGCGCGGTCCGGGCGGCCGCGTGGCCGATATGTCGCTCGCGGGTACCCATAGTGCCTTTAGTGTACCGACAGATGGGTCGAAAAAGCGGGCCGCATGTCCCAAAATCCGCAGACGGCAAGGCGTCCGGTGAGCATTAACTGCTCGCCGGGCGCCTTGGTTAGGAGGCTATGAGGATGAGCACGCGAAATTCACAGCGGTCAGGCCCGCCCCCCCCTAAGGGCCTGAGGTGCTCAAGATTGGGAGCGACAAGCCCGACGAAGCGTACTTAGGTACGCGAGGAGGGTTGGAGCCCCAAGGTTGAGCGCCTCAGTGCCCTTAGGAAAGGTCCTCACCATTAGAAGCAATAACCTTCTTGTACCAGTCGAAGCTCTTCTTCTTGGAGCGCTTGAGGGTGCCGTTGCCGGCGTCGTCGCGATCCACATAGATAAAGCCATAGCGCTTGGACATCTCGCCCGTGCCGGCCGAGACCAGGTCGATCGGGCCCCAGGTGGTGTAGCCCAGCAGGTCAACGCCGTCCTCAGTCACCGCATCGCGCATCGCGGCGATGTGCTGACGCAGGAAGTCGATACGGTAGTCGTCGTTGATGGAGCCATCCTCCTCGACAACATCCTTGGCGCCCAGACCGTTCTCGACCACAAACAGCGGCTTCTGATAACGGTCGTACAAGTCGTTGAGGGTGATGCGGAAGCCCAGCGGATCGATGGCCCAGCTCCACTGGCTCTCCTGCAGGTAGGGGTTCTTGGCGCCGGCGAAGGCGTTGCCCTGGGTGCGCTCGACATCGGGGTTATCGGCACCGGCGGAGCAACGGGTGCTGTAATAGCTAAAGCTGATGAAATCGACGGTGTTGGCGGCCAGGATCTCGCGGTCCTCGTCCGTCATACCCACATCGATGCCTAGACGCTCGAGCTTCTTGACGGCATAGGCCGGATAGTAGCCACGGCTCTGGACGTCGACGAAGAAATAGTTGCTCTGGTTGTCGAGCTGCGCCTGGCGTACATCGCCCGGACGGCAGCTGTAGGGGTGGTAGCTACCTGCGGCAAGCATGCAGCCGATCTTGATCTCGGGGTCGATCTCGTGGGCGATCTTGGTTGCCCACGCGCTGGCGACGAGCTCGTTGTGGGCGGCCAGGTACTCGACGGCCTCCTTGTTCTCGCCCTCCTCAAAGACCAGACCGGCACCCATAAACGGCAGGTGCAAGATCATATTGATCTCGTTGAAGGTGAGCCAGTACTTCACCAGCCCCTTATAGCGGGTAAAGATCGTGGTGGCGAGGTTCTTGTAGAAGTCGATGAGCTTGCGGTTGCGCCAGCCGCCGTACTCCTTGATGAGGTGAATCGGGCAATCGAAGTGCGTGATGGTCACGAGCGGCTCGATGCCGTACTTTTGGCACTCGCGGAATACGTCCTCATAGAAGGCCAGGCCAGCCTCGTTGGGCTCGGCCTCGTCACCGTTGGGGAAGATACGGGTCCACGCCAAGCTCATGCGGAAGGTCTTAAAGCCCATCTCGGCAAAGAGGGCGATGTCCTCCTTGTAGTGGTGATAGAAATCGATGCCGGTCTGCGCGGGATAGTAATAGCCATCCTCGAAGTCGAGCATCTTGCGCTGGCCGGAGACCACCGCATAGCGCTCGGGGCCGTGCGGTGCCACGTCCACGTTGGCCAGGCCACGGCCGTCCACGTTGTAGGCGCCCTCGCACTGGTTGGCAGCCGTCGCGCCGCCCCACAGGAAGTCGTTACGGAAAGCCATGCATCAATCCTTTCATATGCCGCTTGTCGTGGTTTCAGTATCCCCGCAAACGGGGTGCCACCCAACGGCAACGACGCAGGTCGATACTTCTTTTCGCGTGCAGGCGCCCGGCAGCCACCCCACCTGACACTTTTTGATACCCGCCTGCCCAAGCCGCCACAAAGGGGACAGGCACCTTTGTGGTGGTTTGGGGGTAGTTTGTCTCGATCTGTAACAGGTAGGCCGTCAAAACCGGGCCTGGTGTTACAGATCGAGATTTTCGGGCGGGCCCCTGCAGTTCGTCTAAATCTGTAACAGGTAGAGACGATTTAGCCCGCTAGGTGTTACAGATTGAGACAGAAGATTCTAGTCGCAGGTGATGTCGAGGTTCTTGCCGATGAGGCCTACGTAGCCGCCTTCGGCAGCCTTGGGACTGTCGGCGTGGCAGAGGACCCACTTGTCGGCCTTCCAGTAGCAGTAGCTGTCGCCGGCCGCGGGCATGTCGGCCGCAGCCTCGGGACGCGGACCGTTGGTGCCGGCGGGTAGCGCCACCATCACCTGGAAGCCGCCGTCGTCGACCATGCAGGGCGTGTAGTGGAGCGTGGTGTTGAAGACTTCGACGACCGTACCCGCCGGTACGCGGAACGCCTTGACGTACGCGGTGTCGAGCTTGCCGTCCTCGATCTCCCAGCGATGCGCCACAAGCAGGATAAAGTCGCGTGCGCCCAGGTTAAACTCGCTGGCGCGGTGATACTCCAGGCAGTTGAGACGCGTGTTGTGCCCGTTGCACCAGCCGAGCTGGAAGGGACGGCCACCAAACATGAGAAAGCCCAGCTTATCGGCATCCTTGACGCCCTCGAGCTCCGGCGCACTTGCTACGTACTTGCTGCCCTCGGGAATGGGCGTGGCAGAAAGCGCCTCGAGCACAGGCGACGTGAGCTCGGACGGAACGTTATCCCAAACGTTGCCATAGGACTTGAACTCGGAATCCTCGACAGAATAGATATGCATGTTCACTCCTGTTCGTTTATGTGACGGTATGAACATTCTAGAACAAACATGAGCGATTTTGAACGCTCGTCCCGACTACTCAACAAAAAGGCGCCCCCGCATAAGCGAAGGCGCCCAATGCGCACGTTTTAGGCAATAAAGCCCTTACGCCTGCTGATAGTGCAGGTGCTTCTCGTCGATATCGGCCAGGTCACGGTCGAGATAGCGGCGCGCGAGCCAGTTAGCCATGGGAAGGTTCTGGTCCAGGTAGTTGCCGCACTCCTCGGGAACGGCACCGGGGACATCGCCCTCAAAGCCGGCAACAAACTCGAACAGCTCACGCACGAGCGGCAAGATCTCCTCGCTCGTCAGCTCACCAAAAACGACAAGGTAAAAGCCCGTGCGGCAGCCCATGGGGCCAAAGTAGACAATGCGGCTCGACCACTCGGCATGGTTGCGAAGGAACGTCGCGCCCAGGTGCTCGATGGTGTGGCACTCGGCCGTGTTCATGACCGGCTCCTTGTTGGGCGTGGTCAGGCGCAGGTCAAACGTGGTGACGGCAGCACCGGTCGCCGGATCGCGGTCGATGCGGCTCACATAAACGCCGGGCTCAAGCAACAGATGATCAACGGAAAAGCTGGCGATGCGCTCCATGGCAGATCCTCTCGATAGTCAAATTGGAACAGGGCTCTTTTAGCTGGTTCGAATGGTCGCACCAATCATACCAGTCAAAAAAGCCCCGTCCAAAAAGACAACTTAGCCAAGGACACGGGCCATGCGCGTCTTGAACTCGGACAGGAAGCGCGGGGCATCCACGGTCAGTGCCACCAGCGCACTCTTGTCCGGATCGGACAGGCGGTGCTCGTCGCAAATGGTGCGGCCGCGATACTCGCCCAGCAGATCAACACGCAGGTTGCAGCCGAGCGCACCCACGAGCGTGGGGTCGATCGCCACGGCAACGGCCAGCGGATCGTGCAGCGCACAACCACCCAGGTAGGGTGCGTTCATCTCGTACGAGCCAATGTAGTGTTCGACCATGCTCGCAAATGCGCAGCCCGCCATGGTGCCCGAGCCCGTCCAGCCGGCAATGTCGCGGCGCGTAAGCACCACGCGGTGCGTCACGTCCAGGCCCACCATGGTGAGCTTGCGGCCCGAACGCAGCACGGCATCGGCCGCCTCGGGATCGCTTGCCATGTTGGCCTCGGCACCCGCACTCACGTTACCGGGCACGGTCAGGGCGCCGCCCATTACCACCACGCGGCCGATAGACATCACCGCCGCCGCATCGCGCTCCAGGGCAAGCGCCAGGTTGGAGAGCGGGCCGGTCGCTACGTAGACCAGATCGGGACCATAGGTGCGCGCGGCATCGATCAGATAATCGACCGCAGCGTTGCCATCGGCAGACGTCGCCCCCACCGGCTCGTAGGGTGACGCGGGCACGCTCGCGCCGCCGATGCCGTTCTTGCCGTGAATGAGCGCGGTGGACGCCGGCGGCGTATAAGGCTCAGTCGCCTGCAGAGGACGGTCGGCACCCAGGTACACCGGCACCTCGGGACGACCCAACAGGTCGAGCACCGCCAGGCAGTTATGCGCCGACTGGTCGACGCGCACGTTGCCAAAACACGTGGTAATGCCCACGAGCTCCACCTCGGGGCTCGCGATGGCATAGGCAAGTGCCATCGCATCGTCCACACCCATATCCAGATCAAGGATCAGCTTCTTGATTGCCATTGTTCTACTCCGCTTCTCCGTCTTGTACCAAATCGTCTAAACCAAACACGCGATCAACTTCGGCGCGCGTGGGAATCGACTGCTGCGCGCCCAAGCGCGACGCCGTCACCGCCGAGGCGCGTGCGCCCGCCGCCATGCACTCAAAGAGCGGCAGGCCCTCCAGACGAGCTGCAGCAAGCGCACCGATAAACGTATCGCCCGCGGCCGTCGTATCGACCACCGCACTCGACAGCGCCGGCATGCGCAGCGGCTCGCCGTCATCGCCAAGCGTAACCGACCCGGCGCCGCCCAACGTGATGACCGCAGCTCCGGCACCCTTGGCGAGCAGGGCATCGAGCGCCGCGACGCAGCTCGCATCATCCGTGGGCAAGATGCCCGTCAGCACCTGGCACTCAGTCTCGTTGGGGCAGACCAGGTCGACCGCAGGCCAGGCCTCCGCAGGCAACTCGCAGGCAGGTGCCGGATTAAAGACCGTATAGAACCCCAGCTCGTGAGCGCAAACAAGCGCCTCGGCCGTCGCCGCAAGGTCACATTCGCCCTGGGCGATAAAGACGCTTCCGGCAGCCGGGGCAATCTTGCTGGCATCGCCGTCGAGTTCATCGGCCACCAAACGCCTTAGCGTGCGGGCAACGTCCTCGCCCGCAAGCGCATGGTTGGCGCCCGGTGACAGCACGATGCGGTTGTCGCCCTCGCAGCGAATGATGGTCGCCGTTCCCGTCTCTACGTCATCGCGATGCGCTACAAAGTCACAGTCCACGCCAGCATCTTGGAGCCCCGCCACGAGCGACGTGCCAAATGCGTCGCAGCCGACCGCGCCGATCATGCACGTGCGCGCGCCCATGCGTGCAGCTGCCACGGCCTGGTTGGCGCCCTTACCGCCGGCATTGCTGATAAATCCGCCGCCGCCGACGGTCTCGCCCGCACGCGGCATGCGCTCGCACGCCACCGAAAGGTCCATGTTCATGCTGCCGAACACCGCAACGATGCCGCAATCTGCCATGGAAACCTCCTCGTCCGCGGGCTCTGCGCCCGCTGTTGGCCGTCAATCGTGCGCTCTCGCGCCTCTATAACTTTAGTTCACTTTGATGTGGACGCGCACTTGAGCTTGCGCCGGCAGCAAGCATTCACAGGAGCAGGCGGTTACAATGAAAACGTGCTGATTATTCTCGTCATTGGATGATGTTTTATGGAACAATTCCCGCGATCGAGCTCGCGCAGCTCACGCCACGCGAGCGATCAACGAGCGCCGCACGAACGTTCGCGCGCTAGCCGACAAGCCACCGAGCCGAGCCGTGCCGCAGGCTCTCATCGCGTGCCCGCCAACAAGGGCGCCCGCACCAACGGCGCCGCAAAAGAACAAGCACCCACGCGCCCCAAATCTCGCTATATCCCCGCCCTCGACGGCCTGCGCACGCTTGCCGTCGTCGCAGTGGTGCTCTATCACCTCAACCTCACATGGGCTCAGGGCGGCCTGCTCGGCGTCACGATCTTCTTTGTGCTTTCGGGCTATCTGATCACGCGCCTGCTGCTCAACGAAGTCGCTAAGACCGGCCGCATCGACCTTAAGAGCTTCTGGATTCGCCGCATCCGTCGCCTGGTCCCCGCCGTGGTAACGGTAGTGTTCGTGACCTGCGCGCTGTGCACCATCTTTAACCACGTGATGCTCACCAAGATGCGCCCCGACATCCTGCCGTCGCTGTTGTTCTTCAACAACTGGTGGCAGATTGCCCAAAACGTCTCGTACTTCAATGCCCTGGGCGATCCCTCGCCGCTCACGCATTTTTGGTCGCTTGCCATCGAGGAACAGTTCTACCTGATTTGGCCGCCACTGCTGTTTGCCATGGTATCCATGCATGTGAGCAAGCCCAACACGCGCCGCGTCGTTCTGGGCCTTGCCGCGGTATCTGCCCTCGCCATGATGGTGCTTTACAACCCTACCGCCGACCCCAGCCGCGTGTACTACGGCACCGACACCCGCGTGTTCTCGCTGCTGCTGGGTGCCTGGATGGCCTTTATCCCCGATCGCGACCTGGCGCCGGCGCGTCTCGCTCATCGTTTGGGCCTCAATCGCCTGGCTGGCGCCGCCAAGCACGGCAAGAACGCCGAGGGCAAGCCTGGCGAGAAGGTCGACGAATCAGCCGATACCGCCCCGGCACAGCCGAGCGCCCTCGTGCGCTTTTGGTCCTCGCCCACATCCATCGATGTGTTGGGCGTCGTGGGTCTGGTTGGCCTTGCCGCCATGGTCGCGCTCACCAACGGCTACACCGCGTTTCAGTATCGCGGCGGCACGCTGTTATGCTCCATCCTCACGCTCATGGTCATCGCGGCCTGCGTGCAGCCCCAGGGAATGGTTGCCCGCGCGCTGTCCGCCGATCCGCTCGTGTGGGTTGGCAAGCGCTCGTACAGTATCTACCTGTGGCACTATCCGCTGCTGCTGCTTATGAACCCGGTCGCCAACATCAGCGATACGCCCTGGTGGCAGTACATCTTGCAGGTACTTGTGGTGGTCGCCGTAGCCGAGTGCTCCTATCGCTTTATCGAAACGCCGTTTAGGAAGGGCGCCTTCGGCCGCACTGTCGCCGAATTCCGCGATGGCACCACCACGCCCGCCAACTGGGCACGCGCGCACGTCCCTGTCTGCGCAGCCTGCACTGTCGTGTTGGTCGTTGCACTGGGCGGCCTGATCTTTGTGCCCGAAACGTCTGCACTGAGCGGCGAGGGCGCAGAAGTTCTGAACAAGGAAGCCAAAAACACCGCGCCCACCGACCAGCAGGCGGCCGACGACACCGACAAGGACAACGACGGCTTCCCCGATGGCTCCTACGACCTGCTGATGATCGGTGACTCCGTGTCGCTGCGCGCCGTTGATTCCTTTGACGGCGTGTTCCCGCACAGTCATATCGATGCCGAAAAGGGCCGCCAGTTTGATGCGGGCCGCGCGACATTTGAGGGCTATATCCAGCAGAACCTTGCCGGCAAGATCGTGGTCTTTGCCCTGGGCACCAACGGTTTGGTAACGGACGCCCAGGTCGACGCGATCATGGCCGACGCCGGCGAGCAGCGTATTGTCGTATTTGTAAACACGCGTAGCCCGCAGCCGTGGGTCGGGTCCACGAACCAGGCCATCGCCAACGCCGCCACGCGCTACAAGAATGTACGCGTTATCGACTGGTACGGATATAGTGCCAACCGCAATGATCTGTTCGATGGCGATGGCACGCACCTCTCGAACGCGGGTGTGACCGAGTACCTTAAGCTCATCCACGATGCCGTCAAGAAGGACCTGCCCGTGCATCCCGAGGATCACGTTAACGATCCGCAGCCGGCGGCTGTCAAATCCGCTGCCGATGCACTCGTCAGCGCCCTCGCCTACAAACCGCACAAGCTAGGCACCGACAAGTAACGCGCAGCCAAATCTGCTTACACCCGCAGGGGGCGTCGGCCACGGCCGACGCCCCCTGCGGCAGTTAGGGACGCTCCTTTTGTACCGGCACTTGGAGGCACTCCTGGCGCAGCCGATGAAGACCTCTACGGATGAATTCCAAGCCGCTCCGCCGCTCCAGACATCGTTTCCGCGCCTCGCGTCTGCCCCAAACAATCAAAACAAGCCTTTTTCGCCGCAGCCTCAAAGGTCTGTGGGCAAAAAGGGCAAATATGAGTACTGGTACCATTTTAGTAGCAGGCAAAACAACCCAAAATGACGTCCGAGCGGCCCCTAGAACCCCCTAAAGCAGCCAACCTGACTGGTTTAAGGCGTATTGGCGCCAATTTTAATGGACATACTATAAGTTATGTTCATTATCTTCTTCGATGTAAATGCTATTCACTTAGCAACAGTACTCATATTTGGCATTTTTTGCCCACTGCCATACAACTAACACCCTATAGCAGACGGAAAACAGGCCGCAGCCCATCGCTGCGACCTGTTCGGAAGCAAAAGTGGGCGTTAAGCGCTGTAACCCATCGCCTGCAGAACAAACATGACGACCGTCAGCACCGTAATCACACCGATAGTCGCCCACGTGAGCACATTCCACACGCGGCCGTTGCGGTTGGCGCCCATAATGTGTCGATCAGCGGCAATAAGCACCTGGAACACCAGGACCACAGGCAAAAGCACGCCGTTGATGACCTGCGAGGTCATCATAATCTGGAACAGGTCGACGCCGGGCATGAGCACCAGCACGGCAGAGATGCCAATGATAGCCGTAATAATGCCGCGATAGACCGGGGCCTCGTCCCAGCTGCGATCGGCACCGCGCTCCCAGCCAAATGCCTCGCAGATAGCGCTGGACGTAACGCCCGGAAGCACGCAGGCGGCCAAGAAGCTCGCCGCGACCAGGCCCGAGGCAAACAGCACCGTGGACCACTGGCCCGCGATGGGCTCCAACGCGCGGGCGGCGTCGGCAGCATCGCTGATCTGAATGCCCGCAGGGAACAACACCGTACCGGTCGTTATGATAATAAAGCCGGCAATGACATCGGCGGCAATCGAGCCGCTCACGGTGTCGATACGCTGCAGCACGATATCGTCCTCGCCCGCATTCTTATCGACCACGTTGTTCTGCGCCAAGAAGATCATCCACGGCGCGATGGTGGTGCCGATCGTTGCGACCACAAGCGACACGTAACTGGGGTCGTTTTGGATGTTGGGCACAACCAGGTCGACTGCCACCTCGCCCCAGCTGGGACCAGCCATAAATGCAGCGACGATGTAGGTCACAAACACGCAGCTCACCAGCAGCAGAATCTTCTCGATGCGCTGGAAGCTGCCCGACATGGTAAGCATCCAAACCAGCAGCGCCACCAGCGGCACCGAGATGCTCGCCGGCACGCCAAAGAGGGCAAGGCCGCTCGCGATACCCGCAAACTCCGAGATGGTCACGGCCGTGTTGGCGATCAGCAGCGCCGCCATGGCCAGCACGCTCCTGCGCACGCCAAAGCGCTCGCGAATGAGCGACGCCAGGCCCTTGCCTGTGACGCAGCCACAACGCGCCGCAGTCTCCTGCGTCACGATAAGCAGCACGGTCATGACGGGAAGCATCCACAGCATCTTGTAGCCATAGCTGGCACCGGCGCTGGAATACGTGGCGATGCCGCCGGCGTCATTGCCCGAAAGCGCCGCCAGAAGGCCAGGGCCCATGGCGCCAAAGATGGCCGCGATGGTCAGCTTTTGCTTGGTGCTCGCCTTTTGCTTCGTGTTTTGCACGCGACCACCTACCCCATGACCGACATGGTGAGCAACACCGCGGCGATGCAGTACGCCACGCATGAAATCATGACGGCAATGACGTTCATGGCGGTACCCGACGTATTGAGGTCGTGCTCGTCACGCCAGAACAGCACCATCAGGTAAATCACGGCGCTCATGTTGCCAATCAGGCAAACGATGGCCGCAATGTTAAAGCAGCCGGTAAAGAGCTGCTCTTCAAACATGGACGCGTCGGGGAATGCGGCGGTGCGCACCAGCTGGGCGCACAGGTAGGTCACGAGCGACAGAATCAGGCCCATGCCCGTGCTCTGGAAGAAGAACCCCAGATACGGCTTGGGCTCATCGTCATGGCCGTCGTACTCCAGGAAGTAGTTCTTGACGAACGACACCATACGCGAGGCAGCCAGCAGCACGAGCGGCATGGCGCACATGGGGAACACCACCAGATGCGCAGAGCCCAGCGCCGTTCCCAGCACTGTTGCCATGATGCACGAGGCAATACCCCACACGACAACCCAGTACTGGCGATGCACAAACCAGCTGAGCACATTCGTCGAGTCGTCGGACGCGCTATCGCCCGAACCGACGCCTGCGATCTGCAGGTCCTCCTGGTGCTCCTCGGCGATAACGTCCATGGCGTCGTCAAAGGTCACGATACCCAAGATGTGACGGTTCTCGTCGCAAACGGGGATGGCGACCAGGTCGTACTTGGTCATCTCGTCCGTTACGTCTTCCTGGTCATCGTCGGGCGACACATACACCAGGTCGCGATAGGCCAGCTGGCCCAGCGTGGCATCGCGGTCGGCCACGATGAGCGTGCGCAGCGAAAGGACGCCGGTGAGCATGCCGCTCGGGTCCTCGGTATAGACATAGTAGACGCTCTCGAAGTCCTCATCGAGCTTGCGGATCGCCTCGATGGCGTCACCGACCGTCGCCGTGGCGGGCAGGGAGACAAACTCCGAGGTCATGATGCGACCGGCAGTGTTGTCCTCATAGCCCAGCAGGTTACGAATCGCCTTCTCCTCCTGAACGCCCATCAGGCGCAACAGCTTCTCGGCCTTCTCGTAATCGAGCTCATCGATCAGGTCGGCGGCGTCGTCCGGGTCCATCATGGCCAGCATCGACGATGCGTCCGTATCGGACAGGCCCTCGAGCATCTCGGTCATAAGCTCGTCGTCGAACTCCGAGATGGCCTCGGCGGCCTGGGCGGTGTCGAGCTGCGCGAACACCTGCGCACGCAGGCGCGGGTCGAGCTGCTCGATAATGTCGGCGATGTCAGCAGGGTGCAGCTCGCCAAGCGTCTTGTGCGACACCGAAAGCTGGATGTTTTTAGTCGAACGGTCGAGCAGGTCCATGTAGGACCAGGCGATGATGTCCTCGCCGAGCGGTTTGCCCAGGTGCTTCATAAAGCTCTCGACGACATGCTCGAGGGCGGGGCTGATCGCGCGCAGCAGACCACGGGCGCCAACTTCGGCACCCAGCAGACGCAGCTGATTTTCGCCCGACATGGAAAACTTGATGTCGTTGACGCGCACGACCTTCATGCCCTGCGTGTCGACAATCTGCTTGTTGAGCACGTCGCGCGCGAGCAAAAGTTCGGTCGGCTGCAGGTACGAAAAACGGATTTCGGTGGCCGGCGACTTAAGGTGTACGCCCGTCTCGTCGATACGGTCAACCCATTTGCGCCAGCTGATCATAAACGGCGTCTTGCCGGGTCCGCGGAACGCGAGCGATGTTACGTGCGGAAAAACTTCGCCGGTAGCAATGCCAAAATCGTTCACAACGCCGAGCTTTTCGCCATCGACGTCCAAGACCGGCAATTTGAGCATCTCACTCAGATAATTCACTGGTGCTCCCCATCATTATCCCTTCGAACTGCGGCCATGCCGGCACGCCGTCCGTGGACTTTTAGATATGTATACGCATGCGCGGGCGGCACGCCGCTCGGCGCTCACACCCCGTACATGCGCAAGAAGCACCTGCATGGGGTCATCGACTGTATGGTCGAGGTTTGGATTTCACCTGCAACCTTTCTCTTGACCCTTGTTATCCGCAGTAACTATAGCATCAGCATCGCGCCGTGGCGCCAAATTTATGCTCCAAACATCGCAGGCATACCAAACGCTGACGCATCCGTGACATAGTCATTGGGGACGTTCTTACATGACTAGTCTGTGGTGTCGTCATCTTCGGCGAGCTGGGGGAACACGGCGTTTTTGGGCATGGCGGCCTTCGTCAGCGAGGTGAGCTTTTTGCTCAGCGATGTATCCGTCTTGACCAGATCGCTCAATGTCACGATTTTGTAGCCGTCGGCAATAAGCCCGTCGATAATCTGCGGCAGCGCCTCGAGCGTCTGCTCGGCGCATTCATCGTTATCGGTCAGCAACACAATGTTGCCCGGCGTCACCGAATCGAGCACCGTCGAGACCTGCTCGTCGGCACCGTTGAGCAGCCAGTCGCCCGAATCGATATTCCACGAGACCACGGCAGACACCAGGTCCATCGCATCAATCCAGTTTTGCTCGTCAAAGGCTGCGTAGGGAGCACGCAAAAGCATCGTCGACGTTCCGGTCGCGGACTTGATCGCCTCGGTGCCCTTCGAAACCTGTTCGCGCACCGCATCGCGATCCTTGCCCTTGAGCGATTCGTCGCTGTAACTGTTGGAGCCGACCTCGCAGCCGGCATCGACAATCGCCTTGGCCGTGGCGGGCGAGGCCTCGGCCGCATCGCCCGACAGGAAGAACGTCGCGGTGACGCCCCTTTCCTTGAGCACCTGCAAGATCTGCTTGGTCGCTCCGCTCGGGCCCTCATCAAACGTCAGCGCCACGTACTTTTCGTTGCCCTTGGGCGCCACGCTCGCGCACTCGACCACGCAATCGGTGGCGGGCACGACCTCGCCGCGGTCCTGCGTCTTGCCCGACTGCTCGCCGACCCACACCTCGGAGCGACCCTGGATACCCCACGTCTTAACGTACTCGATGGCACCCGTGCCCTCGACCTTGAGCTTGGGCTCGATAACCGTCGCCTGGACCTCATGCTTCTCATACGTGTCGCGGCCGTCTTTGACCGTCACCTTCTCGCCGCCCGTAAGCTCGCGGCTTTTCCACTTGCCCTGTTTTATGCGCTTGCCGTCCACTTTTACCGACAGCTTTTCGCCGCCATGGCGAGTAAGCACGCTGTCGTCAACGGCCAGCAAGTCCCCGGCGTCGTAGGTATCGGTCAGCTCCTGGTCGTCGATGAGATTTTGCAGCGTAGAGCCGATGCGCACCGCAGTCTCCTGGCCGTTGAGGACGACATCCACGCTGCGGTTGACGTAGCCCACGACAGCAGCGATGAACAGCACGAGCGCGCAACCCACGGCGATGAGCGCATAGGGCAGGCGAGACGGACGGCGGGGCGTGCGGCCGTTGCCGATGCGAGCGCTGCGGTCGCTAAAGCCGCGGCTATGGTTGAGATACATCGCGCCAGGCTTACGGTGACGCTTGCGCTGACCGCTGGGCAGCTGCCCCAGATCGCGGCGCGCCGTCGGACGCGAGCCCGAGCGTCCGTGTGAATATGATCCGTTTTGGCGCATGTGCCCTCCCCCATAAACGCAGCAAGCCGGAGCAACAGGTCTCCGGCTTGCCTCCCATCATTTGGTACGTCGCTATTTGCTAGCTTTCGACGAGCCACCGCTCGCCTTTTGATATTCGTCCTTAAAGGCCTTGAACATACCGCGCGTCTTGCCGAGCTGCTTGCCCAGCGCGCGACTGCCCTTGTCCACGGCGACCGAACCCTTATCATCGAGCACCTTGGCGCCCTTCTTGACCTTATCGCCCACCACGACGCTTGCCTCGGCAGCCTTTGCGGCGGCGCCGCCCGAATACCCGAGCGACTTGACCTCGTCCGAAACGATCATCGCGCCGTCCGCATAGCCGCGCAGCATCGTCGGCGGCATCTGCGTGTCGCCCACCAGCACACTCGAGGCAGTGCCGGCGGTCACGTAGAACGTCTGCACGATGCCCGAACGCGGCTTGAACTCCACATCCGAGCAATAGCCCACGACATCGCCCGACTCCGTGCGCACGTCCATGCCAACCCAGATAATGCAATCGTCCAGGTTGATGTCGAGGCGCTTGGCCGCAGCGGCATCGTAGGTGCCCTTGACGTCGTCAACCGCGATGGCGCCCTCGTAGACGCCAATGGCATCGAGCGCCACAAATCGGTCGGGGCGCTCGATCATGCCCGCGATATCGGACTGGCGCACCATAAAGCCCACCACGCGCGTACCGCCCGGGGTAAAGACCGGAAAGTGAATCTTGCCGAGCTTTTTAGGGCTGCGCGGCGTGCCATCTTTTTTAGTGCGCTTATCCTCGGCAGGCTTGCGATAGATCTTGGCGCCGACAAAATCCCCGGCGCGCATTATGCCTCGGTCGAAGGCTCCGCGGCCTCGGCGTCGGCCTCGACGGCGTTTTCGACCACGACATCGGCGGCGGGCGTCACATTGCCGCCCGAGATGGCGTCGTTGAGCTGCTCGCGCAGCTGGTCCATGCGCTCGCGGGCAAGGTCAACCTTGGCACGCAGGTCATCGGTCTTGGCGTCGACCATCGGGCCAAAATCGTTGACCGCGGCGCGGGCCTCCTCGGCACCGTGCTCGTAGGTGTCGCGCATGTTATCCCAGGCGTCGTTGGCGATATCGGCAGCCATGGCGCGGGTCTCGGCGCCCGAGCGCGGAGCCAGGGCGACGCCGATGATAGCGCCGGCGGCAGCACCGAAGAGCGCACCCGAGATAAAGTTGAAAGTCTTACCCATGTTCATTCCTCTCCTGCGGGCACCTCGGCGCCCACCGTTTGAATGCTGTCCATTATACCCGCAGCACAGCGCTTGCCGTCTTGCTCATCTGCGTACGGTAAAGGCGCAGGTACATGATGGTGATAAGCGAGTGAGCCTACTCCTGCGGCACGGCCGGCATGGCCACCGTGGCGGCCGGGTCTTCGCCGGCGCCGTCAACGAGCGGCAGCGTTCCCTCGTGCGCGGGGGCAACCGGAGCCGTCGCCGCGCCACCGTAGACGGCAGCGGGGGCCTCGTGGCTTTCGGCGGTCGCGCCCTCGGTATCGATTGCCTCCTGCGGCTCGTCGTCAAAGCTCGGGACGCCCTGGGGCTCCGCGGACTCGGGCTCGACGGTCTCCTCGGCAGGGGCCTCGTCGACAAGCTCGGCAGCAGGCTCGGCAGGCGCCTCGCCCTCGGTCGCGTCCCCGGCCTCGCCCTCGGCGTTCGCGGCGGCTACGGCCTCGTGCGGGTCCTTACCCTCGGCCTCGGCGCGCATGCCCAGCACCAGGTTGCGCAGGCCCGTGACCGTACCGTCCACATCGGGAGCGGGCTGGTCGGCATGCAGATAGGCCCAATCCATCATAAAGGTCGCCGAAGACAGCGCGCCGATGGCCAGCGCGTCATCGGGACACGAAAGCTCAACCTCAAAGACACGCTCATCGTGCTCGCTTACGCGGGTGCGGCCGCACGAAATGCTGCCAGCGAGACCGGTCTCGTTCATGAGCTCGACCGTCACGTGCTCCAGCAGATGGCAAAGCTCGGTCTGGCCCATGCAGTCCTGGAACTCGCGACCGGAATCGCCCAGGCACAGATGCTTGGCAATCGCAGGTACCAGGTAGTACACGCGCGCCGTGGCCTCGATGTCCTCCGAGGTCATAAGCGGCATGCCGGGGTTCACCAGCACGTGCGCGCAGATCTTGTCCTCGCTGACGGTGACCTTAAGGATGTTGAACAGGCCTGCCATAACTCTCCCCTACTCTTCCTTGCCCTACTCGTCGCCGTCGT
>ENA-OQJC01000066-OQJC01000066.1-human-gut-metagenome-genome-assembly--contig:-NODE-66-length-27554-cov-3.785357_pt1 | contig 27554 bp, 29 predicted proteins | sample MGYA00242600_ERZ504766 | MGnify/ENA primary metagenome ERZ504766 (study PRJEB26092, sample SAMD00036364) | human gut metagenome | host: Homo sapiens | study: EMG produced TPA metagenomics assembly of...
TTTTTCTTGCAAGATCAAACTCCTGACCTGAGCCCAGGTGATCCATCAGAGAGTGATAGTTCTTCTTAACTATGAGAGATATATTGTCGATTCCGCTATGTACCATGCTTGAAATCAGGAAATCGCAGAGTCTGTAACGACCTGCAAACGGAATGGAAGCCATAAGTCTCTCGGATACCATCTCAGGAATGAGGGCATCGTAGCTGTTTGCAAAAATAACGGCCAAAGCCTCTTCGTTGTTCATGTTTAGCATTGTTCCTGGCCCTCCTCAACATCATTATATACCATCGCCTTTGGTCCTATAACCGCTCTATCGCCAATTGTAACTCCCGGTGCAATTGTAGCAACATCACCTGTCACGTCCTCCGCCGGCTTTTCTCCAATAACTGCATCACAGCCTACTGTAACGCCCTCTGCAACTATACAGTGTGTAACCTTAGCGCCTCTTTTTATCACAGTATCACCCATGACAACTGCATCCTCTACCACTGCGCCCTCTTCTACGACGACACCGCCAAAAAGAATTGAATGCTTTACTGTGCCCTTCACTACACAGCCATCGGTAATCATAGAGTCTGTAACCTCTGCGTTGTTGCCAATGAAATGTCCTGTATGGCCACTGTTACGGCTGTATATCTTCCAGTTCTCATCAAACAGGTTGATACCGCTGTGCTCAGGATCAAGCACCTCCATGTTTGCCTCCCAGAGTGCAGGTATTGTTCCTACATCCTTCCAGTAGCCGTTAAAGTGATAAGCATACATCCTGCGGCCATCCCTCAAAAGGTTTGGAATGATATTGTTACCGAAATCATTCTCTGAATCCGGATCATTTTCATCCTCGATAAGATACTTCTTAAGTATATCCCAATTGAAGATATAAATACCCATGGATGCAAGATTAGACTTAGGATTCTTTGGCTTCTCCTGAAACTCTGTGATCTTGTCGTCATCATCTGCTACCATGAGACCGAAACGTGATGCATCCTCCCATGGAACCTCCATAACTGCTACAGAAAACTCAGCATTTTTCTCCTTATGGAACTTAAGGAAATCGCTGTAGTCCTGCTTACAAATCTGATCTCCTGAAAGTATGATAACATACTCAGGATCATATCTCTCGATAAATGCAATATTCTGATAAATCGCATTGGCTGTTCCCTTGTACCAGTCTGAGCCTGAAGCCTTCTGATACGGTGGCAGTACATGCACTCCTCCATATAATCTATCAAGATCCCATGGCTGTCCATTTCCTATGTACTCATTCAGTACAAACGGCTGGTACTGTGTCAATATACCAACTGTATCTATGCCTGAATTAACACAATTAGAAAGCGGAAAATCAATAATTCTGTATTTGCCTCCAAACGGAACTGCCGGCTTTGCAAGTTTCTGCGTCAGTGCATAAAGTCTGGAGCCCTGACCACCGGCAAGAAGCATCGCAACTAGCTCTTTTGCCATATTAAAATCCCCCTTGTTCAATTTTATTAAATTTTTGTTAGCTTTTGCAATTATTTTGGTTTTTTATAATGGTTTATAGTTATATTTTACCACACTTTGGCATTTATGCAATTCAAAATTAACTAAAAATACTATAATTTTTGTCATTATTTTCCAATTATCTCGCGGTTGTTTATGAACTCGTACGGCACTTCCTGGTACACATAGTAGTTAAGCCAGTTGGAATAAAGTATATTGCCGTGCGACCGCCACTGTAAAAGCGGCTTTTGTGTATCATCATTATCCGGATAGTAATTCACCGGCATATCTATATCAAGCCCCTTTTTCTTATCCCTCTCGTACTCATTGTGAAGAGTATATCTGTCATACTCAGGATGTCCCATCACGAAAATCTTTTTACCGTCCTGATCCATCAGAAGGAATACTCCGGCATCATCCGACTCCGCAAGTATGGTAAGCTCAGGATGCTTTAATATATCCTCCTTTAAGACCTCGGTATGCCTTGAGTGCGGTGCGTAAAACACATCATCGAAGCCTCTGACAAGTGGGATTTTTCTGTTCTTTACACGGTGCGCATACACACCAAATTTCTTCTTTGGAAGCACACGCTTTGGTATGCCGTAGTGATAATATAATCCTGCCTGTGCACCCCAGCACAGATGAAGTGTGGAGAAAGCATGTGTCTTGCTCCACTCCATTATCTTACATATTTCGTCCCAGTAGTCTACCTCCTCATATTCCATTAGCTCAACAGGCGCTCCTGTGATAATCAATCCATCAAAGTATCTGTCCTTTATATCATCAAAGGTCTCGTAAAACTTATTCAGATGGCTGAGTGACGTGTGAGTAGCCTCGTGAGTCGAAGTAGCTACAAAAGTCACATTGACCTGTATCGGAGTATTTGACAATGAGCGCAGTATCTGAAGCTCAGTATCCTCCTTAAGCGGCATGAGATTTACAATCGCAATCTCCAGCTGTCTGATATTCTGATGTGATGCCCTGTTTTCGTCCATCACAAATATATTTTCTCTCTCAAGTATTTCCTTTACAGGTAAATCATTTTGTGTCTTTATAGGCATTTTATAACCTCTTTTCTAACGCCCAAACATCTCTATAAATGTATCCTCCGAGATGATAGGTATTCCTAATTCTTTTGCTTTTTTATTTTTGATGAAGTAGATTCAGTGTCGTTGTTTACCAGATAGTCTGTCTTTTTTGACACGCTTCCTGTCACCTTGCCGCCCTGTGACTCCACATATGCCTTAAACTCGCTTCTGTTGGCAAAATCATGCACATCGCCTGTGATAACAAAGGTCTTGCCGTTTAAGCTTCCCTCCGACATATCCTTTATATCGACCTTTTCTATGTCAAGCTCCTTAATCAGTGCTTCAAACATCGCGCTGTTTTTTGGATTTGCATACCATTCAAGTATGGAGCCTGACTTTTCCTGGCCTATACCGTCTATATCCACAAAATCTGTGGCATTTCTCATTCTGTCCGCGAAGCCATCAAAGCCTATTGCGTTGACAATCTTCTTGCCTGCATCGGTACCTATAAGAGGTATACAGAGTGCAAATATCAGATTGACCGGATGGACATGTCTGCTTTTTTCGATGGCAGCCTGCATATTCGTGCACGACTTCTCGCCAAAGCCCTCCATGCTGCTTATCTCATCAAAGTGCTCGGGCAGATGGTATATGTCAGGGAAGTGTTTTATGAATCCCTCATTTATAAATTTTAGCATTGTCTGTACCGAAAGTCCATCTATATCCATTCCGCTTTTGCTGACAAATCTTGAAAACTTTTTGACATTCTTGGCTGTACAGTCAGGATTTGTACAATGCAGTGTCTTCACACCGCTGTTTTTACTTACAAATATGCGTGTCGGATGATGACACACCGGACATTCCTTCGGTATCTCAACTGCTCCCACCGCATCCTTTACAGCTATGCATTTTGGAATAATCTTGTTGGCTTTTATCACGGAAAGGGTACACTCTTTTCCCACTCCAAGCCTTTCTATTTCAGTCAGATTACAAAGTGAAGCTCTCGAAACCGTCGTACCCTCTATCTGCACCGGCTCAAAAACAGCCACCGGCGATATTGTCGAAACCGCACACGACCATTCAATATAACGAAGTCTCGTATCTACAGCCTCATCCTGCCACTTGAAAGCAAAGCCGGCTCTCGTAGCATGATGCCCTGTGACGCTTCCGCCTGCAGCGTAGGCAGTATCATCATAGCATATGACAAGTCCGTCCACAGGCACATCCATCCTGCCACTCTCGACATCCCTTGTCCAGCGTTTTACAGCCGCATCAAGGCCTTCAGCATCTGTTGCCTCCCTTTTAACAACATTGAATTTCATATCACTAAGATAGCTCATTCTATCCCCCCATGATATGATATCATCATCTATATGCACGAGTGTAAACGCATAAAACACTACATGTCTGCGCTTCACTTCTTCCACATCATCGAGATTTAATGTACCGGATGCAAGGTTCCTTGGATTGGCATATTTCTCATCATCGTCCTCGATTGTATCATTTAACAGCTTAAAATCCGTGTAGGAAATTGTCGCTTCCCCTCTTACAACCATATGTCCCTTGTATGGTATCTCCTTTGGGAAGCCGCTTATGGCATCCTGCAAAAAGGTGATGTTACTTCCTACAGTTCCATTTCCTCTCGTCAGTATTTTCACAAGCCTGCCACCGTCATATGTGAGCACGAGTGTCAGTCCGTCAAGCTTCCATGAAAGCCAGATTGGCATATCACCTGCCCATTTCTTAAGCTCCTCAATGCTCTTTGTCTTGGCAAGTGAAAGTGCCGGATACTCATGCGGCTCACGATTTCCAGCCTCTGCCTCATAACCTGCATTCTGTGTCGGACTGTCATGGCGGATATATCCTGTCTCTTTTTCAAGCTGTGTAAGCTCATCAAACATTGCATCCCACTCGTAGTTTGGCATTATTTCATCTGCGCCGTTGTAGTAAGCTTTTGACGCGCGGTTAAGACTTTCAACAAGCTCATCTATCTTATCTTTTATTTTGTTATTCTCCATGCTGTAATAATCCCCTGTCTGCTTTACTTTGCTCTTCTATCCTGATATTTCTTATCCGTATGTTTCTTATCCGTATATTTCTTATCAGAATGATCCTTATTCGTATCAGGCATAACCGGCTGATTCGAGGAATCCGCAATCAGTCTTTTGAGCCCCTTGTATTCAAGTGGTGTCACTGCCCTGTACTTTCCTCTTGGCAGGTCACCAAGCTCAATATTCATGATTCTCACTCTCTCAAGCTTAACCACACGGTAGCCAAAGTATTCACACATCCGTCTTATCTGTCTGTTGTAGCCCTGTGTCAGAATAATCTTAAACTGCTTTGAGGACAGCTTTTTCACATGGCACTTTCTGGTTGTCACACCAAGCTCTACAAGCGGTACGCCTCCTGCGAGCCCTCTGATGAAGCTGTCAGATATTGTTTTGTTTACTGTGACAATATACTCTTTTTCGTGTCTGTTGCCGGAGCGCATCATCTTATTTACTATCTCGCCATTGTTGGTCAGAAGTAAAAGTCCCTCTGAATCCTTATCCAGCCTGCCAATGGGATAAATGCGCTTTGGGTAATTAAGATAATCTATCACGTTGTTTTTTCCCTTTTTTCTGCTGTGCAGACTATGCCGGCCGGCTTATTGAGGGCAATCAGTATCATCTCTTCTTCCTTTGATACTACCTGTCCATTATATGTGACAGTCTGCCCCTTTAGAACTCTGTCACCTGTCTTTGCTGTCACGCCGTCTATTCCTACTTTGCCGGCTTCTATCTGCCTGTCTGCCTCACGCCTTGAGCACACGCCCGCTTCACTGAGGAATTTATTTATTCTTACACCATTTTCTTCCATACCATATCCTCTTTTTAGATTGCTTTATCCGATATACATAAACCAAACAGCAGCCTTTTCTACTCTTTACAGCAGCCATTTGCTATGTAGATTAAAACACGGAGACCTTTAAGCCTCCGTGTTGCTTCTTATGATTGTATGCACATCTGTTACTTTATATTGCTTTTACTGTCCTACTGTCTGGAGATTCTCTGTCTTGATATAAGCTCTGCCATTTGTTCCGGCGCTGTAGGATACTATAGTCCAGTCTCCCTCTGTGCCATATGCTGTAAGTGTTACCTGTTCCTTTAAGAGACCAAGCTCCTTTGCATCTGTGCTTGCACCGTCACGTACCTTTACAACATCCTTTGTCACTACCTGATACTCAGCCGGTGCCTGTGGCTGCTCGGCTGTCTGCTGATTGGCTGCATTTGTATCTGTGGTCTGTCCTGCGTTAGCATCCGTGGTCTGCTGGTCTGTGGTCTGTCCTGCATTTGCATCCGTAGTCTGCTGGTCTGCAGTCTGTCCGGCATTTGCATCTGTAGTCTGCTGGTCACTACTTAGTGATGCATCATCTGCCTGCTGTGTATCTGCCTCTGTCGTCTGTGTGTCTGCATCAGACTTCTTTAAATTGGCAATGCCTGACGATGTGTACCACTGCTTTATAGCACCTGTGAGTGTTGTCTCAAGCATAGTCTTTAAATTGGCATCAGAACCGACCGCCTGCTCATATGCCTTTTGTACCTCCTCATGAAGGTCTGCAAACTCAGATGAAGCAGTATACTTAGAAATAAGCTCCATAATATCGTCATCGAGTTCATTCTCACAGTATGTTCTGTTGAAATTACTGTATACATTGTTTATAAAAAGCTTTCCGTCCTTATCTGTCTCTATATAAAAGAAGTCAAGTGTAGGTGCCTGTGTATCAACTCCCGTAAACTTTATGCTGTTTTTAACAGACACAAAGTATGTTCCCTTTTTCAAACCATTCTTGGTGTAAGGTGTAATGTCATTGACTGACTCATAGTACTGGCTGACAACACCAATATAGCTCTTCTCATTGTCGCTCATAGGTGTCGCAAGCTTGCCAAGTGTATCAAGGTCATCACCCACGTATGCCTTGTAATAATCAGCAAGTAATGTGCTGATATCATCCTTGGCGTCATTTGTGTAATCCTTTTCAAACTCAAAATCCTTCACCGAAATCTCTGTCTGTGATCCGGCTTCAGTATTGGATTGTCTGCCATTATTGCCTCCTGCGACAACTACTATAAGTATAAGTATGAGTCCTACAAGTACACCTGCTACTCCAACGTATTTTTATTTTCTGCGCAAAACTGCTTTATATTATCCAATGTTTCCTTGTTAAAAAAGTCCTTCATATGGTTCCTCCATTAACCCAACATATCAAAATCAAAGTATGTGACCGACGCGAATCGAACGCGCACTCGCCGGAGTCGGAGTCCGGAATTTTATCCATTAAACTACGGTCACAAAAAAAGTTACCAACTATTTATATCACATCTTTTACTTTTTTTCAATGTTACTTTTTTCTTATTATAGTCTTTTAGTGTTTTATTATAACTTTTTATGCATACTATTATAATTGATAAAAATTTGACAATATATTTCATTTATCTTATTATTTAACTGTTTGGGCATTATATATTGGAAATTTTTTCCGATATGCCATAAAAATATACCATTTTAATTAATACAATTACTATTTATATAAGGAGCAGTATTATGAGTTTCACATTTTTAAACCAGCTTCCAACTCCTGCACAGATTAAGGAGGAATATCCTCTGTCAAAGGAGCTTACCGAGCTTAAAGCGAAGCGCGATGCAATGATTTCAGATGTTATCTGCGGAAAAGATGATAGATTTCTCGTCATTATCGGACCATGTTCAGCCGACAACGAGGATTCAGTCTGCGACTATGTCAGCCGTCTGACAAAGATTCAGGAGGATGTAAAGGACCGCGTAATCATCATCCCTCGTGTATATACAAACAAACCAAGAACAACCGGCGAGGGCTACAAGGGAATTGCCTCACAGCCTGACCCTGAGAAGGCTCCTGACATGGTTGAGGGTCTTATCGCCATGAGAAAAATGCACATCCGTGCCATCGCAGAGAGTGGACTCACCTGTGCAGATGAGATGCTTTACCCTGAGAACTGGGGCTATGTTGAGGATCTTCTCTCATATGTGGCAATCGGCGCTCGTTCTGTTGAGGATCAACAGCATCGTCTCACCGTCAGCGGCTTCGATGTGGCCAGCGGCATGAAAAACCCTACAAGCGGTGATTTTTCCGTCATGCTCAATTCTGTTTACGCAGCACAGCACCCACATCATTTTGTTTACAGAGGCTATGAGGTTGAGACATCAGGAAATCCTCTGACTCACGTTGTTTTAAGAGGTGCTGTCAGCAAGCATGGCAACACTACAACAAACTACCATTACGAGGACTTAATCCGTCTGCACGAAATGTACGACAAGATGGACGTTGTCAACCAGCGGCTATCATCGATACTAACCATTCCAACTCCGGAAAGAAGTTCAAGGAGCAGATTCGTATCGCCAAGGAAGTTATGCACAACAGACAGCTTTCCTCTGATATCAAATCACTTGTCAAGGGTCTTATGATTGAGAGCTATATCGAGGAGGGCAGCCAGAAGATTGGTGAGCATGTCTACGGAAAATCCATCACCGATCCATGTCTAGGATGGGAGGATTCAAAGAAGCTTATCTACGACATTGCAGAAATGAATTCTTAAACCACAAATTATACATACATTTTTTTTACAAAACACAAGCCACAGGAGTATATATCCTGTGGCTTGCATTATTTTGTCGGTTTATTATTTAATCATATTACTATAAGCAAGAACTGCACTGACTGTTTTGGAATCCTGGATTTTTCCGGCATAAATCATGTCGCACAGCTCCTTTAGAGTGTATATTTCTACATCGATTGACTCGGCATCATCCAGATGCTGCTCGCCCTTTTTCAGGTTTTTAGCAAGATAGACATCTACTTCTTCGTCGCAAAAGGCAACTGTTGTGCGAAGTGAAAGTAAAAACGAGATATCATCAGAGCTGTAGCCCGTCTCCTCCTTAAGCTCCCTTTCTGCACACAGTCTGGTATCTTCTCCCACAAAGTCTCTGCAGCCGGCCGGAATCTCTATTGTCTCCCTCTCGAGAGCATTTCTATACTGACGCACCATGATTATCCTGCCGTCATCAAGCACCGGAAGCACTGCCGCAGCGCCCTTTCTGTGTGAAACAAAATCCCATTCCTCAGTCTTACCGTTTGCAAACTGCATTGTATCCTTGTATATATCGAGTATTGAGCCCTTATATACAAGCTCTCTTTTTTGCCGTTTCATTTCATCAATCATTTTTCCTGTTTACCTTCTAAATAATATAAATTCAGAGTTACCGTTTTGATTAGAAATCCACCTCTGTGTCATAATAGCAGCATTTGAGAAGCTTCTCCATCTCCTCCTGGCTTGGCTGGCGAGGATTTGAGCCTGTACAAGCATCAAGGATAGCATTTGCAGCAATCTCAGGAAGTCTCTCAAGGAATACCTCCTCCGGTACAAAGCCCTGCTCTGTTGGATAGCTGTCTGCTCCGTAATTCTTGATGCAGTGTGGGATATTCAGATCATCATTCATGCCACGTAAGTATTTGATAAGAAGCTCAACCTTCTCATCAAGTGTCTCTCCCCCAGTTTCATGAAATCTGCTATTACGCCATAGCGTTCCTTCGCTGCCTCATCCTTTGCATTAAAAGCAATAACCTTTGGCAGATACATGGCATTGGCTGCTCCGTGGATGATATGTGCACCATAATCAGCAAAAGCTGCGCCTGTCTTGTGTGCCATGGAATGAACTATTCCAAGTAGTGCGTTGGAGAATGCCATTCCTGCCAGACACTGCGCATTGTGCATCGCATCTCTCTTTGCCATATCACCATTGTATGAATCAATCAGGTCATGCTGTATCATCTCTATTGCATGGAGTGCAAGCGGATCTGTAAAGTCACTGTTGGCTGTTGATACATATGCCTCGATGGCATGTGTCATGGCATCCATTCCTGTGTGTGCAACAAGCTTCTGTGGCATTGTCTCTGCAAGCTCAGGGTCTACGATTGCAACATCAGGTGTAATCTCAAAGTCTGCGATTGGATACTTGATACCCTTCTCATAATCTGTGATGATTGAAAACGCAGTAACCTCAGTTGCTGTACCTGATGTGGATGAAATAGCACAGAAATGTGCCTTCTTTCTAAGCTTTGGAATACCAAATACCTTGCACATATCCTCGAATGTGATATCCGGATACTCGTACTTAATCCACATAGCCTTAGCTGCATCTATAGGTGATCCACCACCAATTGCTACAATCCAGTCCGGTTCAAACTCAGCCATGGCAGCCGCACCTTTCATGACTGTCTCAACTGACGGATCCGGCTCAATTCCCTCAAAAAGCTTTACCTCCATGCCTGCTTCCTTCAAATAAGCCTCGGCTTTGTCTAAAAAGCCAAATCTCTTCATTGAGCCTCCGCCCACACAGATAATAGCCTTCTTTCCCTCAAAGCTCTTTAATGCCTCAAGCGCACCCTTTCCGTGATATAAATCTCTTGGTAATGTAAATCTCTGCATTGTAAAACCCTCCATATGATATTTTTTATATAGTTTCTCCCTTGTAATATTTATAAATATTGCAGCCATCAAATACTTAATAGTTGCTAAATATTACACTTACCATTTTATAACATTTTACTAATTTTGTCACGTACCATTATCTATTTTTGTGAATACAGGATATCTTATACATATATTTTTATGCAATATATACAATTATCTTCAGTAGTAATGAACAGTTACCGATAATTTATTTCATACCATAAGCACTACATTGTAAAAATCGGCTGCATTTACGTTTTATTTTTTTACAAAAAAGAAAAGGCTTCATTAAGAAGCCTTTCCAAATGTACATGTTATTATGTCAAACCGACAATACGCTAATGCTCTACTTTGCGTAATCCACTATACGTGACTCACGTATTACATTAACCTTTATCTGACCCGGATACTCTAACTCAGACTCAATCTGCTTAGATATGTCTCTGGCCATGATAACCATGTCGGCATCGCTGACCTGCTCAGGAACTACCATAATACGAATCTCTCTACCTGCCTGAATAGCAAAAGATTTCTCTACCCCTTTATAACCATTTGTGATGTCCTCTAACTGCTGAAGACGATTTGAATATGTCTCCAAAGTCTCTCTTCTTGCACCCGGACGTGCCGCACTGATTGTATCAGCTGCCTGCACGAGACATGCAATAAGTGACTCCGGTTCAACATCACCGTGATGTGATTCTACTGCATTAATCACAAGTGGTGACTCTTTGTATTTCTTACATAATTCGGCACCGAGCTGGATATGTGAACCCTCCATCTCGTGATCTACTGCCTTACCTATATCATGTAATAAGCCTGCACGCTTTGCCATTCTGACATCCTCACCAATTTCAGCAGCCAGTAAGCCAGTCAGCTGTGCAACCTCGATAGAATGCTTTAACGCATTCTGACCGTAGCTTGTTCTAAACTTCATCTTTCCAAGAAGACGCACAAGCTCCGGGTGAATACCATGTATGCCCACCTCAAGTGTGGCAGCCTCACCCTCTTCACGAATCATATTATCGACTTCTTTTTGAGCCTTCTCAACCATCTCCTCTATACGGGCCGGATGGATTCTTCCGTCAACAATAAGCTTCTCAAGAGCTATTCTTGCAACCTCTCTTCTAATTGGATCAAAGCTTGACAAGATAACTGCCTCAGGTGTGTCATCTATAATCAGATCTACACCTGTCATAGTCTCGAGAGTACGGATATTACGTCCCTCTCTTCCTATGATACGTCCCTTCATCTCATCATTCGGAAGCGATACTACTGAAATAGTAGTCTCAGACACATGGTCTGCTGCACATTTCTGAATAGCTGTAACCACGTAATCCTTAGCCTTACGGTTTGCCTCTTCCTTTGCTTTGTTTTCCATTTCCTTAATCATTTTTGCAGTATCAAGTTTTACATCTTCTTCAATGGTCTTTAAGAGATATTCTTTAGCTTGCTCGGAGGTTAATCCAGAGATTCTTTCAAGTTCCTGTAAACGCTGCTCGTTAAGCTTTGATATTTCAATCTTCTGCTTCTTGAGTTCCTCTTCCTTAACTGCAAATCCGGCTTCACGCTTCTCTATAGCTTCGAGCTTCTTGTCGACATTTTCTTCCTTCTGAACGATACGACGCTCATTACGGGAAATCTCGTTTCTACGCTCTTTGATTTCCTTATCCAGATCATTCTTAGCCTTAATAGACTCTTCCTTGATCTCAAGCATAGACTCGCGCTTCTTTTCCTCCGCAGTCTTTACAGCCTCATCAATGATTCCTCTTGCCTTCTCCTCAGCATTTCCAATCTTGGAGTTAGCAGATTTCTTCTCGTATGAAGCGGCTGCAAACCATACAATCAATGCAGTAATAATAATAGAAACTACAGCAGTAATGATATACGGTAGCATTACAGGAGCACCTCCTTTATTAAATTTTCATTGTATTTCACAAATTACAACAATTAAATTCTATACTTTTTGGTGCAAATTGTCAAGGTAATTGTGACCTCATTGCAGAAAGAATCTGGCTGCTCTTAAAGCCCCTGCGCATAAGAAACTGGTATATCCTGCGAAACTCCTTTTCATCACAGTTGTCAGGATCATAGTGTTTCTTTTCAAGCAGCTTTGCTATATGTTTCTCTTCATCAGCAGTGTATTCGCTGTCTATGGCACAATTTATATCATCTCTGCCTATGCCCTTTGCCATAAGCTTCTGCTCCAGCTGCCTGCGGCTTAAGCTGTCCTGATGATATCTGACATATGTGGAAGCAAATCTGTAATCATCAAGATAATGAAAGCTCTTGACATAATCTATCGCTGCATCCACACAGCAATCCGGATATCCGCCCTGTGTGAGCTTTTCCCTAAGCTTTCTTTCACTCCTGTCCATCTGTTCAAGCAGATGCAGTGCTCTCTTTTTGGCTCTCTTTCCTACCACCTCAGTTATCAGCTTTTCATAATCCGCTTCACTGATAAAGGCTCCCTCCATAATAGAGTACCGCACGGCCTCTGTACGGTACAGCACACATGTCGTGCCATTATCAAAGTTCGTGCGGTATTTGCCTTTACCAATATTCTCATATCCGGTAATCTCTATCATATATAACCCTGCTCACTTATTATTCTTCTGCTTCAGGCTTTTTCAGAGTCTTCCTGTACTGCAGCATCTTCATCCTCAGGCTGTGTAAAGTAAAAATCCCTTACCTTTGCCTCAAGCATATCAAAAAATGCCGGATTCTCATGAATATAAGTCTTTGCATTCTCACGACCTGTCCTATCTTGTCTCCCTCGTATGCGTACCATGCACCGGATTTGTTGACAATGCCTGCATTTACTGCAAGATCAAGCACATCTCCTTCTCTTGAGATACCCTGACCAAACATGATATCAAACTCTGCCTCCCTGAAAGGAGGAGCTATTTTATTCTTAACAACCTTTACGCGGACATGGTTGCCGACTATCTCACCGCCCTGCTTGAGTGACTCAGTTCTTCTGACATCAAGACGCACTGATGAATAGAACTTTAATGCCCTTCCACCTGTGGTAGTCTCAGGATTTCCAAACATCACACCTACCTTCTCACGAAGCTGATTGATGAATATAACGATACAATTTGATTTACTGATAACCGCCGTGAGCTTACGGAGCGCCTGGCTCATAAGTCTCGCCTGAAGACCCACATGGGAATCACCCATATCTCCGTCAATCTCGGCCTTTGGTACGAGTGCCGCAACTGAATCGACAACCACGATATCCACGGCGCCGGAACGCACCATGGTCTCTGTTATCTCAAGTGCCTGCTCACCGCAGTCCGGCTGTGAAATATAGAGATTGTCAATATCAACACCTATATTTCTGGCATATACAGGGTCAAGCGCATGCTCTGCATCTATAAAGCCTGCGATGCCGCCTCGCTTCTGTACCTCTGCAACACAGTGGAGTGCAACCGTTGTCTTACCTGATGACTCCGGTCCGTACACCTCAATAATCCTACCCTTCGGAAGACCTCCGAGTCCTAATGCAATATCAAGGCTTAATGAGCCTGTAGGTACTGTCTCTACATTCATATTGGCTGAATTGTCACCAAGCTTCATGACAGAGCCCTTTCCGTATTGTTTCTCAATCTGCGCAATGGCAGCGTCTAATGCTTTTAATTTATCTTCCTTTGCCATAATAATCTCCTATTCTCTCGCGAACAAATGTTCGTTCTGTTATTATAATAATACACTTCTATTCAATTGTCAACTAATAAATTGGAATAATTACAGAATCAGATAGCTGCCCGTGCTGCTGTTTGTGCCTCACGCTATACTCTAAAACAGCTATAGCTAAAATACTCAAAAATATACAAATAAAACATAATTAAAAAGACAGTTGCTTTCACAACTGTCTTCATTATACACATAATCTCTCACTAACGTCAAGTCCAAATTCAACCTTGAAATCCTTACCTAGTTTCTTCCAAACTCAGTAAGCACAAGTCCGTCATTTCTATCGAGTGTCATGCCGATGCTCCACTCATTGATGAACAGAAGAAGCGGATTGCCCTTCATGTCGACAACCTTCTTCATATCGCTTGTTCCGTTAATTGTATCTACATTGACCTCATCCTTGTTCTCAATCCATCTGATATGCTCATATGGCAGATTCTCAAGTCTGATCTGCACATTGTACTCATTTTCAAGTCTGAATTTAAGCACGTCAAACTGAAGCACACCGACCACGCCGACTATAATTTCTTCCATGCCGCCCTTGTACTCCTGGAACATCTGGATAGCACCCTCCTGCGCTATCTGTGTGACACCCTTTACAAACTGCTTTCTCTTCATGGAATCAACAAGTGATACCCTCGCAAAATGCTCAGGTGCAAATGTCGGGATGCCCTCAAACTCAAATTTATCCTTTGCTGTCGTGAGCGTATCTCCTATAGAGTATACGCCCGGGTCAAACACACCTATGATGTCGCCCGCATATGCCTTGTCCACTATTTTTCTCTCATCTGCCATCATCTGCTGCGGCTGTGAAAGCTTTAGGCTCTTGCCTCCCTGCACATGGTATACCTCCATACCGGCTGTAAACTGTCCGGAGCAGATTCGCATAAATGCTATTCTGTCCCTGTGATTTTTATTCATGTTGGCCTGAATTTTGAATACAAATGCAGAAAAATCCTCTGAAAAAGGATCAATCATTCCGATGTCAGATTGTCTTGCTGTCGGTGCATATGTCATCTTAAGGAAATGCTGTAAAAATGTCTCAACACCAAAGTTTGTAAGAGCAGAGCCGAAAAATACAGGTGAAAGTTCTCCCTTTGTGACAAGATCCATATCAAAATCGGCACTGGCGCCATCCAGCAGCTCAATCTCATCCATGAGCTGACTTTTAAATTCCTCTCCTATCTCATCGGAAAGAGCCGGATCATCTATATGGATGATCTTCTCAGAGCCCTCCTTTGTACCCTTTAAGGTATCTGCAAAGGTCATGACCTCCTTGCTGTTTCTGTCATACACGCCCTTAAACTGCTTTCCTGAGCCTATCGGCCAGTTGATAGGACATGTCGCGATGCCCAGCTCTTTTTCGATGTCATCGAGAAGCTCAAACGTATCGTTGGCATCACGGTCCATCTTGTTTATGAATGTAAAAATCGGGATATGTCTCATGACACAGACCTTAAAGAGCTTTCTGGTCTGTGCCTCAACACCCTTGCTCGCATCAATTACCATGACTGCCGAATCGGCTGCCATGAGTGTACGGTATGTGTCCTCTGAGAAATCCTGGTGTCCCGGTGTATCAAGGATATTGATGCAATATCCGTCATAATTAAACTGTAATACAGATGAAGTAACCGAAATACCTCTCTGCTTTTCTATTTCCATCCAGTCTGAAACAGCATGCTTTGCCGTAGCCTTTCCCTTTACCGAGCCGGCCTGGTTTATTGCCCCTCCGTACAAAAGAAACTTCTCTGTCAGAGTAGTCTTTCCTGCATCCGGATGGGAAATTATTGCAAATGTTCTTCTTTTTTCTATTTCCTGTCTTAAGTTATCCACTGATATTTCCTCCAAACAAAATCAGAGTATAGTATAGCTTAAAACGGTTCCCATTTCAAGACACTAAAAATTTATGTATCAGTCCATCGTCGATATGACAATATTTGATGCCCCGATATTTGTCTTGCGCTTGATAATGTCCTCTATCTGAGCTCTCTTTTCATCAGTTACATCTTCCTTTCCCACAATCACATCACAGCATTCATCACTGAGACTTACCACAGCATTCTTAAACCCCTTTGCCTCCAGCATCATCTGGGCATCCTCCTCCATCTGTGCATTTTCTGTCAGCTTCACCATGGCATCGACCGCGCTCTTCTTCTCTGCCTCTGACACTCCTGCATCATCGATAATCTTCTGCAGAGCCTCCTTGTTCTTTGAGCGCACCTGCTCGCGTCCCAGCTTCACCTGTGCCACACACTCCTCGCTCTCTGTGGATGCACTTGTCAGTACCGTTTCGCCGGCATTTAATATTTCCTCTGTCGAGTCTGTCTCAAGCGCAACCTCATCTGATGCCTGTGTATCCTCACATTCCTTAGACTCCTTTGTATCCGCCTTTCCATTTACAGCTTCGATTTCAGTGGAAAGCACATCCTTTGCATTCATAAAGGTATCCCTGTTATCATAGCTTATGTAACCGACCACTGCCAAAAGAAGTGCAAGTGTCGTAATAATTATCTGATTCTTATGGCTGCCTTTCTTCACTTTTATTCCTCCCTGGATATCATTTTTGCTATTTTTATTTTATGCATGGGCACATCAAATAATGCAGAAACCGCATTAGAAATATCGTTGTTTACCTGTGGGCTTCCTCCGCCCTGCGCTACCACAAGCACTCCTGAAACAGCCGGTTTGTCCGTGCTTGTGACATAAGGTACGCTTGCATCCTCGTCATCGTATATAACCGTAGTCTTTTCAATGCTCTCCGAGGTCTCCTTAGTATCCTTATCCACTATCCTTGTGCCATCGTCTGACAGCGTAATCATCACAGATACCTCACCCACACCGTCTATCCTTTCAAGAATACCCTCAAGCTTTTTTTCAAGCAGCTTCTCATATTCTTCATCATCGCAGGTGCTTTCACTTACTGACTTGGCTTTAGCTTTCTTTTGTGAATTACTACAGGTCTTTTTATCCTCTTTTACCGGAAGCACCACAATAAGAAGCAGTACTCCAACAAGTAAAATCACTATGTAGTCAGTTTTCTTCAGCTTCGAAAGCCGTAAACAAATCTGTCGTATCCGCGTCATATTCATACGAAATCCCCTCTATTTTCTTTGTAAGCTCAGCAAATCTCATGTCATATTCATACCCTGCCGCAAGAGGCTTTAGAATAATGACCGCCAAAAACACCCCAAGCATAAACCTAAAGTACCTCCTGTACTGCTCCTTTGGCGTTAAATATGTCATTACCATGAAAAAAAACGCCAGATACAAATAACTCTTCATGCCCTATCAACCTCCCATAAAGCTTGTAGATGCACATACTATCGCAATCACTATAAAAAACAATATAGATGCATCTCTTATCACGATATAATACAGATTTCCTGCCCTGGCAACGGCTTCTATGCCCTCCACAATCCTGTTGTCTGAAACCGGCTGCAGCGCAGCGGAAAGCAATCTGTACATCAGCGAAAAGATTAGTGTTTTTACAAGCGGGGTCAGCACAATGAAAAAGAGCACGATAATCGCCGCCATACCAACACTGTTTTTTATGAGCATCGCACAGCCAAGCATGATTTCACCTGCACCCTGCCCAAGCCTCCCCACACCCGGTATCGCCTGAAAACTTTTTAAGATAAGGCTTTCCGATATTTTGTCCTTTGCGGGAGCAATCATGGCCTGGACTATGCCTATGCCTGCCACTATCTTTATGGATGCCTTCATTATTTTTGTAACTGCTGATTCAATAAACTCGGCAAGCTTTTCAAGCTTCTTTTCACTTGATACGTGATTGAGCACCTCAAGCACCAGAAACAGATGAATTCCCGGTATGAGCACCAGCTTTATAAGCCACTCCACTACATAAATGAGCACAAATGCCAGCATGTAAAAGCCTGATGCCGAAAATCCTTTTCCGGACGCAAGAAGTACTGTCGCATATGCCGGCACAAGCGCTGTAAGATAAGTCAAAAGCACATCAATACAGCCCTTTGCCACATCAGACAGCACAAAAAAAGATGCCATAAGCATTGATATGACCGATGCATACATAAACAGAAAGCTTACATTGTATACATAATCCTGCCTCCAGAAAATAAGCCTTGAAAACACCATAAAAAGTATCGTATAGCACAGCACATTTATAATAACAGGCTTCACCGCCGCTATCTCATAAAAAAACAGCTCATAAATATACTCACAGATTTTTTCACCTGCCTTTTGATCTCCTGCCAGAATGGCATCCACTATATCCGAAAACGATAGTCTGTCCGGCAGATAATCCTTTGAATATTTTTCAATCTCTGACATATCTATTTTTTCAAGCATCTGCTGCTCAATTTTATCTGTGATTTCGGTGTCCGACGCATACACAAAACACTGCGGCAAAAACACTACAGTCAATATGATTATTATCAAAATATATTTTTTGCAAATCAAAACAGCTCTCCAATCAGCTCTATCAGACAAGACATCACCGGAATTGACATCACAACAATTGCTCCCTTCGCAAAAAGCTCTATCTGCGATGCAATTGCGCTATGACCACAGTCCTTACAGATTGAGGATGAAAACTCCGCAATATATGCAATCCCAAGCATCTTTACCATAGTGACAAAAAATGCCGGTTCCACAGGAAGCTTTGAAAGAAGTCCTTTAAAAAACTCAATTGTCGTGCCGAGCCGCTCCAATGCAAAAGCAAAAATTATAGTGCCGCAGGCCACTGAAAGAAGCATTGAAAGCTCAGGCCTGTCACGCTTTAAAAGCACTGCAAAAAATACTGCCGCAATTCCTATTATCCCAATCTTCAACATATTACAAAGAAAACATATCCTGCATTGCCTTAAACAGCTCACTTATATATGGCACAATCCAAAACAATACAATAACAAGCCCGGCCAGACTAAGCAGGAAAGTCATTTCCTCCCTTCCACTGTGTTTTAAGACCTGTCCGAGCACCGTAATCACTATTCCAAGTGCTGCTATCTTAAAAATAATCGAAATCTCCATCATCAAGTCCTTTCATCGCATACAACAATATGTTTAATCGGATTACCACATTTTTATACAAACATTTTTATATAAGCATTATTGATATCATAATCCCTCCCAAAATCCCCACCGGACAGATCACCTTCATTTTTTCAACATAATCTTTCCTGTAAAAATCTATCTGTTTATGTATGTCCAAAGCACATTCCTTAAGCCGCTGCTCCATCGCAGCTGCATTTTTTTCAAAGAATGCACCTCCCATTTCAACTATCATTTTCTTTATTTTTTCATCAGATACCCTGCCCCAAAGCACCTTCTCCCACACAGCCTTCCAGCCCTCCTCCCCGCTTTTACAGCTCCTGTTTGAAAGCACTTCTCCCATTCTCCTGCATCCCTCATTAAACACCTCGCTTTTTCCTCTTATACTGTTAAAAAACTGTGGTGCCTTCATTCTTTCTCCTGCCAGATAAAATGCCCCCTTTTCAAGCAAAAGCATAAAATCATACAGCATCGCTATATCTGCCTTTTTCTTTTGCTGTAATCGTTTATCAGCCCCGATACCGCAAACAGTACTGTACAAAAGCCTGTAAGCTTCATCATAAATGCTATAGCGCCTCACCCCTTTTTCATCATGGTCTATAAACACAAACCGTTCTATGGCATGTGGCAGAATTTTTCTTCGCAGATCATCTGCATTGGTGCCATGTACACTGCCAAGTATCCTTATTCCGCAACTCACAAGCTGGTTTAGTGCCTCGATATCGCTTTCTCCCCCCAGTTCATCCACTGCAATCACATCCGGTGACATAGAGCGCAAAAGCATCCTCATGCCAAGTGACTTCGGACAGTTATCCAGCACATCACTGGAATTGCCTATATCGTTTTGAGCCACTCCCAAGTAGCACGCTGCTATCTCCGAGCGCTCATCGACCACCGACACCTTAAGAGCTTTTTTTCCGTCACAGCCATCTGAAAGTATCCTTATGCAGTCTCTTAAAAATGTTGTTTTTCCTTCTCCCGGCCGTGATATAACCAATGTATTGTAAATGCTGTTTTCATCCCGGATATAAGGCATCAGCGGCATTGCAACGTCCCTTATCTGATGGGCAATTCTGATATTTAAGGACGCTATCTCACTGACTGCTGTAACCTTTCCTCCATCGCAGCCCATCTGCCCTGCAATTCCCACACGATGACCTCCCTCCACTGTAAAATAGCCTGCTGCAAGCTGCGGTGCTATCGCGTGGAATGAATATCCGCTCAGATAATTTATCATCTCCTCAATATCTCTATGTGAGATATACACTCCGGCTCTACATCCTCCCGCAAACATATACTGCACCTGCTTTCCGGCGCGCACCCTGATTTCCTCCAGACCACACGGCATGTACGCTTCTGCCTCAGCCTTCATCTTTTGTGGCAGATAATCAATTATATCCATATTTTTCACTCCTTATCGCCACTTCGGTGGCAGGTCGGGATGGGCTCACGCGTGTGGCTGCAGTGTCGCAGATGCTACACTGCGCTATTAAGACTCTGTATAAATTATGCAGTAAATACTTCTATGCCTGACGAAACCGTCGATACTCGCCGTCCGGGCTCGATATCTCCTTGCCTCGGCTTCCATGCCTCGGCATTTCTGTGCTTCAAAGCATAATTTAACAGACTCTAAATAGCTCCGCTATACGCTTCTGCGACACTGCAGCCACACGCGTGAGCCCTATCCCGACCTGCCACCGACAGTTATTCAAATAAAAAAAAGGACACAGACGATTCTGATAAATCATCTATGTCCTATTTATATTACATGTCCAATTGTTTTAGAACGTGAAAATTATTATTTTTTACATCCTGTCAGGAGCTGAGAATCCAAGCATATCGATACAAGCCTCAAGTATCTCCTTTGTGAGCACAAGCAGCGAAATATATGACTTCTTAAGCTCTTCATTCTCCTCAGAAAGAATCTTTGTGTCATGGTAGAAGCCGTTGAATGCGTTGGCAAGCTCGTAGATGTATGCACATATCTTGTGTGGTGCAGACTCCTCGTATGCACTCTCAATTGTAGCATTGAACTTTGCCAGAGAGAGCATGAGATTCTTCTGTCCTGCATTGACTGCCGGCATGATCGCATCCTTCAGTGCGCTGATGTCGCCACCCTTTGCCTCATACTTTGAGAGGATTGACTTGATACGCACGATTGTATAAAGGATATATGGACCTGTGTTACCCTCAAAGGATGTGAATCTGTCGATATCAAAGATGTAATCCTTGCTCGCCTGATTAGACAAATCACCATACTTGACTGCTGCAAGCGCAACAGTTTTGGCTGTCTGCTCAGCCTCTGCCTCGTCAATATTTAAATTCTCTTTTTCCTTCTGGTTTTCCTTAATCTTATTGAGCATCTCATCGTCAATTTCCTTGAGGAGGTACTCAAGACGCATTACTCCACCGTCTCTTGTCTTGAAAGGCTTGCCGTCCTTACCGTTCATGGTTCCAAAGCCGATATGTACAAGCTCTGTAGTATCAGGTACTATGCCTGTCTTTCTTGCACAGCGGAACACCTGGATAAAGTGCATTGACTGACGTGCGTCTGCCAGATAAATCACACGGTCAGGGTTGTTCTCCTTCATACGCATAACAAGTGTTGCAAGGTCTGTAGTGCTGTAAAGTGAGGCTCCGTCAGACTTTAGGATGATACATGGCGGAATCTCCTTTGTATCTGTATCCTCCTTCACATCCACAACCAAAGCGCCCTCACTCATATGTGCAAAGCCCTTTTCCTTCATCATTTCAACCATCCCAGGTACATATGGCTGTGCATCCGACTCGCCCTTCCACAGCTCAAAATGAACATTCAGATTCTCATAATTTCTCTTAAGATCTGTTACAGAGACATTCATGATATGTGAAAGCAGCGCCTGATAGCCTCTCCTGCCTCCCTGAAGCTCCTTTGTGGCAAGAAGAGCTGCCTCCTTGAAGCTCTCATCTGATTTTGACTTACCGCTGGCTGTCGGATAGATGTCCTCAAGCTCTGATATGGTAAACGGTGCCTCCTTCGGGTACTCTCCTGTATAGCTCTCATCAAAATAAACGAGGTCAGGCTTTCTCTCGCGAAGCTCTGTGATGATAAGTCCCATCTGAAGTCCCCAGTCACCGAGATGCACATCACCAATCACATTGTGTCCCATGAACTTTGCGATACGCTTAACGCTCTCTCCGATTACTGCTGAACGAAGGTGTCCTACATGAAGAGGCTTTGCGACGTTTGGTCCGCCGTAATCCACTACTATGGTGAGTGGCTTTTTAGCCTTCTCCAAGCCGTATCTGCCCTCGTCATCCTTCATATCGTTCATATATTTTGCCAGAAAAGCGGTATCCATTTTGATATTAAGAAATCCCGGCTTTACTGATTCTACTGACTCAAACATCTCATCTGACTCAAGGAGCGCCGCTACCTTGTCCGAGATCATAAATGGTGCACACTTATACTCTTTTGCTGCTGCCATTGCTCCGTTGCACTGGAACTCACAAAGGTCCGGTCTGTTTGAAAGTGTAACCTTTCCGTACTTCTCGTCATATCCTGCACTGACGAATGCCTTTGTCACTTCCTCTGATATCAAATTAATCAGTTTTTTCATTGTATTCCTCCTGATATATAGCTGTTTTGCGTCAAACAGCGAATATATTTATATTAGCACACAAATGAATTGCTTTCAATATCAACCGTCATTTTTGCCTTCTGAGTAAATATTAACCGGCAACGCAACCTTGCATTTGCACCCCCAAAGGAGTATGATTTCATATGAAAATTTAAAGGAGGTCTTATCAATGAAGATAAAAACCAAACAAATAACCGTTACTGCAATTATGCTGGCAATCTGCCTTGTCAGCCAGTTTTTTAAGAACTTAAGCGTATACATCACAGGTCCAATCATTAATGCTGCTTTAATACTTACCGTACTCTATGCCGGAATGGCATGTGGCATTATCCTAAGCATTATCACACCTGTCACATCATTTTTCATCACAGGAAGTCCTGTTATGGCGGCTATCCCTGCGATGTTTCCATGTATCATGATAGGAAATATCATTCTTGTGGTATGTGTGGGACTGCTTCGCAAAAAATGCGGTAAAGCTGCCGATTTTCCCGTATCAATTGCAATAGGTGCCATACTAAAGGCTCTTTTCATGGGAATAGCCATTGCACTTATCATTCTACCTGCATTTTTGCCTGCTCCAATGCACAAGATGCTGCCGGTATTACAGCTTCAGTTTTCAGTGACACAGCTTATCACCGCTGTTATCGGAGGTGTATATGCAGTCATAATTGCGGCTGTGCTTAAAAAAACTTCTTTAGCACAGGCAGACTAAATATTCAATTATCTGCTTATGCTTCCAGATATCCGTGCATATTTTTAAGCGCATTTTTCTCAAGCCTTGATACCTGTGCCTGAGAGATATTTATCTCCTCCGCCACCTCTATCTGTGTCTTGCCCTCGAAAAAACGCAGCTTAATAATCTGTCTCGCTCTGTCATCAAGCAGCTTTAAGGCATCGTCGAGAACCAGATTTTTTACCCATGCTTCCTCTTTGTTTTTCTTGTCCGAGATCTGATCCATCACATAAAGTGTATCACCACCGTCAGTATATACAGGATCAAAGAGGGAAAGCGGTGTCTGGATTGCATCAAGTGCGTATAGTATATCGTTTTCAGGGATACCGCAATCCTTTGATATTTCCGCTAAGGACGGATCATGCACCAGCTTTCTCGATAGCTTTTCCTTTGATTTAATAGCCTGATAAGCTGTATCCCTGAGGGAGCGCGGAATGCGGTACGCACTGTTGTCACGCAGATACCGTCTCACCTCACCGATAATCATCGGAACAGCATAAGTGGAAAACTTAACACCTATAGTCGGATCAAAATTATCAATTGATTTCATAAGTCCGATGCATCCTATCTGAAATAAATCATCCATATTTTCATTATGGTTCGAAAACCTTCTGATTACCGAAAGCACCAGCCTTAAATTTCCACGAATATACTTCTCTCTTGCAGCCTTATCTCCCTTTTTATTTCTCAAACAGTTCTTCTTTTTCATCATCCTTAAGTACCGGCAGTTTTGATGTGGTCACTCCACATATATCAACCTTATATACAGACATGGGAATCCTCCGGATAAATTTCTTTATCTAAAGCATTCCCATTTACAGTAATTTTATTCAATTAATCCGCGTATATAATTCTACAGCACTGCCGCTATTTTTATATCCTTTTCATCCTTAAGCACCAGCACACTGTTGTCTTCAAGCAATGTAACTGTAGGCCTTGAATACTTCTCCGTCACAAAATTATTTTGGCCTTTTTGCCGTTTGTCAAAAGCACCGTGCTTCCGATATATGAGCTTGCAATCTTCTTCAAAAACATCCCTATATACTTCGGATGATACTTTGATATGCCATCATACTCAAAATCTTCTATCACATCAAACGGACACATCCCATCACGGTAACAGCGCTTTGATGTCATTGCATCGTAGACATCGGCTATCGTAATAATAGCTGATATATCATCGATTTTATCTGCTGTATATCCAAACGGATATCCTGAGCCGTCAAACTTCTCATGATGTAAAAGTGCCGCACGCTTCGTGCTTTCCAGAATCTTGAAATTATTAAGTATCTCATAGCCATATACCGTGTGCTTCTTTATCACCTCAAACTCTTCCTTTGTGAGCTTTCCCGGCTTCAATAATATCTCATCCGGTATCTTAAACTTGCCTATGTCGTGCAACAGACCTGCCATTGAAATCTCATCCAGCTTTTCTGTATCAAGCCCTGCCCACACACCAATGAGACGTGCAATAATTGATACATTCATGGAATGCGCCATAGTAGATACATCTGTCTGCTTTAATACCTGAAGTGCATCAAAGAGCTCATATGAAGTCTCAAACCTGTCAAAAATCTCTACCGAGTCCCTGATGAGCGTATTCTTATCCGGGATGATATTCCTGTATAGTATGTCATTCATATATTCATGCAGGTTATCGATGGAATCACGATATTTTTCCTTAATGATGGCATATTTTTTATTCCATTCTTCTTTTTCCTGTGCTGAGCTTCCCTCAACATAAACCGAAGCTATATTGTAGAATCCAAACTTTGCTATATCAAATGCCGATACAGCCTGATGTCTTTTAAGGATAAGCTGTCCCTTTGGCGAAAACACATCTACTGCCGTAGTCATTCCCTCTTTTAGTTCATTAACCTTTATTTCTCTCATAATACTGTTTCCCTCTTGTCATTTATCTTCTCACTTGCACTCATTATACCACAATCTCTCTAAATGGGCACTGATTTTATGTACTTCTTGACATTCAAAGCATTTTTTGTTAACATAGCAAGGCGAAAATAATGCGTCAGTTCGAAACCTTCCTGACGTAAAACAAACTAAAGGAGAACTAAATATGAGAAACAAAAAGTATTATTTGCAGTACAGGCAGCTATGATTGCAGCACTCTATGTTGTGCTCACGTATATCACCAATCTGCTTGGTCTCGCATCAGGCACCATTCAGGTACGCTTTTCTGAAGCGCTTTGCATCCTTCCGGTTTTCACACCGGCAGCCATTCCGGGGCTTTTTATCGGATGTCTGATTTCCAACCTTATCACAGGTGGCATCATCTGGGATATCATCTTCGGAAGCATCGCTACACTGCTCGGCGCACTCGGCACTTACTTCCTTCGAAAGAAGAAGTTTGTATACACCCTGCCACCGGTCATCGCCAACATAATTATCGTGCCACTCGTGCTCAGATACGGATACGGTCTTACAACTATATACAAGGGTGTTGATATCTCTCTTGTTTTCAATGCAGTTACAGTCGGAATCGGTGAGATCATATCAATATGTGTACTTGGAAGCCTGTTAAAGGGAATACTTTCGAAATACAGAAATGTAATTTTCAAGCAGGACGAGGCGTAGTTACATACATAGCACTTTTAATAAGCTGCGCGTCATAAAATAAAAAGCTCTGTGTCATACACTTATATGTATGCACAGAGCTTTTTACTTTATTACTTTAATATGCTGTGATTACATTCTATCTATCCCACTTATCACACAGCGCATTTATCTGGTCTGCAAACTTGCTCAAGTCCTTATTAGCCATACCCTGGCACTTCTGGATAACAGATACAAGCCTCTGGCCTGCTGCCACCAGACGGTCAAATATAGTCTTCTCTCTGCTTGCCATGCCATATGCAGCCTTTTTCTCCACAAGCTTGCGGGAGCCATCTGCCACCTTCTGATTCGTGATAAGGTCATAGGCATCACCACTGTACGGTGCCACTGCATCATAGCCGAAGGTCTCATGCACGTGGTTTGCAAAGGACTCTGCTGTGGACTCTTCTCCATGGACTATAAATACATGCTCCGGCTTGTTTTTTATTGCGCCAAGCCACTCTGTAAGCTGATTTTTGTCTGCATGTCCACTGATACCCGGCAGATTTACTATGCTTGCCCTTACTTCTATTTCCTCACCAAAAAGTTTCACCTTTTTAGCACCGTTTAAAAGTGCATAGCCAAGCGTTCCCGGAACCTGATATCCTACAAACAAAACTGTTGAATCACTTCTCCAAAGATTATGCTTTAAGTGGTGTCTGATACGTCCGGCCTCACACATACCTGATGCTGAGATGATAACCTTTGGCTTCTTATCGAAATTAATCATCTTTGACTCATCCGATGATACTGCCACACGAAGTCCGGGGAACTTGAATTGGATTGATTCCTGCCGAAATAAGCTCCATAGCCTCCTCATCAAAGCAGTCCGATATATTCTCATGAAATACATTTGTTGCCTCAACAGCAAGGGGGCTATCGATGTAAACTTCAAAATTCGGATGTTCCGGCAGCAGATTCTCAGTCTTTATACGCCTGATAAAGTAGAGCATCTCCTGTGTCCTGCCCACTGAAAATGCCGGGATTACCAGATTTCCGCCTCTTGTAAATGTCGCATTGATGACCTTTGAAAGCTCCACCGCGTAGTCAGGCGGCGTATCGTGCAGACGATTGCCATATGTAGATTCCATAACCACATAATCAGCACTGTCCACATACTGCGGATCCTTGATGAGTGGCCTGTTGTGATTTCCAATATCACCTGAAAAGACAATCTTTTTGGTCACATTCTCCTCAGTCACCCACATCTCAATAGATGATGAACCAAGTAGATGACCTGCATCCACAAATCTCACCTTAAGCCCCGGGCATATCTCATACACACTGTTGTAATCACACGGTGTAAAGTGCTGCATGACATTCTGTGCATCCTCCACATTGTACATAGGAGTCACTTCCGGTCTTCCGGCTCGTCTTGCCTTTCTGTTCTTCCACTCCGCCTCAAATTCCTGAATATGTGCAGAATCCTTTAGCATGATGTTACATAAATCTGTTGTCGCCTTTGTCGCAAAAATGGTGCCCCTGAAACCATGATTGTATATGAGCGGCAAAAGACCTGAGTGGTCAATGTGTGCGTGTGTGACAAACACATAGTCTATGAGTGAAGGATTGACCGGTATCTCCTGATTCACGTACAAATCAGCTCCCTGCTCCATTCCACAGTCAATAAGTATATGTGTGTCCCCAAATGTCAGATAGTGACAGCTTCCAGTAACCTCTCTGTCAGCACCGATAAATTCCAATACCATACTACCATCTCCTATTCTGTTTTATAATAGAAACTTCTCAGTGATTCTGAATAGTTTCTTATGATAAAAATATTATACCACACTTATGCCATTTTCTGTATTTCTTTCTTCAATCTTGCCAT
>ENA-OQJC01000067-OQJC01000067.1-human-gut-metagenome-genome-assembly--contig:-NODE-67-length-27255-cov-4.924469_pt1 | contig 27255 bp, 20 predicted proteins | sample MGYA00242600_ERZ504766 | MGnify/ENA primary metagenome ERZ504766 (study PRJEB26092, sample SAMD00036364) | human gut metagenome | host: Homo sapiens | study: EMG produced TPA metagenomics assembly of...
TTTTTTTTTAAAAAAGAAACGTCAGTGCTTGATGGTGACGTCCATGCGGACCGGAGTCTTCTCCACGTACGTATGCTTCACCGTGCAGCCCTTGTCGATATGACGAGTGACGCGTTCCTTAAGCTTTGCCGCATCCTCATCGCTCAGACCGGCGTCGGTGGCGTCGATGACCACCTGTTCGTCGAAACCGATGTATGCGTCATTGTCGGCGTCATAGGTGCCGTCCACAACGATTTTCGCGCCCTTGCCCTCGCCCAGCGTATGCTCGACGGCGAACTGGCTGGACAGCGCGGCGCAACCGGCCAGCGCGATCTTCATCAGGTCGCCCGGCGTGAACTGTCCACGACCCTTGCCGAACTTGATATGCGCGCCATCCTCGCCGAAAGCATCCCAAGAACCGTCTTTGTTACGCTCGACCCACAGTCTTTTGCCCATGGTGAACTCCTCATCGTCTTGCCGGGAGCGCCGTTCGCTCCTCGCCTACATACCTAATGTAATCCATTGATGCCTGTTCGCTAGGAGGCATTCCGGAAAGCGTAAACAATCAACGCGCGGGTGGCATATGCTTGACCTGCCGTTCTGTACTGTTAAGCTTGCAACCATGGCTTTGACACCTGAACAACTTGCAGATATCCGTACCCGTATTCCGGCACGCCCGGAAACCGACATTCCCATGCCATATGAAGACCTTGTGCGCAAGATCCTGACGGAAGGCACGTTGAAGTCCGATCGTACGGGCACTGGTACCGTCAGCCTGTTCGGCCAGCAGATGCGATTCGACCTGAGCGAGTATTTTCCGCTGCTCACGACGAAGACGGTGTTTTTCAAGGGACTTGCCTATGAGCTGCTATGGTTCCTGAAAGGTTCCACGAACGTGCGTTGGCTGCAGGAGCGCAATGTGCATATTTGGGACGAATGGGCCGATGAGAACGGCGATTTGGGTCCCGTATACGGCGCGCAGTGGCGTAGCTGGCCGGCGCCCACGCCCGATGATCCGAACCGTACCATCGATCAGATCAGCAATGTGCTTGATCTTGTCGAGAATCACCCGGATTCTCGTCGTATGGTCGTGTCCGCTTGGAATCCTGCCGAAGTGGAGAATATGGCGTTGCCGCCATGCCACGCGCTCTTCCAGTTCTACGTGGCGGATGGCAAACTTTCGTGCCAGCTATATCAGCGTTCCTGCGACATGTTCCTCGGCGTACCGTTCAATATCGCATCCTATTCGCTGTTGACGTTGATGATCGCTCAGCAGGCGGGACTGCAGCCGGGGGAGTTCGTGTGGACGGGTGGCGACTGCCACGTGTACGACAATCACATCGACCAGGTGTTGGAGCAGTTGAGCCGCGATCCATACCCGTATCCGCAGATCCGTATTAACAAAGCCGATTCGCTGTTCGATTACGATTACAGTGATTTTGAAATCGTCGGCTACCAGCACCATCCAACCATCAAGGCGCCGGTGGCGGTCTGAGAGTCGTCGCCAGACGTTAGACTACTGACCCTAGTTCGACTGCAAGGAGTGAGTGAAATGGAGCATGACAGTAGCCGCAGTGGCTATCACGAACCCGAGCCCGGACTTGCCGGGCTTGAGGACGAGGAGGATTGGGGCGATGATTTCCCCAAGACGTTCTCGGTGAATCTGATTTGGGCGCAGGCCTGTGACAAGGAAGGTCATGACGGCGCCATCGGATTCGAGGGTGGCATGCCATGGCATCTGCCCGAGGATATGAGGCGTTTCAAGGAGCTTACCGTCTCGCATCCGGTCATTATGGGGCGTAAGACGTGGGAGTCCCTGAGCCCGAAGTATCGTCCGCTGCCGAATCGCGACAATATCGTGGTTTCGCGTGATCCGGCTTACACTGCGCCGGGAGCGACCGTGGTCGACAGTCTGGATGATGCGCTTGATCTGGCACGACAGGAAGCCATTCCGGATGACGGTCTTGACCGCAGCGAAATCTGGATTATCGGTGGCGGCCAGCTGTTCCGCGAGGCCATGCCATTTGCGGACAAGGCGTATGTGACGCAGATCAGCATGCATGCCGATGCCGATACCTACGCGCCCGACGTGAAGTCGCTGGTGGAATCCGGCGCTTGGAAGGTGCTTGAAGAGGGCGTGTGGCAGAACACGCGGAAGGGTTCCGGAGATATCGCCGGATTCCGTTTCATGACGTATGCGAAGAATCGCGAGGAGTAACCGTATGTATACCGTGATGACCGTGTGTACCGGCAATATCTGCCGTTCTCCCATGGCCGAAATCATTCTGCGCACTGAATTCGAGCGTCGTGGCCTTGCCGACAAGGTCAACGTCGAGTCCAGTGGCGTGAGCGACGAAGAGTATGGCAATCCGATCGATCGTCGTGCCGTCAAGGTGCTCCGTGAGCGTGAATATGAGCTGCCGGCACATCATTTCGCCCATCGCATCACCCGCGATGAGATCGAGCGTACCGACCTGTTTCTGCCGATGACCGCTTCGCATATGCGTGCGCTACTGCGTCAGCTGCCTCAGGCCAAGCGTGAGAACGTGCATATGTACCGTAGTTTCGATCCGAATCTTGCCAAGCCTGTCGCAGGCTACGAAAGTGAGATTGATTTGGTCGATCCTTGGTATGGCGGCGCCCGCGAATTCGAAGTGGCGATTGACCAGATTGAGGAAGTAGCCCCGTTCATCGTTGATTGGGTTGAGCGGCAGCTCTGACGATTGCATACGATTTTTCCGTCGAAAAGCCCGGTTCGCAAGAGCCGGGCTTTCTTGTATCCGTATGATTTCAATGATTTCGAAAGATCTTAAGAAATCGCAAGAGATTGCAAAAGTAATATTGCGCAATTGATGTAAATCAGAGAAAAATAGAAATGAAAAATAAAAAGCGACCCCGGCCGGACTTGAACCGGTGACCTCCGCCGTGACAGGGCGGCGCTCTAACCAACTGAGCTACGGGGCCGTTGTTTCAGCCTTGCGACTGGCAACAGATAGATATATTACGGCAAAGTCGCTATCGTGCAAATTTCGGCGTGTCATCGATGAATATTCGTATGAATTGCTGAAAGAAAGTATTTGCTTAAACTGCGGCAGTAGTAGGGAAGAAAAGCAACGGCCGGTCGCATATGAGGGGAAAACTTCTCATATGCGACCGGCCGTTACCGTTGCGGTGCCGTGTTGTCGCTCACGACACTACGAATTGCTGGTGGAATCAGTCGGTCTGTTTCCAGGTCTCGACGTCGATGTGGTGTTCCGGATTGGCCTGCCATGCATCCCAAGCGGACTTCACGATGTCTTCGACGTTGTACTGTGCGTGCCAGCCCATCTCTTCGTTGATGCGCTTCGGGGAGCCGATCAGGTGCGGCGGATCGCCTGCGCGACGGGCCATGACGGTCTCTTCGAACGGCAGGCCGGTGACCTTCTTGACCTCATCGACGATCTGACGCACGGAGGTGCCTTCGCCGGTGCCGACGTTGAAGGCGTCGTACTTGCGTTCATCGCGGTCCAGATACTTCAGGGCGGCGATGTGGGCGTCGGCCAGATCGGAGACGTGGATGTAGTCGCGCACGCAGGTGCCATCCGGAGTCGGGTAGTCGTCGCCGAAGATCGCCGGAGCCTTGCCCTTCTTCAGGCGGTCGAACAGCATCGGGATGAGGTTCAGGATTGCCGGATCCTCAAGTTCGACCGGGCCGCAGCCGGCCACGTTGAAATAGCGCAGGCCGCAGAAGCGAATGCCGTACGGCTCTTCGCAGGCGCGTGCCATCCACTCGCCGAACAGCTTGGTCTGGCCGTACGGGTTGATCGGCAGCATCGGAACGACGTCTTCCGGAACCACGTCGACCGGCGGAACGCCGTAGGTGGCTGCGGAAGAGGAGAAGACGAGCTTCTTGGCGCCGGAGTCGCGCATGCCGATGAGCACGTTGAGCATGCCGTTGATGTTCTGCTGGTAGTACCACAGCGGCTTTTCAACGGATTCGCCGACCTGCTTGCGGGCTGCGAAGTGGATAACGGAATCGACGCCTTCGGCCTTCATGATTTCGGCGAGGCGTTCGCCGGCACCCGGTGCGGCGATATCCATGCCGTACAGGCGGGAGCCTTCGATGCGGGTGGGCTTGCCGTAGCTCAGATCGTCAACGACGACGACCTGTTCGCCGGCCTGGTGAAGAGCGTGGACGACGTGAGCGCCGATGTAGCCGCACCCACCAGTGACGAGAACTGTCATGTTCTGTCCTTTCCTCCAAAATGAGCGTTAAAGCGCTTTGGTTCGAAAAACAAACGTCCAACGAACGTTGTTCACTTTTGCTCTAGTTTGTTACCTTTTGAACAATTTGAGTATAACACATGAACAGGAACGCACATAATCGACCCTTTCCTGCGTTTCCTCTATAAATTAGGGTATGCAAGAAGATGTGAACACGCCGACTGAAAATCAAGTTAACGGCGAAAACGGACAAAACATGTCAAAAACGCAAGATGAACAACGGGCTGATGCTGGCCAGCGTCCTGCCTTGTATGGGCGCAAGGTGTTGTCCTTCGTGCGTCGTTCCGCCAGGCTCGACGCACGCTTGCAGCGTGCATGGGATGCCTATGCAGATACGTATCTGCTGAAAATCAACGCGGGCGAGGGGTCGCTTGATGTGCGAGGCGATCTGGTGTTCGATCGGGCGTATATCGCGGATGTGTGGGGCAATGTCAATCCTCTGATTGTGGAAATCGGTACCGGCCAGGGGGAAAACGTTGTTGCGGCCGCTGCTGAACACCCCGATATGAACTTCCTGGCGCTTGAGGTCTATGATCCGGGCGTGGCGCATACCATGCTGCTCGCAGGCAAGCAGGGCCTGACCAATCTGCGCATCGCGCAGGTCAACGCTCCTGAGCTCTTCAAAGCCGCGGCGGATGGATCGATCGCTGAAGTATGGACCTTCTTCCCTGATCCGTGGCCCAAGATGCGCCACCACAAGCGTCGTATCGTGCAGCCGGAGCTTGCCGGCGAGATTCATCGCACGTTGCGGGATGGGGGAGTGTGGCGTATCGCCACCGACATCGAAGACTATGCATTGCATGTGCATGAGGTGATGGATGGTCTTGAAGGATTCCATAATGACGGCATGCTTACGGTGAGTTTGCCGGTCGAGCATGTTGGCAAGGGAAATGCCGACGAAGCTGCCGGTCTGCGACACGCCGATTTCACCGAATCCGAGCGTTTTTCCGGACGAATTCTCACGAATTTTGAGAAAAAAGGACTTGCTGCCGGTCGTGTGATTCATGACCTCACCTATCGCTGCGTATAGTGCCGGTTGGTCTGTTGTTGAAGTGCTGAAATGGCTTGATTTCAACGATTTTCAGCACTTTGGCAACGGGTTGATGGCGATTTTGCGACGCTGCGACACGCCGAGATTTGCATGTTCTGAGGATTCGCGTATAGTTAAGCGAGTTGTCACGCGGAAACGCTGAAAGCGCCCCCTTCGTCTAACGGTTAGGACACCAGACTTTCAATCTGACAACGAGAGTTCGACTCTCTCAGGGGGTACTTACCTTGGTAACAAGGTGGCAATGGCCCCGTAGCTCAGTTGGTTAGAGCGCCGCCCTGTCACGGCGGAGGTCACCGGTTCAAGTCCGGCCGGGGTCGCTCGAACAGATTCCTGTTCATGGCTCTGTAGCTCAGTTGGTAGAGCGAACGACTGAAAATCGTTAGGTCAGCGGATCGATGCCGCTCGGAGCCACCATGGCTTTGAAACCTCGGAAACATCCGAGGTTTCTTTGTTTTTGCCCACACGTATGACGATTGCGGCCGTATGTCTAGCGCCAAGCCACTGATGCCGGCTGTTGGTTGAATACGCGCTCGCATTGCGGGTAAGCCCCCTAAAATGGTCGACGCAAGTCATGTTGACTTGCGAGTTACTGAGAAATGACTAAGAAAACCTCCGTTAGAGGGGGAGTCTGTCTGCTGTTTGGCTACACTGGAACACCGTAAGGCAGTAACAATGGGGGTTTGTGGGCAGAGTTATGCCGTAACCCCGTTAAGGGAGTATTCGCTGGGGTGGCGGCATGGAAGTGCTTCTGGTCGGCAACACCGACTTCATTACCAAGCAGTGGATTCAGCATTCCTTTCCCCGAGACCATGTGGTGATAGCGGAACGAGAAGGCACCGTAGACGGCAATGACCGTCTCAGAATCGTCAACATGTCTGACGCCAACACCCTTGCCGAAACTCTTACCACATACGAATTCGATCGCATCGTATTCTTTTCCGAAGGCCTCACCCCGCGAAGTGAGCGTGACGGCGATCTCGGATATCTTCGCAGATTGCTGCACGCCATACGTAACAGATCCACGCAAATGCTGATGGTATGCGGACCGGAATCCGAATTCACCTATCCGGAAAACGCCGACGTACGTGATACCAGCAAAAGTCTGATGTCTCGAGCGTCGGAAGAACTCTGCCTGTATTACGCGCGCACCTACCGTCTGGAAGCGAAAATCATTCGCTGTCCATACTTGTATGCACCCGAGCGCAATGGAGCAACCGCATATTTCGGCAGACTGTTCGAACAGGCATCGGCAGGGTCGATCTCATTCTGCGAACGCAAACAGCAACAGACATGCTTTCTCTGCGCCGACGATCTTGCCGAACTGATCTACCGCATGTTCGACGATTGGACCGCCGAAAGCGAAATCTTCCATGTGCCCAACGTGTTCGACTTCACATACGGTGATTTGGCTGATGCGATCAGCGCGGCATTTCCCGGATTATCGGTGACTTTTGGCGAAGACAGACCCCAACATTACCCAGCAGACGATCATGTGCTGCGATTGCGCTATGGCTGGTCGCCGCGATATTCGCTCAAACAGGATCTTCCCCCTGTGCTTCAGCGCTGGAAAGAAGCGCGTGCTCAGGAACAATCCAAGAAGCACCCGGTCTGGGATTTTCTACGCAACCATTCAAAACCATGGATCGCAATCGAAATCTTCATCGCGTTCATATTGGAAGAACTGCTTCGCACCGCGGTACAAGGCAACAGCCAGTTGGGAACCGTGGATTTGCGCCTGTTTTTCGTGGTGATCGTCGGCACGATGCACGGACTGAACGCAGGCGTGTTCGCGGCCGCGCTCGCATGTGTCGGCATGGCGTTGTCGTATGCATCGAAGGGCGCTTCATTCGCTCCGCTGTTTTACGACACGTCGAACTGGCTTGCGTTTGTGGTGTATTTCGTTGCCGGCGCAGTATGCGGGTATGTGCAGCTGCGTAATCGCGAAAACCTGCGATTCATGCGTGACGAAAACAGTTTGCTGCGTGAACGACTTGCGTTCCTGCGTGACCTGTACCACGATGTGCTCGATGATCGTCGTATGCTGCGCGGGCAGATTATCGGCAGGCGTGACAGTTTCGGCAAAATGTATGCGATGACACGTGAATTGGACGAAGTGCAGCCGCAAAAGCTGTATCACACGACCATTCGCATTATGCAAGACACATTGGGCGGCGATAGTTTCGGTGTTTACCGCATTGACAGCGGCGGTCGATTCGCGCGTTTGATGGCTGCGAGTCCGCAAACCGAATCCCTGTTCAGCAAGTCGGCGCTGCTTGAGAATTATGCCAACATTATTACAGCTTTGGATCATGGTGGATTGTGGGTGAACCGCAATCTCGAACCGGACCTTCCGATGTATGCGGCAGGCGTGCATGCCGATGGCAAGCTGGCCGTGGTGATTGTGCTTGCCAAAGCGCAGCCCGACCAAATGAATCTGTACTTCCAGAACCTGTTCACCATCATGTGCGGCTTGGTGGAATCCGCGATGGTGCGTGCGTTCGACTATGAGAATGTGGCGCGTCAGGCGATGCTGGTGCCGGGCACCGAATTCCTGAACACTCGGGCGTTTCTACCCAAAGTGCTTGCTGCCAACGAACTCAAGCACGACCATATGGGCGATCACCTGCTGCTGCGTGTGGATGATGCTTGGCAAGACAATGGCAGCCGTCTCATGGGGGCCATTCGTCAGACGGACGAGGCGGGTGTACTGCAAGACGGCAACGTGTATGTGTTGATGAACCAGGCCGGCAAGCATGAGCTGCCTATCATCAACAAGCGTTTGGCCCAAGCTGGATTGCATGTGACACGCGTTTCCGGGCAAGAGGAAGACGCGCTGCTGGATGAGGCTTCGGAACAAGTGGCCGCCGAATCGCACGAAGGCGGCACGGCATGAACACAACGGTAGTGACGATGCTGCTTATCGTCATACATGTGCTGGTATGCGTGCTGATGTGCGTATTGTCTCGTTTTGGCGTGCTTCGTGTGGAAGGGCGTCTGCTTCCTTTTATGCTGTTGGTGCCGCTGTGGGGGCCGTTATGCGTGCTCTTGCTGCATGTGCGTACGCTGATTCGTGCGGGCGAGCATACGGCTCCAGATCTCGAACAGATGCGCGTGGACGATGAGGAACGTCGAAGCATTCTCGTTGAGGAACGTACCGATTTCGTCAATACCGTGCCGCTGGAAGAGGCGTTGATCGTCAACGATTCGAGTCAGCGTCGCAGTCTGGTGATGTCCATTCTTAACGACAATCCCAGCCATTATATCGATGTGCTGTCGCAGGCCCGACTGAATGAGGATGTGGAGGTCGTGCATTACGCGGCTACCGCCATGGCACAGATCAGTGCCAAGGAAGATCTTGCATTGCAGCGCTGCCGCAACGATTATCTGCAGCATCGAAATTCCGAAACGATGTTGGAACGCTATTGCGATGCGCTGGAACGATATATCAATTCCGGTATTGCGCAAGGATACGCATTGCAGTTGCAGAAGCAGCGATATGCCGAAGTATTGCAGGAACGACTTCGCCAACATGGCGATTATTACGTTGCGTGCCGTCTTGCGCAAATGCAAATCGATCTTGGACTCTTTGATGATGCCGCGCACACCATTGACGGCGCTATGGAACAGTGGCCGGATCAAGGCGATGTATGGCTGATGCGTCTACGACTCGATGCCGCACGCAATGATGGCGATGCGTTGCGCCACACTGTTCAGCAGATCGAAAGCAAGCATATTTATCTCGGTGGCCAAGGAAGACGTGTGCTGCGGTTCTGGACCGGAACCAAGGAGGCTGAACGCGCATGATCAGAGGATTCCTGTCAGACGTGTTGGCCAAGTGGAAACGATTCCGCTGGCAAGGTTTGGTCAAAGTGTGGGCCGTGTTCATGGCCATCGCATTGGTGTTGCTGGTGGAAAGCTTGGGCGTGCATTACGGTGTCACGCGGTTCGACATCACGTATTTGGATCGAAACAAAGCCATTCCTGCAGCCAATGCCATCGCTGGCGAAAAAGCTACGAATCTGTTGGTGGTCGACAGTTCGCAGGAGGGCGTCAGCGATGCCGAAGCCATGCTCGACCAGATTCTGCTTGATATGAAAGTCCCCACCACTACGGTTGACGTGGCTGACGAAAACGCTGAATTTCCAGCGTTGACTCACTACAGCACCATAGTGGTGGCCATGCCTAATCTCGACCGTCTGGGCGAGCATGTGCTGCAAATCATGCAATGGGCCAAAAAAGGCGGAGGAGTCATGTTTGCCATGACTCCCGAAAAAACCGGCTATTTGGATGTGATCGGCCCGCAGATCGGCATTGAATCGTCCGCATACGAATATGTGCTGACTAAGGGCATTACACCCTCCAAGGATTTCATGTTGGGCGGCGGCCAGACATACACGTTCAGCGATCCGTTTGAATCGTCGCTGAGTGTCGCATTGCATGATCGCGCACAGGTCAAGGCCGTCAGCAGTAATGGGCGCACACCGTTGATTTGGAGCACGTTCGTGAATTCAGGTTCGGCGGTGGTGTGCAATATCGGTATTTACGGCAAGGTGCTTCGAGGATTTTACGCTTCGGCGTTCAGCCTGCTCGGTTCTGCCACGGCCTATCCGGTGATCAACAGCGCGGCGTTCTACTTGGATGATTTTCCCTCTCCGGTACCGTCTGGCAATGGCAAATACATCAAACGTGACTACAACATGAGTATTGCTGAATTCTATTCTCAAGTATGGTGGCCGGATTTGGTGCGTCTTGCGGAACGGTACGGTATTCGTTTCACCGGTGTGATGATTGAGAATTACGGCGATGACACCAAGGATGATCCGGTACGGCAGACGGACGGCGCACAATTCGAGTATTACGGAGGATTGCTGCTGCGGCAAAACGGCGAAATCGGATATCACGGGTACAACCATCAGCCGTTGGTGTTGCCGAATACGGATTACGGTAAGGAATACGCGTATGTGCAGTGGCCGAATCGCAAAGCCATCGTCGATTCGTTGAACGAACTGATCGCATTCCAGAAAGACGTATTGCCTGCCGCAACATCGTCGGTATACGTGCCGCCGTCGAATATCCTCTCCCAAGAAGGACGGAAGATCATAGGCGAGGATGTGTCGCAGATTCGCGCCATCGCCAGTACGTATATGCCTTCCGACAGTTCCTTGACGTACGTGCAGGAGTTCGGTGTTGCGGCCGATGGCGTGGTGGAGGCTCCACGTATCGTGTCCGGCGGCATGGTGGGTGACATGTACATGCGTCTTGCCGCGGTTTCCGAACTGAACATGCACTATGTGAGCACGCACTTCATGCATCCCGACGATTTGCTTGATGAAGATCGTGGAGCGAAAGAAGGATGGAAGAAGTACTACCAGGGATTGGAAAACTATCTTGACTGGCTGGAATCGTCGGCACCGTCCATTCGTATGCGGACAGGCACGGAATGTGCCGCAGCCATCCAACGTTTTTCGGGATTGACCGTTTCGATGGAAACGTCCGACGATGGTTGGGATCTGAAACTTGGCAACCTCACCGATCAAGGGTGGCTCATGTTCCGTGCCAACAATGGCACGCCTGGCAGGGTTCGTGGCGGAAGCCTCACCAAGCTGACCGGCAACTTGTATCTGCTCAAAGCCACGAACGCCACGGTTCATATCGAACGCAAGACTGGGGGAGAGGCATGAGAATCTGCCTGGTTTTGGAAGGATGCTACCCGTACGTGCATGGTGGAGTGTCCACGTGGATGCACAGTTATATCGAAGCGATGAAAGAGCACGAGTTCGTATTGTGGGTGATCGGCGCCAAAGCCGAAGACCGCGGCAAATTCGTATATGACCTGCCCGACAATGTGGTGGAAGTGCATGAGGTGTTCCTCGACGACGCCTTGCGTCTGAGCGGTGAACACGCGCAAGTGTCGTTCACCGAAGAGGAATTGCGGTCATTGCGCGAACTGGTGAATCTTGGCAGCCCGGATTGGGATGTGCTGTTCAACCTGTTCCACACCAGAGGCGTGCATCCGCTGTCGTTCCTGCAAAGCCGTGAATTCATCGACTTGTTTACGCAAATCTGCATGGAAGAATATCCGTATGTGGCCTACGCCGACGCTTTCCATACCGTGCGCTCCATGTTGCTGCCGGTGTTGTACTTGATGGGCAGCGAAGTGCCGGAAGCGCAGATCTACCATGCGATTTCCACTGGATATGGCGGATTGTTGGCTTGTTTGGGGGGGGGGTAGTCAACCATGCGCCGGTATTGCTTACGGAACATGGCATTTATACGCGTGAACGCGAAGAGGAAATCATTTCCGCCGAATGGGTGCTGCCGGCGTTCCGGCCGCGTTGGATCCGCTTCTTCTACATGCTTTCGGAACAGATCTACCATCGTGCGTGGCGCATCACCAGCTTGTTCGGTCGTGCCCGTCTTATCCAAATTGGCATGGGTGCGCCCGCCGATGCCTGTCAGGTGATTCCCAATGGCATTCAATACGAACGTTTCTGCGATATTCCTTTCAAACCCGACGACGGTTGGGTTGATATCGGCGCGGTGGTGCGCATGGCGCCCATCAAAGATGTGAAAACCCTGATTCACGCGTTCCATGAGCTTTCCTCTCGCGTTGACAATGTGCGCTTGCATATTCTCGGCGGTGTTGACGATCAGGAGTATGCCGACGAATGCTATGAGCTTGTGGAACAGTTGGGTGTGCGCAATCTTGAGTTCACCGGCCGTGTGAACGTGGTCGAATACATGCGCAAGCTTGATTTCACCGTGTTGACCAGCATTTCCGAAGGCCAGCCGCTGTCGGTGCTGGAATCGTTCGCAGCCGCACGCCCCTGCGTGACCACTGACGTCGGCTGCTGCCGTGAGCTTTTGGAAGGCGAGGAAGGCGACGATTTCGGCACGGCAGGCTTCTACGTGCCCCCGATGTACCGCGAGGGCCTGAGCCGAGCCATGGAACGCATGTGTTCCAGTCGCACGCTGCGTGAGACCATGGGGCAGATTGGCCGTAACCGTGTGAACGTCTATTATCGGCATGAGCGCATGCTTGACGATTATCGCAAGCTGTATAGCGATACCGCGGATCAGTTCGGATTGAATCAGTTCGGATTGGAGCGCTGATATGGCCGGTATTGGATTTGAACTGAAGAAACTGTTCCACCGTAGAGGCTTGATGGCGATGCTGCGAGCCTACGGCTATGCCGGCGTGATTTGCGCTGGTCCGATGCTGTTGGGTGTACTCCTGCAGTTCGGCGTGCTGATCGTGAGCAGCTGGTGGCAGGTGGGCCGCCCCGACCGCGATCTGCTCGTATGCATGATCACCTACACGCTGCTTGCCTCGTTGGTGTTGACGAGTTTTCTGTCGATGCCGGTCACCCGTTTTCTGGCGGATATGTTGTTTGATCACGATGAGAAGATGATTCTGCCGTCGTTCTGGGGGTCTACTGGCATCATGCTGGTGGTGGGCGCGGTGTTGTACACGGTTTTCCTGCTGTTTTCCGGTGCCACGTTGATGCAGGGCGCGTTGTGTTTGTGGCTGTTTCTTGAAATGATCGTCAACTGGAATGCGATGAGCTATCTGACGGCCATCAAGGATTACAAAAGCATTCTGTATTCTTTCGTGGCTGCGGTGTTGGTGGCGTTCGTTATGTCATGCGTGTTGCTTGCGTTGGCCTGCCCTCCTGTGGAGTCGCTGTTGTTTGCGGTGGTGCTTGGCTATGGTGTGATGCTGGTGTGGGATGTGCTCTTGTTGCATCGTATTTTCCGCAAAGTCGTAAGCATCCGTGGCTGTTTTTGCAGTGGGTCGATCAGTTTCTGCCGTTGGCGTTGACCGGATTGCTGACCACCATCGGCCTGTTCGCCCATTTGGTGATCACATGGTGCGGTCCGCTCGGCATCAAGGTGAAGGGCCTGTTTTATGGCGCGCCATATTACGATGTGCCCGCCATGCTGGCGTTTTTGACGATTCTGATCACCACGGTGAATTTTGTGGTGTCGGTGGAGGTCAATTTCTACCCAACATATCGGTCGTATTACAGTCTGTTGAATGATGGAGGCACGGTCAAAGACATTACCGTTGCCGAAAACGAAATGTTGGCTGTGCTCAATCGAGAATTGCATTACACGGCGTTGAAGCAATTGTTGGTGACCGCTGCCGTGATTTCATTGGAAAAAACAGTGCTGAACGCGCTTCCTTTGGGTTTCAACGATGCGATGCATGGATATTTCCGTGTGCTCTGCGTGGGGTATGCCCTTTATGCGGTCGGCAACACCGTGATGCTGATTCTGCTGTATTTTACCGATTATTCCGGTGCATTGACGGCGTCGGCATTGTTTGCGGGTTCGACGGTTGTGTTCACAGTAATCGGACAGTTCTTCACTACGTCGCTGTTCGGTTTCGGTTTTCTGATGGGGGCATCGCTGTTCGCCATATATGCGACATTCCGGCTCGCCTCATACACCGACAATCTGCCATACCGAGTGCTGGGGCAACAGCCGATTGTGGCGCAAACGAAACGTGGACGTTTCACCGAACTGGGCATACTGCTTGAACATGGCGAACAGCGGGTCGACCAATCATTGCATCGCTCAGGGCATGCACGGTCTTCTGACAAGGCGAATATTGCAGAAACGGATGTCATAATCGGGAGGAATCGTAAATCATGACATGGTGGAACCGACGCAACACAAAAGCCATTACCACGCTTGTCAAGCAAATAGCGGCATTGACGGCAATGCTGACGGTGCTTTCCTGCGCCGGATGTGCGACTTCATCACCCAACGATAATGAACAATCGCAATCATCGGATTCGTCACAGACGCATGAGCAAGTCAAGAAAAGCGCTGAACAAAGCATCGACGGCGCACACTTGCGCGACAACGAATCGTTATACAAGGTGTATGACGACAGCGGTGTCGAAACCATGTATTTGACGGTATCGCGCGGTAATTCGTCGGAAGGCACCGACCATAGCTGGAGTGAAATCAACCAGTATTCCGTTGATGACTATGCGGCCATGGGCGTTGACCGCTACAAGGTCAATGGTTTGCTGCAGGTCGGCGACGAACAAGGACCGGTTTCCGGGGAGCTTGGTTTTGGTGAAAGCGCGCCGAACGCCACCGTGCAGATACGTGGCCAGTCATCGAGTAAAAACGAGCAGAAGAACTACAAGATCGAGTTGAAAAGCGGCAAAGGCAAGTGGCGTGGGCAGCGTACCATCGCATTGAACAAGCATATGGGCGAAGGTCTGCGTTTCCGTAACAAAATGGCGTACGATCTCATCAAAGGCATCGACCAGATGATGGGACTGCGCACGCAATTCGTGCACCTGTACGTGAAAGACGAGACCAGCGGATCGGATTCCTTCGACGATTACGGTTTGTACACGCAAGTCGAACAGCTCAACAAAACCGCATTGCAGGTGCACGGACTTGATAAGAACGGCCAGCTGTACAAAGTCAATTATTTCGAATTCTATCGAGATGAAGACGTGATCAAACTCGCCGATGATCCTGACTACGATCAAGCGAAATTCGAAGAAAAACTGGAAATCAAAGGTGACAACGACCATACCAAACTGATCGCCATGCTGAACGATCTCAATGATTATTCAGTGCCGATGGGCGAAATCCTCGGCAAATATTTCGATACCGAAAATCTCGCATATTGGATGGCATTCCAATTGCTGACCGGCAATATCGATACGCAAAGCCGCAATATGTACCTGTATAGTCCCACGAATTCGGATACGTTTTACCTGCTCGACTGGGATAACGATGGTATGCTCATGCGCAAGGAATACGAGATCAGGCAACGTTCCGAGGGCCAAAGCTGGGAGAACGGTGTCAGCAACTATTGGGGCAACATACTGTTCCGACGTTGTCTGCAAACCAAGTCGTTCCGAACCGCGCTCGGCAAGGCCGTGAAAGACGAATACAAGTATATGAGCGCCGATCGCATCAATTCCATGGTGCGGCGGTACCGTTCCATCGTTGAACCATACGTACGGAAGATGCCCGACTCCATGCATGAGCCTCTGACGTCAAGCCAATACGACACGGTGGCAAACCAATTGCATAGCGAAATCGAACAGAACTACCAGACGTACCGAACCGGGTTCAATAAGCCCATGCCGTTCTATATCGGCAAGCCGACTCCTACCAACGGCAAGCTCAAACTCAGCTGGGATGTCTCCTATGATTTCAACGATGAGGATCTGCGCTATAGCGTTACCGTGGCCAAGGATTACGAAGGCAAAGACGTGGTGTTCACACAGAGCGACCTCGTATTGCCGGAAGCCGTGATGGATATGCCTGGTGAAGGCCAGTACTTCATCAAGGTGAGCGTGCGCAATGCATCAGGCGAGACGCAGGACGCGTTTGACTATTACGTCACCGACGGCAACAAGATCTACGGCACCAAGTGTTTCTATGTGAAAGCCGACGGCAGCATTGTGGAGGATGCCAATGTGCAGTGATGGTGGCAATCGCGGAACGTCGCTGCTGCAACGTATCAAACATCGCGTCGGCGAGGAATTATCCGTTCCACCGCGCACAGCCAAGGAACGGTTCCGTCATGAGCTCAAATATCTGATCTCATACGCGCAAAAAGCCGACTTGAACGTGCGTATGGCGCCGCTGCTTGGCCTCGACAAGCATGTGAAAAACGGCGGCTATATGATTCGCAGCCTGTATTTCGACGATTATTGGAACACCGCATATCAGGAAAAAGTCGACGGTGTGCTGCTGCGTAGGAAATACCGTATTCGCATCTACGATTACAGCGATCGTGTGATCAAACTGGAACGCAAACGCAAAAGCGACAGTTGGATCTACAAGGAGGATGCACCGCTCACGCACGAGCAGTTCGACCGTATTCTTGCCGGCGATTACGAATTTCTGCGTGACAGCGAGTATCAGTTGTGCCGCGAGTTTTATGTGGAATGCATGTGCAATGTGATGCGCCCTCGCGTGATCGTCGATTATGAGCGCGAACCGTGGATTCTTGACGCCGGAACCGTACGCATCACCTTCGATATGAACGTGCGTGCGGCGGTCGGCGGATTCGATATTTTCGACTCCACACTGCCGGTACTGCCCGTGCTTGAGCCGGGCAAGCTGGTGATGGAGGTCAAATTCACCGAGTTCCTGCCGCAAGTGGTGCGTGATCTGCTGCCCGGCAAGGCGCAGGAGTTGACATCGGCTTCGAAATACGTGCTCTGCTACGACAAAGCCTCGTATTTGCGGGGATTCGACTACTGGCAGGAAGGCTGGAGCGTGCCAAGCCTGTAAAGCCAAGCCTGTAATCGGCTGGCATGTTGACTGGCATTCCAGCAAAGACAAACGTTACGAATCAAGGAAGCAGGAGAGAAAGAAACCATATGAGCGTCAATGACATGATCAAAAAGTCGGTGCTGAAATCCTTCGGCCAATACAATGTGCCCAAAATGGCGCTGGCGTTGCTGGTGGCGTTGATCGTCGGCATCGTCATTTACTGCGTGTACCGCCGTTTCTACACGGGTGTGGTGTATTCGCGCAGTTTTGCCGTTACGTTGGTGGGCATGTGCGTGCTCACCTGCATGGTCACGCTGGCCATCAGTACGAATATTGTGATTTCGCTTGGTATGGTCGGTGCATTATCGATTGTGCGCTACCGTACCGCGGTCAAGGATCCGATGGATCTGTTGTATTTGTTCTGGGCGATCACGTCTGGTATTGCGGCGGGCGCCGGCATGTATGTGCTGGTGATTGTTGCCGGATTGGTGATGATCGGCATGCTGGCTCTGTTCTACTCGCGTCAAGACAAGGGGCGCGTGTACATTGCGGTGATCCACTATGTGGGCGATGTAGTGGGAGATGAGATCACGCGCGTGTTCGGACGCACCAAATTCTTCGTAAAGTCCAAAACCATGCGTGGCGAACGCACGGAAATGGCGGTTGAAGTATTCTGTGATGATAAGGACATGACGTTCGCGGAACGCGTTCGCGCCATTGAGGGTGTCGAAGACGTGACGCTGATACAGTACAACGGTGAGTATCATGGGTAATCAATTCGATGTTGCCGCAGGCGCGCGGCTGGAATCCACGGGCAGGGCGCCCAGCAACGACGAAATCGTACCCAGATTCTCTCTTGACGACATCAACCAGGCGTTTGACAACAACGAATTCTGCTTCTACCTGCAACCCAAATGCAATGCTGAAACCGGCGCAATCGTGGGTGCGGAGGCGTTGGTGCGTTGGAATCATCCGGAATATGGCTTGGTGTCTCCCGGCGAATTCATTCCTCTGCTTGAACGTGAGTCAATGGTCACGCGGTTCGATTTGTTCATCTGGCGTTCCGTGTGTGAAATGCTGTCGCGTTGGGATGGGGAGGGGCGCAATCTGGTGCCGGTGTCCGTCAACGTGTCGATGACGGATATCGAGGCGATCGATGTGGCGCGAGTGCTTGGCGACCTGCTCGATCGGTTCAGCATCGATGCTCGCCTGCTGCAGGTGGAGATCACGGAAAGTGCGATCGCACATAACGTGGATGTGGTCGAAGAGGCCATTCGGGACCTGCATGCGCGAGGCATTGCCGTGCTGATGGACGATTTTGGGTCGGCGTATTCGTCACTCAACATGTTGAAGGACATCAACGTCGATGCCATCAAACTCGACATGAAATTCGTTGACCTGAATGCTGACAATGCGGCGAAAGGTTTGAAAATCATCGAATCCGTGATCGACATGGCCTACCAGCTGAGACTGTCGATCATTGCGGAGGGTGCGCAGACCGCCGAACAGGTGAGCAAGCTGCGTGAGCTGGGATGCATGTACATCCAAGGATATTATTTCTACCGTCCGCTCACTGTGGAAAAGATGGAGGATTTGCTGGAACACCGCCCGGATGACCAGCATTTCTGGAATATCTCCAAAGATCTGATGCATCGCGACTACCGCATGTCGACGAACGGCCGCAGCATGCTCGAATCGTCGTCATTGTCGGCGCATATTTTTGAAATCCTTAACAAGGGCGTTGCGGAACTGTCCCGACTGAATCTCATCACGGGAGAATATCGCACCATCAAACGCGATCCGAAACTTCCGGACGTGTATGCGGATGATTTTCATGATTACTGCCATGCATTGGTTTCAAAACGGATCATTCATCCAGATGATGCCGGAGAATTCCTGAAACACACGCGATTGTCTGATTTGCGCGACCAACTATTCAGTAAGAAAAAATCGGAATTCACGTATTTTAGAAGCGAGGTCGAGGCGAAAACCAGCGTGATCGCATTCGGTGTGCTGGTACCCCCTGATTGCAGTGAGGCCAATCCGTGGGCCGTGGTGCTGATCGGATTCGACCTGTCGCTCGACCTAATCGCCAAGAACATGAAGGAAATCTATCGGCAGGACTCCTTGACGGGATTGCTCAACCGCAATGCATACGACAGCGATGTGGAGCAGCTGCGGAGCGCCGACATCGGGGCGGTGGTGTGCGTGTATGCGGATATGATCGGCCTGCACGAGGTGAACAACCATCTCGGGCATAAGCAGGGCAACCGCATGTTGTGTGAGTTCGCGGACGCGGCGCGCGCGTTCTTCGGCGATGACCGGTTGTATCGCATCGGCGGCGACGAATTCGTGATAATCAGTTCCGCGCATACGGAAGCGCAGACACGCAAGCAGCTGAACTACATGCGTGAGCGCTTGCATACGCAAGGCTGCGAGATATCAGTGGGCGTAGCGTCGAGCGAGTCGACTTCCGATCTGCCGAAAATCATCGAACAGGCCGAAAACGAGATGCGCCGCGAAAAGAAGGAATACTACGTGCAAGGCGGCAGCAAACGCCAGCTGCGCGAGCTCAACAAAAAACTTGAGGGCATTCTGGTGCGTAATCAGGATATGGAATCGTTGCTGCGGCATTTGAACGGACGCTATTCAATCGCATGCATGGTGAATCTGCGTACTGACTCACAGCGTGCGATCATGGTGCCCGACTATTTCCAGAAGATGCTTGACGCGCATGACGGTTCGTTCAAAAGCGCGCTGCATGACTATTGCGAACGATTGGTGGCGCCGTTCTGCAAAGACAGTTTCTCCCTGCTTATGGATTACGACTTCATTCATGCCCGCGTCGAGTCGGTCGGCGTGTTGCAGTACGGGTACACGCGAAACGACGGAGAGAAGTTCCTGCTTACGATTTTCGCCGATCGACGTTCCAAAGACGAGACCATGTGGGTGTTCTCCAAGGATGATCTGCCGCAGGTCGAGCTGGAATTATTCGAGTCATAAGGCCGTATTGTCTGGTTTTATGCGTTTTTGTGTGATGCGTTCGCATATTTTGTGAGAGCGCTCGCAGAAAAGGTTGTGTCGATTTCCAGCCGAATCGCAAAATGGGGTCTATGATGAGAATCGTCGGTCATGGCAACGGTTGCTATGACACGGCGAACAAGCACAGTCGCTTAAAGGAGACATCTATGGTCTATCGCATGATTTTCAACCAGACTGCATACTTCGGTCGCGGCGCCATCAAGGAGATCCCGGGCGTTGCCAAGTCCCATGGCTTCACCAAGGCGTTCATCGTCACCGATCCGGTACTGTTGGAAACCGGCACCGTCAAGAAGGTCACCGATGTGCTTGATGAGGCAGGCATGCCGTACGAGGTCTTCGACAACGTCAAGCCGAACCCGCCGGTCGAATGCATTCAGGATGGCGTTGCCAAGTTCGCCGCATCCGGTGCTGATTTCCTGATCGGTCTGGGCGGCGGCTCCCCGCAAGACACCTGCAAGGGCATCGGCATCATCACCGCCAACCCGGAGTTTGCCGATGTGCTCTCCTTGGAAGGCGTTGCCGACACCAAGAACCCGTCCGTGCCGATCTTCGGCGTGCCGACCACCGCAGGCACCGCTTCGGAAACCACCATCAACTATGTGGTCACCGATACCGCCAACAAGCGTAAGTTCGTGGCCGTCGACCCGCACGACATTCCGATCGTCGCCTTCGTCGATCCTGATCTGACCGACTCCATGCCACGCGGCCTCAAGGTCGCCACCGGTCTTGACGCCCTGACCCACGCCATTGAAGGCTACATCACTCCGGGCGCCTGGAGCCTGTCCGACTGCCTGAGCATGCAGACCATCCGCATGATTGCCAAGAACCTTGCCAAGAGCGCTGACGGCGACGTTCCTGCAGGCGAGCAGATGGCCTACGCCTCCTACATCACCGGCATGGCCTACTCCAACGTCGGCCTCGGTCTGGTGCACGGCATGGCCCACCCGCTGGGCGGCCGCCTCGGCGTTGCCCACGGCGTTGCCAACGGCATTCTGCTGGCACCGGTCATGGAATACAACAAGGACTACACCGGCGAGAAGTACCGTGACATCGCCGACGCCTTCGGTGTCGAAGATGCCTACACCGGCGATCTCGAGACGGTTCGCGAAGAAGCCGTCCAGGCCGTGCACAAGCTCACCGTCGACCTGAAGAACCCGACCACCATCTCCGAAGTCGGCGCAACCGAAGCCGATCTGGAAGCACTGGCCCACGACGCCTTCAACGACGTGTGCACCCCGGGCAATCCGCGTCAGGCCACCGAAGAAGACATCCTCGCCATCTACAAGAGCCTGATGTAATGTGGAAACTCTCACGAATCGGCAATCGCATGCAGCGAATCTGCAGTGAAACCCGATTGTGAGAGAACATCGCTGAAAGCATTAAAAATCGTGGTGCGAAACTTCACAAAGCATTCGCACCACGATTTTTATATCTGCACATAAATTACGGATTAATCGAAATAATGTAAACAATAATCCGTGATTATCAATCGCAAGTATTGGAATTACTCGTGCTTTTCGCTCCACTCCTCATCGGTGGGAGTGTCATCGTACCATTCGCGGCCTTCCTGCTCGGCCAATTCCATCTGCTCGTTGATCCACGCCGCCTCCGCAGGATTGATATCGGCGGTGTCAAGCACCTTCTGCCATACCGGATACAGCAGATGCATCACCGGATACAGCGCGGTGAGCAGAATCTCCGGCTTATGCTTGCGTGAATGCTGTGGATGCGCGTCGAACGTGTTCTTGAAGCGACGCATGTAATTGTTGAACGACGTGAGCGACGTGTCCATACGGCGGGCGCTGATGCCTGCGATCATACGCGGGCAGTACACGGTTTTCAGATCCTTGCCCAGCAGATGCAGCGAAATATCGATATCCTCATGCATCACATCGGCCTTGTCTCGGCACACTTCGTCAGAAATTTCGCGCCAAGCTGAAGCGCGGACCGCCATATTCGAGCCAAACAGCAACGGCTGGCCGCCATCGGCCTTGTAAATGCGCTTGCGCGTGGAATTATCCCCACGCAAACCAAAATGGCGGCTCGGCAGATCGTAATACATCACCGGACCAGTGGCACCCATGGCCTCCGGGTCCTCAGTGAAAATGCCGGACACCACTTCGACCCAATCCGGGCGAATCATGCAATCGGCGTCGAAACGGCCCAGAATGTCGCCGGTGGCGTGGTTCAAACCATAATCGCGCGTCGGAATCAGCCCCTGCTCCTCATCCTGATGCAGCAGACGGACGGGTGCTTCCGGGTGGTCTTTGATGAACTGCTCCACCATGGCCACCGTCGAATCGGTGGAACGATTGTCGACAACGATCACTTCATGGGGCATCACGGTCTGCCTAGTGGCATTCAACAGGCAATCGTTGATACGCTCCTCTTCATTCCAAGCGGGGATGACAATTGAAACGTTCAGCATAACTACCACAATAGCTCAGCCTGTACACGACGCCTATCGCTACAATAGGGAGCCATGAGCGACAGCGAACAGCGAATGAACAATACGCAGAGCGAAAACGGTGCGAACACCAGCGAACAGCGATGGGACCTCGGCACCCTGTTTCCAGCCAAAGGAGATCCCCGAAAACCACCGGAATGGCTGGGGCGTGCGCTGCTATACATCGCCATAGCCATTGTGGGGTTTACTTTCTGCTGGCGCAGCTGGGGCAAAATCGAATACCTGGTGATCGACATCATCGTCTCGCTGTTCATCGCGCTCGCGGTGGAGCCGGTGGTGGTGCCGCTGGTCAAGCATGGCTGGAAACGTTCGTTCGCGTCGTTGTTCTCACTGCTGATGCTGGCCGTGATGCTCGGCGTGCTGTTCACACTGTTCGGCAACCTGTTCGTGCAGCAGATGATCGCCTTGGTGAACGGTCTGCCCGACCTGTATGAGCAGATGTGCCAGTTCGCCAGTCAATACGCGAATTTCCAGCTTCCTGAGATCAATAATCTCGGCAATGAGATTCTGAAGAACATTCAAACGTCGTGGGTCACTGATTTCGCGGGTACCGCGCTGAATACGGTGTCGGGATTGTTTTCGTTCCTGATTAACCTCATGACGATAATCATGACCACGTATTACATTTCAGCGGCTGGTCCGAAACTGCGTCGTGCCGCATGCCAGTGGATGGCTCCGGCGGCTCAGCGGCGATTCCTGTTCGTATGGACGGTGAGCCAGAGCCAGATCTCGTCGTTCCTGTTCTCCCGTGCCATTCTCGCGTTGCTGAACGCGTTCTTCACAGGAATCTGTCTGATGCTGCTGCACGTGCCCTATTGGCTACCGTTGGCGCTGTTCTGCGGTGTGGTTTCGCAGTTCATTCCTATGTTGGGTACGTATATCGGCGGCGCGTTGCCAGTGCTGTTCGCATGGGGTAGCTGCGGATTGTGGCAGGCCGTGGCGGTGCTGGTGTTTATCTGCGTGTATCAGCAGATCGAGAATCTGATTTTCGCGCCGAAGATCTCCCAGCGCACCATGGATGTGAACGATGCCGTGGCGTTCCTCGCGGTGCTGGCGTTCACCTCGCTGTTCGGCGCGTTGGGCGCGTTCCTCGCATTGCCGGTGGTCGCGTCCGTGCAGACGATCTTCCGCACCTATACAAAGCGGTACGAGCTGGTCGATTCCCCGCTGATGGACGATCCGGTGCCTGAAAAGAAGTCGAAGCTGGTGGAAGGTGCCGAAGTACTCAGCGAGCATCTGCACAATATGCCTCGCGCGGTGCAGGGATCCAGTGCGCATGTGCCTATTCCCGACGAAGTGCGGCAGTTGCAGGAGCAGGCGTACAATATCACCCGTTCCGAGGAATCGCTGGAATCGGACGAAACCGTCGCCATTCCGAAGCACGTGTTGGACAAAACGGAACGCAAGCCATTGCAGGGTCTTGAGAGTGAAAACACATCTCAGGAATCCAACGAAAATCCGGAATCCGGCAATGAACGGAAGAACGGCGAGTCGCGGGAAGCTGAAGGAAGTACGAAAAACGCGGATGACAATCCAAGAAGTAGGTGGCGTTAATGGTACTGCTGAGCGTACTTGACATTCTGCTGGTCATCGTCGGTGGCGCAGGGGTGGTCTATCAGGCGGTGTGCATTCTCATCTCCCTGTTCACCAAGCCGATCAAATTTCCCGACGCGCCGATGAACAAGCGTTACGCGGTGCTGATTTCCGCACGAAACGAGGCGAACGTCATCGGCAACCTCATTACCTGCATCCAAACGCAGACCTACCCGACCGAACTGGTCGACATTTGGCTTGTCGCCGACAATTGCACCGACAATACCGCCGAAGTGGCGCGCAATATGGGATGCCATGTGATCGAACGCTTCAACAAGGAGCTTGTGGGCAAAGGCTACGCGCTGACGTATCTGCTCGATCAGATGAACGATTCCGGTGCATCCGACCCGTACGATGCGTTCTTCGTGTTCGACGCCGACAACAAGCTCGACAAGCATTACGTCGAAGAGATGAACAAGGCGTTCCAGTCGGGATTCAAGATTCTCACCAGCTACCGCAATTCCGTGAATTTGTCTGACAATTGGGTCTCTTCCGGTTCTGCATTGTGGTTCATCCGTGAATCTCGATTCCTGTCGGCCTCGCGCATGTGGCTCGGCAACAGCTGTCATGTAGGGGGTACTGGCTTCATGTTCTCGCAGGAGATCATGCGTCGCAATAATGGTTGGAAATTCCACCTTTTGACCGAGGATTTGGAATTCACCATGGATTCCTTGCTGCACGGCGACCGCATCGGCTACTGCGGTACCGCGATTCTGTATGACGAGCAGCCTGTCACCTTCGCGCAGAGCTGGCGTCAGCGTTTGCGTTGGAGCAAGGGCTTCCTGCAAGTGTTCCGTTATTACGGGCCGGCTTTGGTCAAACGCGCCATCAGGGAACGCGATTTTTCCGCCGTTGATTTCACGCTGCTGTTGTGTCCGTTCACGGTGATCGGTATTGCGCGCGTTCTGCTGGGACTGTTGTTCGCGACCTGCGGATTCGTGACATGGCAGAGCCAGTTGAGCTCGTTGACCGGTTGGACGTCCGGCATTGTGACGTCGGTGATCGGCATGATGGCGTTGGCCGCGTTGACGATTATTGTGGAACGCGATCAGATTGGCGCCACCAACAAGGAGCTGTTCGCGTATGTGCTGAGCTTCCCGATCTACATGTTCAGTTATGTGCCGATCTCGTTCCAGGCGATGTTCGCCAAGTCCGAATGGAAGCCGATCGAGCATAAGGGATGACGTTCGTTCGCTGGCTTGCGCGTTCCTGCCTTTTCGTTTTCATTTCGATTTCCTCTTATGACTGGAGTGTTGTTGTTCCATGGATGATTCGGCTGAATACCGGCATGTGAAACGCCGTCGATACATCACGGTGGCGCTTTCCGTGTCGCTCACCACAGTGTTGTGCGTCGGCTATGTCGTGGCCGACATTTTCGACAAGTTGCCGGGTGTTCTCACATTGCAGGAAGTCGAGCATGCCACAGCCAAAACGCCGGGCAATGCCATTGCGGCCGCGACGATGGTCGGAGGGCTTGACGCTTCGAAAACCGTGGATGCCGTTGCGGCAAAGGCTCTGATCAGCCAGTTTGAGACGGCTGCCTCCGATTTTGGCGGTGAATACGCCATCGCCATCGCCGACGCGGCTGGCAATGTGGTGGCCGAGCAGAATCTCGACACGCCGTATACGCCGGCGTCCACCATGAAAACGCTGACGGCGTATGCGGCTGCGGCCACGCTCGACATGGGGTCTACGTTGGAGACGCAGACCTATTTGGAGCAGCGCGAAGATGGCACTTCGCGATTGGTGCTCAAAGGCAACGGCGACATGCTGCTCGGCGTCGGCGAATCTGATTCGGCGCACATCAATGGGCGTGCCGGGCTGGGAACGCTTGCGGCAAACACGGCCCAAGCGTTGCGGCAGCGGGGCATCACTTCCGTGACGCTCGTCTACGATGATTCCCTGTTCGGCAACGACCGTTGGCCCAACGGCATCGCCGAACTCGATCCGGACCACGTGTACTACGCGCCGACCGCATCCATGGCCGTGGATGGCGGGCGAAACTGGAACGGTGCTAATCCTACGGATCCCGATACGTTCAGCACATATCCCGTTTTGAGCACGCAGCCGGCCCGCGAGGCCGCGCTGGTGTTCGCGCAACGCCTGACTGAGCGGGGCATTGCGGTGAACGGTTCCGTGGAACAGGGAGCCGTTCCCGACGGGACCAGCCCCATTGCGACGGTGAGCTCCGCATCGCTGAACGAGATCATGGCGTTCATGCTTCGGCATTCCGACAATTCGCTGGCCGAGGAATTCGGCAGACTGCTGGCTTTGCACCTTAACGCCGGCAATTCACCGGCCGGAGCGGTGCAGTCGGTTGAACAGGTACTGGCTCAGCGGGGGATTTCCGCCGAAGGCCTCACCATGGTTAACTGCTCGGGACTGGCTGAGGATTCCAAACTCACCGCGCATACCCTGCTTGACGTGCAGCAGCGTAATCTGACGAGCGGATCCGGTTCCGCCGCCGCTGAGGGGCTGTCGATTGTAGGATTTGTAGGCACTGCTGCGAATCGTTTGAACGATGCTGACGAAGCTGGTCTTATCCGTGCCAAAACCGGCAGTTTGGGAGATGTGACTTCCATGACCGGCAATGTGTCGCGCCATAATGGCGGTGCGTTGAGTTTTGCCGTGATCGTCAACGATCCTGATGATTCCGAAGCTGCGAAATCCGCTATCGACACATTTGTGGCAGCACTACCGAAGTTGTGACGCCATGGTGTATTCGTCACGTTTGCGCAAGGGAATCGGCGAACTGCGCGCCGCGTTGGAATCGGCCGGTTTGGGATTGCAGGATGCCCGTTTCGCCCGTCATGGCGAGCACGCGCCCGATGTGGGCGCTCCGCTGATTATGGTGTCCTGTTCCGGTGGGCGCGATTCGATGGCGTTGGCTGCGGTTGCTGCGAAAACGTGCGCTTCATTGGGATTGCGATGCGGGGCGATTATCATCGACCACCAGTTGCAGCAAGGCTCTGCCGGTGTTGCGCGGGCAACCGCCGATCGTTGCGTTGCGTTGGGTCTTGACCCAGTTCGCGTTCGTGCGATTGACGTACCCGACTCCCGTGGCATCGGTGTTGAGGCAGCGGCGCGTGAAGCACGCTATCATGCGATTGTCGACGCATGCTCCGACGCTTCGGCCGTGCTTCTGGCTCATACGAAAAACGATCAGGCGGAAACCGTGATCATCGGTTTGTTGCGTTCCGCGGGCCTCGATGCGGTTTGCGGTATGAACGGTTCCTTCATACGAGACGGGGTGCGTTTTCTACGCCCATGGCTGAATGTGACCCGCGAAGAAACCACCGGCATCTGCGAGGATCTGCGGCTTGCCTGGTGGGACGATCCCACAAATGGGCCGGATGTGGGAGATTCGGGTGGAAATGAGCCTCTTCCCGCGAACTATCCGCTGCGATCCCGAATCCGGCACGATCTCATGCCATATCTTGCATCATTCGCGGGAAGCGACGTCGTGTCGAAACTTGCGCTTGGAGCGAGGCTTGCCGAAGACGATCGCGCATATCTTGACGATGTGGCGCAACGCGTGTGCGAGCAAGGCGTAACCGTGAACAACGGCGAGATAATCATCGACGTGCGTGCGTTG
>ENA-OQJC01000073-OQJC01000073.1-human-gut-metagenome-genome-assembly--contig:-NODE-73-length-26092-cov-3.806316_pt1 | contig 26092 bp, 20 predicted proteins | sample MGYA00242600_ERZ504766 | MGnify/ENA primary metagenome ERZ504766 (study PRJEB26092, sample SAMD00036364) | human gut metagenome | host: Homo sapiens | study: EMG produced TPA metagenomics assembly of...
AAGGTAAATGATGCTGCTTCTCAGATTGTGGACACCTCAATGGTTGGCACGGAGATGCTTAATGATATTGAGATGGAGACTGTGAATATTCATACACTGGCACTGGCTCATATTATATCGACGGATCTATCATCAATGATTGATATTGTAAGTGAAGTGAGAAATCACGAGGAAAAGCTAAAGCAGCTCCTTGATGATTATAATCCTTATGTAACCTTGGAGACCAAGAGAAACTATAGAATTATCTGTGAAAACTATACAAGCCTGGTCAAGGAGTGTGGCAATGTAATGGCCTATTCTGCCGCCGGTAAAAACGAGGAAGCGTATAAAACGGCAAATGGCTCTATTGCAAAATATTCTAATAACATTGAAAAAGCTATTTCGTCAATGCGTGAGCATGTCAATTCTGTTACACAGGAGGAGAGAAAGAGCCTCGAAAGTACTTATCGCGCATCTGTTGTCACATGTACATTTACTATTGCAATAAGTATAATTGCATTACTGTTTGTTGTTTTTGCTGTTGTCACCATGGTTATCAAGCCTCTGCTTCGTACACAGAAGGAAATCAACGGCATCATAGTCAATATTGATAACAAGAAGGGCGATTTGACGCAGAGGGTTACTCCTATCAACAATGCTGAGGTTGACGCCGTAGGCAAGGGCATCAATGTCTTTATGACAAAGCTGCAGGCTATATTCAAGGCTGTTGTCACCAACTCGGCCAGGATGGAGAGGGTTGTTGATGATGTGCGTCAGAGTGTTCAGACAAGCAACAGCAGTGTGTCCGATCTTTCGGCTTTAACAGAGGAGCTGTCTGCTACCATGCAGGATATCTCCGAAAACGCATCTGTTATCAATACCAACACAGATAATGTGGCAAAAGAGGTTGAGCTTATTGCTGAAAAGACAGATGAACTGACCGGATACACCAAGGATATGAAGGCTCATGCACAGTCAATGGAGTCTGTTGCACGTACAAACATGGAGTCAACAGACAGGAAGGTTTCGGAGATTCTCGAGGTATTGCAGAAGGCTATTGAGGATAGCAACAGCGTAAAGCAGGTCAATTCACTTACCAATGATATTTTAAACATTGCAAGTCAGACCAATCTGCTGGCATTAAATGCTTCTATTGAGGCAGCAAGGGCAGGAGAGGCAGGCAGAGGTTTTGCGGTTGTAGCCAGTGAGATCAGCCAGCTTGCTGCAGCCAGCCAGGAGGCAGCCAACAATATCCAGCGTATCAATGCGGTAGTTACCAATTCGGTTACCAATCTTTCTGACAACGCCAATGGTCTTGTCAGCTATATTAATGATTCGATTCTTCCGGAGTTTGAGAGATTTGTTGAGTCCGGTGTGGAGTACAACGACAAGGCTTCATTCATTGAGGGTACCATGACTGATTTCAAGGAGAAGACTGATTCACTGAAGCAGTCCATGCTTGAGATTTCTTCTTCAATCAACACCATTTCACATGCTATAAATGAGGGTGTGAACGGAGTGGTTTCAGCGGCTGACAGTACACAGCTTATTGTTGAGGATATGGACAATATCTCACACAAGATGGATGAAAACTATGAGATTGCAGATTCACTGAAAAGGAAACATCAATCTTTATCAAGCTTGATTAGAGTCATTTTGGAGTGATGTTTTACCTGATATAATTAAAATAATAATTTCTTTAAAAATATCCGGATTTATCTTGACAAATCCGGATATTTTGATAAAATACATGTTAGTGCAATTAAGTATAGATACCTAACAGTTGATGCACAATACACAACTGGAGGGAGGTTAGGTTTTAGGTTATGTCTAGTGTAATAGTTAAAGAAAACGAGACTTTAGATAGCGCATTACGCAGATTCAAGAGAAACTGTGCAAAAGCAGGCATCCAGCAGGAGATCCGTAAGCGCGAGCATTACGAGAAACCAAGCGTAAAGCGTAAGAAGAAATCTGAAGCAGCTAGAAAAAGAAATACAATTAATGTATTAGAGAGGACTACCGCGTGCGGTAGTTCTTTTGTTATGTGTCAACATAATTTAATAATAAAAATTTAATTTGCATATTTGTATTATTGCTAGTAAAATAGGACTTAGTGAAAAGAAAAGGAGTGAATTACAATGAACAAAAATTGACATTATTTCAGGTTTCCTTGGAGCTGGAAAGACTACATTTATCAAGAAAATGATAGATGAGGCTTTTAAGGGTGAGCAGATAGTTCTCATAGAGAATGAGTTCGGTGAGGTTGGTATAGACGGTGGCTTTTTAAAGGATGCCGGCATTCAGATTACTGAGATGAACTCAGGCTGTATCTGCTGTTCACTGGTTGGTGATTTTGGTAAGAACTTAAATGAGGTTATTACTAAGTATCATCCGGACCGTATCTTAATCGAGCCTTCCGGCGTAGGCAAATTATCAGATGTCATGAAATCAGTTATAGATATCGAAAAAGAGCAGCCGGTCAAGCTCAATGCACTTGTTACAGTGGTAAATGCGCTTAAGGCAAGCAAGCAGATGAAGGCCTTTGGTGAGTTCTTCAACAATCAGATAGAGTATGCCACAACAGTTATCTTAAGCCGCAGCCAGAATGCTACACCTGAGCAGCTTGAGTTTTGCGTAAAGCAGATTCAGGCTTTAAATCCAAAGGCTTCAGTTATCACTACTGATTGGGATGCTATTAAAGGAGAGCAGATTCTTAAGACTATGGAAGGTCAGGACAATCTCGAGATGAAGGTGCTTGCTGAGGCACGTCATGCACAGGATGAGGCAGAGCATCATCATCACCATGACCATGACGAGCACGAGCATCATCATGACCATGATGAGCATGAACATCACCATGACCACGACGAACATGAACATCACCACGACCATGATGAACATGAGCACCATCACGAGCATGGCGAGGGCTGCACCTGTGGCTGTCATGACCATGATCATGAGCACGGACATCATCATGCTGATGATGTATTTACAAGCTGGGGCAAGGAGACACCTCACAAGTTTGAGCGCGCTAAGCTCGAAGAAATCCTTAAGCAGTTTGTGGAAGATGACAAGATTCTCCGTTCAAAGGGCATGGTAGAGGGCACAGACGGCAAGTGGATTTACTTTGATATGGTTCCGGGCGAGTACGAGATTCGTGATGGCGAGCCTGACTATACAGGACGTATCGTTGTTATCGGAACAGATATCCACGAGCATGAGCTTGAAGAGCTCTTCGGACTTGCTTAAATGTATTTAATATAGTTACACAATAATCAGAAAGGAACTAACAAAATGGCTGAAGAGATTCCAGTATATTTATTTACCGGATTCATGGACAGTGGCAAGACTTCACTGATTAAGGATACCATTTTCGAGAATGATTTCGCTAATGGCTCAAAGGGGCTTATCATTATGTGCGAGGATGGTGATGTGGAGTATGATAAGGATAAGCTAAAGGCTGCCAATATCCAGGTTGCAGAGATCGACTCGGAGGATGAGTTCACAGCTGCAAAGCTGAATGAGCTCAACATGCAGTATTTGCCTGAACAGGTGTTTATCGAGTACAACGGCACATGGGGCATTGATAAAATAATAGAGGCCGAGCTGCCAAAGGGCTGGGTTATCGTGCAGTCGCTCGCCACAGTTGATTCCACTACATTTGACCTTTATATGAACAATATGCGTGCGATGATGCAGGAGCAGGTATTTGCGAGTGATGTTGTCATATTTAACAGGACGGACGATGATACAGACAGAGGACACCTAAGGCGTACCATAAAGAATATCAACCGCAAAGCTCAGATAGTCTACGAGCGCAAGGACGGTACTATTGATGAGCGTCCGGAGGAACTGCCGTTTGATATAAATCAGGATGTGATTGAGCTTTCGGATGCAGATTATGCCATCTGGTATATGGATGCCATGGAGAATTACAAGAAGTACGACGGCAAGATTGTCAAATTTCTTGCCCTTGTATACAATCCTGATAAGCTTAGAAAGGGTGTTATGGTACCGGGCAGGTTTGCGATGACCTGCTGTATAGAGGACGTGACCTTTATAGGCTTTAAGTGCAAGTATGAGGATGAGAGCAGTATTCCTCACAAATCGTGGATTACCATCACCGCAAGGGTGCATGTGGAGTTTGCAAGAGAGTATAAGGGAAAGGGACCGGTGCTTTATCCGGTTTCCATCGAGCCTGCCGAGAAACCGCAGGATGAGCTTGTATACTTCTCATAAAAGCTGATAAATACAGGAACCGGTTCATTTTTTGCATGAATTGGTTCCTGTTTTATTATTATTCACAAGTAACTATTCAAAACCACTGAGAGCTATCTTGATTACATATTACATAATATGATTTTATAAAGTACCGGACGGATATCAAAAGATAACACAATTTCATAAGCATATAACATATTTTTATGGAATATCTAAAGAAATATATTGAAAAATTATATCATTTCATTTAAAATTAAAAAAGTATGAAATAATTGAGTATCAGATTACATATGTAATGGGATAAGATTTAACTAGGAGGAAGACTATGTATCCAATAGTTCGAAAAGAAAAATTGGCTGACAATATTATCCTTATGGATATAAAGGCACCACGAGTTGCAAAAGAGTGTCTGCCTGGTCAGTTTATCATCGCAAAGACAGATGAGGTAGGAGAGAGAATCCCACTTACCATCTGTGATTATGACAGGGAAAAAGAGACTGTTACTATTGTAGTGCAGACTATCGGTGCAGGAACAGAGAGAATGATGGCTCTTAATGAGGGAGATTCATTAGAGGATTTCGTCGGACCACTCGGCTGTCCATCAGAGCTTTGTCAGGAGGATAACCTCGAGGAGACAAAGAAAAAGCACATCGTATTTATCGCAGGAGGTCTTGGTACAGCCCCTGTATATCCACAGGTTAAGTGGCTTAAAGAGCATGGTGTGGATGCTGATGTCATCATGGGCTTTAGAAATAAGGATATCCTTTTCTTTGAGGATGAGATGAAAGCTGTTGCAAAGAATCTCTATGTTTGTACAGATGATGGCTCATACGGCTTCCACGGCAACGGCAGCCAGCAGCTTCAGGCACTTGTTGATGCCGGCAATACATATGACTGTTGTGTAGCTATCGGACCTATGATTATGATGAAATTCACATGTCTGCTCACAAAGAAGCTTGAAATTCCTACAATTGTTTCAATGAACCCAATCATGGTTGACGGAACAGGTATGTGTGGTGCATGCCGGCTGATCGTGGACGGAAAGGTTAAGTTCGCATGTGTTGACGGACCTGAGTTCGACGGACATCTTGTTGATTTCGATCAGGCTATGAAGAGACAGCAGCAATATAAGACAGAGGAAGGCAGAGCTAAGCTTGCCTATGAAGAGGGCGCAACACATCACGGTGGCTGCGGAAACTGCGGAGGTGACAAATAATGGAAGTCGATGTATTAAAGAGAGTACCTGTCAGAGAGCAGGATCCAAAGGTTCGTGCCACAAACTTCGAAGAGGTTTGCTACGGCTACAATAAAGAAGAGGCAATGGCAGAGGCAAGCAGATGCTTAAACTGTAAAAATGCACAGTGTATGAAGGGCTGCCCTGTTTCTATCAATATTCCTGCATTTGTTGAGCAGGTTAAAAATGGTGATTTCACAAAGGCTTATGAGATTATTTCAGAGTCATCAGCACTTCCTGCTGTATGTGGACGTGTATGCCCGCAGGAGAGCCAGTGTGAGGGTAAGTGTATCAGAGGCTTCAAGGGCGATCCTGTCTCAATCGGAAAGCTCGAGAGATTTGTTGCTGACACAGCCAGAGAGAATGGCATCAAGCCAAAGACAGCCGCAGAGAAAAACGGCAAAAAGGTTGCTGTTATCGGCTCAGGCCCTGCAGGACTTACATGTGCCGGAGACCTTGCAAAGCTTGGCTATGATGTAACTATTTTTGAGGCACTTCACGCTGCCGGCGGAGTATTAAGCTACGGAATACCGGAGTTTCGTCTTCCAAAGGACAAGGTTGTTGCGGCAGAGGTAGAGAATGTCAAGGCACTTGGTGTTAAAATCGAGACAAATGTAGTTATCGGAAAGTCGGTTAAGATTGACGAACTTATGGAGGAAGAAGGCTTTGAGGCTGTATTTATCGGTTCGGGAGCAGGACTTCCAAGATTTATGGGAATCCCTGGAGAGCAGGCCAACGGTGTATTTTCTGCTAATGAGTTCCTTACAAGAAATAACCTCATGAAAGCTTTTAAAGAGGGTTATGAGACTCCTATCTCAAAAGGTAAAAAGGTTGTAGTTGTCGGTGGTGGAAACGTAGCCATGGACGCAGCCAGAACAGCTCTTCGTCTCGGTGCTGAGACACACATTGTATACAGACGTAGTGAGGCAGAGCTTCCTGCACGTAAAGAGGAAGTACATCATGCTAAGGAAGAGGGAGTTATCTTTGACCTCCTTGAGAACCCGACAGAGATTCTTGTAGATGAGAATGGCTGGGTTAAGGGTGTTAAGCTTATAAAGATGGAGCTTGGAGAGCCTGATGCATCAGGACGTAGAAGCCCTATTGAGATTGCCGGCTCTGAGTATGAGATGGAATGCGATACAGTGATCATGTCACTTGGTACATCGCCAAATCCACTTATTTCCTCTACAACAATAGGTCTCGATACAAATAAGAGAAAGTGTATTGTAGCTACTGAGGATACAGGTGCAACCTCAAAAGAGGGTGTATTTGCAGGTGGAGATGCCGTAACAGGTGCTGCAACGGTTATTCTTGCCATGGGTGCAGGAAAAGCTGCAGCAAAAGGTATTGACGAGTTCTTATCTGCAAAATATATAGACCTTAAAGCATATTCTATGTTTCACTTTATAAAAAAGCCTCCGGCTGGATTAAATCCTTCCGGAGGCTTTTTGGTTATATGTTATGTTTATATAAAGGCATTTAGCATCATTGTGTAAGGCAATTAATAAGCCTTGTGTTGTCCTCTGGCTTCATTATACAAAATCGTATGAACCGCTCCTCAAGCCCGGGGAAGGTAGAGCAGTCCCTTATCATCATGCCCTGCCTTATGGCGCGCTCAAATAGCATATGTGCATCCACGCCTTCATCAAGTATCTTAAGCAGATAGAAGTTGCTGTAGGATGGATAAAGCTTGAATTTGTGTGATTCTTCAATCAATTGCCTGCATCTGGTTTTCTCCGAAAGTATCAAGCTTCTTGTTTTATCTATATATTCTTCATCCAAAAACATTGTTTCGCCTGCAACAACGGCGAGAGAGTTAATCATCCACGGATTTTTGTTTGTGTTTATGTCTGTAAGAATTTGTGAATTTGATGTGATGGCATAGCCCAGACGAAGTCCCGGAGTGGCAAAAAACTTGGATGTGCCGCGTAAAATAATCACATTGTCAAACAATTCAGTCAGAGGTATTGCTGAAAGCTCATCAACATCCGGCACAAACTCTATATATGTCTCGTCTATCATCACATAAGTATTTGTCTCTTTACAGTGGGTTAAAAATTGTTTTTGAGCTTCTCCGGTGCGATAAGACTGCCGGTCGGATTGTTGGGATTACAGATGATGACAAGGTCGGTATCAGCTGTGATTGCAGAGATGAATTCATCCGGATCAATCCTAAAATCATCCTCTTCCTTAAGAAAATAGTAGGAGATATCACTGCCGTTTATCCTTAAATCACGCTCGTACTCAGAGTAAGTCGGACCAAGCAGAAGTGTCTTTTTAGGAGCTGTAATCTGAATGAAAAGAGAGATGAGCTCCGTGCATCCGTTTCCGACTGTTATGTGATTGTAATCGCACTTGCAGTAGCTGCCGATAGCCTTTTCTGAGAGAAGTATACTCCCTGTCAGGGTATTTTGTGATTGCATCAATGCGCTCAGACAGTGCAGTCTTTAGTTTACCGGACTCACCGAGTGGGTTGACATTCGCTGCAAAGCTCACAATATTTTCTTTCTTTATACCGTATATTTTTTCTATTTTTTCAAGGTCACTGCCGTGAAAATGCTCCTTTTGTTCTATCATTAGCTGTAATTTCCTTTCTATTTGCATTGCAACAGCATTGCAAATCGTATATAATTTACATTATATAATATGTATATAAAAAATCAACATTTAACGTAAACGGGGTAACAATTGTGCGAGCACGTATAGGGCAGATAGCTGCCGGCAGATTTAATGGCACGAAACCGATTTTGGCGTTTTCAGAGGAGACAATAGACCTTTCGGTCATTGAGGGAAGAAGCGAAGCGGGAAGCTTTGTAATAGAAAGTACGAATCAGATAAAAATCTGTGGCATAGTTTATTCGACTAATCCAAGGATGGAGTGTCTGAATCCGCACTTCGAGGGCGAGAAAGTCAGGATTCGTTATCAATTTAACAGTAAGGGCCTTACGGAGGGCGATACCTGCGAGGGCAAATTTGTGATTGTATGCAATCAGATAGAGTACAGTCTTTCTTTTTGTGCAAGAATCACAAGGCTCTATGCGGAAGCATCCACCGGAGCTGTAAAGAGCCTTGATGATTTTACAAGGCTTGCGGCATCCAATTGGGATGAGGCTTATCATCTGTTTTATAATCGCAATTTTTTAAACACAATTCCTTATGACAATGTATATGAGAGGCTGACCTATGAGGGCTTTGCCTGCGCCAGACCATCCGGTCAGAATATGGAGGAGTTTCTGATTGGCGTAAACAAAAAACAGCCTGTTTCCATTAGTGTAGACAAGTCAGAGGAGATTTTTATGGCTTCTAAAGAGCCACAGAGTGGATGCTTTACTATAACAAAGGATAACTGGGGATATACCGAGATACGCCTGCGCACGGATTGTGAATTCATAAAGCTGTCTAAGCCTGTTTTAACGCTTGATGATTTTATAGGTAAAACCTATCTGTATGAGTATATCATCGATGCATCTGCAATGCATGCCGGACGTAATTTTGGCCGTATATATATTGATGGTGTATATCAGAGCTTTACAATAGATATCACGGCCGGTGTAAGAGATGATGATGGCAGCATAAGTGATATAGCTGTGACAAAGGACATAAAGGAATGCATGGTCGGAATCATGGAGCTTTATACCAGTTTCAGGCTGAAGCGGATAGTGACCGGGGTATGGGCAAACGAGACTATAAGCATATTAAACCACCTGCATGCACTCGTGCCGGATGAGCATATGTATGAGCTGATGAAGGCTCAGGCATTTATTATCAACAGGCAAAGGCAGGAAGCTAAGTGGATTCTTGATGATTTCAAGCACAGTAATCCTGATAAGAAAGCTCCAATCTGGGGCTATTATCTGTATCTGATGACGCTGTTAGAGAGAGAGCCTTCATACGTTGACAATATGACACATGAAGTGGAGCTGATTTTTTATGAAAATCCTGACTCTGTGCTTTTGTTCTGGGTACTTTTATTTTGAGGGATCAGTATTTTGATGACAGTGCCGGTAAGCTTAAAGATATAAAATACTGGGTACTGCGAGGCTGTTCGTCTCCGTATTTGTATATTGAAGCTTATTATCTTATATCACAGGATCCTTATCTGATAAAGGAGCTGTCGGTATTTGAGCTTCGCATCCTAAGCTGGGCCGTAAAGGAAAAGGCTCTGACAAAGGAGCTTGCCGGAGCAATTTTTGAGGCGGTTGATCTGGCAGGCGGGTTCGATAACAGAGTATATGAGCTTCTTACAGCAGCCTATGAGATATGTCCGGAGGCAGAGTATGTCGGCATCATATGCAGCTACCTGATTAAGGGACACAAAAATGATACCTGTTTTCATAAATGGTTTGAGCTGGGTATCGAGAATAAGCTGCGTCTGACAGGCTTGTATGAGTCGTATCTCCTTACGATGGATGACAGGCAGATTTCCCCTGTGCCAAAGATCATCCAGATGTATTTCAGCTTTGATAATAAGCTGCCATACCGAAAGCTTGCAGTGCTTTACAATAATATAATTGCTGCCAAGGAAACAGAGCCTGAGGTCTACCACAAGTACAGGAAAGCTATGGGAAGGTTTGCCATGGACCAGGTACAGCTTAGGCATATTGATGACAATCTGGCTGTTTTATACGAGGATATGCTTGAGTTGGGATTTATCAATGAAGAGCTGTCGGCAGCTTTTTCAGATATTATATATACCCATAAGCTTATTGTATTTGATAAGCGCATAGTGAGAGCTATCATATATCAGAATGAAATGAAGGAGCCGCAGATAGTTCCGGTTACAGACCAGTGTGCTTATTTTGAACTGTTTTCAAACGACTATGTTATACTTTTTGAGGACTCAAGGGGCTATAGATATGTTAAAAGCATCTCATACAGACTGCAGAGGCTGATGGATGCCGAGAAATACCTTGACAGGTGTATAAGCCTCTCGCCTGACAGACCACAGTATATAGTGTCACATTTTAAGAATGTAAGGGATTATTCTGATTTTACAAAGGATGATTTGAAGCTGTTTAAACCTGTATTTTATAGTGAATCCTTTTCTGATTCCTACAAAGCTGTTATGGGATACAGAATTTTAAAATATTGTCAGCTTCACGATTATGAGGATTACGTCAGGCCGTTTTTGCAAAGCATTAATTTTGATACCCTGCAAAAGGATGCAAGAAAATATCTTATTGACATGCTTGTATCAAACCGCCTCTATGAAAAGGCATATGATATGGCCATGGAGTATGGAATAGACATGCTTGCTGCTGCATCAAAGGTGGTTTTGTGTGAGAATGCGCTTAAGGTGCAGCATGTAGATGATGATTTTATGGTGCAGCTTTCCATATCTGCCTTTAAAACAGGCAAATACAGTGACCTGGTGCTTAAATACCTGTGTGAAAATTATACCGGGCCTACAGACGAACTGATTAATCTGTGGCATGCTGCTGATAAGTTTTCAATATCTTCCATGAAGCTTGATGAGCGTATTCTCGAACAGGGTATTTATACGCAGATTGAGCCTGAAAAGATATCGGATATCTTTATGGAATACTATAAAAGAGCCGGAAATGAAAAGCTGATTTTAGCTTATATATCTCTTGTGGCACATGTATATCTGCATAGTGGCGGGTGCAAGGCTGATTTTATTTTTGATATTATCGAAAAGCGATTTATTGGAAACAGAACATTAAATGATGCCTGCCAGTTAGCCCTATTGAAGCATTTTGCTGAGAAAACGGATATCACTCAGGCTGAGCTTGAGATTGAAGATACATTGCTTAAATATTATATATATAACAATATGTATTTTGATTTTTTTGCAAGGCTTGATTACAGACTGCTGGAGAAGTATTTCCTCTATGACAAGGCATTTTTACAGTATGAGAGTACTCCGGGAACTCATGTTGTGCTGCATTACAGCCGAGACGAGGATGGCGAAGAGTTTAATTCAGAGGATATGGTTGAGATGTACGACGGCATATACGTAAAGACATTTGTCATATTTTTCGGTGAGCTGATCAGGTATTATATTACTGAGGAGCATGACAACAGCATAGAGGTGAAGGAGAGCAATCGTCTTACGTGCAACAATATACCGGGTGACAATGATCACAGCCGCTATAATCTGATTAATGAGATGATAATTTCAGATACACTGTCTGATGAGACAACCTTAAAGAGCAATATAGACGAATATAAAAGGCTGGATGCTGCGACTAAGCAGCTGTTTAAGCTGATTTAAGAGGAGTTATAATGGGACATAATGGCAATTCATACTATATAGGCATAGACTTAAATGACAGCTATGCTATGGTAGTTTTTTTCAACAGAATATGAAAGAGCCGGAGACTGTCAGCACTGTTGCAGGCAGTGAGGAGTTTCAGATTCCTCTTGTACTTGCACGCCGTAAGAGCATTGGCAAATGGTATTATGGAGATGAGGCAAGAAGACTCTCTAAAAGCGGTGAGATGGTGTGTATTGACCAACTGCTTAAGAGAGCACTGAATAGTGAAAAAATAGTCATTGATGATGATTCATTTATGGCAGAGGAGCTTTTGGCCTTGTTTCTTAAAAAGGTTATGGAACTGCCATCCAAGCTTGGTAATCCTTCATCCTTTGACAGGCTTGTTATATGTGTTGACAGGCTGACAAAGGAGAACGTGAGCATGTTTTATGGCATGGCGGTCAGGCTTGGCATAAATTCCAGACAGCTTACGGTCATAGACCGAAAGGAGAGCTTTTATTATTTTGCACTGAACCAGGACAAGTCACTGTGGCTTCATGATGTGGTGATGTTTATGCAGGAAAAGGAGAGTATATTTTTTATTCCCTAAAGAGGGATCTTCGCACAACGCCACAGGTAGTATCTATAGATGAAAGCATAAGCTATACTCTGGATAAAAATGATAAGGACAAAAGCTTTTTGGATATAATAAATGAGAGCTTTAAGAATCAGATTATCTCAACGGTCTTTCTCGTGGGAGATACGTTTGCTGAGGGCTGGATGAAACAGTCTGTTGCACTTTTGTGCAAGGGCAGACGAGTGTTCATGGGCAATAACCTCTTTACTAAGGGAGCATGCTATGCGGCAGCCACGAGGGATAAGGAAGCAGAATGGCCTTTTGTATATATGGGCGAGAATGAGATGAAGTTCAATCTGAGCCTGAAGGTACATGATAAGGGAGAATTGTCGTTTTATAATCTTATCAGTGCCGGAAACAACTGGTTTGAATCCAAGGGGCAGTGTGAGGTTATAATTTCAGGCTCTTATGAGGTGGATTTCTGGAAGCAGCTTCCTAAAAGCAGGGAGGCAAAGATTGAGACACTAAGACTTACGGATATGCCGCCCAGGCCGGATAGGGCTACACGCATCAGAATTACGGCGACACCTGTATCTGATGACAGGATAGATATAGAGATTAAGGATTTAGGCTTTGGCGAAATATTTATGAGCTCGGGCAAAGTCTGGCACTATGAGATGACTATGTAGGAGGGCATATGGGAGAATTATTACTGTGTAATGAAGCTATAGCAGCCATGCCCTATTACATAGAGGGTGTGTCTATAAATGTTTACTCGATAGAGGAGCTTAATTATTATATAATCAACAATACATATCTTTTGGATGATGACTTTATGAGTCTTGAGCTGTGCACCTGGATTGAAAACCATGCACATCTGCCAAAGCTTGCCATGCATCTTAGAACCATTATATCCACAAACGGCAGACTGTCTGCTTTTGTGACTGAGCTGCTTGAGTACAGCGGCTACTGCACTAAGGAGGAGCTTAAGAACACACATGATGCACTTAAGGAGCTCGAGGAAAAGAGCGAGTTTGAGTGCTTGAAAATCAGGGCAGACAGACTGATGGAGAAGAAAAAGTACACTGCAGCAATTTTTGAATACAAAAAGCTGCTGTCATGTGAGGATGCAAAGCATACTGAGCGTGTATTGTACGGAAACATATATCACAATCTGGCTACAGCCTATGTGCAGCTGTTTTTGTTTGATATAGCAGCGGATTTATATCTTGAGGCTTTCAGGCAAAATGGGGACAGAAAATCGCTGTGGTCTTGTCTATATGCCTATAAGCTTGATAATAACGATATAGGATATGCGCGTATTGTCAGGGAATATAGTGTTACAGAGCAGGAAATAAATAATCTGGACAGCGTATTAAAGGGCGTATATGCAGAAGCTTCAGATGGTTGCGATGAGGGCAGACCAAAAGAAACAATTTTGAAATACAAAGAGGATTACAGGGCGCATGTTATTTAAACGCAAAAAAAAGACCGATGATACACAATTACATATTGAGAGTATACCGGATGAGAGTACTAAAGGGTTCAATGTAGTTGAAATATGTGAACAGATGGTTGATGCCGCCAGAGAACTTGAGGATAACAGAACAGAGTATGCACTTGTCACAAATTATCTGACTGACATAGAAAGGATGGAAAATATGTCAGAGACAGATAAAAAGACCATGAATGATGCGGCTGCAAACATATTGACACTCGAAAAGACCAGAAGTGATTTTTTAAAGACCAAAAACCGCATATCAGACAGCCAGTATGCGCAGATGCAGCAGCTGGAGGATGAGATTCCGCGGGCAATAAAGCGTCTTGAAAAAAACGAAAGCAGTCTGGATGTAATAAATAAAGACCTGAGGTATCTCGAGGGAGAAAAAGTGCAGTTCGATATAGATGGTGAATATGCCAAAAGCAGACAGCGGGCATTTAGGGTGTACGCAGTGCTTTTAGTGGTATTTTTTGCTGTAGTGGTAGCTGTATGCACGCTGATGCAGATTGTATATGGAGCCGATACCACTATCTTTATGCTTATCGGGGCACTTCTTTCAGCGGTTGCAGGCTCGTTTGTGCTTTTGACATATCAAAGCTATTCAGATGAAGTAAAAAGCGCTGCAGCATCCAAAAATAAAGCAGTAGCTCTTGAAAACAGAGTGAAGATCAAGTATGTAAGTATAAAAAATGCTGTTGACTACACATACGAGAAGTATCATGTGAAGAATTCAAAGGAATTTGTATACAACTATGAGCAGTATCTTCTCGCTGTAAAAGACAAGGAGCGCTTCAGAAGGACAAACGAGGATCTGGAATACAACAGCAAAAAGCTTGTTTCGGTGCTTAGTAAAAATGACTTCTACGATGCCAGAGTATGGCTCAACTACACAAACGCTATTGTGGATCACAAGGAGATGGTTGAGCAGAAGCATGAACTTATAGTCAGGAGACAAAAATTAAGGGGCAGGATGTCCTGCAATGTGGAGACTATAACCAGGCTAAGACGAGAGATTTTATCACATAGGAGCGAGCTTGGTGACAGAATCCACGAGGTAAACAGAATTTTAAATAAAATCGCAGAGCTTGATATGGAAGTTCAATCTGAGGATTGATAAAATTTCCATATTGTTATATAATTTCAAATTGAAAAATGACTAAAAATATTAATATAGAGGAGCACATTTTAAAATGAGTAAGATTAGAACAAGATTTGCACCAAGCCCGACAGGAAGAATGCATGTAGGAAATTTAAGAACAGCACTGTATGCTTATCTGATTGCAAAGCATGAGGGCGGTGATTTCATTCTCCGTATAGAGGATACAGATCAGGTACGCCAGGTGGAGGGTGCTGTTGATATTATAAACAGGACACTCGAAGAGACAGGACTTGTCCATGATGAGGGACCTGACAAGGATGGTGGATGCGGTCCATATGTGCAGAGTGAGCGTGTGGCACAGGGTATCTACATGAAGTATGCAAAGGAACTTATTGACAAGGGAGAGGCATATTACTGCTTCTGTGACAAGGAGCGTCTTGACAGTCTTAAAACAACTGTTGCAGGAAAGGAAATCTCTATATATGATAAGCACTGCTTGCACCTGTCAAAGGAGGAGATTGAGGCAAATCTCGCGGCCGGCAAGCCATATGTTATCAGACAGAACAACCCTACAGAGGGCACAACCACATTCGAGGATGAGATTTACGGAGATATCACAGTAGATAATGCAGAGCTTGATGATATGATTCTTATCAAATCTGACGGATATCCTACATACAATTTTGCAAACGTAGTAGATGATCACCTGATGGGCATCACACATGTAGTCAGAGGAAACGAGTATCTTTCATCATCCCCTAAGTATAACAGACTTTATGAGGCATTTGGATGGGATGTACCTGTATATGTACACTGTCCGCTTATCACAGATGAGGAGCATCATAAGCTTTCAAAGAGATGCGGTCACTCATCCTTTGAAGATTTACTGGATCAGGGATTCCTTACAGAGGCTATTGTAAACTTTGTAGCGCTTCTTGGCTGGAGCCCTTCAGACAATCAGGAGATTATGTCACTTCCTGAGCTTGTTGAGAAGTTTGATTATCATCATATGAGCAAATCACCTGCTGTATTCGACTTCACAAAGCTTAAATGGATGAACGGAGAGTATATAAAGAAGCTTGATTTTGACAAATTCTATGAGATGGCATTGCCATACATTAAGGAGGTTGTCACAAAGGATTATGACCTTAAGAAGATAGCAAGAATGGTTCAGACACGTATTGAGATATTCCCTGATATCAAGGAACATATTGATTTCTTTGAAGAGCTTCCGGATTATGATATTGCAATGTATACTCACAAGAAGATGAAGACAAACCCAGAGACATCACTTGAGGTATTAAACGATGTAGTTCCTATTCTTGAAAGCTGTGATGATTTCTCAAATGATGCACTTTTTGAGACTCTTAAGGCATATGCTACAGAAAAGGGCTATAAGATAGGCTATGTTATGTGGCCAATCCGTACCGCTGTTTCAGGCAAGCAGATGACACCGGGCGGAGCTACAGAGCTTATGGAGGTGTTTGGCAAAGAGGAGTCTATAGCCAGAATTAAGAAAGGCATAGAAAAGCTTTCTAATAACTAATCTATTAACAAAGGGTATTTTATGAATTTTAACAAAGCCCAGCTTGGCGCCATCGAACACAAGGATGGCGCTATGCTTGTTTTAGCAGGACCGGGTTCCGGTAAGACCGCAGTTATCACACACAGGACTAAAAACTTAATAACAAAGCATCATGTGAAGCCTTCTGAGATTTTAGTTATCACCTTTACCAAGGCTGCTGCAAATGAGATGAAGGAGCGTTTTAATTCACTGATGAAAGACGAGAGGGTGAACGTATCTTTTGGTACTTTTCATGCTGTCTTTTTTACGATACTCAAATATGCATATCGCTTTACAAGTGCCAATATTGCTGATGAGTCTGTGAGATACGGCTTTATCAGGGAAATTTTATCCTACTACCGCCTTGAATACAAGGATGAGAATGAGTTTATAGGCAATTTACTTGCTGAAATCAGTCTGATTAAAAACAGCCGCATTGATATAGAAAATTTCTACTCGGGAGTGTGTGGTGAGGAAATATTCAGGGATATATATAAAAAATATGAGACAAGGCTTAAGGAAAACAGGCTTATTGATTTTGATGATATGCTCTCGTATACTTATGAGCTGTTTAAGGAAAGACCTGATATACTGGCATTGTGGCAGAACAAGTATAAATACATACTGATTGACGAGTTTCAGGATATTAACCGTCTGCAGTATGAGATTATAAAAATGCTTGCCGCTCCACAGAATAATCTGTTTATTGTAGGAGATGATGACCAGTCAATATACCGCTTCAGAGGGTCAAAGCCTGAGATAATGCTTGGGTTTGAGAAGGACTATCCGAATGCAAAAAGAATCCTTTTAGATACTAATTACAGATGTGGCAGATATATAGTGGAGGCCTCGTTGAATCTCATCTCGCACAACAGGGAGAGATTTGATAAGAAAATCATTGCGGCAAGCAAGTCAAAGGCGCCTGTTACGTTTGCTGATTTTGAAAACAGAAGAGACGAAAATATCTTTCTTATACGCGATATAGATAAAAAGATAAAGGCGGGAGCTGTATTCAGCGACTTTGCGGTGCTTTTCAGGACAAACACCCAGCCAAGACAGCTTATAGAGCAGCTTATGAGCTATAATATCCCATTCAAAACCAAGGATAATATACCTAATATATATGAGCACTGGATTGCCAGAGACTTGTTTACATACCAAAGAATTGCAGGAGGCAGCAGAGACAGAGCTGATTTTTTGCAGATTATGAACAGACCTAAGCGGTATCTGTCAAGAGACAGCCTGTGTGATGCAACTGTGGCATTTGATGAGTGGATTAAGCTGTTTGATGAGAAGCCGTGGATAGCTGAGCGGATAGAAAAGCTTGAGTATGACATGAAGCTTATAAGCCGGATGAATCCATATGCCAGCATAAACTATATCAGAAGAGGGATTGGCTATGACGACTTTTTAGCTGAATATGCCGAGTATAGGAATATAAATAAAGAGGATTTGTTTGATATACTGGATGAAATCCAGTCAGGAGCCAAGGGCTTTGCTACATATGAAGAGTGGTATGAGCATATAAGGGAATATACAAAGCAGATGAAGCTTATGGCTTTATCGAAAGAAAGTGACCCTAATGCCGTGACACTTGCAACCCTTCACAGCTCAAAGGGGCTTGAATTTGAAAACGTGTATATAATTGATGCAAATGAAGGGATAATGCCGTATAAAAAGGCTGTGCTTGAAAAGGACATAGAGGAGGAGCGAAGGCTGTTTTATGTCGGCATGACCCGTGCAAAGACAAGCTTGTCTGTTTACTCGGTCAAGTCGGTAAACGATAAATCAGCCCAAGCCTCCAGGTTTGTCCGTGAAAGTAAAGAGCCTAGACAAAATAATAGTAGAGATGATTAAATATCATCAAACATTTCGTCATCCAAAAGCTCATCGAATCTGTCGGCAGCAGCCTCGTACTCGTCGTCGGATTCGATGTTTTCTATTCTCGGAAGACCTTCCTCGTCCTCGAAATAGCGATACAGATACACTTCTCCACTCTCATTCTCGTTGCCATTTTTGTCTAACGGTAGAAGAGCTATGTAATCCTTGTGATCTGCATCAAAAATTGTGATAATCTTGCATTCGACACTTCCGTTGTCCAGATCAAGTGTTACGCGGATATCGTCTGCCTCATCAGGTGTAACAGGTGTTGCTTTTTCTGCCATATTGTACCTCTTTCTTTATAGTAATCTAAAGTAACTATTATATTATATCAAATTATTCTATACAAAAAAGTCAAAACTAGTATAATAAATAAATACTAGAATTATTGATTGGATGGTGTTGCATGAATTTTCGATTAACAAAGGGAACTTTTTAAAACAGGTGCTTATATTGAGGGGGATAGTGCAGTATTCACCTTTGCAGCAGAAAAAGAGGATGAATGCAGCATTGTTTTACTTGATAAATCGGGAAATACCGCCTGTGAGCTTGATATACCCAGTGAGTATTCGACAGGCTCTCTTTACTCTGTGAGAGTTCATGGCTTTTGCGGTAATAAGTATGCATATTATTTTAAGATTAATGGAAAAAGGTGCATAGATCCTTATGCCACAAGAATTTTCGGCAGAGAAAAATGGAATGATAAAACAAGAAGTGATAATGACTACGAAATAGCATGCGGGATAGACAGTAGTGATTTTGACTGGAAATATGACAGCTTTCCTGAGATAACCAGGGACCGGATGAAGCTGTATAAGCTGCATGTTAGAGGTTTTTCCATGGATGTTTCAGGGAACAAAAAGCATAAGGGCACCTTTGAGGCTGTATCGGACAGAATAAATTACATCAAGAAATTAGGCTTTACTTCAATTCTTCTCATGCCTGTATACGAGTTTGAAGAAATGACAATCCCTGTAAAGCACGATATTCCGGAATATGCAAAGCCGAAGTATTCCTTAAAGGATGAGCAAAGTGTGCATACAGAAAATGACAAGGTCAATTTTTGGGGCTATACCTCCGGCAATTATTTTGCCGTAAAAGCATCATATGCCAGTGACGCTTCAGATGCCTCCAATGAGCTTAGGCGTCTCGTTGAAAGGCTGCACAAAAATGGCATGGAATGTATCGTAGAGATGTATTTTCCGGACAGAACTGACCACAATCTGATACTCGATGCGCTCAGATACTGGGTCATGAGCTTTCATGTAGATGGTTTTAAGCTGCTTGGGGACAGGCTGCCTGTTACTGCGATTGTGCAGGATGCTCTCCTTAGCCGGACAAAGATACTCTATGATGGCTTTGATATGTCGGTTGTACCGCAAAACAGGACATATGAAAATCTCTATATTGACAAGGAGGAGTACCAGTTTGCGGCGCGTATGATGTTAAACCATATAAACTGCAATATGTATGAGCTTTTAAACCAGCAGAAAAAGCAGGGGGAGAATGTCGGATTTATAAACTATATATCAAGCAATAACGGTTTTACCCTGAGCGATTTATTCATGTACAATGACCGCCACAATGAGGCCAATGGTGAGAAAAATGCTGATGGTCCTTCATGGAATTTCAGCAATAATTACGGTTGTGAGGGTCCTTCGCGAAAGAGGTTTATCCGTGAGATAAGAAAACTTAAGTGGAAGGATGCCATGCTTCTATTGTTTTTGGCACAGGGAGTGCCTATGATTATGGCAGGTGATGAGATCTGTAATTCACAGGATGGCAACAACAATGCTTACTGTCAGGACAACCCTACAGGCTGGGTGAACTGGTCAAATGAGCATAGCAGAAGGGAAAACATCAGGTTCTTAACCAGACTTATCAAATTCAGGGATGAGCATCCTGTTATTTCCTGTCCAAAGCCGTTTAAATTCAGCGATTACAAGGCTGTTGGGTATCCTGATTTGTCCTATCACTGCAAGAATGCCTGGATAGGCGAGTGTGATGCCACAAAGCTATGTGTAGGTGTGATGTACTGTGGGGATTACAATGAAGTGAATAAAGACTATGTATACGTAGCTTACAATTTTTATTCATCCAGGGAGAAGTTAGCTCTTCCTAAGCTAAAGAAAGGAATGAAATGGTATGCAGTCTGCGATTCTACGCTCAAAGAACCGTTTTATGACACTCCGGTGCTGTGTGAAAACCAGCAGTATGCAGATGTCTCACCGCAGTCGGTATACATCCTCATAGGCAGATAGACATATGAAAGCAATAAGACATTTTATAACAATTACACATCATAAGATTTTAGTCATGCAGGGGTGCTTTAGGATAGGGCTTTATAAACAGGGACTTCTTCATGACATGTCAAAATATTCACCGACTGAGTTTCTCGTCGGCTGCAGGTATTACAAGGGGTATATGAGCCCGAATAATGCGGAGAGAGCCGACAGGGGCTATTCATCTGCGTGGCTTCATCACAAGGGACGCAATAAGCATCACCTGGAGTACTGGATTGACTATGCTGTTTCAAAGCCGGGGGACGATAAAACACATACAAAAATGGAGGGCATGAAAATGCCCATAAGGTATGTCTGCGAGATGTTTATAGACCGTGTAAGCGCCTCAAAAAACTATCAGAAAGAAAAGTACACCGACAAAAGTGCACTGGAATACTATGAAAAAAGCGTGGATCACTACATGATTCATCCCGATACAAAAGCAATGCTTGAGTATCTGCTTGTCATGCTCTCTGTAAAGGGAGAAGAATATACTTACAGCTACATAAAAAAAGAGGTTTTAAAAGGGCATATCCCATACGAAAAGGATAAAATAAATCAACTAGAACAGGGACTTCATGTCTGATGGAATATCAGATATGAGGTTCATTTTTTGTCCTGTGACAGGGTGCGTGAAAACAAGACGCCCTGAGTGCAGTGCTTGTCTGGATATATATGTATAGTCGGGATTATATAAAAAGTCACCTATCAGTGGAAAACCGATATACTTCATATGGACGCGTATCTGGTGAGTGCGTCCGGTAAGAAGTCTTAGCTTGACAAGCGATAAATTATTATCCGGGTTATATTTGATTCTGATAAAGTCGGTTACTGCATATTCACCGCGTTTGAAATCAACACACCGCTCTATGGTGGAAGCATCCTTTCTTGCAATCGGAGCACTGATGCGCATGCATGCAGGTGTACACCCACTGCAGACGGCGTAGTATGTCCGGTGTATGGCACGCTTTGCGACAGCGTTGCCAAGTATCCCGCCTGCAAGTGCATGCTTTGCGACAATTGTAAGCCCTGTTGTATCTCTGTCCAGCCTGTTTATGCATCTGTATACAAACGGCTTGTTCTGACTGCCATAGTAGTACATGAGCGCATTTGCAAGCGTGTTGTCATGGTTTCCGGCAGAGGGATGGGCAGGCATATCAAACGGCTTGTTTATTACGATGATATCATCGTCCTCGTATGCTATATCAAGAGGCAGATTTACAGGTGCTATATTATCCGAGCATTCGTTTTCGACAATTTGGATTGTGATTAAATCATCCTTACACAGCCTTTCATTTGTATAGGCCCATATACCGTTTCTTAGTATGCCATGGTCTGTCTGCTTCAGCCTGACAAGCACCTGATGTGTGTAGCCATGCTCCTTCAAAAAGCCTTCTACTGTTTTTCTGTATCATTTTCATTGATTTTGTAGTCTATTTTTCTATTCATGGCAAAGATTATATCACAAAATACAGATTTGAACATAATATATTATAAGCAAATAATGACAGGGTGCTATGTGAATACATTTTTATCACCTCTTAGTTTAGAACGTGAGACGGAATGTCTGAAAAAAGTGGCTCAAAATGATAAAGAAGCTAAGGATGAGCTTATATTACACAATATGCGCCTTGTGGCACATGTTACAAAAAAATATGCAGTATGCGAGGATGAGATGGAGGAGCTTATATCCATAGGCACTATAGGACTGATAAAAGCAGTGTCATCATTCAAGGCTGATTACGGAAATCGTTTTGCAACCTTTGCAATCAGATGCATCGAAAATGAGATTCTGATGCACTTTAGAAGCTGTAAAAAGAGCCGGGGTGATGTGTCCATATTTGAACCTATAGGCACTGATAAGGAGGGAAACCAGATTCATCTGGTGGATGTGATTGAGAATGGACAATCTGATGTGGTATCGGATATAGAGGTATCTGAGTCACTTAAGATTTTAAGGCAAAATATGAGAAGCGTTTTATCGGACAGAGAATATTATATTATTACGAAACGCTTTGGCCTTGACGGTGAAAAAGAGCTGACACAGAGACAGATTGCTAAAACGCTCAGCATTTCGAGGTCATATGTTTCAAGAATAGAAAAGGCCGGTTTGAAAAAATTACGAAAACTGCTCGAATAGGTGTTTACAAAAGGCAAAAATATGTTATCATAGAGCCATGTCTTTTGTGCATTTGTCTATGCATTTACCCCAATTGGAATAGGAGTATATATGTACAGTACAGTCAGAACGGCTGTTTTGGATGGAATCAGTGCGATTCCGGTACAGGTGGAGGTTGATATTTCAACCGGTATGCCTGTTTTTGATATGGTTGGAAATCTTACCTCAGAGGTGAGAGAAGCAAAGGAACGTGTTAAAACAGCGCTGCACAGCGTTGGCATTGTTTTGCCTGCCAAGCGTATCACAGTAAATCTATCGCCTGCAAATATTAAAAAGACCGGAACAGGCTTTGATCTGCCTATAGCTGTTGCTATTTTAACAGCTATGGGGGTGATTGACGCTGATAGCATAAAGGACTGCACACTTGCAGGCGAGCTAAATCTAAACGGTGAAATTTTGCCGGTCAGCGGTATTCTGCCGATTGTATTTGATGAGTACAACAAAGGCATTGGAAAGTTTATTATTCCAAAGCAGAATGAAAATGAAGGCAGACTCGTCTGCGGTGCAAAAATATTTGGGATAAGCCATTTAAATGATGTAATTGCACAGTTTGATGAGACAGCATTTACGTGTCAGAAAACCGGCATGGCACATGAGCTGCAAATGGATGAAAAATACGCCGATTTTTGTGATGTTAACGGACAGAAATTTATTAAAAGAGCATGTGAGGTGGCTGCGGGTGGTATGCACAATATACTGCTTGTCGGACCTCCCGGTGCAGGCAAGACAATGATAGCAGAGCGTATGCCGTCCATTCTGCCTCCTCTTAGTGAAAATGAGAGGCTTGAGCTGTCAAAAATATACAGCATCTGCGGTCTTTTGGACAATGACAGCTCCTTAAGAGACAACAGACCATTCAGAAATCCTCACTATTCCGTCACCCAGGCCGCATTAATCGGCGGAGGAACGAGAATTAATCCGGGCGAGATATCGCTTGCACACAATGGCGTTTTGTTTTTGGATGAGCTCGCTGAGTTTAAGGGCGGCTTGTTGGACCTGCTCAGGGCTCCGCTTGAGGAGCACTGCATCAGGCTTTCAAGAGCCGGCAGAAACGTGACTTATCCGGCTAATTTCCTGCTTTTTGGTGCGATGAACCCATGCAGCTGCGGCTATTATCCCGATATGCAAAGGTGCCGCTGCTCAGAGCCGACTCTGCGCAGATATTTTGATAAGGTCTCACAGCCTATAATAGACAGAATTGACATATGTGTGGAGGCGTCACCGCTTAGCTTTGAGGATATAAACAGTACTACATCCAATGAATCATCTGCGGACATAAGAAAGCGTGTTATGCACTGCCACGAGCTTCAAAAAGAAAGGTTTAAAGGTGAGAGCTTTTCGTATAATTCAAAAATATCAACTGACAAGCTGGAAAAATACTGTTTCCTCGGCAGTCGAGAGAAAAGCTACATGGAAAATATGTTTGACAAGCTTGGACTGACGGCACGCACATACCACAAGATACTTAAGGTTGCGCGTACAATAGCTGATCTGGACGGCTGTGAAAGCATAAAGACAAAGCATCTCAACGAAGCTATATGCTACAGAAGCATCAATGAGAAGTTCTGGGGAGGTGCTGTATCATGAAGTTCAAATACTGGCTTACAAGCCTTACAGATATAAGCAATGCGAAGAAAAAGCTTCTGCATGATTGCAGTATAACGGCAGAAAAGCTGTTTTTTTATGCCAAAGAATGAGCTTTTTGATATTTGTTTTTCACAGATGATGACAGAAAAATAATCCTTGAATCAAGAGCTTCCTATGACGTAGAGAAGGAGTGGATATTATTTCAGCAGAAGGATATCGGCTTTGTAACAATGGAGGATGAGGCTTATCCGGACAAGCTTAGAAATATACATAATCCGCCGTATAGTCTTTTTTACATAGGCGCTCTTCCCGACAAATCAAGAAAAAGTGTCGCTATAGTCGGAGCACGGGGCAGAAGCGCATATGGCTGCGAGGTGGCAAAGGTACTGGCAGCAGCACTTTCAAGGCAGGGGATACAGATAATCAGCGGCATGGCAAGAGGAATAGACAGAGATGCCCATATGGGGTGTCTGGAGGCTGGTGGAAATACATATGCAGTTCTTGGCTCCGGAGCAGACACCTGTTATCCGAAAGAGAACCGCTTTCTGTATGATAAAATAAAGCTCTCCGGAGGCATAATCAGCGAGCTTATGCCGGGCACCGACCCGCAAAAGATGTTTTTTCCGATGAGAAACAGAATAATTTCCGGGTTATCCGATATAGTAGTTATAGTTGAGGCAAAAAAGAGAAGCGGTTCACTGATTACGGCTGATTTTGCAATGGAGCAGGGAAAGGACGTATATGTCATTCCGGGGCGTATCACCGACACCTTAAGCTACGGCTGCAACAGCCTGATAAAGCAGGGCGCAGGCATTATTTATAATATTGATGAATTTGTCTCAGACATTACAATGACTGGGTTTACAGAGTGCACACAGATGGATTTCAGAAAAAATATACTTGATAAAAAAGAAGCATTGGTGTATAGTTTACTCGATTTTTGTCCTATCGCAATCGGGACATTGTCTCAAAAAGTGCCGTATGAATTATCGGAACTATTTGAAGTGTTAGAAGATCTTATACAAAAAGGATTTGTTAAGGAGACAATTCCAAATTACTATATAAGGAGTTTATAATGGCTAAATATCTGGTTATCGTAGAGTCGCCTGCAAAAGTAAAGACTATAAAGAAATTCTTGGGAAAAAACTATGAGGTAATGGCATCAAACGGTCATGTGAGGGATCTGCCAAAGAGCAGCCTTGGAATAGATGTGGACGGAGATTTTGAACCAAAATATATCACAATCCGCGGAAAGGGTGAAATACTCGCTAAGCTTCGCAAGGAGGCTAAGAAGGCCGATAAGATATATCTCGCAACCGATCCCGACCGTGAGGGAGAAGCCATCTCATGGCATCTGCTTCACGCACTTAAACTTGAGGGCAAGGATGTCAGCCGTATCAGCTTTAATGAGATTACGAAGAATGCTGTCAAGGAATCATTAAAGCATCCAAGAAAAATAGATATGGATCTTGTGGACGCACAGCAGGCCAGACGAGTTTTGGATCGTATAGTAGGTTACAAAATCAGTCCGCTGCTTTGGGCAAAGGTTAAGAGAGGGCTTAGTGCGGGAAGAGTGCAGTCTGTTGCACTTCGCATTATCTGTGACAGGGAGGATGAAATCAATGCATTTATCCCTGAGGAGTACTGGAGCCTTGATGCCACGGTTGATGTGGAGGGTGAGAAGAAGCCGATCACTGCAAAGCTATACGGCAGGGGCGACAATAAGATAGCCATTTCCTCAAAGGAGAGATGGATAAGGTGCTTAACGAAA
>ENA-OQJC01000075-OQJC01000075.1-human-gut-metagenome-genome-assembly--contig:-NODE-75-length-25969-cov-2.920865_pt1 | contig 25969 bp, 28 predicted proteins | sample MGYA00242600_ERZ504766 | MGnify/ENA primary metagenome ERZ504766 (study PRJEB26092, sample SAMD00036364) | human gut metagenome | host: Homo sapiens | study: EMG produced TPA metagenomics assembly of...
AAGGCTCTGGAGTCTACCTCCACTGATCCCAATGCTCCCGAGTATGCTTGCATCAAGGAGCTGATGGACGCTGTTGACACCTATATCCCCAACCCCGATCGTGAGGAAGACAAGCCCTTCCTGATGCCCATCGAGGATGTCATGACCATTTCTGGCCGTGGTACTGTTGCAACCGGTCGTGTTGAGCGTGGTATTGCTAAGGTTGGCGATGCTATGGAGATCGTCGGCATCAAGCCCGATCGTCTGAGCACCACCATTACCGGTCTGGAGATGTTCCGTAAGTCTCTGGACTTCGCTGAGGCTGGCGATAACATCGGCGCTCTGCTGCGTGGTGTTGATCGTACTCAGATCGAGCGTGGTCAGGTTCTGGCTAAGCCCGGTTCCGTGCACCCCCACAAGACCTTCGAGTCTCAGGTGTACGTTCTGACCAAGGACGAAGGCGGCCGTCACACCCCGTTCTTCTCCAACTATCGTCCTCAGTTCTACTTCCGCACCACCGACGTGACCGGTATCATCACTCTGCCCGAAGGCACTGAGATGTGCATGCCCGGCGATAACGTCATGATGCACGTTGAGCTGCTGACCCCTGTTGCTATGGAAGAGGGCCTGCGTTTCGCTATCCGTGAGGGTGGCCGTACCGTTGGTTCTGGCGTTGTTGGCAAGATCATTGAGTGATTTTGACCCTTCGCGCCTTTCCTAAGGCTAAAGGTTAAACTTACGAGAGACCTTCCCATTCCGGAGAGTGGGAAGGTCTCTTTTTGTTTTAGATCCTCTGTCCGTAAGGGCAGGGGATTTTTTTGCGGCATGTCACAACTCTTTGTTTACAAAACAAGGTTGTTCTGGTATACTGAAAAAGGAAATGCTGGAAAAGTCCTATCGGCTGGTGCTGAGGGGATTCAGCAAAAAGAAGCAGCGAGAACTTCTGGATGGGGTGAAGAGTAATGCCGTTTGATTATAAGAAAGAGTACAGGGAATTTTATCTCCCGCCGAAAAAGCCGCATCTGATTATGATACCGCGCATGAATTTTGTGGCAGTGCACGGCAAGGGCGACCCGAATGTTCCGGATGGAGCCTATCAGGAGGCTATGGGAGTGCTGTACGGCATTGCTTTCACCATCAAAATGAGCTATAAGGGCAGCCACAAGATGGATGGCTATTTTGAATATGTGGTTCCACCGTTGGAGGGCTTGTGGCATCAGAAGGGTGTGGATGGCGTTGACTATGCACATAAAGAAACATTTGAGTGGACATCCATGATCCGACTGCCAGAATTCGTGACGCCGGAAGCGTTTGATTGGGCCGTACAGGAAGCAACGGACAAAAAAGGAAAAGGATTTTTCCAAGGCGGAATTCCTGACCTATGACGAGGGACTTTGCGTTCAGTGCCTGCATATCGGCCCTTATGATGAAGAACCGAAAACGCTGGCGCAGATGGATGCCTTTGCCGTAGAGCAGGGGTATAGGCTTGATTTTTCAGAGACACGCTTCCACCACGAAATTTATCTGAGTGATCCTCGCCGCGCTGCACCGGGAACACTGAAAACAGTTCTGCGGCATCCCATACGTGAAAAATAAAAACAGGAAAATTCACAAATGATGTCGCTTTTATTTGGCAGATGTGCTATACTGATTTTATCTGTAGAAACACATTGAATGGATAAGGGAGGAGAGAACTTCATGCAGCATGAAACTGTCATCGTGCTGGACTTTGGCGGCCAGTACAATCAGCTGATCGCGCGCCGCGTCCGCGAGAACAATGTCTACTGTGAAATCTATTCCTATAAAACCGATCTGTCGGTTATCAAGGCAAAGAATCCCAAGGGTATCATCTTTACCGGTGGCCCCAACAGCGTTTATCTGGAAGATTCCCCCACGATCGACCCTGAGATCTTCAACTGGGGTGTGCCTGTGCTGGGCATCTGTTACGGCAGCCAGCTGATGATGCATCTGCTGGGCGGCCATGTCTGCCGCGCACCGGAGCGCGAGTACGGCAAGACGGAGGTGTTCGTGGACACGAACAGCAAGATGTTCACCGATGTGCAGCCCTCCACCATTTGCTGGATGAGCCACAACGACTATATTGAGCAGGCAGCGCCCGGCTTTAAGATCACTGCTCACACGGTCAACTGCCCGGTAGCTGCGGCAGAGAACGCCGAGAAGGGCCTGTACGCGGTCCAGTTCCATCCGGAAGTGCTGCACACTGCGGAAGGCAAGAAGATGCTGCGCAACTTCGTGTACAACGTCTGCGGCTGCACCGGCGACTGGAAGATGGACTCCTTTGTGGAGAACAACGTCAAGGCTCTGCGTGAGCGCATCGGCGATGGCAAGGTGCTGTGCGCCTTGTCCGGCGCGTGGATTCCTCGTTCTGGCAGCTATGCTGGCTAAGGCCATCGGCAAGCAGCTGACCTGCGTGTTCGTGGATCACGGTCTGCTGCGTAAGAACGAGAAGGAAGAGGTCTGCTCTGTATTCGGCCCGGGCAATGCCAACGGCTTTGATATCAACTTTATCTGTGTGGATGCCCGCGAACGTTACTTTGCAAAGCTGGCTGGTGTCACCGAGCCGGAGCGCAAGCGCAAGATCATCGGCGAAGAGTTCATCCGTGTGTTTGAAGAGCAGGCCAAGAAGATCGGCAAGGTGGATTTTCTGGCACAGGGTACCATTTACCCGGATGTCGTTGAGAGCGGTCTGGGCGGTGAGTCCACTGTTATCAAGAGCCACCACAACGTTGGCGGTCTGCCCGACACCGTGGACTTCAAGGAGTTGGTGGAGCCGCTGCGCAACCTGTTCAAAGACGAGGTGCGTCAGGCCGGCCGTGAGCTGGGCCTGCCCGAATATCTGGTCAGCCGTCAGCCGTTCCCCGGCCCGGGCCTTGGCATCCGCATCATCGGCGAAGTGACCCCTGAGAAGGTGGCAATCGTGCAGGATGCCGACGCGATCTGGCGTGAGGAGATCGCAAAGGCGGGTCTGGATAAGGAGATCAGCCAGTACTATGCAGCCTTGACCAACATGCACAGTGTGGGCGTCATGGGCGACGAGCGCACCTATGATTACGCTGTGGCGCTGCGTGCTGTGACCACCACCGACTTTATGACCGCGGAGAGCTATAATATGCCCTGGGATGTTCTGGGCACTGTCACCAGCCGCATCGTCAATGAGGTCAAGCATGTGAACCGCGTGTTCTATGATTGCACCGGTAAGCCGCCGGCAACCATTGAGCTCGAGTAATCTTCAAAATCTGAAAAGTATTGATGCAATGCAATATTTCGAGAGCCAAAAGGCTCTGTGATACTGCTTTGATACTATCAGGCGATTATTCACAAAGAGAGACATGAGAATGCCCTCTGAGAAACGGTTAAGTTTTTCAGAGGGCTATTTTTGTGTTCTTTTATTCTTTACGCCCTACTTTTTCTTCGGCTCGTACCGGCCGCAGCCGTCGGCAGTCTGAGGCCAGTTGAGCTTCCATTCCAGATACTCTTCCTTGGTGATCTCGCCCTCCCGGAGCTGCTTCTTGCGGAGTTGCCACTCCTTTAAGAACTCATCCAGCAGGCGATAGCGGAAGCTGACTGCCATGTGCTTTTCCGGGAAATCTGGGTCGGTGGTGTCTGTGACCTCATAGCCAATGCAAAAACCTGTGTTTGGTTTGTAAACTTTCAGCTGATTCATATTTTCCATTCGTGAACATGGCTCAAAGGGAGAACCACAAAAATATAAATCTTTTATGAAATCCTCTTGACAAAGTGAGAACGGGCAGTATAATGAAAATGAACGTTGTTCATATTGAAGGTGACCACATGAATACAATCGTAACCTCCAAGGAAGATATCTTAAAAAACAGCCGTGAGCTTATCCGGGAAAAGGGCTGGGCGGCGGTCAGTATCCGTTCTGTCGCCTCGGCATGCGGGGTCTCGGTCGGCTCGATCTACAATTATTATGACTCCAAGGCTGAGCTTATCAGCGCCACGGTCGAGAGCGTCTGGTGCGAAATTTTCCACCGTCCGCAGGACGAGGCCGTATTTCAGGACGTGCAGACCTGTGTCAAATGGATGTATGAGCGTATGGCCTACGGCTGTGAGCAGTATCCTGGATTCTTCACACTGCACTCTCTCGGCTTTATGCAGGAGGACAAGGCCGATGGCAAACGGCACATGCAGCAAATCTGGCACCATATCTTAAATGGTCTGTGTACGGTGCTGCAACAGGATACCAAAATCCGTCCGGACGCTTTTAACGCGCAATTCACCGTTGAAAAATTTGCCGATGTTCTATTTTCGCTGATGCTGTCTGCCTTGCTGCGGCAGGACTACGACCCCGCCGCTGTGCTGGAAATCGTGCGCAGAACTTTATATTGACTGCATTTTCTTCCCACACTGCTGTGGGAATTTTATAATGTCCAAAATGAACAGTGTTCACTCAAGAGAGACACTCATAGGAAAGTTCATCGCAATATCCTGTTGCTGCTCGCCTGTCTTGTGTGGAGGAATGCAAGCTTCAACATCCTGCGCTTTGGATGCAACTTTGCCAAACAAGCCATTGATGACCGTAAAAACTAAGCCAACCCTGCAAAAATGCAGTGTTACAATCAATTTGATCTATCAACAAGGAGCAATCAACTATGCAAGCAATCGTAGAAACTGTTTTTGATGCGGTGTATCTGGTATCCGTCATCACCATCGGTATCCTGATGATTTGTGGCTGCAAGGGCAACCACCAGTTCAAGCTGTTCGGTCTGATGGCTGTCGTTCTGGGTGCCGGCGACTCGTTCCATCTGATTCCCCGTGCTCTGGCTCTATGCACCACGGGCTTTGAAAACTTTACCGTCCCCCTGGGTCTGGGTAAGTGGATCACCTCTGTGACAATGACTGTCTTTTATGTGCTGCTGTACTATGTATGGCGTGAGCGCTACCGGGTCAAGGGCAACAATGGCCTGACTGCCGCCATCTACGGTCTGGCTGCCGTGCGTGTTATCCTGTGCATGATGCCGCAGAACCAGTGGCTGAGCGCCGAATCCCCGCTGTCCTGGGGCATTTACCGTAACATTCCTTTTGCACTGATGGGCCTGCTGATCATCGTGTTGTTCTACCGCAGTGCCAAGGAGCATGACGACTCGGCTTTTCGCTGGATGTGGATGACCATCGTGCTGAGCTTCGGGTTCTACATTCCCGTTGTTCTTTGGGCCAATACCGTCCCCATGATCGGTATGCTGATGATCCCCAAGACCTGTGCCTATGTGTGGACCGTTCTCATCGGTTATTCTGCTATGAAGAAGGAATGTAAGTGATTTGTTCACAGTACCGATTTATGAAATAAATTGCTTCGTAAAGATCCAAGCTTACCGAATTGGAATGATCTTTCTTGATAAAACTGGATCAGGTAAACTTGTAAGCCCCCTGCCGGTGATGAACTGGCAGGGGGCTTTTTATGTGTGTACGGGTAGTTTAACAGAATACTTGATCTTTGCCGCGATTACGACGCATCCAGCAATTCGTCCGGGTCCTCGATGGCTTCTTCGATGGTCTCTTCCTCAGGAGTGGGTTCATCGACATCGGACGGAGCGAACAGGTCACGGATGAAGTCGCGCAGGAGGACGAGGCTGTTGTCAAGGTCGGCATCCTCGCTCAGCAGCTGCTGGATCATATCCGGCTTATCGGTGATCAGGTCGTCCACGCCGATGCTCAGCAGTTCGCTGGCATCCTCTTCGCGGTTGACGGTCCATGCGGAGATCGTCTTGCTGCGCTTATGGATCTGCTGCACCATACCGGAGGTGATAAAGGTGGACTGTACGCTGAGAAATCTGCGGCAGGCAGATCGTATAACTGCCACGCCCAGTGCAAGGATATAGCCGGTCCGGATCTCCGGTGCCAGCTCCTTGACCTTGCAGAGGGTTTCATAACTCTGCGAGGTGATGGTGCAGTCCTGCGCAAAGCCTTTTTCGCGGATGATGCGGATGGTTTCCGCTTCCAGCTCCGGGGTGGCGGCATTGGGCTTGATCTCAATGTTCAGCTGGATCTTACCTTTGCACAGGTCCAGCACTTCTTCCAGTGTGGGAACTTTGGCACCAGTGTACTTCTGGCCGAACCAGCGCCCGGCATCCAGCTTGCGAACCTCGTTATAGGTCAGGTCGTAGATGTTCTCGTTGCGGCCGGTGCAGCGGCGCAGGCTGGTATCGTGGGTCACCATGACCACGCCGTCCCTGGTCATCTGCACATCCAGCTCGGCCCACTCGCAGCCCTGATCGATGGCCAGCTGGAAAGCGGGCAGGGTGTTTTCCGGTGCGGCAGCGGAGTAGCCGCGGTGCGCGGTGACTACCGGCGCAACGCCGCCCAGCATGGAGAGCAACTCGTCGTCTCTGGGCAGGGCAAGGTAACAGAATGCCAGCGCAAAGGTGAGCAGAGTAGCACCCGCAACCGATGCACCCAGAAGCAGCCTGCCGGTGGAACGGTGATACTTTCCGCTCTGGACCGGCTCCGGCTCAGAGGGGAGAGACTCCCGCAGGCGGCAGTGCAGCATGGCGAGGATCGTGCACTGCGCCATGGTGATGGCGCAGTCGATCAGGAACTGGAAGAAAGGCATCTCAATGGCCAGCGCCGCGCGGGACAGTGCAAACATGGCCTGTGTGCTCTGCAGCCCGACCGCGATGATGATGCCGTACAGCGGCACGGCAACCGCTGCCGTCAGCAGCAGGGAACGCAGGACGACCGAGAGGTTCCAGCGCAGCAGCAAAAGAAAAGCACGGAAGACGCGCCTGCGGATGCAGCAAAAGCTTTCCTTTACCGACTGCCACAGGCTTTTGCGCTCCAGCACGAACAGCGGCAGCACCAGCACCCAGCTGACACAGAGGAACAGCAAGGCGGCACCGGCAGCCAGATAGAGCAGGTAATACCGGCTGTTTGCCCGGATGACACCCATGATGTATTCCGGCACGGCAAGCTGCGTGATATAGTTATAGGCGAGGAAGAAGTTGGTGAACGGGATCAGCACGGCACTGTAGACCAGAACGAGCCAGTTTTGCGGCAGGAATGCGTGGCGGATATCTGCAAGAGAGGTGCGCAGCAGGGCAGGCAGGCGGATCGTTTCGCCCTTGCGGGCAAGATCCAGCCCATGCAGCAGGACGGAAAACTCATACAGCGCCCAGAACGCGGTCAGGATGGCAATGAGCGTGATGCACAGGATGATCGCAGGGGAGGAAAAGATATCGGAAGCGTTGTTGTTGCTCAGGTAGTGCATGGGTGCGAACCGCAGCGTGAGCGACCAGAGCTGCTGCATCAGGGGGACGAACAGCAGGTTCGTTGCAGCCTTATACAGGACGATGACCGCGAGCAGGGGGATCTCGGCGCGGCGGATGATAGCCCGGGCGGAGTGCTTCATGGAGTTGTAGGTTTCGTTGGAGGCGCGGAGTGAAGTGAGCAGATCTTTCAATTTGACATGGCCTTCCTTTTATATTCTGCAAAATGACCCGCCCCGAAGCTTCCCGGCGGGCTGTTCTGCGAAAAAATTTACATATTAAATATAGTGTAACATAACTTCTTATAAAATAAAATGCAGCAGGGGCAGACAGAATCCACAAAATTAAAAGAGAATTTTCGGCAGCTGAGTGTGCGGCGCAAAATGCCCGCAAAAAGGCGAGAAAGCGGAGAAACGATGAATCGTTAAAAAATTGTAGAACTTTGCGCGACAGATGTTGATTCGCATGGACTTTTATAGAATCTCTTGCATTTTTATGGAAAATTCAGTATAATAAAACTAATTTTGAAAGCTCACACAGACAACCAGGAGGTCTTACCATGGCTTCAAAGATCAATAAGGGAGAAATCCTCGCCAAGTTTTTTGATGACGGGGAATACACTGCACTGTTTGCTGACGGTGCAGTGAGCGCTGCCTGCGGCTATGCGGCAGGTCAGCAGGCTTACGCTGTTTACCAGAACGGCGAAGCTGTTACCGTAAAGGATGTTGAAAAGAACATCAAGGTTCTGGAGATGGCAGCTCAGACTGGCTGCCCGGTCGTCACCTTCTACAACTCCGTCGGTGCAAAGCTGGCTGAGGGTCTGGACGTGCTGACCGCCAGCGCAAAGCTGAATGCGCAGATCGCAAAGGTTTCCGGCGTGATCCCGCAGGTGGCTGTTGTTCTGGGTGTCTGCGGCGGCACCAGCGCACTGAGCGCTGCCAATGCAGATGTCTGCATCATGGCTGAGGGCGCAGAGCTGTTCTTCACCGCTCCGTTCACCTCTGCTGCCAAGGGCGACAAGGTGGCCGATGCCGGCACCGCAGCCGCCGCTGCAAAGGCTGGCGTGGCCGCCATTGTGGCACCCACTGCTGAGGAAGCTGCCGAGAAAGCTGCTCACATCGTGGGCCTGCTGCCGGCCAACAACCTGACCGGCCCTGCGATCTTTGAGTTCGAGCAGCCCACTGCTGCTCTGGCTGCCGGTGCAGAGCCTGCCAAGGCTGCTGCTGCCGTGGTCGATAAGGACAGCGCTGTGGAGCTGTATGCAGGCTTTGGCAAGTCTGTTTACACTGCATTTGCCACCGTGGGCGGCAACGCCGTGGGCGTTGTGGCCACCGGCAAGACCCTGTGCCACAACTGCGTGGCCAAGGCTTCCCGCTTTGTGCGTCTGTGCGATGCCTTCAGCGTGCCGGTGATCACCATTGTGGATACCGAGGGCTTTGTGCCCAGCGCGACCGATGACATTGCAGGCGGCATCCGTGAGGCTGCCCGTCTGGCTGCTACCTATGCCGACGCTACCACCGCAAAGGTGGCTGTGCTGGCTGGCAAGGCCGTCGGCCCTGTTTACACCGCTCTGGCTGCTGCCGATCTGCGCATTGCCGTGGCTGGCTGCACCGTCAGCGCACTGGAACCCAGCGCAGCGGTCAGCGTCCTGTACAAGGAAGAGATCGATGCTTCCGACAACATCATTGCAGCCACCAACGCAAAGGCTGCTGCTTACACCGCCGAGGTGTGCAGCGCAGCAAATGCAGTTGCCTGCGGCGCTGCTGACCTGACCTGCGATGCAGCCAATGTGCGTGCAAGCGTTGTTGCCGCACTGGAACTGCTGAGCACCAAGCGTGCTGCCCGCCTGCCCAAGAAGCACGGCAACATGGCTCTGTAATCGTCTGTATAAATCTTTTTGATACGATTTTGATTTGGAGGATCCTTCCATGAAGTACTACAATATTACCGTCAATGGCGTTGCTTACAGCGTCTCCGTGGAGGAGACTGCCGCTGGTGCTGCTCCGGTTGCTGCTGCAGCTCCTGCCGCACCCGCTGCTCCTAAGGCTGCTCCGGCTCCCGCTGCTGCTCCCAAGGCTGCTGCAGGCGCTGCTGGTGCCGTTGCCGTCAAGGCTCCCATGCCCGGCAACATTCTGGATGTCAAGGTCAAGGCCGGTGCATCCGTGAAGGCTGGCGACGTGCTGGTGATCCTGGAGGCCATGAAGATGGAGAACGAGATCGTTGCTCCGCAGGATGGCACTGTGGCTTCCATCAACGTCAACAAGGGCGACACCGTCAACTCCGGTGACGTTCTGGTTTCCATGAACTAAGGGAGAGGTGACAATCATGGCCAAAAAGCCGATCAAGGTTACTGAGGTCGTCCTGCGCGATGCCCACCAGTCTCTGCTGGCCACCCGCATGACCATGGATGAGATGCGTCCCATCCTGCCGGAAATGGATAAGATCAACTACTTCTCCGTGGAGTGCTGGGGCGGCGCTACGTTCGACAGCTGCATCCGCTTTCTGGACGAAGACCCGTGGGAGCGCCTGCGCATCCTGCGCAAGGAGCTGCCCCACCAGAAGCTGCAGATGCTGTTCCGCGGCCAGAACATGCTGGGCTACCGCCCCTACGCAGACGATGCCGTTGAGTACTTTGTGCAGAAGTCTGTTGCAAACGGCATCGACGTGATCCGTATTTTCGATGCACTGAACGATCCGCGCAACCTGCAGACCGCCATCAAGGCAGCCAACAAGGAAGGCGCTCATGTGCAGGGCTGCATCAGCTACACCCTCAGCCCCGTGCACAACAACGAGTACTTTGCAGCCTACGCCAAGACCCTGGAGGAGATGGGCGCAAACTCCATCTGCATCAAGGATATGGCCGGTCTGCTGACCCCCTATACCTGCTACGATCTGGTGAAGAAGCTGAAGGAGACCGTCAGCATCCCTGTTGACATCCACAGCCACTACACCGCAGGTCTGGCTTCCATGTCCATCCTGAAGGGCATCGAGGCAGGTGCCGACATCATCGATACCGCCATGAGCCCCCTGAGCCTGGGCACCAGCCACATGCCCACCGAGAGTCTGGTCGCTGCCCTGCAGGGCACCGATTACGACACCGGTCTGGATCTGAAGCAGCTGAACGTTGTGCGCGCATACTTTGCAAAGCTGCGCGAGAAGTACATTGCCAACGGCCAGATCAGCCCGAAGAGCCTCGGCGTGGATGCAAACACCCTGCTGTATCAGGTGCCGGGCGGCATGTTCTCCAACATGCTCAAACAGCTGAAGGATGCCGGCAAGGAAGATAAGCTGGACGAAGTGCTGGCAGAGATCCCCCGCGTCCGCGAGGATGCAGGCTATCCGCCGCTGGTCACCCCCCACCCAGCCAGATCGTTGGTACGCAGGCTGTGTTCAACGTGATCCTGGGCGAGCGCTACAAGATGGTCACCAAGGAGTTCAAGGGTCTGGTCCACGGTGATTACGGCAAGACTCCCGCTCCCATCAAGCCCGAGTTCACCAAGAAAATCCTGGGCGACGAGCAGCCCATTACCTGCCGCTTTGCTGATACTCTGGCTCCTGAGATGGACAAGCTGAAGGCAGAAGCTGCCAAGTGGGCAACGCAGGAAGAGGATGTGCTGACCTACGCAATGTTCCCGCAGGTGGCACCCAAGTTCTTTGAAAAGCGCAATGCCAAGAAGCAGGGCGTGGACGGCGACCATGTGGACTACACCAATCAGTCTCATCCCGTCTGATTTTTCATAACGGATTCAGGGGCTTCCCGCTTTTGCGGCGGGAGGCTCCTTTTTGTGTTTTGCACCGGATCTGGCCCCAAAAATGGGCGGCGGCTCATTGACATGAAAATCCATCCATTTTATAATGAATCAAAATGGATGCAGCCGACACCCGGGCATCCCCGGAAAAAGAAGAGGTGATCTGCATGAGAAGCATCACGGTACAGCGCCTTGCGGAATTTACAGAGCAGGATTATGAATTTACCTTCGGCATCACCCGGAAGGAATTTGCCCAGATGCTGGAAGCATTGAATGCGGCTTATTGCAAGGAGCACCGGCGCAGGCCGCATTTTACCAAGATCACAATGCAGGATAAGCTGGTGCTGACTTTGCTCTACCGCCGCGAGTACCGCAGCATGGAGAACATTGCGGCAGAATACGGTGTCTCCCGCGATACCATTGCGGACAATATCCACTGGGTGGAGCGCGCACTGCTGAACGCAAATCTGCTGCAGAACAGCGTGACCTGCGTATATAAAACCAACTGAAACAGGCTCTGATACAGGATCGGAAGATTTTGTATCAGAGCTTTTTTGCTTTGCACCGTGTATTGCGGCCGGTTTTGGCGGCGGCACGCAACAGTGCACCTTGAATTTTGGGCCGAAGAATAGTAAAATGAAACTATATGTATCGTAACATGGGTTTGTGTACCCAAAGGCGGATACGTATACCGAAACTTGTAAGCTGAAACACTGAAAAATGTAAGAACAGGAGAGCGTTATGATCTTAAGCATGACCGGCTTTGCCGGGGGACTGCTGTGCGCAATGGCCGTGAGATCACGGTGGAGCTGCGCAGCGTGAATTCCCGCTACTTTGAGTATTCTTCGCGCATCCCGCGCACCTGCAGCTATCTGGACAGCCGCTTGAAAAAGCAGCTCAACGAGCGCATTTCCCGCGGCAAGGTGGAGCTGAGCATGACCGTGCAGAATGTGGACGCTGCCGATACGGTGGTGGCCGTCAACATGGAGCTGGCACGCAGCTACCAGCAGGCCATGCGGGATATTTCGGAACAGCTGGGTGTCAAGAACGATATCTCTGCGGGCGTGCTGACCCGCTTCCCGGATGTGCTCACCACCCGCCACGCGGATGTGGACGAGGAACAGCTGTGGGAAGATGTTTCTGCCGTTACCGCACAGGCGCTGGACCGCTTTGTGGAGATGCGCGCCGCCGAGGGTGCCAAGATGAAGGCAGACGTGGAAAACCGCCTGAACTTCCTCGAGGAGTGCGTGGGCAGGGTGGAGACTTTGAGCGCAGGCCGTGTGGAAGCCTACACCAACCGCCTGTACGAGAAACTCAAGGTCATTCTGGAGGACCGCGATATCGACGATGCCCGCGTGCTGACCGAGGCCGCTATTTTTGGCGATAAGACCGCTGTGGATGAAGAGACGGTGCGCCTGCGCAGCCACATTGCGCAGTACCGCGATATCCTCAAGCTGGACGAGCCGGTGGGCCGCAAGTTGGACTTTTTGACGCAGGAGCTGAACCGCGAGACCAATACCATCGGCTCCAAGTGTCAGGATCTGGATATCACCCGCATCGTGGTGGATATGAAGGCGGAGATCGAAAAGATCCGCGAACAGATCCAGAATCTGGAGTGATACAGAAAATTCGGAGGGGTTTATGAAGCTCATCAACATCGGGTTTGGCAATATGGTCAGTGCAGGCCGTGTGGTGGCAGTGGTCAGCCCGGATTCCGCCCCGGTCAAGCGCCTTGTAAAGGAAGCGCGGGAGCGCGGAATGCTGATCGATGCATCCTATGGCCGCAGCACCCGTGCAGTGCTTATCATGGACTCCGATCATGTGGTGCTCTCGGCGCTTCAGCCGGAAACGGTGGCCAACCGTGCGGCAGGACAGGAGGGCAAAACACCAGCAGAGGAGGAACAGACCCATGGCGAACGATAAATATTTGTTTGTGGTCTCCGGCGCGGCCGGTACCGGCAAGGATAGCGTGGTGAAGGCACTGCGCGAAGCACACCCGGAGATCGAAAAGACTGTTTCCGCCACCACCCGCGCACCGCGTCCCGGTGAGCAGGAGGGCGTGGATTATTATTACCGCACCCGGGAGCAGTTCCAGCAGCTGATCGAGAACGATCAGGTGGTGGAGCACAACTTCTACAACGGCAACTACTACGGTACCCTGCGCGAGGAAGTGGACAAGCGCCTTGCAGCCCGGAAGGTGGTCGTTCTGGTCATCGATGTGCACGGCGCAGCGAACATCCGCCGCATGTTCCCGGGCGCGACCACCGTGTTCCTGCTGCCGCCGTCGGTGGAGGAGCTGGAGCGCCGTCTGCGGGGCCGCGGCACCGAGACCGAGGACAGCATTCAGGAGCGTCTTGCCACCGCCCGACAGGAGCTGGCCCAGCAGGATAAATTCACCCTGAAGCTGGTTAACGACCAGGTCGATACCTGCGCCGATGCACTGTATCAGGCCATCTGCCAGCGCATTGGTGCCGCAGAATAACATTTTGAAGGAGCTGGACGAATGCCCAAAACGGTAGGCGTTGCCGTCAGCAATGCGACCTTCCACTTTGATAAGCTTTATACCTATGCCGTCATGCCGGACCAGCAGAATGCGGTAAAACTTGGCAGCATGGTGCTGGTGCCCTTTGGCCGCGGCAGCCGCGCCCGCATGGGCGTGGTGCTGGCCTGCGATGCCGAACCGGAAAGTGCAAAGCTGAAATATCTTTTCGACGTGGCCCCGGCATCCGCCTGCCTGACCCCGGAACTGCTGCGGCTGGTGCATTTTCTGAAGGAACGAACCTTCTGCACCTATTACGAGGCGGTCAAGGCGGTCATTCCCTATGGTGCACAGTACAAGCCTGCCGTGGCGGCAGACGGCGTAACGCCGGTGCTGCAAAAGCAGCTCACCCGCCACACCGAGAACTCCTACCGCCTTGTGGGCGGGCTGCCGCCAAAGCCGAAGCCGACGGCCAAGCAATTGGCGGCAGTGGCGCTGCTGGGCGGCGGGCCCCGCACCCTGAACGAACTGGAAGACAAGGGCATCAGCCGTGCCGTGCTGGATAACCTGTGCGCCAAAGGCGTGCTGGAATGCAGCAAGGTGAATAAATCCATCGACCTGTATTCGTCCATTCCGCTGAAAAACGAGCCGATCACCCTCACGCAGGAGCAGCAGGCGGCTTACGATGCTCTGCTGCCAAAGCTGGAAGACGATGCACCCCACTCGGCGCTGCTCTACGGCGTGACCGGCAGCGGCAAAACGCTGGTGTTTTTAAAGCTCATTGCCCGCTGTCTGGAGCAGGGCAGGCGTGCGCTGGTGCTGGTGCCGGAGATCAGCCTGACCCCGCAGATGATCCTGCGGCTCAAGAGTCAGTTTGGCCGCCGGGTGGCGGTGCAGCACTCTGCCCTCAACCACACCGAACGCCTTTTGCAGTGGCAGATGATCCAGGACGGCGGCGCAGACATCGTGGTGGGCACCCGCAGCGCCATCTTTTCGCCGCTGGAAAACATCGGGCTCATCATCATCGATGAGGAGCAGGAGCACACCTACCGCTCGGAATCCGCGCCCCGCTATTCTGCCCACGAGGTGGCCCGGCAGCGCGCGGACGGAAAACGGTGCATTGCTTCTGCTGGCAAGCGCCACCCCCAGCACCGAGAGCTTTTACGCGGCCCAGCATGGCCGCACCCAGCTGGTGCGGCTGACCCAGCGCTACGGCGGCAACCCACTGCCCACGGTGCAGATCGTGGATATGCGCGCAGAGCTGGCGGCAGGCAACCCGCGGGAGATCAGTCTTGCGCTGGAAGATGCCATCCGCCGCAATCTGGATGCAGGCAAGCAGACCATTTTGCTGCTGAACCGCCGGGGCTACCAGACCATGGCCCAGTGCGAGGACTGCCGCGAGGTGCTCAAGTGCACAAAGTGCAGCGTGCCGATGGTGTACCACAAAGCGGCGCACAAGGTATTGTGCCACTACTGCGGCAGCCAGATGGAACCGCCCACTGTGTGCCCCGCCTGCGGCGGCAAGCTGCAGTACCGGGGCTTCGGCACCCAGAAAGCCGAGGAAGAGCTGGCAAAGCTGTTCCCGGATGCGCGGGTGCTGCGCATGGATCAGGATTCCACTGCCGCAAAGGATGCCCACGAAAAGCTGCTGGCAAGATTTGCGAACCACGAATATGACATCATGGTGGGCACCCAGATGGTGGCCAAGGGACTGGATTTTGAGGATGTGACCCTTGTGGGCGTGCTGGGCATCGACTCGCTGCTGTTTGCGCAGGGCTTCCGCGCGTATGAGAACGTGTTCAGCCTCATCACGCAGGTGGTGGGCCGCAGTGGACGGGCCAGAGACCCGGGCTTTGCCATCATCCAGACCACCGACCCCGATAACCCGGTGCTGAACCTTGCCGCCGCGCAGGACTACGATGCCTTTTTTGAGCAGGAGATCGCCTACCGCAAGCTGGGCCTGTACCCGCCCTTCTGCGGGCTGTGCGTCATTGGCTTTGCAGGCGCAAAGGAGATCGAGGTGGCACGGGCGGCGGCGCGCTTTGCGGCCCTGCTGGGCCAGCAGGCGGCAAAACAGCCGGATCTGCCGCTGCGGGTGCTTGGCCCCACGCCCGGCAGCATTGAGAAGATCAACGACACCTACCGCTACAAACTTACCATCAAGTGCCGCAACGACCGCCGCTTCCGCGACCTCGTGCGCAGCACACTGGAAAGATACGAACAGGAAAAACTTCCGTCCAAGGCCACCGTTGCGGTGGACCTGCACTCGGACGGTGACATCTGATTTGGAGGTACCATAAATGGCAATCCGTAACATTGTAAAAGAGGGCGATCCCATCCTGAACAAGGTCTGCCGCCCCGTCACCACCTTTGATGACCGTCTGGCTACCCTGCTGGACGACATGCACGAGACCATGATCGCCGCCGACGGCGTGGGTCTGGCCGGCCCGCAGGTGGGCATGCTGCGCCGTCTGTTCGTGGTGTGGGACACCACCGACGCGCCCGAGGAGATCCCCGAAGATTACGAATATAAGTTCATCGACTTCGTCAACCCGGAAATTCTGGCTGTATCCGAGGAAGAGGAGACCGCCTACGAGGGCTGTCTGTCCTTCCCGGGCCACAACGGCGCTGTGACCCGCCCCGCCGCGGTCAAGGTGCGCGCACAGGACCGCCACGGTGAGTGGTTCGAGCTGGAAGCTGAGAATTTGCTGGGCCGCTGCATCCAGCACGAGAACGACCATCTGGACGGCATTACCATCATGCAGTCCAGCGAGTATTTCTATGAGGATACCGAAGAGGGCAAAAAAGCTGCCCGCGAAGCGAAAGGAAACAAGTAATGCGCATTTTGTTCATGGGCACGCCGGATATTGCCGCAGAGTGCCTCAAAGCCCTGTATGCCGCCGGGCATGACATCTGCGCGGTGTACACCCGGCGGGACAAGCCGGTTGGCCGCAAGCAGGTGCTTACCGCACCCCCGGTCAAGGAAGTGGCCCTTGCCCACGGCACGCCGGTGTTCCAGCCCCGCACCCTGCGGGACGGCAGCGAGGACGAGAACATCCGCGCACTGGCCCCGGAACTGATCGTGGTGGTGGCTTACGGCTGCATCCTGCCGAAGTCTGTGCTGGAGGCGCCGAAGTACGGCTGCATCAACCTGCATGTCTCCCTGCTGCCCAAGTACCGCGGCAGCGCCCCGGTGCAGTGGGCCGTGCTGAACGGCGATGCCGAGACCGGCGTTTCCATCATGCAGATGGACGAGGGCCTTGACACCGGCGATGTGCTCTGCTGCGAGAAGATCGCCATTGACCCGGAGGAGACCAGCGGCCAGCTGTTTGACCGCGTGACTGCCGTGGGTGCACGGGTACTGTGTGAGGTGGTGCCCGCCATCGCCGCCGGAACGCTGAAACCCCAGCCGCAGGATCATGAGAATGCCTGCCTTGCGCCTATGCTGAATAAGGAGATGGCAGAGTTCCGCCTGACCGAATCGGCTGCCCACATCCACAACTGGGTGCGCGGCATGAACCCGTGGCCCGGTGCATGGTTCGTCACCTCCGGCGGCAAAAAGCTCAAGGTGATGGAGTGCCGTGCCGTGGAAGCTCACGGCGAAGCGCCCGGCACCGTGCTGGCCACAAAGCCGCTCACGGTGGCTTGCGGTGAGGGGGCCGTCCAGCTGCTGAATGTGGTGCCGGAAGGTAAAAAGCCCATGGACGGCACCGCCTTTGCGGCCGGTCAGCGCCTGAAAACGGGGGATATCCTCTGATGGCGGCGAATCCCCGTGCGGCGGCAGTGGCGGCGCTGGTGCGGCAGGAGCAGGATGGTTTTTCCAACCTTGTTCTGGATGCCGAACTCAAGCGCCAGCAGCTGGAAGGCCGCGATAAAGCTTTTGCCAGCGCCATCTTTTACACGGTGCTGGAACACCGGGGCACGCTGGACTACATCCTGTGCCAGTTCCTGCCCAAGGGCCTTGCCAAGCTGGATGCGCCGGTGCGCGAAATATTGCGCGCGGCGCTGGCGCAGGCCCGCTATATGCAGGTGCCGGTGTCCGCTGCGGTGAACGAGCCGTCAAGCTGACCCGTGCCTTCAAAAAATCCAGCGCATCCGGTCTGGTCAACGCCGTGCTGCGCAAGGCGTGCAGCTACGACCTGAGCACCGCAAGCTTCAAAAACGAAGTGGAGCGGCTCATGGTGCTTGGCTCTGCCGGGCAGGATGTGGCGGAATTTCTGCACAAAAACTACCCGGACGAAGCACTGGATATCCTTACCTACAAGGCCGACGGCGGCATGACCAGCCTGCGGGCGAACCCGCTGAAAGGCAGTGCCGATGAGCTTTGTGCAAAGCTGCTGGCTTCCGGCGCAAAGGAAGCAAAGCGGGGCATTGTGCCCGGCAGTGTGCTGGCCCGCTTCGAGGGCAGCCCGGCGGAAAATGAGCTGTTCCGGCAGGGGTACTTCCATGTGGAAGGGCAGGCCAGCCAGCTGGCGGCGCTCTGCGTGGACGCACAGCCCGGAGAAACAGTCATCGACCTGTGCGCCGCGCCCGGCGGCAAGACCATCCTGCTGGCCGAGCAGATGCACAGCACCGGCAGGCTTTACAGCTGCGATGCCGCCGAGAACCGCGTGGGCCTGATCCGCACGGCAGTGCAGCGCATGGGCCTTGCCAATGTGGAAGCCCTGTGCAACGATGCCACAAAGGTGAACCCGGCCCTGCCGCAGGCCGACCGCATTTTAGCGGATGTGCCCTGCAGCGGCCTTGGCATTCTGGCAAAAAAGCCGGATCTGCGCTACAAAAAGCTGGAACCGGCCCGCGAAGCTGAATTATTGGCCACGCAGTCGGCCATCCTCGATACGGCGGCACAGCTGCTGAAAGCGGGCGGCAGGCTGGTGTACTCCACCTGCACCATCGACCCGGCAGAAAACCAGCAGCAGATCGCGGCATTTCTGGCCCGCCACCCGGAGTTTACGGTGGTGGAGCCTGCCGCAGCGCTGCCCGCCGGGATGACGGCAGGGAGCACGGCGCGCTTCGGTGCCACCGTACCGCATGACGTTTTTCTCCGTGTGTCGACTTGCAGAAAAAACGGGGAAAAAGACTGCAATGAAACAGGTGGCTTGTTCGTAAAAAACAAATAGGAGAACACAATGGAACAAAAACGACTGTATCTCTTCCTTTACGCTGGCAGAGCTGACCGCTGAACTGAAAGCGATGGGTCAGCCGGGCTTCCGGGCAAAGCAGATCTTCCACTGGGTGCACCAGAAGCTGGTCACCGAGTTTTCTGCCATGACCGACCAGCCCAAGACCCTGCTGGCAAAGCTGGAAGAAAGCTTCTACATTGCCGCGCCCAAGATCGAGCGCAGGCAGGAAGCAAAGGACGGCACGGTAAAATATCTGCTGCGCATGGCAGACGGCAACTGCATCGAGACCGTCGTGATGCGCTACCACTACGGCAACACGGTGTGTGTGTCCACGCAGGTGGGCTGCCGTATGGGCTGCCGCTTCTGCGCGTCCACCCAGGCGGGCCGCGTGCGCGATCTGGAAGCAGGCGAGATCTGCTCTGAGATCTACACCGCCCAGAAGGATATCGGGGAGCGCATTTCCCACATCGTGCTCATGGGCATTGGCGAACCGCTGGATAACTTTGACGAAGTGATGAAGTTTCTGGAGAACATCACCTCGCCCGAGGGCGTGAACATCGGGATGCGCAACATCAGCCTTTCCACCTGCGGTCTGGTGCCCAAGATCGACCAGCTGGCCGAGAAAAAGCTGCAGCTGACCCTCTCGGTGTCGCTGCACGCACCCAACAATGAAATTCGCAGCGGCATGATGCCGGTGAACGATGCCTATCCCGTGGAAGTGCTGATGCAGGCCGTGCGCCGCTATCAGGATACCACCGGCCGCCGCGTGAGCTTTGAATATTCCATGGTGCGCGGTGTCAATGATTCCGATGCCTGCGCCAGACAGCTGGCAAACCTGATCCGGGGCATGGGTGCCCATGTGAACCTGATCCCCATCAACCCGGTGGACGGCAGCCCGTACTCGGCCACCGATGCAGCCAACGTGCACCGCTTCCAGCAGAAGCTGGAGAGCCTTGGCGTGAACGCTACGGTGCGCCGCCGCCTTGGCAGCGAGATCAGCGCCGCATGCGGCCAGCTGCGCCGTGACGAAATGAACGGGAAAGCGTAAATATTAAAGGGAGAAGCCTATGAAACTTGCAGGAAAAACGGATGTCGGCAGGGTCCGGCAGGATAATCAGGACGATTATCGCGCAGGAGAACTGCCCGGCGATGCCGCATGGCTGCTGGTATGCGACGGCATGGGCGGTGCACGCGGCGGCAGGGAAGCCAGCCAGAGCGCGTGCGATGTGATCGAGCGCTGCTTTCAGGAGCAGTATGCTTCCAAGTGCCTGCCCGGCGAGGAAGAGACCTTCCTGAAAAAAACACTGCTCAGCGCCAACCGCTTTGTGTTCCAGAAGGCCCTGCGGGAGGAAGAACTGGCGGGCATGGGCACCACGGCTGTGTGCGCACTGGTGCGCGGCGGCAAGGTGTTCCTGTGTCATGCAGGCGACTCGCGGGCGTACCTGTACCGGGACGGCAGGCTTGCCCAGCTCACCCACGACCACTCCTATGTGCAGGAGCTGGTGGACTGCGGCACCATTACCGTGGAGGAAGCCGAGCACCACCCTCAGAAGAACATCATCACCAAGGCGCTGGGCGTGGACTACCGGCTGGACTCGGAGTTCACCACCGCACCGCTGCAGAAAGGGGATATCCTGCTGCTGTGCTCGGACGGCCTGACCAATGCCGTGCCCAGAGAACAGCTGGAACAGCTGCTGCGCACCGGCGGGTTCTACGACCTGCCGGACCTTCTGATCCGCACGGCCAACGAGAACGGCGGCCCGGATAACATCACCGCGCTGCTGCTGTGTGTGGAGGAGGTGCGCTGATGGACAACCTGATCGGCAAAAAGCTGGACGGCCTGTATGAGGTGCGGGAGCTGATCGGTTCCGGCGGCATGGCAAACGTCTACAAGGCGGTCATGCTGGGGCACAACGGCCCGGTGCCTGCCGGTACCGTGGTGGCGGTAAAGGTGCTGCGGCAGGAGTATATGCACGACCCGGACCTTGTGCGCCGCTTTAAAAATGAATCCAAGGCCATCTCGCTGCTGAACCACCCCAACATCGTAAAAGTGTACGATGTATCGGTGAATGATGATCTGCAGTATATCGTGATGGAATATGTGGACGGCATGACATTGCGCGAGTACCTTAACCAGCGCGGCGGCAGGCTGACCAACCGGGAGACCGTGCATTTCATCTCCCAGATCTTAAAGGCGCTGGAACATGCCCACGCTAACGGTGTGGTGCACCGGGACATCAAGCCCCAGAACATCATGCTTTTGGACAACGGCCAGCTGCGCATGATGGATTTTGGCATTGCGCGCATCTCCCGTGCCGAGAACCAGCTGCTGAGCGGCAAGGCCATGGGCAGCGTGCACTATATCAGCCCGGAGCAGGCCAAGGGCGATGAGACCGACTGCACCAGCGATATCTACTCGGTGGGCGTGATGATGTACGAGATGCTCAGCGGTCATCTGCCCTTTGATGCAGACGACATGGTGGAAGTTGCCATCAAGCAGATCTCCGATCAGCCGAAGTCTTTGCACGAGATCGCGCCGGAGGTGCCGAATGCACTGGTGGAGATCACCGAAAAGGCCATGGCAAAGCTGCCGCAGAACCGCTACGCATCCGCCCGCGAAATGCTGGATGCGCTGGACACCTACGTGCACAACCCCTCCGTGATGTTCGAGTACAAGTATATTACAGAAGATGCTCCCGAAAAGGTGGTGAAACGTACCATGAACCAGAACCGTGCAAACCGTCAGGCCGAAAAGCCTGCGCCCCGCGGCAAAAAGGCCGCACCGCGCAAGAAAAAGCGCACCATCTTCCTGCCGGCACTGTTCGGCATTACCATTGCATTTGCACTGGCGTGCCTTGCGCTGTGCTGGATGATCCTGAACGATTCCTCCAACCTGATGAACAACAAGGCCGATATCACGCTGGGCGATTATATCGGCATGACGCAGGACGAGGCTGCTGCCACCGAGCAGGTGGTCTCCGGCCAGATCAGCGTTACCTGGGAGCAGGAGTACAACAGTAACTATGCGGCGGGCTATATCTATAAGCAGTCGCCGGTGTCCGGCCGCACGGTGCGCGAGGGCCAGAATGTGACCCTGACCTGTGAGCCTTGGCACCCAGTACGTTACCGTGCCGGACCTGACCAACTATGTGCAGGCCGATGCAGAGCAGCAGCTCAAGGAGCTGGGTGTCTCGGTGCTGGTAACGCAGGCTGTGGATACCTCTGTGGCATCCGGCGCGGTGATCCGCACCGACCCGGCGGCGGGCAGTCAGGTGGCTGCAGGCAGCACTGTGGTGATGTATATCAGCCGCCCGCAGGTGGCAACCACCACCAAGGTGCCCTCGCTGACCGGCATGAGCACCGCTGATGCCCGCACCCTGCTGGTGCAGAACCATCTGGGCCTTGGCAGCCAGACCGAGCAGTACAGCGACCAGCCGGTGGGCACTGTCATCAGTCAGAACCCGGCGGCAGGCTCTACCACAAAGCTGAACGGCCGCGTGAACATTGTGGTAAGCGCAGGGCCGGAGCCTGCACCGGAACCGGAAGCACCCAGCGACAGCACCACCGGCGGCGACTGGTGGAGCGGCCTGTTTGGCAGCAGCTCCTCTTCTTCCAGCACCGAGACCGGCACCGAACAGGGCACAGCGGGCAGCGGCGACCCTTCGCAGAAACCGCTGACCGACTGGTGGTCCTCGCTGCTGAGCTGACGGAGGCGTGCATGAAGGGATATATCACAAAGGGCATCGGCGGCTTTTACTATGTAAAAACGCCGGAGGGCATTGTGGAATGCAAGCCCCGCGGCATTTTCCGCAAACAGAAGATCACGCCGGTGGCGGGCGATGAGGTGACGCTGGAGACCGAGAACGGTGCAGCCGTCATTGCCGAGATCGCACCGCGCAAAAATGTGTTCGTGCGGCCTCCGGTGGCAAATCTGGATGTGCTGTTTCTGGTGGCCAGCACCACCCAGCCCACGCCCAGCACGCTGGTGCTGGATAAGCTTGCCGCCATTGCGGTGGACAAGGGCGTGCAGCCGGTGATCGTGTGCACCAAGGGCGACTTGGCCGAGGCGGAATTCCTGCGTAAGGCCTACGAAAAATCGACCCTGCCGTTCATCCGCATCGATTACGAGACCGGCGGCGGGCTGGACGAGGTGAAGCAGTGGATCAGCGGCAGGCTGTGTGCGTTCTGCGGCAACTCCGGCGTGGGAAAATCCACCCTTTTGAACCATCTGCTGCCGGAAGCAGAGCGCGAGACCAGTGCCATCAGTCAGAAGCTGGGCCGCGGCCGCCACACCACCCGTGAGGTGACGATCTTTGAAGCCTTTGGCGGGCGCATTGCGGATACGCCGGGCTTTGCCAGTCTGGAAGCGAACCGCGCCGGGTTCATCCCCAAGGAAAATCTGGAGCATGCGTTCCCGGAGTTCGGGCCTTATCTGGGCCAGTGCCAGTTCACCGGCTGCTCCCACCGCAGCGAAAAAGGCTGTGCCGTGCGCGCCGCACTGGCCGAGGGCAGGCTCTCCCAGACCCGGTACGACAGCTACTGCGCCATGTACGAGGAAGTCAAGGACGTGAAGGATTGGCAGCGCCCGAAAGTATAAAGGATAAGGAAGAGATTCATGTCACGCTGTGTGATCATTTCGGCCTGCCCGGTTTCTCCGGAGCTGGCAGAGGCCCTGCGGCCGGACGACTTTATCATTGCCTGTGATGCAGGCTACCGCAACTGCGCACCTCTGGGGCGTAGGCCCAACATCATCGTGGGCGACTTTGACACCGCCCCCTGCCCGGAACAGCAGGACGACGATATCATCGTGCTGCCCCATGTGAAGGACGATACCGACACCGAGTATGCCGCAAAGCTGGTCTCGGAAAAGGGCTTTGACGAGGTGCTGCTGCTGGGCGGCCTTGGCGGCAGACGGGTGGAGCACACCCTTGCAAACCTGTGCACCGGCCTTGGGCTGGAACAGCGCGGTGTGCGCACCACCCTGCTGGATGAGCGCAGCCGCATCACCTACGTGATGCCCGGCGAGACCCGCCGCTACCCGAAGGAGAAGTACTTCTTCTTCTCGGCCTTCCCGATGGAGGGCAGGGCGCAGGGCGTGTACGAGCGCGGCTCCTACTATGAGCTGACCGATGCGGAGCTGACCGCCAGCTACCCGCTGGGCGTCAGCAACGAGTACGCTGCCGGGTCGGACTGCATCACCATCTCCACCCGCAGCGGTGCGCTGGTGGTGGTGGAGACCATCGCAGACTGAGCGCTGCTGCCCTTGCCGGAACGTTCCGGCCCCTGCCTGCATAGGATGGGCCAGAAAACGGAAAGGCGGGGAGCATATGCAGGTAGTTGTGATCCGAAGCCCCAAGGCGCTGCGCGGCATTCTGCGCAGACTGTTCGGCATTCAAAAACAGTAAAAAAGATCCCCTCGCTGCTGGTCGCGGGGGGATCTTGCTTCATAATACTCCTTTTTATTGCGTCAGGGCGTTGTAACAGGCATCGAACGCCTGCATAAAATCAGTGATCTCCTGTTCCGTGGTCAGGTGGCTCAGGCTGATGCGCCACGAGGACAGCGCGTTGCGCCGGTCATGGCTCACGGCAAATACCGCCCGGGAGGGCAGGCCGTCCGAAGAACAGGCAGATTTGACCGAGACGCAGATGCCTCTGGCGTCCAGCTCCCGCTGGAACACGGTGCCCTTCACGTTCTGTACGCTCAGGTTTAAAATCTGCGGCACGGCGGTGTCCGGGCTGTTGATGCGCACCTTGGGGTATTGGGCAAGCCCGGTGCGCAGGCGGGCGTTCAGGGCGCGGATGTGCTCCACCCGGGCGGGCAGCTCGCTCACAGCCTTTTCCAGTGCCAGCGCCAGCGAACAGGCCAGCGCCACGGTGGGGGTGCCGCTGCGGTAGATGGTGTTGCTCTCGCCGCCATGGATGAGCGGCTCCAGCGCAAGGCCGCGCCGCTTGACCAGCACACCGATGCCGTTCAGCCCGTAGAACTTGTGGGCGGTCAGGCTCATGGTGTCGATGCCCTCAAAGCTGACCGGCAGCTTGCCCACGGCCTGTGTGGCATCCACATGGAAGTGGCAGTGGGGGCAGGCCTTCAACATTTCCGCGATCTCGGCCACTGGCTGCACCACGCCCAGCTCACTGTCCACGGCAGTGACGGCCACCAGAATGGTGTCCGGGCGCAGCAGTTCTTTCAGGTGGGCAAGGTCCACCGTGCCGTCCTGCCGGATGTCCACAAGGTCGATCTCGTAGCCCTGCTCCTGCAGGGCGGTCAGGCTGCCGCTCACCGAGGAGTGCTCCAGCGGGGTGGAAATGATGTGCCTGCCATGGTGGCGCTCCAGCCGGGCGATGCTCTTGATGGCAAAGTTGTTGGCCTCGCTGGCACCGGATGTATAGATGATCTCGGCGGGCTGCACATTCAGACTGCGGGCAATGCTCTGGGTGGCGGCATCGATGGCAGCCTTTGCGGCAGTGCCTGCTGCGTGGCGGGAATTGGCATTGCCCGGGCAATTGCGCTCCACCTCGCAAAAGCGCTGTAAAACCGCTTCGTCTACCGGGGTATTGGCGGAATAATCCAGATAGATCATAAACTCTCCTGATAATTCTCTTATAATACAGATTACAATGGTAGGTTATATTATAGTGCGCTTTGGGCCGGATTGCAAGAGAAGCGGCGCAAACTTCCGGGCTGGAAATACAGGAGAATTAAGCAAAATAGTTGCACGGCGGCAAAAAGTCTGCTATAATCTCTTGAAGGACTGCTCGCTGCGGCCTTTTGCGGGGCTTTTGGCGGCGGTTTGGAAAGAGCCTGAATGAAAGGGGGAGCGCACCATGCTGCACAAGAATCATCGACTGCGCTGTATTGCACTTCTCATTTCCGGGCGGGATCATTGTTCCCAAATTTCAAGGGCATTGCCGTTTTGCTGACGGCGGTGCCTCTTTTTTTGGGCTGCGAGTTCTGTAGGAGGCAGAAAAACTTCATGAGCGAAAAGATCGATTACTCCAAAGGCATTTACGACGCGCGCCAGCTGGGCGCAGGCCGCATGTTCATTCTGGGCGTGCAGCACATGTTTGCCATGTTCGGCGCAACGGTGCTGGTGCCGCTGCTCACCGGCCTGAGCGTTTCCACCACCCTGCTGTGCGCAGGTCTGGGCACCCTGCTGTTCCACCTCATTACCAAAAAGAAGGTGCCTGCATTCCTCGGCTCCTCCTTTGCGTATCTGGGCGGCTTCTCCATCGTGGCCCCTATGCTGGCAGATGCAGACGGCAACCTGACCGTGGCCAATACCAAGATGCTGCCCTACGCCTGCGCCGCCGTCGCATTTTCCGGTCTAGTGTATCTGGTGGCCAGCCTGCTGATCTCCACCTTCGGCATCCGCCGCATCATGCGGTTCTTCCCGC
>ENA-OQJC01000076-OQJC01000076.1-human-gut-metagenome-genome-assembly--contig:-NODE-76-length-25794-cov-3.348151_pt1 | contig 25794 bp, 30 predicted proteins | sample MGYA00242600_ERZ504766 | MGnify/ENA primary metagenome ERZ504766 (study PRJEB26092, sample SAMD00036364) | human gut metagenome | host: Homo sapiens | study: EMG produced TPA metagenomics assembly of...
CATCGTATAACCACTGATATAATCACACTGTAACAAATTTAATAATTATGTAACATTTAAAACTTCCTACAAAAGATAAAGACAGAAAACAGAGGAGGTTTTATATGAAAGCAGCACACATGAAACAAAAAATAGTCATTCCTGCTCTGGTAGGAATGATGATGATTCCGGGGAGTGCAGTTTATGCGGCAGATCAGAAAGCAGAAGTATATCCGGTTTTGCCGGCTGCAGGAATCGAAACGGTAGTAACAGATTGTTATGAAACGAAAGTAAAGGAGAATCTGCAGTTATATCTGGTACCGACAGGTGAGGGTGAGTATTTGAATATGGCGTTTTCGAATACAGGTGAAGAATTTACTTATATAAGAAGTGCGCCGGATGAGAACAGTGACTGGATCGGAAAATTGTATCCGGATTCGGCAGTCAGAGTTCTCGAATATAAAGAAGACTGGGTGAAGATCCAGTCAGGCGATGCGCAGGGATTCGTTCCGGCAGATACATTGTACCTGGGAGAAGATGCAAAGTCACATGCAGGAGAATACGAAAAAGAGGTTGCAACGGTAACAGCTGATGTTCTGAATGTGAGGGCCGGTCAGGGAGTAGAGACACAGGTTCTGACACAGATTATGCAGAATCAGGAGTATGAAATTAACGGGGAACCAAAAGATGGATGGTATCCGGTGCAGGCAGGGGAGATCGCCGGCTGGGTATCCGGGGAGTATATCAGTATAGAGACAACGTATTCTTACGCAGAGACGAGAGAAGCAGAAGAGGCGAAGAAGCAAGAGCAGACTATAGTGCAGGAAACACAGAAGGTTCAGGAAGCTTCCGCCCAGAGTATTGTGCAGAATCAGGTTGCCTCGGGACAGGCTGTCATAGATTACGCCTGTCAGTTTATTGGAAATCCGTACGTATGGGGCGGTACCAGTCTGACAGAAGGAGCGGATTGCTCTGGATTTGTACAGTCTGTGTATGCACATTTCGGGATTAGCCTGCCAAGGACGACATGGGATATGGAAAATGTGGGAGTTGCTGTCAGCTATGAACAGGCACTTCCCGGAGATATCGTTTTGTATGACGGGCATGTCGGACTGTACATGGGAGACGGGACGATTGTAAATGCAATGAACGAAGCTGACGGGATTGGAATCTGCAGCGCAACTTATACAAATATCATAACGATCAGAAGAGTTCTGTAAATTCAGACCGCATTTTAAAGTTGACTGACTTTGAAATGCGGTATTTTTTCGAGTAAAATGAGATAGAAAGAAACAAAAAAGTCAACAGGAAAATAAATAAATAGGCAAGATGCACAAAAATGTAAAAAATAGTCGAAATTTGAAAACAGGAGTTTTCAACTTATCCACACTCAAAATATGAAAAAGACGTGGAAAACACGACATTTCCGAAAAGTTATTCACATTATCCACACTCAACAGGTGTTTTTGTTGAATTACTTTTGTGAAAAAGAACGGATGTTTTGTAAGGTTGTTATGAAATTGCTTGTTTGTCGAAAAAGAAAGAAAAATATATTGACTTTTGAGTATTCGAAAAGCAGTAAAAACAGAGGGAACAATTCAGAAAATTCAAGCAAAATAAGGTTGATTTTAAAACGTATTTTCCGGTTTTGGTGGTTGATAATTTAAAAAATAGGGATTATAATAAAGAACACTGAATAATAGAAGGAGGAATCATAATGGAAACATTTACAAAGAATACAACAATCGGCGAATTATTATCAGTATATCCTGAATGTGCGCCGATCTTAATGGAAATTGGAATGCACTGCCTTGGATGCCCATCTGCACAGATGGAGACACTGGGTGAGGCAGCGATGGTTCACGGAATCGATGCAGATCTCCTGGTAGAGAAGATCAATGCGGCAAGAGCAGCAGCAAAATAAGACTTATAACATAAAAGAGTGCGGACTGGGCAGTGAAGCTTAAGTCCGCACTCTTTTTAGATGCGTTTATACCTGTGACAGCTTTTGAATCGCATCGGAAGAGATCACGACCTCGCAGTGTTCTTCCAGAAATGCAAGAACAGAGGCAGAGGCTTTCTCCAGACTGCCGTATTCAGAAAGCATATTGCAGATCTTGTTAAATTCATTGGCGGAATGATCCGATGGTGTCAGTGCCAGAATATACATATCTGCTTCATCGTCTCGATACAGTGTATTGGAACCGTGGTACGCAGGAGCCAGAAGATGGGCTGCCTGAATGACCAGGTCAATATGGTTGAACGAGAACAGACGTACATTGAGCGGTGCTGGTTCCTCCTGTGGTTTGGAGGCAGGCTTGATGTCGGCTGCCGCTTCTTTTACTTTATTGAGCAGGTTCAGGAAGTCTTCTGCGCCCTCCAGCTTTTCCAGCTGTTCTGTCGGGCTTGCTTCAGAATCCATGCTTTGTGTAAATTTCGAGAATCTTGTATCCAGTTCCTCGGGATCTTCTACTTTTGTGATGATCAGAACGATGGAATCACCAGATGAAGGAATCGCTTCAATCATCAGAGGTAAATCTTCCGCTTCAAATCCAAAATCAAAGGATGCCTGCTGCATCATATCCCGAAACAGAGATTTTGCTTTTTCCGTACCGTAAGCCAGTTCACTCAGTTTTAAGTGACGAGCTGCTAAATCAGCATGTGTCAATGTACAACGAATTTGATTTTCATTCAGTTTTTCGATTTTCATGTGCTCACATCCTTACGAATTGAAATGTTGAAAAATATAGTCATTAAGTAGGAAAATAATAACTTATATTTCTTCACTATTAGTATAAACAAAAAGAAAAAAGATGTAAAGGAAAATAGTGAGACTTCTGCATTCTTTCATGTTATCAACAAAAGGGAAGTAGTTATAAACAAAAAACACATTGAAATGACGGAACACAATCCCTATAATTGGCAGTACAGAAGATAGTGTTCCGGATAAATATCACTTATTTAAGAAGGAGGGATACAAAAGAGACGATCAGATCATCTGAAACGAGTTGCTGAATTTTTCATTTATCAAGACATCAAAGAGCATATCTATCATTAAAATATTCGAAATTCAATGTTCTCGAATCGGGGACGAAATCAATATCAGACAGAAAAGTAAATTCAATGTGAGTTCATGCTATCTTTTGTACCGTGATAATTCAAAGGTACGTCACATACCTTCTGCGGTCAGTTATTACCGGGGATATTTATCAGAGCTCACGGAGGGAAGGAGAAGAACATGAAATCTGATGAGACAGCTTATCAGGAATTATTTGAGGAACTGGAAAAATATGAAAATAAAGGAGTATACATCAGTATGGATGGATTCCCGGCCAGTCCGATGCAGATTGTAGCGGCACATATGACAAGGGAAGAAGGAAGTTATATGCGGGACTATATTCTGGATACAGAAGGATATATTGAATCACTTTCATTTGTAAATATCAAGACAAAAGAACAGGCGTAGATCCCCTTTTACGTCGGACAAAAAGATTTAAAATATTTCTGAAGAATGTTTAAAATACTTCTTAAAATGGCAAATTAGTAATGACTGGTAAAAAAAGTATGTTATAATGGTTCTGTATAGGAGGTACGCATGGACGAAAGAAAAGAGAGGGTTGTGAAAACCCGCAGCACGGCGGGAACACAGCAAAACAAAACAAGAAGGCGCCCACGCAGGATTGCCGGAGGACCAGAGGATACAAGGGTGGATTCGAATCGCATACCGCCGTCTAAGAGACGGAAAAAGAGCCGCAGGGCAAGGCGAAGACGAAGAAATATGCTGATCAGGATGCTGCTGGTGATCATATTGATCATAGTGGCTGTTGGGGGCCTGATTTTCTGGAAGCGATATGGCTCATCGAATGAGAAGGCGAATCTGGAACAATATTATGGAATGACAGGTACGGACGATATCGCAGTGATCGTGAATAATCAGGTGATCGCAAAAGCGGACAACGGAGAATATGGGGCAGGAGGCCGTCTGATAGACGGACAGGCTTACATTGAATATTCTGTTCTGCATGATTTTGTGAATAAGCGCTTTTACTGGGATGCGAATGAGAATTTACTGTTGTATACATTGCCGCAGGGAAGTGTTGTTGCAAACATAGGAAGTAAGGAATATACAGAAGTCAGCGAACAAAAAAGTGAAGAGTATGTCATCTGGCAGACAGTCGATAATAAGGCATATGTTGCTTTGGACTTTGTGAAAAAGTACACGAATATGGAATGCAAAGAATATCAAGATCCGAATCGTGTGATGATCGTGAATGAGTTCGGAAAGACGACTGTGGCAGAGATGAAGCGGGATACACAAGTGCGGTTTCAGGGTGGAGTAAAGAGTCCGATCCTGACAGAGGTAAAAAAATCAGAAAAAGTGACTGTGATCGAGGATGAGGATGGCTGGAAGAAAGTTCGCACCAGCGATGGATTTATCGGATATGTACAGACGAATTCGCTGAAACATATCAAAGAGGAGACGATTTCCAGCAGCTTTGAAGAACCACAGTACACAGGTATATCGAAAGATTACAAGATTAATATGGCCTGGCACAATGTAGAGAATACGACTGCCAACGGGTATATTCAGGATATGCTTGCATCCACGAAAGGTCTGACGACGATCGCACCGACCTGGTTTCATATTGCAGATACGCAGGGGAATCTGAATTCAATCGCGGACGCAGATTATGTGAATTATGCGCATCAGTCCAATTTGGAAGTGTGGGCTGTTCTCAGGGATTTTCATGGGGGAATCAATTCGGCGGATGAGACTTATGAGGTGTTAAGTCATACTTCCAGGAGAACGAACCTGATCGATCAGGTTATAGCAGCAGCTCTGCAGGCTGGGATTGATGGAATCAATCTGGATTTTGAACTGATTTCTGCAGAGTGCGGAGAAGATTATGTACAGTTTGTGAGAGAACTTTCCATCAAGTGCCATCAGAATGGACTGGCATTTTCCGTAGATAATTATGTTCCGATGCCTTACAACACATTTTATGATCTGGAAGAACAGTCAGTATTTGCTGATTATGTGGTGATCATGGGGTATGATGAGCATGTGGAGGGTTCTTATGAAGCAGGTTCTGTGGCGTCTTACGGATATGTAAAAGACGGCATAGAGAATGCGTTAAAGTCTGTTCCTAGGAAAAACTGATCAATGCGATCCCGCTGTATACAAGACTGTGGTTTGAGACACCGAAGACGCAGGAAGAGCTGGCAGCAGAAGCCGGTACAGAAGCGGCAGATTATCCAAATAAAGTGACCAGTACGGCACTGGGAATGGAGGATGCCGAAAAACGGGTGCAGGAAGCCGGTGTACAGGCGTCATGGGATGAAGATACAAGGCAGAATTATGCACAGTGGGATGCAGACGGAGGAACATACAAGATCTGGCTGGAAGACAGTCAGTCGCTGGAAGAGAAGTTAAAGCTGATCAAAAAGAATGATCTTGCTGGTGTTGCCGAATGGCGCCTTGGCTGGGAGAATTCGGGAGTATGGGATCTGATCTCGCAGTACATCAATTAAAAAGTGAATAGAAGAATATAAAAAGGACGCTGGAATTCCGCTTTGGAATTTCAGCGTCGTTGTTTTCTGTAAAGTTGAATTAGAGAATCGATTTGACAAAATTCAGGATTTCGCTTTCACAGGCCTCTCTGGCAGGGATACTTGCAAAGTTGTGATTTCCTTTCGGGATTTTTACAAAAGTTCCGTTTCCGTTGTATCCTTCAAGATATGTTTCACAGGTTTTATCATCTACCAGATTATCTTCTGTTCCGCGAAGAATCAGGACTTTGCCGTCATATCCTTTTGCATCCTCAAAAGGAGAGTAGGTTGCCAGGTCATAGTTGAAATCAAGACCGAATTTCAGTCCTTCCATATCAGCAAATGTCATTCCCTGATTTTTGAAGAAATCTGCTTTTTCTTTACATCCATTCCACATTCCGGCACCCGGGCACATCAAGATCAGTCCGTAAGGATTCAGCTTTGGAGCAGCGGTAGCAGCGACAAATCCGCCCATGCTCTGTCCGGATAAGATGATCTTATCTGTATCTACAAAATCTTGTCCCTTCAGCCATTCATAGACATCCTGAGTATCTTCCAGAAGTCCGGTGAAGGTCATTTCTTCGAATTCTCCGTCACTTTCTCCGCAGCCGTAGAAGTCAAAGCGAAGACAGGCGATTCCGTTTGCTTCCAGAACGCGGGCAAGATGTGTATGTGCGTATTTATAACCGGATAAGCTGCCGCCGAATCCGTGAAGGTTGAGTACGACCGGAGGATGGCTGACTCCATCCGGAAGATTTAACATTGCCCGTAGAGTATGAGTTTTCTGGTTTTAATTCTGTGTAACGAATCATGATATATTCTCCTTGTTTGCTCGTTTTTCGCGAGTGTTTCTAACATTTCTTCTGTCGTTTCTTGGAAAGCGGATACACAAAATACAGGATCAGTACAGCAATCAAATATCCGATCGCATAGATCGCAGTATAAGATTTCCAGATATGTGCTTTTACAGCAGCTGTCTGTACAGCTTCATTTACGTTATATCCGATCAGAGCCAGGGTAAAGCTGCTTAAGCTGGAGCTTACTGCGGAAGCAAGCTTGCGGAAGAAGGAATAGGTTGCATAGACCATACCTTCTTTTCTGTCGCCGGTGGTCAGTTCCTGGTAATCGATCGCATCGTTTACCATAGCCCAGATGAGTACCTGGAAACCACTTGCACCGAGGTAGCAGATTCCGTTGATAACAATGAACAAGATCGGATTCTTGATCGGGAAGAAGAATAAAATTCCGAATACGATAGCGGCAAAACCGGCTCCGTACATACACCATTCTTTTTTTCCGAATTTTTTAGATACAAATTTTGTTCCGACAAAAGTGATAATGGGATATACGGTACTGAGCATACCGGATACTGCCATGATCTGAACATTACCAAAGTAATCTTTAAATAAATAAGTATTCAGTCCGTTTACCACACTGGCTGCAATCATACCTGCAAGGCTGGAGAAAATGAGTCCCAGAAGCGCTCTGTTTTTAATGATATGTTTGAGTGCTTCAAAATAGTTGAATTTCTCTCTTTTTTCCACAGTGATGGAAACTCTCTCTTTACACCAGCTGCTTGTGATCATCAGGCAGAATACACCGATTGTTGCACAGATCAGTGCCATCAGGGTAAATCTGGAAGGAATCGGGTTGTTGTCTTTATATAAAACCAAAGGACCTGCAATCACGACGACTGTCATAAAGATTGTACCGCCAAGGCTTCTGTATCTGGACAAGTCTGTTCTGTGATTGACATCATCTGTCATAACGCTGGACAGAGAACCAAACGGTACATTGACACATGTATACAGGGCTTCATATAATACGTAGGTTACTAAAATGTAGATCAGTTTTAATTTATAATCAAAGCTGCTCACATCCAGGAATCCAATCACGCACATAATGGCCATAGGAATGGAAAATGCCTTGATCCATGGAATAAAACGTCCGCCTTTCGTAGATTTTCTGGCATCGATCAAAGCGCCGATGATCGGATCGTTGATGGCATCCCAGATTTTAGTGATCAACAGAATCGTTCCGACATGTAAAGGATTTACTTTCAGTACGAGCGTGTAGAATACGGTCAAAAACATTGCCCGAAACTGTTCTGTACAGCAGCACCCCAGATCTCCGAGCGTGTAGCCGATTTTGTCTTTCATTGAAAACTCTCTCACAATTCTTCCTCCTTATCGTGTGGTTTTTTGTTTTCGTTTGTTTACGATGTTCATTATATCTTTATCTGAATAGGAAACATATCCAATTCTTGCTTGAAAACTATCAAAAATTGATATACTATTTATTTTGAACAGTTTTAATAGGGATTTACAGTGATTTTCATATATTTTAACGAGGTGATCATGAAAGAATATATTGCAAAGGAATACAAATATACACAATCAAAATGTAAGAAATTTCCGGCGACTACATATTATACAGTGTTTTTTATTACTGCCGGAAAATGTACATGCAGAAGCAGGGAGAAAACATATTTTTGTGCAACGGAAGAAATCATACTGGTCAATCCGGGTACATCGGTAGAAATTGAATATCCGGCGTCGAAAACTCCGCTGCATTTTCTTCAGATTTCGTTTTCTGCAGAACTGCTGAAACGTTTGTCTGATGAACAAACGGATCTGGAGTCCTGCTTTCATGTGGTTCCATATCAGGTTGTAGTCATTCAGGCAGAATCAGAAATCAGTATGCTGATAAAAAATCTTTCGAAAAGGCTTCTGACTCTTCCAAAAGAAACGACAGATTTCGGGCATGCACTGTTTCAGGACAGTATTCTGTCAATGCTGATCGTGCTGCTTTTACGTGCCTGTATTCATGTGGAATTTCACACAAAAAGTAAAACACGATCCCGACTTGCACTGGATGATATTTTGTTTTTATCAAACATCATCTGTACGAAGAAATTTCACTGGAACGTCTGGAAAAGGAATTTTTTATCAGTAAATATCATATTTCCAGAGAATTTAAACGGCAGACAGGAATCACCGTTCATCAGTATATTGTCAAAGCGAAGCTGGATCTGTGCAAACGGCTTCTGGAAAAGGGATATCCTATGACGGAAATCTATAAAATATGTGGACTTGGAAACTATAATAACCTGTTTCGGGCATTTAAAAGGGAGTTTGGAATCACACCAGGAGAATATGTGCGTCAATTCCAGGAGAGACAAAAAACTAAATCTGATGTTCATTAAAATGATTGTTCTCCATAAAACGGGTGACGGTGTCAAGCATTTCCTGTGGTGTGTAGGACTTCACGGTTCCTTTTTATTATGAGGGAGGGAGTCGCTGTTCATGTTCTTTTGAACTCATTCGGAGTCTGCCCGGTATATTTTTAAATGCATTATTCATATAGCGGTAGTCGGAAAATCCGCAGCCGTAGCAGATATCAATCAGAGAAAGTTCACCTTTCATCAGCAGTGCTTTTGCATTGAGATACCGGGTGTAGGTCAGAAATTCACTGAAAGAACGGTGCAGATTTTTCTGAATAAAATGTGATAAATAAGAGGCGGAGAGCTGCATGTGCTTTGCCAGGTCAGACAGAGTCACTCTTTCGGCAGAATGTTCCTCAATGTAATCGATGATTTCAGATAGCTGGCTGTTTCTCTTGGTAGTGAGCGCAAGTTTGTCTCCATACATTTCATAGTAAGCGCAGCTTTGCAGGATGTCATGCACCATAATGTTGATCAGACCGGCACACTCCAGCTGGTAATAAGGCGCCTGCAGGAGATAAATCTTTAAAAGTTTGCAAAACGAGTAGGTGAACAGTCGCTCATTTTTACTCAAAAGTGTATTTTCCAGAAAGCTGATATGACTCATCTGCGGAAAATATCCTTCAAAATACTGTGGAAGAATATGAAGGGAGAGCAGGGTGGACGGCGCTTTCTCCGAAATAATCTCGTGGAGCTCGTTGGCGTTGATCAGGATGATATCTTTTTCAGAAAAGGACGTAGTATTGCCGTTGATGTTGAATGCCGGATCTCCTTTTAAGACCAGGATCAGCTCAATTTCCGGGTGCAGGTGGGCAGCACGGTATCCTACATCATAGACGGACAGATTCATATTTTTAATTTGGGGATGGTGGATATTTTCAATTTCCAGATGCATAAGAGAACTCCTTTTTATTGTTGCTTCTATCATAATATAGTGTGCTTTATTATTCAATAAAATTCATAAAACAGCAGGAAAGTGATAGGAAGAAAGCTTAATTGACATATAAAAGAAAACAGGGGATGTGTATAGTAGAACATGTATTGAGCAGAAAGAAAATGTTAAGGAGAGGCTGATTATGAGATTATTAGAACCAATTAAAGTGGGAAAGATCGAGCTGAAAAACAGAGTGATGTTTCCGCCGATGACAACAGGATATGAAGGCAGAGACGGCACAATTGTAGAACAGAGCTTTAACTTCTATAAGAGACTGGCAGAAGGTGGCGTGTCCTATATTGTATTGGGAGATGTTGCTCCTGTAAATACAATCTCACCGACACCGAAGCTGTTCCATGACGGACAGATCGAAGCATTTAGAAAACTGGCAGATGCAGTTCATGAATTTGACTGTAAACTGGGAATCCAGATTTTCCATCCGGAGTATGATGTAGAGGCACTGGCTGAATTATTCCGCAAAGGAGATATGGAAGGCGGACGTGCAAAAATGCGTCATGATATGGTACATTTCATTCAAGAAGTGACGGAGGAGCAGTTGAACAGTATTTTGGATAAGATCGGGGAATGTGTAAAACGTGCACAGTCAGCCGGAGTTGATATTATAGAAGTACACGGAGACCGTCTGATCGGATCATTCTGTTCGACATTGATCAACCGCAGAACAGATTCCTACGGCGGAAGCTTTGAAAACAGAATTCGTTTTGCACTTCGTGTGGTGGATAAGATCAGAGAAGTGGCACCGGATATCTGTATTGATTATAAATTACCTGTAGTCACAGAAAACCCACTGCGCGGAAAAGGCGGTCTGATGATCAATGAGGCAGTAGAGTTTGCAAAAATTCTGGAGAGATCCGGAGTGGATATGATTCATGTAGGACAGGCAAACCATACAGGAAATATGAACGATACGATTCCTGCGATGGGAACACAGCCATATTGTTTCATGTCAAAATATACAAAACAGATCAAAGAAGCAGTCTCTATTCCGGTATCCTCAGTGGGACGTATCGTCACACCGGAGAACGCAGAAGCACTGATCGAAAATGGTGTCTGCGACATCGTGGGTCTGGGACGTTCTCTTCTGGCAGATCCGGATTATGTAAAGAAACTCGAAGCAGGAGAAGGAAGACGCATCCGTCACTGTATGATGTGCAATAAGGGATGTACAGATGCGATCCAGAACCGAAAATTCTTAAGCTGCGTACTCAATGCGGAAAACGGATATGAGTATGAGAGAACGATCACTCCTTCCGATGAGAAGAAAAAAGTAGTTGTGATCGGCGGTGGAGTTGCAGGTATGGAAGCAGCGAGAGTTGCAAGTGTAAAAGGTTATGAGGTTGTTCTGTTTAGAAAAAGAAACGACACTTGGCGGTCAGCTCAACATTGCATCGGTTCCTCCGAGAAAATCTGAGATGAACCGTGCACTCCGCTATCTGACAAATGAGATGAAAGAGCTGCATGTAGACTTACGTCTTGGAAGAACAGCAGATGCAGAGATGATCCTGGCAGAGAATCCGGACAATGTGATCGTGGCAGCAGGAGCGCACAATGTGATTCCGCCGATCGAGGGAAGTAAATGCCGCATGTATTTGATGCATGGAAAGTATTGAATCATGAGGAACTTCCGAGCGGACGTGTGGTTGTAATCGGAGGCGGTCTGGTCGGAGCAGAGACAGCAGAGCTTCTTGCAGAGATGGGATGTCAGGTTTCTGTAGTAGAGATGATGGAAGAAATCGCAAAAGAAGAATCCAAGACAGTAAGACCGGTATTATTTGAGAGCTTTGAAAAATATCAGGTTCAGCTGCTGACAGGAACAAAAGTAACAGCCATTACAGCAAACAGTGTGGAAGCAGAAAATGCAGAGGGCAAAGTGTCTCTTCCTTGTGATTACGTAGTACTCGCAGTGGGAGCAAGACCGAATCTGTTTGACGCACAGGCACTGGAAGATAAAGGCGTACAGGTGAGCTTTGTCGGAGACTGCAATGAGAGAGCAGCAGATATCAATCGCGCAGTAGAAGAAGGGTATCTGGCAGCAAACGTTTTATAAAAAACGTACAGGTGGATGAAACATCCTTCTTTCGCATATACATGAAACAGAGTATATGCGAAAGGGGATGTTTTTTTGCGGTTCAAAAAGGCATTGGGGATACTGCGGACAAAGATCCGTCTGCTGCTGATGATCGGGGTACTTCTGGCGGCGGCAGCAGGATGTCAGTTTGCCGGAGAGTATCTGCACAGTCATTATATTCGGGAGGAAGTATCTGAGACCTCCGGAAATATATCAGAGAAAAAGACGGTTGTGATTGATTCCGGACACGGGGGAAAAGATCCCGGAAAAGTTGGGATCAACGGGGCACAGGAAAAGGAACTCAATCTGCAGATCGCAGAAAAATTGAAGAAATATCTGGAGGAACATCAGATCACGGTGGTGATGACACGTACAAAGGATGAGAGACTTGCAGATTCTCAGGTGGAAGATCTGAAAGCCAGAGTAGAGCTGATCGACAAAGAATCTCCTGCACTTGCAGTCTGCATTCATCAGAACAGTTATCCACAGGAAAGCGTAAGAGGACCACAGATTTTTTATTTTGCGCACTCGAAGGAGGCAAAGAAAGCAGCAGAGGTAATGCAGACAGAACTGAAAAATTTCGATCAGGAGCATGCCAGAGAGATCAAGGGAAATACTACATACTATATGCTGAAAAATACAAAGTCACCAATTGTGATCGTAGAATGTGGATTTTTAAGCAGCCCGGTGGAGGCAGGGATGTTGATCGATGAGGCGTATCAGCAGAAGCTTGCCCAGGCAATCGGCAATGGAATCCTGAAATATGTTGAGCGCTGATAAGAAAAATGGTATAATGAAAGCTATGGAAACGATAATTAAGAAAATAGACAAAAACCAAATAGACGAAGATGCAATACGAGAAGCGGGAGAGATTCTCAGAGAAGGAGGACTTGTTGCATTCCCAACAGAGACAGTTTACGGATTGGGGGCGAATGCACTGGACGAGGAGGCAGCGAAAAAAACATATGAAGCAAAGGGCCGTCCTTCTGATAATCCACTGATCGTTCATATTGCAGATCTGGAAGATTTAAGTGAGATTACGGAGAATTTACCTCCGGAGACAGAGCTTCTTGCGAAGCATTTCTGGCCGGGACCTTTAACGATGATCTTTGAAAAAAGTTCTCTGGTTCCATATGGCACGACAGGCGGTCTGGATACCGTTGCTGTGAGGATGCCAAGTGATCTGATCGCGAGAAATCTGATCCTTGCGGCAGGCGGATATGTATCGGCGCCGAGTGCCAACACATCCGGACGTCCGAGTCCTACTACGGCAGAGCATGTGTGGGAAGATCTGAACGGGAAGATCGAGATGATCATAGACGGAGGAAGTGTAGATATCGGACTGGAGTCTACGATCCTGGATATGACAGTTTCTCCGCCGATGATCTTAAGACCGGGTGCGATCACTGCCGATATGCTGGAAGAAGTGATTGGCGTGGTAAGCGTGGATGAGACGATTCTGGGCAGTGAGAGCAGTCAGGCGCCGAAAGCACCGGGTATGAAATATCGCCATTATGCGCCGAAAGCAAAGCTGACGATCGTAGAAGGAAGTCTCAAGGAGGAAGTGTTTGCCATCCGGCAGCTTGCTTATGAAAAGAGCCGTCAGGGTGTTCAGGTGGGCATTATCGGGACGAATGAAACGGTTGAGTTTTATACCCATGGTCTGGTAAAAAATATCGGTTCCCGTGAAAATGAGAAGACTATTGCAAGGAATCTGTACCGCATTTTGAGAGAGTTTGACGAGGAGGATGTGTCAGAGATCTACAGTGAGTCATTTGCGATCCAGGGAATCGGCAATGCCATTATGAACCGTCTGGAAAAGGCGGCAGGACACTGCAGGATCCCCGCATCAGTTCTTACGAAAGAGCAAAAATACAGAAAAATCGTATTTGTCAGCAATACAGATACCTGTCGTGGGCCGGTTGCGGCAGAGATTTTCAGGCATCAGTCATTAGACCAGGAATATTGGATCGAATCCAAGGGAATGGTCGTTTTGTTTCCAGAGCCGGTAAATCAGAAAGCAGAAGCTATTTTAAAGAGCAATCAGATGACGCTGGAAGGATATACTTCCAGACCGTTTACGGAGAAGAACCTGAATCCGGAGACACTGATCCTGACGATGGCACAGGCTCAGAAGGAGAAGATACTTTCTGAATATCCGAACGAATATACAGACAATGTATATACACTTACTGAGTTTACGGGAGAAACAGAAGAGATCCCGGATCCATATGGGCAGCCTTTGACTGCATATGGAGAGTGTTATGAGAAGATTACGTTGTTGATAGAAAAATTAAGCAGAAATTTTAAATTCATTTACTAAAGGAGGACAATAATGTCAGAAGTACATGTTATGGATCATCCGCTGATCCAGCACAAAATCAGCTATATCCGCAGAGAGGATGTCGGAACAAAAGAATTCAGAGAGGTAATCAGTGAGATCGCGAGTCTGATGTGTTATGAAGCAACAAGAGATCTGAAGCTTCAGGACGTTACAATCAAAACACCGATCTGTGAGATGGTGGGAAAAGAGCTGACAGGAAAAAAACTGGCAGTTGTACCGATCTTAAGAGCGGGACTTGGTATGGTAGATGGAATGTTATCATTGATTCCGGCCGCAAAAGTAGGTCACATCGGTCTGTACCGTGATCCGGAAACATTAGAGCCGGTAGAATATTACTGCAAGCTTCCGGCAGACTGCAGTGAAAGAGAAGTATTTGTAGTAGATCCGATGCTGGCAACAGGCGGATCCAGTGCTGCTGCGATCCAGATGCTCAAGGACAAAGGAGTAAAGCATATCCGCTTCATGTGTATCCTTGCTGCACCGGAAGGGGTCAAGAAGATGCAGGAGGCACATCCGGATGTTGATATGTACATCGGAGCGCTGGATGATCATTTAAATGATCATGGCTACATTGTGCCTGGACTGGGAGATGCGGGAGATCGTATTTTCGGCACAAAATAAAGGAGTTGAAAATCATGTCAGATAAAAGAGAAGATTATCTGACCTGGGATGAGTATTTTATGGGAGTTGCCATGCTGTCCGGGATGCGTTCCAAGGATCCGAATACTCAGGTCGGATGCTGTATTGTGAGTCAGGACAACAAGATTTTGTCCATGGGATACAATGGGTTTCCGAAAGGATGCTCAGATGATGAATTTCCGTGGGCGAGGGAAGGCGAAAATCCGCTGGAGACAAAGTATGTGTATTCCACACACAGTGAATTGAATGCCATATTGAATTACAGCGGCGGAAGCCTGGTCGGAGCCAAGCTGTATGTGTCACTGTTTCCGTGTAATGAGTGTGCAAAAGCGATCATTCAGTCGGGAATTAAAGAGGTCATTTATGATTGTGACAAGTATGCGGACACCCCGAGTGTCATGGCATCCAAACGGATGATGGATGCAGCCGGAGTCCGGTATCATCAGTATCATCGATCAAACCGGGAGATTAAAATAAAATTATAGACTGCGCATAAACTACCTTCTGTGGGAATAAGATATATCAGATGTTTCCACAGGAGGTAGTTTTGTTATGAAAAATAAAGCGGGAGCTGTGATTTTAAACTTTTTTCTGCGGGCAGTGATGGGAATCTGCCTGATATATTTTATCAATCAATACGTCCTGCCGGATCAGGATTCCTGGAAGGTAGGAATCAACGGGCTGTCCTTTTTGACATCCGGAAGCCTTGGTATTCCTGGGGTCTGCATGCTTTATGGAATTCTGGTGTATCAAAGTTTGTAAGGTTTTCACAAAAAACTGCAATTTAGGAAAAGCGTATGGACAAGGCGGGAAACTGCGTTTATAATACATTTCACACAGCAGATCATTCGAGTGCTGTTTTTATCGGACCTGCTTCACAGGTCTTTTGTATCAGGAGATCAGAGGATTCTGATCGTCAGTTATTTTTATTCAGGCTGCGGTTCGCAGCGGTATTTTCATCCAAAAGATTGAATGAATCATACAGAACAGGAGGGATAGGTTGCATCAGAAAAATTTTGTAATCTGTGATCAGGAGGCAGATTATGCGAGAAACCTTATGCAGATGATCGGAGGCAGAAAAGAGCTTGGATTTCAGATGCATATGTTTCAGAAATTGGAACCACTGAAAAAATTCGCAGAACAAAAGCCAATCCAGATCTTGCTGATCGGAGAGGAATATTCGCAGGAAGAAAGACTGGAAATTCCGGCAGCGGAGCGATTTGTACTGGTAAAAGCAGAAGGGAGGTATCTGGCAGACGAAGAAAAGGAGCTTTATAAGTATCAGTCAGTTGATCAGATTCTGACAAAGGTTCTGGAGCTTTCTGTGGACAAGGAACGGGCTGTGGCAAAGACGTTCCGAAAGACAAGGGGAAGTCTGATCGGTGTTTATTCACCCATACACAGGATCGGGAAGACGAAGTATGCGTTGGAACTGGGAAAAGAGCTGGCAGAAAAAGGACCTGTTCTGTATCTGAATCTGGAAGAGTATGCAGGAGGTGAGCATTATTTTTCAAAAGAACAGGAACAGAATCTGGGAGATCTCTTGTATTATTCAAAACAGGAGACCGGAAATCTGGGACTTCGTATCAGCATGATGACAGGCCAGATTGGAAACATGGATTATATACGTCCGATTCCGGTGGTACAGGATCTGCAGGCGGTCACAGCAGAAGAGTGGCTGCAGCTGTTTGAGCAGATTGTGGAAAAAAGTATTTATGAAGTGTTGATCCTGGATTTGGGAGACAGTGTGAACGGACTGTTTTCGATTCTGGAAAAATGTGATTCTGTTCATACGCTTTCGATCGAAGAGCCGGCAGCAAAGGCAAAGCTGCAGCAGTATACGGAGAATCTTTTGCGGACCGGACATGAGAAAATCCTGGAGCATACGGTACAGAAGGTGGTAAGGTCGAGAAACGGCGGTACTGTCATATGAGAAACACAGAGCGATTATATGACCGGGTGATTGAAAAGATGGATATGACCTGCGATATGGAAGACGAGGAACTGCAGGAGCTGATTCATGAAGTGTTGGAGGAGGCTTCAAAAGAAGAGTTTATTCCGCTTCAGGAAAAGATACGGATCAGCAAAGAGTTGTTTAATGCGTTCCGGAAACTGGATATTCTGCAGGAGTTGATCGAAGATGATGAGATCACGGAAATCATGATCAATGGGACGGATCATATTTTTCTGGAAAAAGCGGGGCGTATTTTTGAGTCAGATCGCAGATTTGTGTCAGTTGCAAAGCTGGAAGATGTGATCCAGCAGATTGCGGCAGGTGCGAATCGCTATGTCAATGAAGCATCTCCCATCGTAGATGCGAGACTGGAGGACGGTTCCCGTGTAAATGTTGTACTGCGTCCGGTGGCATTAAACGGTCCGATCATGACGATTCGAAAATTTCCAAAAGAGGCCGTTACAATGAAACAGCTGATTGACTGGGGAAGTATCAGTCAGGAAGCGGTAAATTTCTTAAAAATTCTTGTGGAATCAAAATATAACATTTTTGTCAGCGGAGGGACAGGCTCCGGTAAGACAACATTTCTCAATGCGTTATCAGACTATATTCCAAAAGATGAACGAATTATTACAATTGAAGACAATGCGGAGCTCCAGATCAAGGGTGTTTCGAATCTGGTCAGACTGGAAGCGAGAAACGCCAACCTGGAAGGAGAAGGGGCGGTGACGATCCGTGACCTGATCAAGTCAGCACTTCGTATGAGACCGGATCGTATCATTGTGGGGGAAGTCAGAGGTGATGAAACAGTGGACATGATATCTTCAGCAATGCTTAACGGCCATAGTGGTTCAATGTCTACCGGTCATGCCAACAATCCGATGGATATGCTTCACAGATTGGAGACGATGATGCTGATGGGGATTGAATTGCCTCTGATCGCGATTCAGCAGCAGATTGCTTCTGCTCTGGACGTTATCATTCATCTCGGAAGACTCCGGGATAAGAGCAGAAAAGTACTGGAGATTACAGAAGTACTTGGGTATGAGAATGGAAGGATTCAGTTACAGACATTATATAAATTTCAGGAGGAGGGAATGGAAGATGGAAAAATTAAAGGAACTCTTATGAAGGAAAATGAAATCACTCAGAGAGAAAAACTGCTGGCAGCAGGATATTCAGAAACGGGAATACATGGCGGCAGCGGGCAGAGGAATTCTGATCACGGGGATGACGGCCTATCTGTTTTATGATCATTGGGCAGCGTGGATCTTGATGGTTCCGATCGCATTGCTCTATGTGAAGAACTGGGAAGAAGAGTGCTGTAAACAGAAGAAAGAGGAATTCAGAGAACAGTTTCGCGAGAGCATACAGACATTGTCCGCAATTTTAAAAGTCGGGTATTCTGTGGAAAATGCAATCCGGGAAACGTGGAAAGAAATCTGCCCCATTTACAAGAAAAAACACGAATTATAAAGGAATATGAAACAATGGTCCATCAGCTGGATCTGAATATGACAGCAGAAGAAGTGATGAAGCAGTTTGCCGATCGTGTGAAAGAGGAAGATGTGGAAAATTTTGTAACGGTATTTGGCGCTGCAAAACGTCTGGGAGGAGACAGTATTGCCATTATTCGGCATGCGGCAGACGCAATCGGAGAAAAAATGGAAGTTGAAAGAGAAATACAGGTGATGCTCACTTCAAAAAAGCTGGAATTTAAGATCATGTGTGTGATTCCGTTTGTAATTATTCTGTATATGAGAAGCGCATTTCCTGAGTTTATGGCAGTGCTTTACGGAAATCTTGCAGGCACTTTGTTTATGACAATCTGCCTGATGGTATATCTGACAGCTTATCAGCTGGGCAAAAAAATGACACAGATCGAGGTGTAAGGGGATGGTATGAAAACAGAAAGAAAAGGATATCAAAAGGCAGTACTGGTGATCGCAGTGTTTACGATTCTGGCGGGAGCCTTATATGCGACTGATAATTTTCGGAAAATTCCGCAAAACAAATCCGGAAGCAGTATATTAAAACGGAATGAACACGGGCAGGGGGAGAAAAATCAAAAGCTGGTCGCAAAAACAAAAGATCAGAAAGCGAAAATCACTGTGGAAATACAGGAACAGTCGTATACACAGGAAGAATTGCAAAGAGTATTTGACACAGCAGGGAAAAAGCTGGAAACGCTGATACTTGGGGAAAATAAGAGTCTGGATGAAGTGAGGTATGATCTGAATCTTGTAAAAACAGTACCGGATACGGGAATCGAGGTATCCTGGGAGTTAAGTGATTACCAGACAGTAAACATTCTTGGCGAACTGCAGGATAAAAATCTGTCGGAAGAGGGAACAACCATTGAGTTAAAAGCATTACTCACATACGGAGATGCAAAGGCAGAGCATCAGTTTTCGGCAAGAGTGTTTCCGCCAAAGCTGGATGATGCCGGGCAGTTTCAAAGACAGCTGGAAAAGAAAATGAAGGAAGCAGATGAGACAGACCGTGAATCCGGGTATGTGGTGCTTCCGGATGAAATTGAAGGAAAAACAATATCCTGGCATTATGCAAAAGATATGAGAAGTGTGGGAATCTTTGTACTGGGGATTGTGGCAGCGGCCCTGATGCTGGTGCTGGAAAAACAGAATGAAATCCAGAAAAAGAAGGCACGCCGACATCAGCTGGCAATGGATTATCCGGAATTTATCAGTACATTTACATTGTATCTGGGAGCCGGAATGCCTGCACGAAGAGCGTGGTTTCAGATTGCATCGGTTTATCGGCAGCAGGAAAATACGAGATATGTGTATGAGGAGATGGTCTATACCATGCGGGAAATGCAGAGAGGAACTCCGGAGAGTGAATGCTATGAGCATTTTGGAATGCGGTGCGGGCTTCCGGTCTATCGTAAATTTGCGGTGATGCTGTCTCAGAATTTAAGAAAAGGAACAAAGGGACTGGCAGAATTACTTCAGAGAGAAGCAGCAGGAGCGTTTGAAGAGCGCAAAGCAGCAGCCAGAAAACTGGGAGAAGAGACCAGTACCAGACTGCTGGGACCGATGTTTCTGATGCTGGGAGTGGTGCTGATGATCATTGTTGTACCGGCATTTTTGACGATTCAGATTTAAGAAGAAAGGAAGAGGACGATATGTTGAGAAAATTTACAGAGAGCATGAGAGAACGGGTGCAGATGTTTGTGGCAGAAATGCAGGCAGAAACCGGGCTGTCAGTCGTGGAGATGATATTGATATTGGGGTTATCATTGCACTCGTCTTGATATTTAAAACACAGCTGACCACACTGGTCAACGATATTTTCGAAAAGATCACAAGTGAAAGTGCGGGAATCTAACGTGGAAAAAGGGGAGATCACAGCATTTTTAAGCCTGATATTTGTACTGATGATCTCATTTGTAACAGCAATTCTGGAAAGTGCATCTGTTCAGGCAGAGAAAAATCAGGCAAGGCTGGATATGGATCGTGCGGTGTATTCGGTATTTGGAGAATATCAGAAAGAATTATTGGAAGAGTATGGAATCTTTGCGGTGGAGGGAAGTTATGAAACCGGTAATTTCTCAGAGAAACAGCTGATCGACAGAATGCACTATTATGGAGCGTCAGGAATCTGGCCGGAAGTAGAAGGGATTCAATTTCTCACAGATCAAAACGGACAGGCATTTCGGGAAGGCGCTGTCAAATATATGGAAGATCTGTATGGGATTTCGATTATTCAAGGATTGGGGGCTCTGGCAGAAAAGTGGGAACAGCAGGAAATTACCGGGGAACAGACAAAGGATGAGAGCAATCAGAGTCTGGAAGAACTGGATGATATGTTGAATCAGAATCAGAGCTCTCTTCCGATGGAAAATAATCCGCTTCCCCACATTGAACAGTTGAAAAAGTCGGGTCTGATCAGCCTGGTATTTCCGAAAGAAAAGCAGGTTTCCCAAAAGCAGATTCGAGGGGAAGAACAGGCTTCCTCCCGGGCGCTGCGGGTCGGGAGGGGGACATTTCCGGTCAGAAGTGATGTGGATGAGGTTACAAAAAAGCTGTTATTTCATGAGTACGTTCTTAAAAAATTCGGAAATGCTGTGGAAGAAGAAAAAGAAAAACGATCGCTTGCCTATGAAGTGGAATATCTTCTGGAGGGAAAGACATCTGATCAGGAAAATCTGGAGGCGGTGCTGAACAAGCTGCTTTTGATCCGGATGGGGCTGAATTTTGTATATCTGCAGACGGATACAGCAAAACAGGCGGAGGCAGGAGCTATGGCATTGGCGCTTGCAACGGCAGTAGCGCTTCCGATGCTGGAGCCTGTAGTCAAACAGGTATTGCTGGCAGCGTGGGCATTCGGGGAAAGTGTCATGGATTTACGTTCTCTGATGTCCGGAAAACGCGTTGCTCTGGTAAAAACAGCAGAGAACTGGCAGCTGTCGCTCTCTTCCCTGATGAAGATGGGAACCAGTGAAGATACACAGGAAGGGGCTGATGTAACAGATGGATGGGATTACAAAAGTTATCTGAGAATGCTGTTGTTTTTAGAAAATGGAGATCATCTTACCATGCGTACGCTGGATCGGGTGGAGCAAAATCTGATCTATGAAAAAGGACTTGCCTTTTTTCGTGCAGATGCATGTGTAACAAAGCTCAGACTGCAAAACCTTGTTCAGATCAGAAACGGGTTATCTTATGAATTTCCACTCTATTTCGGATATGAATAAACAACTCCCGCACCCGGCACAGGTGCCCGGATCTACTGCCGAAACGTCCCCTCTGGCAGAGACACTCACAAATTTTAAAGAAAGGAAAAATGATGACACAATCAAATCAAAAACCATCCAATAAGAATCTAAAACGGGCATCTGTGCCGGGGGCGGGAGGAAGTATTACTGTAGAAGCAGCGCTTAGCGTACCGATTTTCTTTTTTGCAGTAATATGTCTGATTTATTTTATCGAAATTCATAATGTGCAGACAACCATTCGGGCAGCAGCAGTTCATGCGGCCAAGATCTGTACGGAAGATACAGCACTTGTTCCGGTCTTAAATACATCGAAGCTGGAATCGGAAATTGTCAGGAGTATTGGAGCAAAGCGTCTGGAGAACAGTATTGTGAGCGGTGGAAGTAAAGGGATACAATGTGCGGGATCATATTGTAATCCCAATGGGAATGAGCTGAATGTTGTTGTACGATACCAAATCCGGCTTCCGTTTTTACAGTTTGGAAATCTGTCTGCAGAATATAAGGAAGAAATGAAATTCAGCAGTTGGAACGGATTTCAGAAAAAAGGTCTGGAGTCAGGAGATGAACAGATCGTCTATATTACAAAAACAGGGCTGGTTTATCATGAAGATTATCAGTGTACGTATCTGCAGCTTTCTGTCAGGTTTATCCCTTATGCAGACCTGGACGGAATTCGGAACGAAGACGGCGGAAGATATTATAAATGTGACAAATGTGTCCATGGAAGTGCAATGGCAGGAGTTTATATTACAAATACAGGGGGCAAGTATCACAACTCACTCACATGCAGCGGTCTGAACCGGACGATTTATGCGGTTCAGAAATCAAGGGTGATAGGAAGAGGGGGATGTTCACGATGTACGAAATAGGAGAAATTTGTTTTGGAGGATATTTATGTGTTGTTTCCATGTGGGATATCAGAAAAAGAGAAATACCGGTCTGGCTTATTGCGGCAGGTGGGATTCTTTCGGCAAGTCTTGGATATTTTCATGGAAAAATTCCACTGCTACTAATGGTCACAGGCGCGCTTGTGGGCGGTGTGTTTCTTCTGGTCAGCAGAGTGACACAGGAGGCTTTCGGATATGGTGACAGTCTGATGATCGCGGTGACGGGTGTGTATCTCGGGTTTTGGAATGTGTTGTATCTCCTTGTCTGGGCATATGTTCTGGCAGCAGTGTTTGCAGGATACGTGCTGATCAGGAAAGGTTTTCAAAAAGATGCGGCATTTCCGTTTGTTCCGTTTTTACTGGCTGCGTATATAGGGATCGTCTGTCTGGGAGGGATATAAATGAGGTGTGTAAAAGGGAGTACCACAGTTGAAATGGCATATGTGATGCCGTTGATTTTTCTGGTATTTCTGATCATTGTCCGTACGACATTTTATTATCATGATAAAAGTATTTTAGACGGGATGGCATATGAAGCAGTTACGACAGCGGTTCAGACGGCACGGAATCCAAAAGCGAAAGAAGCGGATGTGGAGACGTTTTGCAGGGAACGGATCAGGGGGAAACTTATTTATTTTTCTATGCCGGAGGTGTCTGTGAATGTGACAGATGATGAGGCAGAGACGACAATTTCCGCGACCAGAGGGAAGATGTGTATCCGGGTAAAAAGACAGGTAAAAATCCCGCATCCGGAGAAAAAGATCCGTTTGAAGAAAAAACTGGAAACAATAAAATAGGAGAAGTTGGAAGTGAATACAAAATATGAAAAAGAATTAAACAGAATCTGTCTGCATATTCATGTACCGGAGATTTATGAGGAAGATTATCAGATGCCGATGCTGAGAGCAAATAAAATTCCGGGCATTCTGGAAGTAAACGGCTGCGGAATCGATGGAGAGAGCCGGTATACATATGAAATCACAGGATTAGTTTCCATGGCGGTTTTATTTGAAAACAAGCAGGTTCAAAAAGGGGATATTGAGCAGTTTATCTATTGTCTTCTGGAGAGTATTTCGCAGCTGCAAAAGTATATGCTGCATCCGGGCTGTCTGTTGTTAGAACCGGAATATGTTTTTTGCAGAAAACAGAAATATTTCTTTTGCTATCTGCCTGGAGGGAAACAGGAGCTCTGTGAATCATTTCACCGAATGACAGAGTATTTTGTAGAAAAGCTGGATTATGAAGATGAGAAGGGGATCACGCTTGCTTATGAGCTGCATAAAGCAACACTTGAGGAGAACTATGATCTGGATGCCATTATGCAGGAATACCGTACAGAATGTGAAGAAGCAGAAGAGGAGGATGAGCCGGATACAGAGGAAGCGTGGGAAGAAGAGGAAATTTCTGATTCTCTGTTTACGTTGGATACGGAAGAGGAATATAAACCAGCAAAGGATACGGAGGTCATCCGGGAATCCGGCGGTGTATGGAGTGCCTGGAAAAAGCGGCGCATAAAATCAGCAGAGGGAGACTTGGAAGATGGGGAAGCTGGGATGATCTGATATTGGAAACAGATGGACAAGATGAATCCACTCACTTATAATAACTGTATTAAATTGCGCCTGATGAAGGGCGCGGAAAAGAGGGATTCAAATTGCAGAAAAGCAAACAGACAGTCTGTACAGCGGCATTGATCGTGATCAATATGGGAATCTTTTTTCTATTGTCATTTCTGGGCAACCCGGAAAATGCGGTATTTATGATAAAATACGGAGCCATGTACCCACCGTTGATTTTTGAAGATGCCCAGTATTATCGGTTGATAACCTGCATTTTTTTACATTTTGGGATCGATCATCTGATGAATAACATGGTAATGCTCGGTGCATTGGGGTGGAATCTGGAGAAGGAGATTGGCAGTTTTAAATTTTTGCTGATTTATTTTGTGAGCGGGATCGGGGCAAATCTGATCTCTCTTGCCATGGATTTTTACACTGGAAATCTGGCAGTCTCAGCAGGTGCATCCGGAGCAATTTTTGGATTGCTCGGGGCACTTCTGTGGGTTGTGATTCGTAACAGAGGAAAGGCCGGAAGGCTCACCGGAAGAGGGATGCTGTTTATGGTACTGTTAAGTCTTTATTTTGGCTTTACCAGTACAGGCGTAGACAATGCGGCCCATGTGGGCGGGCTGATCTGTGGATTTCTGACAGCCGTGCTTTTGTATCACGGAAGGAACGTGCCTAGACAGGAAGTGTAACGGTAAATGTAGTGGATTCCTGCGGAGTGGAAACAGCAGTGAGAGTTCCTTCGTGAGCCTCTGCAATCTTGCGGGAGAATGCCAGTCCAAGTCCGGTTCCGCCCTGTTTGTAGGTGACAAATGGCTGGAAGATACATTCCATCTGCTCCGGAGTGATTCCGCAGCCGGTATCGGTACAGGTGATGGTAATGATATCTCCGCTGCGGGAAGCTGCCAGATGGATGGAGCCTTGTTCGGTGATGGCTTCCTCTGCATTTTTCAGCAGGTTCAGGACAAGTTCCTGCAGTTTGATCTTGTCTCCGGTAAATTCACCGAGAGAGTCGGAGATGCAAGAGGAAAATTCAATATCTGCTTCATTTGTGTCCAGCGAGATTGCAAAAGAGATTGCAACGTTTTTCAAAAGCTGTTCTATAGAGAAGACAGAATAATACAATTCATTGCTGCTGTTAAAGGCGAAAGCTCTTCTAAAAGCTGAATAATAAAATCGACGTCACCCATTACCTGGCTCCAGTGTGGAATGTCTTTGAGCTCCGGATTTTGTTTTTCCATTACCTGCAGGGCAGAGGAAACAAGAGTAAGGGGATTGCGAATCTCATGTGAGATCGTGGAAATTGTATTTCGGTGATTGCGCAGAAGCTGCGGGATGATCTGCCGTGCATCTTCATTATTGCTCATCAATTTGTTCATTTTATTAATATCGATATTGTATAGCATAGTTATGTCCTCCAAAGTAGTTCTGTTTAAGTGTAGTCTATCATGCGAAAAAGGAGGGTTCAATAAAATAAGTATGACAAAATTCGACAAAAAAAGGCGAATTTCTGTAAGTAAAATATTCTTCTATTTTCTGGAAAAATGTTTTATACTACAAGTAAACAAAAAGGAGATGCTTAGATAATGAAAGATGATAACTGTATTTTTGCAAACTGGCATCAGGTGAGATTCCTTCAGCAACTATTTATGAAGATGCTGATTTTCGCGTGATTCTGGATTTGAGTCCGGCGTCAAAAGGCATGCACTGATCATACCAAAGAACATTACCGCAATTTATATGATCTGGATGATGAACTGGCAGCAAAGCGCTGGTGCTGGACAAAAAAGATGATCTGTAAGATGAAAGATATTCTTGGATGTGACGGATATAATATTGTTCAGAATAATGAAGAACCGGCAGGACAGACGGTATTTCATTTTCATATGCAT
>ENA-OQJC01000079-OQJC01000079.1-human-gut-metagenome-genome-assembly--contig:-NODE-79-length-25513-cov-3.542149_pt1 | contig 25513 bp, 29 predicted proteins | sample MGYA00242600_ERZ504766 | MGnify/ENA primary metagenome ERZ504766 (study PRJEB26092, sample SAMD00036364) | human gut metagenome | host: Homo sapiens | study: EMG produced TPA metagenomics assembly of...
TCGGCGACACCCGCACAGTAGATGTTCATATCAAACGTCTCCGCGAAAAGATCAAAGATCATCCGGGCTGGGGACTGAGCACGTATGGGGAATCGGTTACAAATTCGAAGTAAAATAAACAAAAAAGGATGGATACTATGAAAAGTACACTGCGTTTAAAATTTATCATGCTGTATATTATCTTTGGATTTCTCAGTATTTTCACGGTATCCCTTTTGTCGAATCAGCTTCTGCTCAATAAACTGGAACAGGATTCCTCACAAAATATGTACCGGATTGCAAATCAGACTGCGACCTCCTACCTGCCCTCATACTTTTCAAATGATCTTTCAGCCTGGTCTGTTCATTCTCAGCTGCAGGCTATGCAGCTGTATCTGAACGCGTCCGTCTGGTTTGTCAAAACAGACGGCACATTGATTACTTCTGCCCCTCTGGATGGAACCGAAGCCCCGGAACAGATCCTGGAATTCGACCCTGCCGAGATCGGAAACAATCAGTTTATCTCCGGAAATTATCATGGATACTTTGAGGAAGATGTAATTACTGTCATGGCACCTGTCACCCAGGACTTTTCTGTGCAGGGCTATCTTTTGATCCATCGTCCGATCGAAAGCCTGAAGCAGACATGCCATTCTCTGATCCTGCCGGTATACATTACGATGGCCGTGATCTATCTGCTGTCCTTTCTCTTTCTGATTGGGTTTGAATTTTTTGTATTCCGTCCACTGAGACAGATTACAGAAGCGGCAACTCAGTATGCATCCGGAAATCTGACCTATGAGATTCCTGTAACAACGCACGACGAGATGGGATATCTTTCTGCTTCTCTGAATTACATGTCCTCACAGCTGAAGGATATGGAGGAATACCAGAAAAAGATTGTAGCGAATGTCTCTCACGACTTCCGTTCTCCGCTCACCTCGATCAAAGGCTATGTGCAGGCGATGACTGACGGCACGATTCCGCCCCAGTTGCATCAGAAATATTTTGAATATCATTCTCTTTGAGACGGAACGTCTGACGAGATCTGACACAGGATCTTTTGACACTCAACGAGTTTTGACCGGAATGAAATGATCCTGGACAAGACAGAGTTTGATATCCAGCAGATGATCAAGAACACTGCCGCCTCTTTCGAAGGCACCTGCACAAGCAAACGGATTTCCATTGAGCTTCTGCTTCTGGCAGGCAATATTCTCGTGTATGCAGACCGACGGAAGATTCAGCAGGTTCTTTACAATCTCATTGATAATGCGATCAAATTCAGCGGAAACGACTCTTCGATCACGATTGAGGTCACCGAAAAGAATGAGAAGGTTTTTGTTTCTGTCAAGGATACCGGAATGGGAATTCCAAAAAAAGAACTGAATAAAATCTGGGAACGCTTTTACAAGTCCGACCTGTCCCGCGGAAAGGATAAAAAAGGAACCGGCCTCGGACTTGCCATCGTCAAAGAGGCCATTCAGGCTCACGATGAACATATCAATGTCATCAGCACAGAGGGCGTTGGCACAGAGTTCATCTTCTCTCTGACGAAGGTTTAAATCCTTACAGGACTCTTTTGTTAAATATGAAAACAGCTGCTGCAAGATTCACGATACCAACAAGCAGTGTGACTGCAATCGCCGCAAAATAGTCCTTGATATCAACGCTTCCCGCAAGCAGAGGTACCCCATCCAGCAAATGGATCGGGAGTGCCTCTTTTATTTTCGGAATGAAGCTTAAAATATAGCAGAATGCAAATCCGCCTCCTACACCGAGTAACGCAGATGCTGCTGTATTACAGCAGACAGACGAAACAATGGATTCAGACGACACTTTGCGTGATAAAATCAACCTTAATTCTATTCGCTAAATCCATAATTTTTGAATCAATGAGTTTTATTGTCTTCTGGAATTCTTCATCGCTTTTTCCAGTAGGATCCTCCAATCCCCAATCCTCCCTGTGCCTGCATGAAAAAGTCGGGCAGTTCACATTACATCCCATTGTGATCACAATATCTACAGGAGGGATATCTGACAACAGCTTTGAGTACTGTGTTTCTTCCATATCAATCTGGTATATTTCCTTCATTAAGCGAACTGCATCCTGATTGATCTGCGGTTTCGTTTCTGTTCCGGCAGAATAACTTTCAAAGACATCACTTGCAAGATATTTACCAAGCGCTTCCGCAATCTGACTGCGACATGAGTTGTGAACACATATAAAAGCCACTTTCATTTTATCCATATCTGTTACGCCTCCTTCTCTTCCAATATTCTTTTTAATTCCTTCATCCTTTTTTTCAAATAATTCCATAATTCACGTTCTCCTTTAAATAAATACTGCGCTGAAGATATTAAAAGTATAACCGACAATGATAATCCCTGCCGTGCATATCCCAATAAATAATACCAGTAATTTTGGTTTTACAGCTTTTTTCAGCATGATCAAAGACGGCAGACTTAATGTTGTTACTGCCATCATAAATGATAAAATTGTTCCCAGCTCTGCACCTTTTGATAACAAAGCTTCTGCAACAGGGATTGTACCGAATATATCCGCATACATCGGGATTCCAACCAGCGTTGCTAAAATCACACCAAAAGGATTCCGACTTCCCAAAACACTCTCGATCCAACTTTCCGGAATCCAGTTATGGATCACTGCTCCTATTCCTACCCCAATCAGAATGTATGGAAATACTTTTTTAAAAGTTCCTATCACCTGCTTTTTGGCATATTGTACCCTGTCTTTTTTGGTTAATGTCGGTGAACTGATATCAACACTTCTTGCATTTCTGATAAATTCCTCTACATATTTTTCCATATGCAGTTTTTCAATCAATGTCCCGCCGATAACCGCAATGACCAGCCCGAGAATAACATAAGCCGCTGCAACTTTCGCTCCAAAAATACTCATCAGCAATACAAGACTTCCCAGATCAACCATAGGAGAAGAGATCAAGAACGAAAAGGTAACTCCCAATGGCAATCCGGCACTTGTAAATCCGATAAACAACGGAATGGAAGAACAGGAACAAAAAGGAGTAACTGTTCCCAGTAAAGCGGATATCACATTTGCTCCTATTCCGTCAAATTTTCCTAAAATCTTCTTACTTCTTTCCGGTGGAAAATAACTCTGGATATATGAAATCATAAAAATCAACAAGCATAACAAAATTGTAATTTTGACCACGTCATACAGAAAAATTGAATACTTCCGCCCAGGCGGCCGCCGATATCCACACCTGCCACAGATAATACATCGCCGATCAACAGATTCAGAAACTTCATCCCCAGTATCTGATCCTGAAAAAATATCCAGATTGTATTTAAAAATTCCAAAAAATCACTCCTCTTCTTTGATATATCAACTTTTTTTGATGTATTGAGGTTTTATAAAAGCCATCCGAAGATGACCTCTATCAACAGCATTTTGACTGCTTTTCACTTTCTGGTGTTGTCAGTTCCAACAGACGTCTGGAAGCATACTCACTTCCACTTTTACTGAGACTGTAATGTGTCCATTTTCCTTCTTGCCTGCTGACTACCAGCCCTGACTCGCAAAGTATTTTCATGTGATAGGATAAAGCGGACTGTCCGATATTCATATACTCAATTAAAACACAGGCGCACTTTTCACCGCTTTTCAAATGGTTTAAAATCGCCAGTCGTTTTTCATCACAAAGTGCTTTGAAAATCTTTACATCTTTTGAATAATCATCCATACCCTTCACCTTACATCAAATATTTTTGATATGTGTATCATACCTCTGAATGCATCTTTTGTCAATATACATATCAACTTTTTTTAATATGTCTTTTTACCCGATCCAATCTTCATGCAATACTTTCATTCCCATGAAGTCCCTTCCCTTGGATCCATGGAAATCGCTGCCGGATGTACAAAATAACTTTGCATCCTGCGCCACCCTATATATCCATTCTTTTTCAGAAGAATCAAATGCTGAATAATTTGCTTCTATTCCGTCCAGACCGCACGTTTTTAAATATTGCAGAATCACCTGAATTTCTTCTTTTTCCAATTTTCGTTTTTCAAAATTGCGATAAACAAAGAGGGGATGTGCCCACACAGCACGTCCCCCGGCTTTATGAATCAATCGAATCGCCTGCTCTATTGAAATATTAGCGGCATTCAACAAAGACTCAAACACTTCCAGAACCCTCTGTTTTCGCGCCTCCAGTGCTTTGATCAGATCCGGATCATTCTCATCAAAGCCATAGCCGAGCAGATGAATGGAAAATGGCAGAGAAACCGTATCCAGAGTCTTCTCCTGGCATGTAAATTCAATCCCGGAAATAAATGTGATCCGATCTCTGCTAAGCATCCTTGCTTTTTGGATTCCGTCAATCGTATCGTGATCCGTCAGAGAAAACCTTGTGATCTTCTTCTCCAACAACATAGGAAGAATCTCTTCTATTTATAGAGCATATTTTTAATGGACGCATCTTCCATATTCTCGTTTGTCACCCACACATATCCTGTGTCCACAAGAGCTTCGTTTCCTGTCTGAAGGATACTCCTTGCTGCTGCCACTACAGAAGCATAACCAATTCCAAATGGATTCTGCACTGCAAGCCCTTCAATCTCCCCATTTTTCAATGCCTCGATCTGAGCTTCTCCGGCATCAAATCCTGTAAGAACAATTTCATCTGTCTTTTCTGCCTCTTTCAAGGCTGACAATCCAAGCTGCACTGCCGTAACATTCGTTCCGAACATTCCTTTGAGATTTGGATGCTGTTCCATATAATACAGGATCACATCTTCATCGCTGAGATCATCTGCTGTGATCTCTGGTTCCTCTGCCTTCTTTGCAGCATTCTTTTGCTCTGCAATCTCTTTTTTCAGATCATCCATCTGGTCACAGTAAATCGTATCTACAATCTGCACATTCGGATGTCCGCTCTTGATTTCTTCCTGAAATCCTGCCAAACGCTCTTTTGCCGCTTCCGAATTACTGTCAGACGCCAGAAGCAGAACCTCTCCCGCATCCTCAATTCCATTGCACAGCTGATATGCGACTGTTTTTGCAGCCTCTGTATTGTTCGTCTTTACAGTACACTGGATTCCCTGATACGTATTTCCGGAGTCCAGAGCAATGACCGGAATCCCATTCTCTGCTGCCGCATCAAACTGTACCTTACATGCATCCTCATCAATACTTGCGATTCCTAACGCATCCGGATACCGCGCCAGTTCTTCATCCAGAATATTGACCTGTTCATCAATATCCTCTCCGTCCGGTGCATTAAAGGTTGCCTTGATCTTATCTTCCCCACTATATCCAAGAGTCTTATTCAGATCCTTTACCGCCTGTTCCACACCTTTTTTTACTTCTTTCCAATAAGACGAGTTCTCATCCTTTCCGATGATCGATATATAAGTACCCGGCTCCAGATTAAGCCCCTGTATATTGCTGTAAGCTGCCGGTGTCACAAAATCCAGATTAGCCTGATACGAAGGCTCCTCTGTCTTATCTCCTGTAAAAGTCGGAGTCTCCTCCTTTTTGCTGCAGGCACTGGCTGCCAGGGCAACACACAAGATCGCCGGTATCACTGCTCTTAATTTTCTTGTCATATCAAAACCTCCAGTATAAACTGTCTTTTCACAATAGCTTATCCCCCTTATGTATCCCGTAATACATGATTTCGGCGGGCGGACTTCGTCCGATAAGGTATACTATACACGATTTCTGTGAAAAAAAAAGAATATTTTCTTAATTTTTGAAAAATTTTATATTTTTACTCTTTAAATTGCATTTGATTTTAACCATAAATTCACAATGATAATGCTTGTATATTTCCCTCATTTGTATTAAAATGTTGGTAACGGTAACGGCAATCCTTTATCGTAATTCCAAAGAAGGAGGATACATATTATGGCACACGTAATTAGTGATGAATGTGTAAGCTGTGGTTCTTGCGAAGGCGAATGTCCAGTAGGAGCTATCTCCGAAGGCGATGGCAAATACGAAATCGATGCTGATGCTTGCGTTGACTGCGGAGCATGTGAAGCTGCCTGTCCTACAGGAGCTATTTCAGCAGAGTAATTTTTAATATTTGCGAGTGATCACAAGCATGAAAAGAGCATTTTGAATCTCAGATTCAGGATGCTCTTTTTCATATCTTTAAAATCGCTGCTGTTCCCAGTAATCTCAAGTCACTTCCTGACACAATTTGACGAACGGTTTCTAAGGCGTTTTACACCCCCTCATGCTATAATAATACCGAAAACAGATCATAGGAGGTATATTTTAATGGGCGAGGTCAGATTTATGATTTCTGAAGCGGCAAAACAGGTTCATGTAGAATCTCACGTTCTGCGTTACTGGGAGGAAGAGCTTGAGCTTGTCATCGGACGCACAGAAATGGGACATCGATATTATACCGAAGATGATATACAACTCTTTTGCTGTATTAAAAAACTAAAAGATGCCGGAATGCTTTTAAAGGACTTAAAGCCTCTCATTCCGGAATTAAAATCAACCAAACTGAAGCTTCAAAAGACAGAGGCATTAAAAAAAGCAGCTCTGAAAAAAGAAACGACTGCCTCGACTGTGTCAGCTCCCGCTGCGGTTTCTGCTCCGGCGGCTGTGTCAACTCCAGCAGCCATCTCCGAAGCAGAAGTCGTGCCGGTCACTCAACTGGAACAGGTCCGTTCTCTGATCGGAGATGTATTGACAGAAGTCGTCGTGTCCAACAATGAAGAATTAAAAAAAGACATCAGTAAGTCTGTCACTACTGATGTCATACGAGAAATGGACTTCCTCTTCCAGGCAAAAGAACGGCAGGAAGAAGAACATTTCCGCAAACTGGACACGCTGATCCGCCAGCAGCAGGCGAACCGCAAAGAGGCGGCCCGCGAACATCCGCTCGGCAGATTAAAAAATATGTTCAATCACTGCTGATCCTGACGAAGTTCATTTCCAAAACGGGTGTACTGCGGCATCCATGCCAGTCTGACGGTTCCAACCGGACCGTTTCTCTGTTTTGCAATGATGATTTCCGCAATATTTTTGTCTTCTGTATCAGGAATATAATAATCCTCACGATAGATAAACATACAGACATCGGCATCCTGCTCGATGGCTCCGGACTCACGAAGGTCGGAAAGCATCGGGCGTTTGTCCGTTCTCTGTTCTACCGCACGGCTCAACTGAGACAATGCGATCACCGGAACATTCAATTCTCTTGCCAGTCCTTTTAGAGAACGGGAGATTTCGGAAATCTCCTGCTGACGGCTTTCATTGCTTCTTCCACCACTTCCGCTCATCAACTGCAGGTAGTCGATGATGATCAGATCCAGACCGTGCTCTAACTTGTACTTACGGCACTTGGAACGCATCTCTGTAATAGAAATACCCGAAGTATCGTCAATGATCAGTTTTGATTTTCCGATCGTACCGGCACCTTCGATCAGTTTTTCCCAATCCGAATCTTTCAGATTTCCGGTTCTCAGTATCTGCGCATCTACATGAGCCTCCAAAGAGAACAGACGATTTACAAGCTGTTCCTTGGACATCTCAAGACTGAAGATGGCAACGGCCTTCTCCTGACGGAACGCCACATGCTGGGCAATGTTCAGTACAAATGCTGTCTTTCCCATAGACGGACGCGCCGCCACCAGAATCAGATCCGAACGCTGCAGACCGGAGAGTTTGTAATCCAGATCAATGAAGCCTGTCGGAATTCCGGTTACCGTTCCTTTTGTCTTGGATGCTTTCTCGATCACTTCCAAAGCATTTAACACAACCTGCTTGATCGGCGTATATTCCTGACTGTTTCCATGCTGTGCCAACTCAAAAATCCGCTTTTCCGCAGCATCCATGATCACATCCAGCGGTTGATTCTCCAGATAACAGTTGTTTGCAATCTCTTCATTGATCTTGATCATCTTCCGAAGAGTTGCTTTTTCGCGGACGATCTCTGCATAATACTTGATATTTGCCGAGGTCTGGGCGTTGACCAGAAGTTCTCTTGCAAACTCCAGTCCGCTGATCTCCGGCGGAGCATTTTTCTCTTTCAAATGCTCCTGCAGTGTGATCAGATCCACCGGCTTCCCTGCCTGAAACAATTCTACCATCGCATCAAACAGCATTCCGTATGCACTCTGATAGAAATCCTCCCCTGTAAGCATCTCAGCTGCGACCATAATTGCATCTTTATCCATCAGCATGGCGCCCACAACCGCCTGCTCCGCTTCTGTGCTGTGGGGCAATATTCGTTTAATCGCTGCTTCCATAAACTCTATTTCCCCTTATGCTTCTTTCACGGAAACATTCAACTCTGCTGTCACTTCCGGATGCAGTTTTACAGATACGATATGTGTTCCCAGTGTTTTGATCTGCTCTTTCAGCTGAATCTTCTTTTTATCAATATCCAGATGCATCTGCTCTTTGACTGCCTCTGCAATCTCCTTGCTGGAAACAGAACCGAATGTTCTTCCGCCTTCACCGACTTTCATGGTAAGTACAACTTTTCCTGCTTTGAGTTCCTCTGCCAGTTTTTTCGCTGCATCCAGGTGCTCCTGTGCAACCTTGGCTTCATTGTTCTTCTGCAGCTTCAGGTCATTGAGATTTTTCCCGTTTGCTTCTACCCCAAGCTTTTTCGGCAGAATAAAGTTTCTCGCATATCCGTCATTTACATTGACAACCTCTCCTTTTTTTCCAAGAGCTTTTACATCCTGTAATAAAATCACTTTCATTTTATATATCTCCTTCCTCTATCATCTGGTCGATCGTTACCTTTAGCGCCTCGATCGCCTCTTTTACGTTTGTATGTTCAAACTGTGCGCCGGCTGAATTGATATGACCGCCTCCGCCCAGTTTTTCCGCTATGATCTGCACGTTTACTTCGTCTATAGAACGTGCACTCAGGAAAATCCTTCCATTATACACTGTCAGCACAAAAGATGCCTTGATACCATTGATATCCAGCAGCTCATTTGCTGTCTGTGCCGCCAGTACCGTCGGACTTGCAATGTCACTCGGACACTCTGCAATGGCATACTGTTCTCTGTAGACCTCTGCCATACGCATCGCCTCTGCCTTGGCACGGTAAGACTCCATATCGTCCCGGAACATCTTTCTGACCCGGGTAATGTCCGCTCCGCAGCGTCTTAAATATGCCGCCGCCTCAAATGTACGGACACCGGTACGGTTCATAAAATTCCTCGTATCGATCATGATTCCTGCATACAGGCAGTCTGCCTCAATGGACGGCACCTTGATATCATCCACAATATACTGCAGGACTTCTGCCACCATCTCACAGGTGGAGGACGAATACGGCTCAATATAGGACAGGACCGCATTGTCGATCACCGTACTGCTCTGCCGATGATGATCCAGCACCGCAATGGTCTTAGATCTCTTTAAAAGTTCCGGACACTCTGTCATCTGTGGTTTGTTCGTATCTACCACCACGACCATAGCGCTGTCTGAAATATAATCCAGCGCTTCTCCGGAAGTCAGGAAAATATCTTTTCCATACACACTGCTCTGCGCGATCTCATCATACAGAGGCTTGATCGAAGTACTCACGTCGTTGATCACGATATGCGCCTTCTTTTCCAAAGCAACAGCAGCTCTGTAAATTCCCATACACGCTCCAAAAGAGTCCGGATCTGAAATCTTATGTCCCATAACAATAACCTGATCCTTTGCCACAATGAACTCTCTGAGCGCCTCTGCCTTAACACGGGCTTTAACTCTCGTATTTTTGGCTGTCTGCTCTTTCTTACCTCCAAAATATGTGATTCCTTTACAATCCTTGATCACCGCCTGGTCTCCTCCTCGTGCCAGTGCAAGATCGATCGCCATACGGGCATAATTGTAGCTCAGCGCATAAGTTGCTGTATTCAGTCCTAATCCGATACTCAAAGTAGCGGATCGGGCATTTCCGATGTTGACCTGCTTGACTTCTTCCAGGAGCGAAAACCTATCAGCTTCAAACTTACGGTAGCTTTCTTTTTTCACAACAAAGAAATATTTATCATTCTCCAGTTTTTTTACAATTCCGTCCACATCGTTGATATACTTATTAATCTTTCTGTCGATCAGAGCGACCAAAAGAGACTGACGGACTTCTTCCACGCTCTCCATCACTTCATCATAGTTGTCAATGTAGATCAGCCCGGCAATAAGCCTCTGATCTTCATTTTCACGGATGTAAGAATTCAGTTCTGTCACATCCCTCATATAAAGTGCGATAAAATACTCTTTTTCTTTCGGAATCTGCAGCATCCGCTCGCTCTCGCTGAAGCCCTCCAGGGAAATCCTGCGCAGCTCCACCTGATAATCCCGCTCCTTATATGTGATCTCCAGCTCATTTCTGGTCTCATCATCCTTCGGAAAAATTCCCTTGTTCAATTCCGGGATTATCTTCTGGATAAACTTTTCTCTTCCATCCACGATTTCCGAAAAACGGTCGTTCTTCCATAAAATATGTCCATCCTCCAGAATGATCGCATAGGGAACGGTCAGTTCCTTTAACAGCGTGTTCTGAATTCCCTTGTACTGTGTTGAGAACTGGATCAAATCTGCCAGAATAAGAGAGCGGTTGTAAAAATATAACAATCCAACGATCACTACATAAATAATGACGAATACCGTCATCGTAAGTCCGGCTTTTTGATCCGTCATATACATCCAGATATTCATTGCCAACAGTAAGATCGTCATGATCAGCGGCCACTGCATGTACATCCTCAGCTGCCCTTTTAAACGCATGTTTTTGTTCTTCATGATTTCCTATCCTCTATCCATACTTTCATTTGCACAGCCTCCCCATACGCTGTGATTCCACAAACTCAGTCTTAGTATACCACTTTTTTGTCTCCATGTCAGCTTTCATCCACATCCGGTTCCTTCGGCCGATATATCTCACCGGATTCCCGGTCAACAGCAATTCCCTTTTTTTCCAGATGCTCATAGACATCCCCACGGAGAAGTGCATACAGCACGGAAACGATTGGAATGAAAACCAGCATTCCCACGATTCCCATCAGACTGGCTCCGATACTGACCGCTGCCAGCACCCAGATAGACGGAAGTCCCACAGAACTGCCCACCACTCTCGGATAGATCAGATTTCCCTCGATCTGCTGAAGGATCAGGAACATGATCACAAAAACCAAAGCCTTCATCGGCGCCACCGTCAGAATCAGAAATGCTCCCACTACGCAGCCAATAAATGCCCCGAAAATCGGAATCAGCGCAGTAAACGCGATCAGAACACCAATGAGCATCGCATATGGCATCTGCAGGATTCCCATACAGATCACAAACATCGTTCCCAGAATCACGGCCTCCAGACACTGTCCTGTCAGGAAATTCGAAAATGTACGGTAACTCAGAGAACAAACATCCAGAACCTTTTTCACCAGATCTTCTTTCATGTATGCATACATCACTTTCCGGATCTGAATATTTAATTTTTCTTTCTGCAACAAAATGTAGCATGCAAAAACAAACGCAATCACAAAGGTTGTAATTCCACTGGCAATCCTTCTTGCCACAACAATCGTAGAGCCAAGAACGCTGCTCGCTCCACTCGTAAAAAACTTCACGACTTCATTTATTATTTTGTCCCAATCCAGAGTCAGACTGTCCAGCCATTCCTTGATTTCCTTATTGTTATGGAAAATCTCTTCTGCCCAGCTCTGCGCTTTCGGCATAAATGACTGTATTCCTTTCCCGATCGATATAAAAGTGTCCCCCAGCTTCGGAAGCACTCCGAATACCACCAGCCCGATCACACTGACTACTACGATCAGCGTAATGATCAGACTGATCGGACGGGCCAGCCTCTGTGCCACTTTTTTATTTTCATCATTTGATTTTGAAACAGCTTTTCTTCAAAAAAACTCATCGGAACATTGATCACAAATGCAATTGCACCGCCTAAAAGAAACGGATATACAATTCCCACTCCCTGTCCAAGCACATCCAGAATTAATGAATAATTCCACAATGCGATCAGAAGAATCACTGTAAACACGATCAGTCCCCGTATCTTTTTTAAATTTTCTTTGTTTAGATTCATACTTTACCTGCTCTTTCTGTCATTGTTCAGATTCTCTCCATGATTCCATCATTCTAACACAGAAGCTGCATTTGTTCCACTTTTTATTGCTCTTTTTATATAAAAAAACTCCGAACCTGTCACTGACAAGCCGGAGTCTTTTGTTCGTTTATAAAAGCGATTAGTCCTGTACGTATGGCATCAGAGCAATGTGTCTTGCTCTCTTGATTGCTACTGTAAGGGCTCTCTGATGTTTTGCACAGTTTCCTGTAATTCTTCTAGGAAGAATTTTTCCTCTTTCAGAAACGTACTTTTTCAGTTTTGCTACATCTTTATAATCGATTTCGTTATTCTCTTTTCCACAGAATACGCAAACTTTTTTTCTTCTGCGTGCAGGGCCTCTCTTTTTGAAGCCGCCTTCTGGTCTGCTACCTTTTTCGTAAGCCATCTTCATTACCTCCTGTTTTGATAACTATGGCTTTTGAAGTTAGTTAAACGGTAATTCTTCGTCGATTCCGTCCGGAATGTTCATGAAACCGTCCCCTGCATCAATACTTGGTGCCGGGCCAGGTGCCGGTGAAGACTGGAATGAACTTCTGTTTGCTTCGCTTTCGGCTCTGCTCTCAGCAAATTCCTGATCCTCTACAATCACTTCTGTTGTGTAGACTCTCACACCGTCTTTGTTTGTGTAGCTTCCTGTCTGGATTCTTCCGGAAACGGAAATTCTCATACCCTGACGGAAATATTTCTCTGCAAACTCAGCAGAACGTCCGAACACAACACACGGAATAAAATCTGCAGTCGGTTCTCCATCTCTTTTGAATCTGCGGTCTACTGCTACTGTATATCTTGCAACTGCAGTTGCACTGTCACCCTGTGAATATCTAACTTCCGGGTCTCTTGTCAAGCGACCCACCAAAACCACTTTATTCATATATACCTCTCTTCTCTTATGCTTCCTGTCTTACGCATAAATATCTGAGTACGTTGTCCATGATGCGGATACGCTGTTCGATCTCACCTGGAACACTCGCGTCAGACTCGAAGTGTACGAAGTAGTAAAATCCTTCTTTCATTTTCTGAATTTCGTAAGCAAATCTTCTCTTACCCCATTCATCAACGTCTGTTACGTTACCACCGAAACGTGTGATCAGTTCTTTCACTTTCTCAATCACAGCAGCTCTGGCATCGTCTTCGATTTTTGCGCTGACAACAACAGCTAACTCATACTTGTTCATGTTCTGCACCTCCTTATGGTCTCTGGCTCCCGGCTCCTCCGGGAACAAGGAAAATTGTGTCCGCTGATAATTCAGCAGTACGTCACAGTTTCCTATTTTACCATAAGAATCTGCTCGTTTCAAGACTTTTTCTTAATTTCTTTTGTATTCTTTTCTACCAGCCTGCGCGCCACCATGATCTGGTGTCCGCATCCCTGACATTTCAGCCGGAAATCAGCTCCCACACGCAGCACCTCCCATTCACAGCTGCCGCACGGATGAGGCTTCTTCATCCGGATTACATCTCCTACATCAAATCTGTCTGCCATATCCTACTCCTCTTTGATCAAAACTCCCTGCAGAAGAAATCTTTCATCGTCATTGACATTTGTACAAGTAGAAAGACTGACGATCTTGGAATTTCTGTCCACTCCCGGAGACGTTACATAATTGGACGTACTCTTACACTCTGCCAGATATGCTTCAAACTCTTCATCTGTCGTAATATTCAGGTTATAGACTTCTGCCGAATCCTTCACTACTCTTGCAGAAAAGACCTCGTAAGTCCGTGTCTTTCCGTCCGGTGTGTAAATATAGAAATACGGATGCGCCTTATAAAAATCTTCACTTGCATATTCATTCAGCTGGGAGAACATCTCTCCTCCGACTTTCATATTGTGTCCGTAAATAAACGTATTCCGGTCGCTGAAATCATTCTGATTGCGCATATCCATGAAAATTGCTCCCAGTTTGTTGTCATTTGCGGAAAACGTCTTTGTCAGATATTCGTTATTATCTGCACTCTTCACAACCGGATAGCTGATGATCGACGGCTGGTCGAAGCGCAGCCATGCCACGGTATCCGGATTTTCCTGCATCAATTTGTCGAAATCCACCTGAAACTTCGGAGCTTCTTCCACTCCCTCCCCAATCTTGTCGCTGACGATGGCAAGATTTTTGATCTCGTCATACTCCTCACCGCCAGTGTAGTACGGAACCATCATCATTGCCAGCTGATACGCGGAAAACACAAACACACAAAGTGCGATCAGAAGCACTGTCAGTGATAATGGATCCCAGCCTTTTTTCTTTTTACTTTTCTTGCTGCTTTTTTTCTTTTCATTTCAACCTCTTCTACCTGTTTCATTGTTGTTATTTTTTAAAATTCCCAGAGACTCATTCACCAGGATCACTTTGATTCTTCCCGGAATCTGACTGTATCTTGTAATTAAGATCTGAGAACAGATACATCCCTGTTTCTTGCAGTCAAAACAGGTTCCGCCCGAAACACACGGCGTCTCTTTCTGAAACCGCTGCGCATTGATCGGCGCCGCCTCATTTCTTGCCCGGTGCAGTGCATCCTCCTGTGTCTTGACAACCTTGTTCATCCCCACGATCAGAAGAACATTCTTCGGACCATACGCATAGGCTGCCACCCGGTTCGCCACACCGTCGATATTCACAAGAACGCCGTCTTCACTTACTGCATTGGTGCTGCCCAGAAAGAAATCGGCAAAAAATGCTTTATGCATCATTTCTTCTCTCTCTTTTGACGTCTCTGTCTGATCTCTGTCATATAACGTGTAATCTCCGTTTCGAATGGCATCCATCAGTCCGGCTTCTGCCACGCTCATCGTTCCGCCCCAGCTGATCGTACTTCCCTTCGGCATCAGCTCCAGAGCTTTTGCGACTGCCTCTTCCTTTGTCTCTACATAATATGCATCCATATTTCTGCTCTTTAAGGCATTTACAACCCTTGCCCCAAGGACAGCGTTTCTCATGCTTCTGACATCCATCCTGCATTCTCCTTTCTGATCTGTGCAAGCACTCCGTAGATTGCATATGCAACTCCAAACTCTTCATTGGACTTTGTGATATATTTTGAAACCGTCTTCACTTGTGGCATTGCATTCTCCATCGCCACTGTTGCTCCAAAATCCATAGACAGCATGGAATAATCATTCAGACTGTCTCCAAGAACCATCACCTCATCCATCGTATACCCCAGTGATTCGATGTACTGTCTTAAGACCGGTCCTTTCTGTGCCTCCACTGCCGTAATCTCTAAGTTTGTCTTAAAAGAGGAAGCCACTGCCAGTTTTTTATTTTTCTCCAGTTTTTTTGCTGATCTTTTCCAGCATTTCCAGGTCGTTGGAATACAAAAATACTTTGTAGACTGATACCTGAGACTTTTCCAGTTCTTGAAATTCGGAGATGATCTTCGTATTTTCTACGATTCTCCGATAGAGAGGGGAAGATAAAACGGCACTCTCATCCGTATCCTGACCGGTATCCATGTGAAACAGCTGGATCTGTTTCAAAAAACTTTCTTCGATTTCTTTTTTCGTTCCGATCCGGTAGTCATAATCTCCGGAACTGAAAATGATCGAAACCGGAAATTCTTTCAGATTTTCGTAAATCTCCTCACACAACTCCATCGAAAGCGGTGCTGTACTGACGATCTGCTGCTTTTGATCCCGCACTTCCGCTCCGCTTCCGACAATATAATCACAGACAATATCTGTTTCTTTTAATTCTTCCATTGCGCCTTTAAAGTTTCGTCCTGTGGCGATCATAAAACGGATTCCCGCATCGCATGCCTCATGGATTGCTTTTAATGTCTCAGGCGCTACTTTATGGTCATTACCAAGAAGAGTTCCATCCATATCGCTTGCTATTACTTTTATCATGGTGTTCTCCTGCTTTCCATTCTTCTGATGTTATTGTTCCCACCAGTAATTTTCTGTTGTTTCATATGTCCATAAGAATTAGCATAATGACTGTCGAACAGAAAGTCAACGATTTTTCATCTGATTTTTATGACAATTTATGATTTAATCCCGGCATTTAACAATGTTTCCACTTCCTCCATCTGCCCGAGAATCTTCTGCTGCCGTTCTTCAAATAAAAGCCCTTTATTATACCGGTAGTACGCATCGGATCCATTTTCTTTGATAAACCACACACTGTAGTAATTCGCATTTAATTCTGTAATAAATGCCACCATCTCCTGGCTCTCTCCAAATGCAGTCTCCAGAAACGCAAACACATGCTGCAGCATACCGGCTGCCTCTTCTGTCTGTTCCTCCAGCCTCTCTGCCTCTGCTTCAAACTGTGCTTTGACTTCGTCATAAACCGCTTCTTTGGAACCGGATGACTCATCCACACGGATTCTGGCTGTTTCAAAAAACGCTTCTGCCTTCTGCATGGTTTTCTCTTCTGTGCGGGTCAGCTGCTCCGCTTTTTTTCCTGCTTCCAGATCCTGCGTGATCTGTCCGATCACCGTTTCCAAAGACCACTCTTCCTGATGTTCCCGATATAAAAGCATGTATTCATAAATTTTCGTGACCATTGCATCTGCCCGATAACAGGCTGCAAACGCCTCGCCAAGACGACCGCTCAAAAGTCCTACGATACTCAGATGCTCATCCAGCGGCGCATTCTTGATCTTCTGAATTATGGACGGATCCCATTCTCCTTTTAACAGATCTTCCACCGCATAATCCTGTTTGTACTTATAATAAAGCGCCAGATAGTTTGCAAAATCTTTTGCGATCATCTTGTGCTGAATATACTGATAAACCACATCCCTGTCCACAGTCTTTTCCAGCATCTCATACACCTGTATCAGCTGGGATAAATCTTCCCAGCCTCTTGCTGTCGCAAATACTTTTCCATCCACGGTATTCTCAATCCGATAAAAATTCTTTCTGCGGATTTCAAGATAAGAAATCACTGCCGGGTGGATTCCCTGACGATATGCATATTCTTTCCATACTTCGAAATTTTCCTCCACATCGATCCGCTTAATACGATCCAGTGTCACCACGTCAAATTCACGTACGGATTTGTTGTACTCCGGTGGATTTCCCGCTGTTACGATAATCCAGCCTTCCGGCACCTTCTGATTTCCAAATGTTTTGCCCTGGAGAAACTGCAGCATCGTCGGCGCCAGCGTCTCTGACACGCAGTTGATCTCATCCAGAAACAAGATTCCTTCCCGAATTCCGGTCTTCTCAATCTTGTCATACACAGATGCGATAATCTCACTCATCGTGTACTCTGTTACAGATACCGTTTTCCCACCGTACTCTTTTTCCTGAATAAACGGCAGCCCTACCGCACTCTGTCTTGTATGATGTGTGATCGTGTATGCTACCAGCCCGATACGGCATTCTTTCGCAATCTGTTCCATAATCTGTGTTTTTCCGATTCCCGGAGGTCCCACCAGAAAGATCGGTCTCTGGCGGATCGCCGGAATCCGATAATCTCCAAATTCATCTTTGGCCAAATATGCCTCAATAGAATCTTTAATTTCCTGTTTTGCTCGCTTTATATCCATGTATCTCCTCCCATTTCTGATTCTTCTATAATAAGTTTCAATGCCCAGGCCGGCACGTCCACATCCCGGTAATCCTCCTGCATAAATACAAATGCCGTCTTGTATGCCGGCATTTTCCCCGGATAGATTCCGTAACCGTCTGTAAAATAAAGCAGTCCCTTCAATTCTTCAAATTCATGATTTTCCAACATCTGATCCACATATGCAAACGCCGGACGAAAATCCGTCCCGCCCTCTCCGTACAGCTTTAGATGCTCCATATATTCTTTCAATTCTTCTTTGCTTGTGATCTTTTGGTCAGACTGCACAGTCTCATCACACTGCAGGATATGAATGTTGGTCTTTTTAAAAAAGCTGTCCTCTTCACACAAAATGCCATATGTCTCTTCCAGAAATTTTCGTACCAGATTTCGGGAACAGGACATGGATGTGTCGATCACAATCACAAATTCTGCAACTTTTTTGACTTCTTTTGTTTCCTGCGGTTCGATCAGCGGCATATTTCCGTACATTTGAAGTCCATAACTGTAAAACGTATAATCGAACGTATCCGGATCCACACCGATTTCCTCCCGAAACACCGCAAATTTCCGTAAAAATTCCCGGTAATCCTGTCGTTTCCTGTTTTCGATTTTTACCTGATCCAGAAAATCTCCGGTCTGCCTGGATGCCTCTTTTGAAAATGTCTCCAGATCGGTCTCCATCTCTTCATTGATCTCCTGCCATTTCTGGTTCATCTGCGGGCTTGGCTTCTGATCCGGTTTTTGATTCTCCCAGTATCTGTGGTCATCCTGATAAAACTCCTGCTCCAGCTTCAACAATTCTTTCTCTTCTAACTCCCAGGCAGTCAGAATCCGATAGATACGCTCGGCATTCAGAACTTTTTTCTCTGCTTCCAGCTTCCGGTAGGTCTCCCGTCTGAGAAGACTCCTGGAAAAATCGGACACTTCTGTGATAAATCCCATCTATCATATGCTCTGCTGCAATATCACAGCTCAAATTCCAATAGCGCCCGTCCATGCCCTGTTTGATAAAATGCCGGAAAATACAGTGAAACACCATGTGCAGATATCCCCGGTTCACAAGAATCCGATTCTGCCGGTACAAGCCCCCAAGCTGCTGCGGGTGAAAATATATCACTGCTCCATCCGTTCCAAAGGGACTGACAGACGAATCCATCTGATATACAAAACTGCTCAGCGCCACATCCAGAAAACGCATTCCCAGATACAGCTCATCCCTTGCAGCACCTAAAATACTGCTGCCGATCTGTTGAAGCTTTTCGGCTGCTTCTCTACTGTTTTCTTCTTCCATACGCATATATCCCTTCTATTATACTGTAAATTTACAACACAAATTTTTTCTTTCTGACCGGCTGCATCTGCTGCCGTTCATTCATAAGCAGACTTAAAATCTCCGACTTCTGCTTGTCGGAAGAGCACTCGATTGCCATGTCCAGCCCCTCTGGTGTCCACAGTTTTTCTCCGGAAATCAGGCGTATCCTTTCTGTCTGTTCATTCTTGATCAGATATGGAACGATTTCTTCCAAATGAGACCTGATATATCCCTGATAAGCTGTTTCTCCCCTTGTCGAAAGCCGGATGGGAAACAAAAGCCTCCCGAAACACAGATCAATGAGTACAGGCAGCTTTTCCATCACCACTGCCATAGAAAACAATTCATCATATTTCTCGTAATCCAACTCCTTTGCCAGAAAACACTGCCGGTAATTGTTTCCCGAACCATGATGCTGGGTATACAAAATCCGGGCTGGCGTATTCTCCACTGCTTCTTCATAATGCCCCGGAAATACCAACTCCGCTTTCTGACCGCCAAATGCTCCGTTTTCGTAAACGAAAGTCACATCCATTCTCTGCCAAAGCTCTCCCAGAATCTCTTTTACACAGCTTTTACTTCCAAATTGCAAGTGAACAATCAGTTTCTGTAAATTTCCGCACACTGTAAACGCTCCGCTTCCGATCTGCATCAGATTGTCCGAGAATTCCAGCTTTTTTAAGTTTCTGCATCCATAAAAAATATAACGCCCGATCTCCCGCATGGTATTGGGAAAAACGACTTCCTCCACCGCATCGCCTGCAAGCAGTTTTTCCTCTGCCGACCTTTGTCCGATCTGATCCGTATCATATGTCTGTACATCAATCTCTTCCTTGTCTTTTCTTGCAGAAAACGCATAGGGCGCTGCCTTTATTACCGGTTTCCCCTCAATCTGCTCCGGAATGACAACCTGACTGTCTGTCCCGAAACACCGAACGATCTCTATCCCCTCTCCAGATACTCTGTAATGTATTTTCATAGAACTGCTTTTTTCCTCCTGCGGATTGTTCTTACTAAGAATTTAGTTTATCATGGATTGTCAAATTCAACAACTTAAGACAACGGTTAATGAAAGAATCCTGGAAAGTGTATGATACTGAAAAAACAGCCCTACCTTGCGATAGGACTGTTTTTCAGAAATAAGTTTTTCATGTATCGTTTGAGATTTTTTCAACTAACTGTTCGATCATTAATATATTAGCTGCCTATATCCCGCTATTCAGAACCCGAAGCAGCATATCCCCGGTTCCTACATTATATCCGCTTGCCGAATACACCCCCTGCATTCCTTCTTTTACAACAAGAATCAGCGGCAGCTTATCCGGGTCCCCATACATTCTGCGCGCCAGTACATTGATATTTTCCGTTCCTTCATCATAGTACACCGCTGCTTTCGGCAGCTCTGCCTTTGTTTTTGCAAATGTCGGATCTGCCTGATCTTCTTTATGTTTCAAAATCAGATTTACCCGGCTTCCAAGCGCTGCAAATTCCTGACTTCTCTCACGGAGTTCGTTTAAAATATGTTCCGTTGGTTCCTTTCCAACCTCATGCCAGATAAACAACGAGGTTCCCTCTTTGACTTTTTGACTTCCCAAAATTTTAGTTCCCTGCTCATCTTCTACCGCAAATTCTTCCAGCGGAATCTCTTCCAGCATATCCTTCAGCTCCGCTTTTCGAAGAGTCAGCTGGATTTCTTTTGTCTGACCATTTTCGATGTCAAATTCTGTGCAGGCAGCAAACTGGTTCCCGTTCGGCAGACGGTTTGTTGTGATCACACGGTATGTCCCCGCTTCCACTTCCAGCTTTGCCTCTCCCTGATATCCTTCTCCAAGCTGCAGGGTCTGCCAGAGATAACCTGTCTCTGATTTTTTCGCAATCGTCCAGTTCTGCATATAGACCCATCTCGTATCATCCCCGGATTTCAAATGAATCTGCGCTGTTTTTTCACATACTTCTTCTGTTTTTTCAGAGTTTTCCACATTCAAAAATGCGTTTTCCCCATAATACTGCATTTCTCCATCCAGTGGATTTAATCTTGCCGGAACGCCCAGTGTACGGCAGATCGCCACAAACAACACCTTCTTCGATTCCAGACTTGCCCTCTGATAGCGAAGCGTTCCCGCCGGGGTTGTTAAAAGCTCTTCATATTCATATGCCGGTTCTTCCTGAATATTTTTGCAGATCCAATTCCAGATCTCTCTTGGATTCTTCTGAAACTGTGTTTTCTGCTCTTCTGTAAAAAATGCCTGAATTTTTCTTCTGTACGCACTCTGCTGTTCCCTTGAAATCCTTGGATTTAAAACATATTTTGCAAAAATCTCCGAAGGAAATGTATGTCCCCATACACATGCCTCCTCAAGATGCTCCAAAAGTTCCTGCGCCTTACAGTCTCTGAAATCTTTCAGGCTCAACTGATCCAGAAGCGCCTTTTTCCAAAGTGCATTTGGTGTTTCTGCATCGAGAAATTTTTGAATTTCCTGATGATTTCCCTTACTGTTTTCCAGTGCGTTCCCTGCTTCTTCTCCAAAGAAACTGTTTACTTTCGCAAGCCGCTTTTCTGTCGCCTGACGGAATTTTTGCGCACCTGTCTGCTTCTGCTCTTCTGTCGGTCTTTTCGTGTTGACAGGAGCATCCGAAGGTGCGATCATATCGAACGCCACCCACTCCTCTGCTGATTTTTCTGCTTTTTTTCCTGCAAGAACCAGTGTCTGCGCAGAAATTTCACGCGTATCCAAAATGGCAGTCACATGTCTATCTTCCTTCCACACGGAAACAAACAGGCTTCCTTTTCCGGTCCTGAGCACGACCTTCCCGGTTGCATCTGTTTTCTTTCGGGAGATTGCAACCAGCTCTGCATAATTCAACAGTTCAAAGCTAACTTCCGCATCTGCCACAGGAGTTCCGTCTTCTTCTGTCACAAACAGCTCCAGATCAACTGTTTTTGCATATCTGGAAAGCTGGTTCACCCCTGAGGTCACATCCGGATGTTCAATCACATCTCCGTCTGCCTGTTGTGAACCGAAAATTCTGGAATTGATCATCATAGAGCGGGAAGATGCATTGACGAACCATCCCAGATCCAGAATCTCTTCCGGCTCACAGGCTCCCAGAAAATGCCACGTTCCTTCACACCATACTTCGACCCAGGCATGATTGTCATCGCAATGTGCCCAGCGGTGCGCATATACCTGCCTTGCCGGGATTCCGATACTGCGCAGCGCATTTACCGTAAATACCGACTCTTCTCCGCAGCGTCCGATCCCGTTTCGATACACGGCCTCTGCAGAGATGGTACGGTCATCCGTTGCCTGATAAGTGGCTTCTTCGGCACACCAGTAATTTGTTTCCAGAATCGCTGCTTCCATCTGTTTTCCTGCAACTCTCTCCTGTAACTGTGCGTAAAATAAAGGTCTGCAGGAAGTAATTCCTTCGGTATTGACACGGTGGAATACCACATTGTCCAGAAAAATCTCATCCGGAATCCGGGTTTCTCCTTTCCAGATCTGTTCTTTTCTTAACTGTGCACCATGTGCTGCAAACTCTCGAAACATCTCGTAGGAATAATCTGCCACATCACTAAACGGCATATTGGCGTATAAATATTTTAAAAGCAGTGCAATATCTGCCGGCTCTGCATGAATCCTGGCCTCGATCTCTTTTCCTGCCCTCTCAAATTTTTCCGTGAAAACAGCAAACTGCTTCCGGATATGTTCTTCTGTCTCTTTTAAAAACATGTCTCTTCTCCTCCTGCCAACAGATAATACAAGCTGGATGTTCCCGCAGCGGTTGCTCCCTGCGGCTGTCCCTGATACAACGGGTTGTCTGTCCATGCGGTTCCCGCGATATCCAGATGGATCCACGGACGTCCCTGGGCAAACGCCTGAATGAACAGACCTGCCGTGATCGTTCCGCAGTAATCCCGTCCCATATTTTTGATATCCGCAATCTTACTTTCGATCATCTGTTTCTGTTCTTCAAAAATCGGAAGTCTCCAGTAGCGTTCTCCGCTTGTCTGTGCTGCCTTTAAAAATGCTCCGCAGAACGCATCGTCATCTGATAACAATCCTGCTGTGGAAAATCCAAGCATTCCCACAACTGCACCAGTCAGTGTCGCAATATCGATCACCCGGTCTGCATGCTCATCCTTCACCATATATGCCATAGCATCGGCAAGGATCAGACGACCTTCCGCATCCGTATTACAGATTTCAATCTTCTTTCCGCCATAGGAACCGATCACGTCTCCCGGAACCAGCGCAGACGGGCTGATCCTGTTTTCACACATCGGGATTACGCCGGTTACATTGACCTTGACCTGATTTGCTGCAAGTGCATAAATTGCCGCCGCAACTGCCGTACCGCCTGCCATATCGCCTTTGATCCCCATCATGGATCCTGCCGGTTTCAGACAGTACCCGCCGGTATCACAGGTCACTCCCTTTCCAACCAGTCCGGTTACCGGAGCCTCTTCGTCCCCACGATAGCGCATTACCAGCATACACGGTGGATTCTCACTGCTCTTTCCCACACTGGTCAGCGCTTCCATGCCCATTGCATTTAATTTACTGTATACGATCAATTCACATTCTACAGATGTTTCTTTCATATGCTCCATGATCTCTCTTGCAAAGTCCATCGGATGAAACAGATTTCCCGGTGCATTCACCATATTTCTTGCCCAGCTCTGTGCCTCTGCCAGAGAAATCCCCTGTTTTAATTCCCCCTGCGCTGCCGGGTACAGATTTTCATCGATTCCAGTCAGTGTCACATCCGGAATTTCTTTCGGTTCCTCTCCCGGAAGACAGATTTCATAAGCTCCGGTATAAATTCCTTCGATCACAGCACTGACTGCCCGCACACCTGCTGCTTCAAGAAACGGACGGATGTCCATCTCATACGCCTTGATCCCCATTCCTTTCACCGCGCCGGCTGCTCCTGCGGACAGTTCCTGAATGTTACGGATCGTAAGCGGTTCCTTCCCCTGTCCGATATAAACCGTCAGATTCTCATCCAGACCGCCCACTCTGGATACTGCCTGATAATCTGCTGACACGTATGTCAGATTTTCTGCCTCTTTTTTCCGATAAATGCCACCCGTACGGATGCCTTTTTTGTTCTGCTAATACAATCACGTTCGTCATCCTCCTTCTATGTCAAATGTTTGAATCCTTTTCCTGCTACTTTTTCCGCTTCTGTAATAATCACCAGTGCTTTGTCATCCACTTTGTGGATCCGCTTCTGCAAAAGCTCGCATTCCTTCTTTTCTGACACGCACATCACCACACGCTGTACCTCACTGGAATAACCGCCTTCTCCTTTTAATACGGTCACGCCGATCTTCCTGTCCAGAAATACCTGACGTACCTTATCGGTAGATTCGGCAATCACGATCATCAGATTTTTTGCATCTGCATTCTCCAGCATATGATCCATGAACATTCCCGAAATATACACCGTCACAACCGCATATAATAAGCTTTCAATATTACGATATACCATTGCAGAGGCAAGTACAACCGCAATATTCAATCCCGAGATCCAGGCGCCTACCTGAAACTGCGGATTGCATTTCTGCATGATCAGTCCCAGAAGAGAAATGCCCCCGGTGTTGGACTGTCCCATATGCACCAGCGCCAGACCGATCCCCATCATGGCTCCGCAAAACATAGCCGCCAGAAGAGGATTTCCTTTGTATACCGGAATCCTGACGATCACCAGATCTGTCACAATGGAGAGCAGAGCGGTAGACGCCAGGGTGCGAAACACGAAAGAACGCGGAAAATATTTTTTGACCACAATGATCAGAAGCAGCGGAATATTAAATACAAAGACAAACAGACCGATCGGACATCCTGTCAGATAATTGATCAGGATCGCAATGCCGCTTGCCCCTCCGGGTGCAATCTTGTGCGGCGCCGCAAAGCTGTTGATTCCAACCGCATAAATAAAAACGCCTGCCAGATTTAACAGCACACAACGGATGATGGTCTCTTTTTCTGTCTTCCAGTTTTTTGCTTCCACCTTGAACCTCCTGTAGAAAAGGGATGTCTGAAAACCTGTATCCCTATACAAATTTCCAGAACATCCCCTTCTTTTAATATTGAATACAAATCATCTGATGTCCGTCTACTTTTTTTACCGAAAATTTAACGTATTTGCCTTCCTGAACAAAAGAAAGCGGCGTTTCATCCGGAACACTTCTGACTTCTTTTACCTGTTTTCCATCTGTATTTACCTGAATTTCCAGATCATACAAAGAAATCTTGTCTTCTACGGTATAGATGTCTTCCGATCTCTTCTCCGTAATATAATGCAGGATATGCAGAACATCTCTGTTTTTCTCTTCCTGCGCATTCAACTGAATATTCAGTGTAGACGGGCCTTCATATTTGACCAGCTTTTCTCCGATGAAATATTCCAGCGCATCTTTCACCATCAGCTTGCACCATCTTGCCGCATTTTTACGGTACAGTGCAAAAACCGGGTGGGAGAAATACAGCGCATTGTTCCAGATCGTCACCTCCGGGCTTCCCACTTTCCCGGAAGACGGTGCATGCTGGTGTGAACAGAAGGTGTTTCCTTTTCTGTCAAA
>ENA-OQJC01000080-OQJC01000080.1-human-gut-metagenome-genome-assembly--contig:-NODE-80-length-25488-cov-3.996846_pt1 | contig 25488 bp, 14 predicted proteins | sample MGYA00242600_ERZ504766 | MGnify/ENA primary metagenome ERZ504766 (study PRJEB26092, sample SAMD00036364) | human gut metagenome | host: Homo sapiens | study: EMG produced TPA metagenomics assembly of...
CGCTCGTCCTTGCCGGTTTTCGGCTTGTCGGACTTGTCCTTATCGCACTTGCAGGCCTTGGCGTCGGATTTGCCCTCGCACTTGCAGGATTCGCCGCACTTGCAGGATTCGGCCTTGCCGTCTGCGTCGGCCTCGGCCTTGCACTTGCGAGCCTCGCCCTTCTTATCCTCATCATCATCCTTGGGGCGCGCGAAGAAGTCGAACTTCTCCGGCGGTTCGCCGAGCGCCACGGCGCAGATGCGGTACACGGTGCCCATGTACTCGTCCTTCAACGCACGCAGCTCGTCCTCAGACGCCCCGGCAGCCGAACGGCGGCGCAGCTCGGCCGCGAACTCGCGCAGCTTGGAGTTGAGGTACTGCTTGAAATCGTCGGAATTGCGGGAGTTCTCGGACTCCGGATAGGCGCTCTTGGGCACTAGGCCGTACTTGTTCACCAGTGCGGCGAACATCTGCCACCAGCCACCATCGTCTGCAGGCGACTCATTGATGGCCTCGAACAGACGCGAATCGGTCGCCTCGTCGAGCGTGCGCAGCACGTTCTCCAGATAAGTGTTCGACTTCTCCATCGCGTCCCAGAAGAACAGGTAGGTCTCGGAGAACTCGAAATCCTCAAGATTCCAGCGATGCATGAGTTCGTAACGCAGCGTGTTCAGGGAGGCGAACATCCAGCAACGGCCGGAACGCTCCTGATTGGTGATCGAACCCTGCTTGAGTTCGATGGAGAAGTCGCGCGGCAGCGCACGTACGCCGCGATAGTCGGTGGCCGCCTTGAGCACGCCGGCCGAAACCGCCGCGTCCGCCGCGATCAGGTTGGCGCGGTCTTTGTTGAAGTCTTCGGTGTACGTACGCAGAAGTTCGGGTTTGATGGCCCGTGCGCTGGCGTTTGCTGTCATGATGATTGATCTTCCATTCATGTAGGCGACGTTTGTGGTCCGTCGGTAGTATAAGTCGCCGTGTATTCGTCGGGCGATTCACCGGGCGAAATCGTACGGGCGGATATGCGCCGGCGATTCCACCCCGCCAACGATTTGTCCACCTTGCTGCTCGCGCGGGCGCACGTATCATATGTACCGATACATATTGTTGACGAATGTCGCATAGTCCAAAGGAGTACGTCATGACTTCGCTGCATAGCAAGCCGCTGGCCCTGAAAAACGTCACCGTCACCGATTCGTTCTGGCGCACCGAGCAGGAACTCGTGCGCACGGCTGTGATTCCCTATCAGTGGAACGCCCTGAACGATAACGTCCCCGGCGCGGCCCCCAGCTACTGCATGCACAACTTCAAGGCCGCTGCCGCGCAAAACAAGCGTAAGGATACCCAGGGCAAGGCGTTCGTGCCGCCGAAGTACACGTTCCGCGGATTTGAGGCGCTCCCCGAAGACCCGGCCAATCCCGACCCAGACAAGTTCTACGGCTTCGTGTTCCAAGACACCGACTTCTCCAAGTGGGTGGAGGCAGTCGGCTATTCCCTCGCCCATTACCCGGACCCCGCACTGGAACAGACCGCCGACCAAGCCATCGACGTCGTGTGTGCCGCCCAACTCGACAACGGCTATCTGGACACCTGCTACATTCTGAACGACATGGATCGCGCGTTCACCAATCTGCGTGACCATCACGAACTGTACTGCCTCGGCCACCTCGTTGAAGGTGCGGTGGCCTACTACCAGGGCACCGGCAAAGACAAGTTGCTCAAGGCCGCCTGCCGTTTCGCCGATTACGTAGACGAGCGCTTCGGTCGCAAGCCGGGCCAGCTGCGTGGTTACCCCGGTCACGAGATTGCCGAGATGGCTTTGGTGAGGCTGTACGAGGTCACCGGCGAACAGCGGTACCTTGATCTGGCCGAATATTTCGTGACCGAGCGAGGCCGGCAGCCGTACATCTTCGATATTCAGGCAGACGAGAACGCAAAGCGCGACGCCGACGCCAACTACAAACCCAACACGGACCCCAACCGGTACGCCTACCACCAGGCGAACAAGCCGGCCACCGAACAAGACGAAGCCGTAGGCCATGCCGTGCGCGCCGGCTACTTCTACTCCGGTCTGGCGGACGTGGCCCGACTGACCGACGATCAGGACCTCGCCGATGCGGCCGAGCGGCTCTGGCGCAATATCGTCGATAAGAAACTGTACGTTACCGGCGGCATCGGCGGCACGGTGGACGGCGAGGCATTCTCCTACAACTACGACCTGCCCAACGACTCCGCCTACTCCGAGACCTGCGCCGCGATTTCGCTGGCGTTCTTCGCCCGTCGCATGCTCGAGCTCGCGCCAAAGGCCGAGTACGCGGACGTTATGGAGTCGGCGCTGTACAACACCACGCTGGCCGGCATGGCGCTGGACGGCAAGAGCTTCTTCTACGTGAACCCGCTGGAAGTCAATCCGTATGCCTGCCATAAAGACAGCCGCCTGCGCCACGTCAAGCCGGTGCGCCAGAAGTGGTTCGGATGCGCCTGCTGCCCGCCGAACATCGCCCGCATCGTTGAGTCGGTGCAGGAATATGCCTACACGGTTGCCGAGGATGGCGGTACGCTGTTCACGCACTTGTATATGGGCGGCGTGGCCAAAGCTGAGTTGAATGGTACGGCTGTGGAGCTGGATGTTACGGCGAACCTGCCGTGGCAGGGCGATGGCAAGGCTGTCGTGCGCTTGGGCGGTGACGCTGCTGGCACCTCGGCTCAGGCTCCTGCTCGCTTTACGCTGGCCTTCCGTCTGCCCGGTTGGGTGGCGATGAGTCCGCTGCTGCCGCCGCGATTACGGCCACGGGCGAGTCTGAGTCTGGGGCCGATAGTTCCCGCGTGACCCGCGAAATTCGCGACGGCTACCTGTATCTGACCGGTGAGTGGCGCGACGGCGACACCGTGACGTTCGACTTCCCGATGCCGGTGCGTATGCTGGCCGCCAACCCGCTGGTGCGCGAGGACGCCGGAAAGGTGGCGTTCGTGCGCGGCCCGATCACCTTCTGCGCCGAAGGAAAAAGACAACGGCGCCAACCTGCACCTGCTGCACGCGGATGTGGAGGCACTGCTGGCCGACCCGAGCGCGGCCAAGGTCGAGGAGTTCGACTTCCACGCCGGCGCCAAGGGCATCGACGACAAGGGCCAGGGCGAGGTGGAAGACGTGACCCGCCGCATGGTGAAGCTTGAGGTGCCGGCTTGGCGCGAGCCGTTGCCGGCTGCTGTGGCCGCCGCGGGTGAGGGCGCGGCCGAGGTTCCGGCGTTCGCGCCGCTCTACGCCGTGTACGCGCCGGTCAAGCGCGAGCCCGCCACCGCCACGCTCATCCCGTACTTCGCCTGGGCCAACCGCGGCGAAAACGAAATGACCGTCTGGCTGCGCGGCTGATATTTGCTCTCGGCTACTCTGGTAGCCATGGGCATCACGACATGTCGGCTCGAAGGGCCGGTGGACTTTTACTCGGTCGGGCAGTTTGTGTCCGGACCGGGCTGGCGCCATCTGCGGCGCACCATCGACACCTTCGAGCTGATGTTCGTGCGTCGGGGCGTCCTGCCGATGCGGGTGGGGGAGCAGACCCTGCATATCGAGGCCGGCCAAATCGCACTCTTGCCGCCGAATGTGGAGCATGCGGGCGCCGACATCATCACGTCTGACGTGGACTTCTACTGGATGCATTTCAAATTGCCGGATGCGCGCATGCTCCCCGATGACGCGGGTCTGCCGCAGGACGACCATTGCCTGTTGCTGCCCGATGAACGCACCCTGCCCGACCCCGACCGGCTGGCGGTGATGTGTGGGCAGCTCATCGACATCTATGCGCGATTCGGCCCGTATTCCAACGCTTACTGCGATTACTTCGCCACCGGCCTGCTGCTGGAGGTCAGCGCGCAGGAGCGGCTGAAGGCGGACTTTGCCGCCCATCGTACGCTTGCCGGCTACCGGGGCGACGGCAAGCCCATCACCAGTGCCGACCGCGTCCGGCAGCAACAGGAATGGGCCATGCATGTCGATTCGGCCGGTGCCGCTGGCGATTCGTCCGGCCTGGCGCCGATGCTGGCCATCCGCTCGTGGATTATGGCCAATGCCTTCGACGACATCACCGTGGCCAAAGTGGCCGCGCGCTTCCACTATTCACCCAGCTATCTGACCGCGATGTACCGGCGCGTGTTCGGCGTGGGTGTGGCCGAGCAGATCATCGAATATCGCATCGACCGTGCGCGCGAACTGCTGAGTTCTACCGCTTCCAGCGTGGCGGATATTGCGCGAGAAGTGGGCTACGCCGATCCCAAGTACTTCATGCGCGTCTTCAAGCGCCGCACTGGCCTGACCCCCGGCCAATACCGCGACGCTTTCCCCGCCCGCCTCTACAACACCGTGTGATTAGGGAAGGTCATGGTCCTAACCCTAGGAAAAGTGCGCATGGGCGCCACTACCACGTGGGAGCGCTGGGAACGGTTTGACGCATGCCGAAACCTCGCACGTCACGCTGCACGGCACTTGGGCAGTGGGCGCGGCAGTCGGGAATCGCCGCCCTATTTCGGCGTTTCAGCGTTACCTGTTTGCCGAACCGACAGTGGACTCGCGCGGAACCAGTGTGTATCCAATGGTGGCGCGCGTGGCCGGCATGCCAGCGGATTCGTCGGACCTGCCGTCGCCCTGGTCGCGCTGCTCCACGCGGCGGGTGATCATATCAAGCGCGAATTGGGCGAGCTGATCGAGATCCACTTGGACGGTGCTCAGCGTCGGTGTGGTGTACGAGCCGGCCGTGGCGCCGTCGAAGCCGATGACTCTCACATCGTCGGGCACGCGGATGCCGTAGTCGGCAAGGCCTCGGATTACTCCGAATGCGGCATAGTCGTTAATGCAGAAGATGCCATCGATGGCCGGGGTGCTTCCCGTTGCCCGCGTGGTGCCCGGGGAACGGGACTCAGCAGTGTCATCAGCCGATTGCGCACGAGCCTCGAGCATCGCCTCGGCGATGGCATGACCGGCTTCGATGCCGCTGTCGCTACCGTAACCAATGAAGTTCGTCGATTCGTCATACGGCAGCCCGGCGTCAAGCAGTGCGCCGCTGGCCCCGCGTAGACGCAAACCGCTGGAACTTTCCACGTGCGCCAGTTCGGTTCGTGGCGAATACCCGTCGCCGACAATGGCGATGCGGTGGCATCCGCATTCGATGAGATGCTGCACTGCCGCCCGCGCGCCGTCTTCGTTCGGGAAATTCACTGTATCGAACGTGGGCGTTTCCTCGCAGGCGTCAATCAGAACCAGCGGTCGGCCGTGGTTGATCGCGGAAAGCGGCACACCGGCATTCAGGCCCGAAGCGTGGATAATCTCGCCGTCGAACAACTGCCCGGAGAACGGGTTGTTGGCCAGCGCGTGTTTGGCGGCATCCGGAGAGTACCGGGTTTGCTCCACGAACGGCGTCAGCCCGCGCGCGGTGGTTTCGGTGACGAGCGATTCGACGAGTTTGGAGTAGAACGGCGAATCGAATTCGTTGACGATGATGTGGATGATGTTGCTGCGGCCGGACTTCAGCATGCTGGCCGTCAGATTGATGCGGTAATCGAGCTTTTCGGCCACTGCCAGCACTTTGGCGCGAGTGGAATCCTTAACACCCGGTTTGCCGTGCAGCGCATTCGAGGCGGTCATGGGGGAGAACCCGGCGGCCTTCGCCACGTCGCGCAATGTTGGTTTGCCGCTCGGCATAACGTCACCTCATGTTTCGCCTGTGATGGGCATTGGACAATGCCCGTAATGCTTCCAATGGTTGTAACGGTATTCACAACATCGTGTTTTGGCAAATGGTGGCTGTGCGCCGGAATCGCTGAAAATGCTGCGCTTAGGCGATGACGCGCCGAGCGTAACATGCGCTTGCTTGATATCGTTCCGGTGGAAGAATATGTAACGGTACATACGTCGGTGTGCCAAGAGGCCATGAAGTTCGTCGTACGTTGGGATGGGACTCGTCCGGGGGAGTGGCGTCACTCTTCACCTATCCGTACGTGCGCGATGCCGATTGGTTTGCAGCTGGCGTACCGCCGTATGGCAACTTATACGAATATCAACGAAAGCAGGATACGATGACGGATCTTCCGCAGAGCCTTCCTCAGGCATGGCGTCCGCCGATGGGCTGGAACAGCTGGGATTCGTACGGCACGACTCTCACCGAAGACGAGCTGTTGGCCAACGCGCGGTTCATGGCTGAACACCTGAAAAACGCCGGCTGGGATACGTTGGTCATCGACATCGACTGGTACGACCCGACCGCCCGCGCACATGGTTACAACGACAACGCGCCGCTGATTCTCGACGAATACGGCCGTCAGCTGCCTGACCCGGTGCGTTTCCCGAGTGCTGCCGGCGGCAAGGGATTCGGCCCGCTCGCCGCCGCCGTCCACGAACTGGGCTTGAAGCTTGGCATGCACATGATGCGCGGCATCCCGCGTATCGCTGTGGACAAGAACCTGCCCGTATACGGCACCAACTACACCGCCAAGGACGTGGCCGACCTCGACCACGTGTGCAAGTGGAATCCGGACAACTACGGCCTGAACCAATCCCACCCGGGCGCGCAGGCCTGGTATGACGCGCAGCTCGACCTGTTCGCCTCCTGGGGCCTCGACTTCCTCAAGGTCGACGACATGCAGACCCCGTTCCACTCCGACGAAATCGCCGCCTATCATCGCGCCATCGCCAAAGCCGAAGCCAAATACGGCCGTTCGATTGACCTGTCTCTCTCGCCCGGCGGCTGGGTGGCGACGAGCTACGTCGACTTCCTGCGCGAGAACGCCCAAATGTGGCGTATTTCCGACGATCTGTGGGACCGTTGGGAAGACATCTACCAGCAGTTCGCCCGCCTGGCCCGCTGGGCGCCGTTCCAGACCACCGGCCACTGGGCCGACGCCGACATGGTGCCGTTCGGGCACATAGGCCTGCGCGCCGAACGCGGCGACGACCGCCAATCCCGCCTTACGCTGGACGAGCAGAAGACACTGCTGGCCCTATGGTGCATGGGGCGTAGCCCGCTTATGGTCGGCGGCGATCTGCCCACCAGCAACAGCGACGCCATCGCGCTGCTGCAGAATCCCGCGTTGCGTGAGGTGCTTGCCGGCTCCACCAATAACCGCGAGACCGTGCGCGAACGGATTTTTGGCAAATGGTGGGATGAGAGCACCTACCGTGGCGAGTTCATCGTCTGGTCCGCCGACGCAGCCGATTGGGCCGATGGCACACGTTCCGCGCATCACGGCGGCCATTACGCCGCGCTGTTCTGGACCGGCAGCGACACATACGAGATCGGCCGCAACATCCAGCTCCAATCCATCGTGGGGCTTGACGCCCGCAATGACGATTGGACACTCGCCGATCTGTATGCCGACGCGCCGGGCGAGCCCGCCGACGTGCGTCTTGAAGGCGTGGGTGCCGACCGCGTCATCACCGGCACGATTCCGCCGCACGGCGTGCTCTGGGTGGCCCTGGACCGACGCTGAAACCGAACCTGCCTCCGCCAACCAACCTCCTGAACCGACCGCCCGAATCGTATGGAGAAACCTGCCATGAATGCGAACATCGCAAACGAACAATCCCCGGTAGCTGTTCCGCCCGCAAGTTGGTTCCTACGTGCGTTCGCTGGCGTTCTGACCTGTAGGCTGTCTGTCTCTGTCTGTTCGTTGTCTTCGCCTTGCTTGCGTTTTGTACGTTTTATCTGTTTCGTGAGTTTCGTGCGTTCTGCGGATTTCACGCGTTTCGCGTAGTGCCGCACGCTGATCACCATTCAGCGTGCGGCACTTTTGCATATCTCACGTGTTGCGGGAGATGCCGATTCCGTCGCACAATACGTAAAACGTGAATGAACCACTCACTATGCTGGGTTGTTTGAGCGTGATATGACATGCGCCACTTTCCCGGGAATGCGTTGCGAATTGGACCTGTTCGGAGGTGTGCAGCGACGCATTCCGGGGAATGTTGCGCTTAGAGAGCCGCGTATCGTTGCTAATGCGGGGAACACGCAGAGTTGCGGGCCGTTGCGATTAGACGCAGGCCGTCTAGACTAGTACGCGTTTGCGAAAGTCGAACGTGCTTCGACCGATGAAGGAGAGCTTCGGTCATGCGGCCAATGACAGGCGCAGTGCGAAGCACGGCTGATCGTGAATCGCGGCGGCAGCGATTGCCGCGTGTGGCGCAGGAGCATGCCGCACCATACCACAAGCAAACAATCCCCAAGAAACGGTGATCTCCTCACATGTACGTCGATCCGGGAATCAATACCAGCGCAAGCAATCTCAAATGGGTGCTGCCATACTGCAAACCAGACCTGCCCCGCGTGGTAGGCGCGCTTCTACTGTTCATCGCAAATAACACGATGGCCCTGACCATTCCGATTCTGTCCGGTATCATCGTGGACCGCGTCATCGTCGGCGGACATGTCGACGAACTGCCACGTCTGTGTGGACTGATGATCCTCATGACCATCATCCGCGTGGGCGCGCGATACGGCTACCAGATGTGGATGGAGCGTTTCGGCCAGAACTCGGTCTACCGCCTCGTCTCCGACGAATACGAGAAGCTGCACGAGCTCGACTTCACGTATTTCAACCACACACGCACCGGCGACATCATGAGCCGCCTGACCTCCGACACCGACGCGATCCGCCACTGCCTGAGTTGGGTGAGCTATCAGATTGCCGACTGCGTGGTCATGTTCGTGGGCGCCCTGTGCGTGATGTTCGCCATCGATTGGCGACTCGCGCTCGTCCTGGCCTGCGTCACGCCGTTCATTTTTGTGCTCACGCGCGGCCTGTCCACGCACGCCCACCCGCTGTTCTTCGCCATCCGCAACTCGCTGGCCTCCCTCAACTCCATGGTCGAAGAGAACATCGAGGGCAACCGTGTGGTCAAGGCATTCGTGCGCGAACCGTACGAGACCGAAAAGTTCGACGAGCACAACGACGATTACATGCAGTGCAACATGGCCTTGGCCTACAACTCGCGCAAGTACATGCCGTGGCTGGACGGCCTCGGCTTCTCGCTGCAGCTCATCACCCTCGGCCTCGGCGGCTTTCTGGTCATCAAGGGCTACATGACCCTCGGCAATCTGGTGAGTTTCAACTCCTTCCTGTGGATGATCGACGGCCCGGTGCGCCAGTCCGGCTGGCTGATCAACGACTGGCAGCGATTCAACGCCAGCTGCATCAAAATCCGCAAGCTGCTCACCGAACAGCCGCGCATCGTGGAGAAGCCCGACGCGGTCGAAGCCGTCAAGCAGGCGGTCACGATCGTCGAGCAAGTCAAGCACGATGATGAGGCTACCGGGGCTACCGGAGCGCCCGTGGCTTCCGGAACATCCGGTGCCCAGCAGTCCACCGAACGCAAGTCCTGCCCGCTGCACATCAAGGGCGACATCCGCTTCGACCACGTCAGCTTCGCCTTCCCGGACGACCCGGAGACCCCGATCCTCAAGGACCTCGACTTCACCGTGCCCGCCGGCTCCAAGCTCGGCATCCTCGGCGAAACCGGCGCGGGCAAGTCCACGCTCGTCAGCCTCATCTCCCGCTTCTACGACCCGACCGTTGGCCATGTGCTCATCGACGGCATCGACGCACGCGACTGGCCGCTGGCCACCTTGCGCTCGCAGGTGTGCATCGTGGCGCAGGATACCTTCCTGTTCTCCGACACCATCGGCGGCAACATCGGTTTTGGTGCCAGCGGTGATAGCGACGACCGATATATCCAGAAAATGGCCCAGATCGCCGGCGCGGACAATTTCATCAGGTCGATGCCGCAGGGTTATGACACCGTCGTGGGCGAACGCGGCGTGGGCCTGTCCGGCGGACAGAAGCAGCGCCTGTCGCTGGCCCGCGCGCTCGCGGACAATCCGTCGATCCTGATTATGGACGATACGACCTCGGCCGTCGATATGGAGACCGAGGCGGAGATCCAGAAGCACCTCAAGGAGATGGACGGCGGCAAGACCATCGTCGCCATCGCCCACCGCATCTCGTCGGTCAAGGATTCCGACCTGATTCTGGTGCTCGAGCACGGACGTATCGTCGAACGCGGCACCCACGCCGAACTCGTGGCCGCACACGGCCGCTACTGGGACATCTACCACAAGCAGCTCGGACTCCAGTCCGGCGTCGCACAAGGTTTTTAGAAGAGGACTTATGGCACAACGCAATACATACCGCGAGGATGAGGAACTCGAGGAGCAGATCAACTTCCGGGACATCCTGCGCGTCGGCAAATATCTCAAACCGTATATGGCACAGGTGGCGCGCATTCTCGTCGTCGTCATCTCGATGAGTTGCATCGCCGTCGCCGTGCCGTACCTGACCAAGATCATGATCGACGAGGCGATCCCGAACAAGGACCTCGGCAAGCTCGGCATCCTCGCCGTGATCCTCGCCGCGCTGATCGTGCTGTACGAGTTCGGGCTGCGCTACCGCACGGTGGCGATCACGCGCGTCGGCCAGCTCATGCTCAAGGACATGCGCCGCGATATCTTCACGCATATCCAGACGCTGCCCTTCAGCTACTTCGATTCGCGCCCGCACGGCAAGATCCTGATCCGCGTGGTCAACTATGTGAACACGCTTTCGGACACGCTGAGCTCCGGTCTGATCAACGTGATCTCCGACGTGTTCACCTTCGTGATCACGCTGATCGTGATGTTCGTGATCGACTGGCAGCTAGCCCTTTGGAGCCTGATCCTGTTCCCGGTGCTCATCATCTGGGTGCGCGTGCTGCAGATCTTCCAGCGGCGCGCCTTCCAGAAGCTCTCCAACAAGCAGAGCAACCTGAACGCCTACATCCACGAGTCGATCGCCGGCGTGAAGACCACGCAGACCTTCGCACAGGAGCGGGCCCAGTTCAGGACCTTCCAGGAACAGCAGGGCGAGGTGCGTTCCGCGTGGATGCACGCCGTGCACATCCAGTTCCTCATGTGGCCGGGCGTGCAGACCATCTCCGTGATGACCATCTCGTTCATCTACTTCGTCGGCGTGATGGGCTTCGGGGGCGTGAACGTGACCACCGGCGTGCTCATCGCGTTCGTCGGCTACGCGAACAACTTCTGGAATCCGGTGATCAACATCGGCAACTTCTACAACCAGCTCATCACCTGCTCGGCGTACCTCGAGCGCATCTTCGAGACGCTCGACGTCACGCCGGAGATCCGCAACAAGCCCGACGCGGCGGACCTGCCGCAGATCCGCGGGCGCGTCGACTTCAACGACGTGGTGTTCCGCTACGAGAAGGACGGCCGCAACATCCTCAACCTCGTGGACTTCCACGTCGAACCGGGGCGCACAATCGCGCTGGTCGGCCCGACGGGCGCCGGCAAGACGACGATCATCAACCTGCTGTCGCGCTTCTACGACGTGTCCGAGGGCTCGGTGACGATCGACGGCTACGACGTGCGCGACGTGACGCTCGCATCGCTGCGCCGGCAGATGGGCGTGATGCTGCAGGACACCTTCATCTTCTCCGGCAACGTGCGCGAGAACATCCGCTACGGCAAGCTCGACGCCACCGACGAGGAAATCGAGGCGGCGGCGAAGGCCGTGCACGCGCACGAGTTCATCATGGAACTGCCCGACGGGTACGACACGGTGGTGGAGGAGCGCGGATCGACCCTGTCGGCCGGCCAGCGCCAGCTCATCGCCTTCGCGCGCGTGCTGCTCGCCGACCCGCGTATCCTGATCCTGGACGAGGCGACGAGCAACATCGACACGCGCACCGAGGAGGCGCTGCAGGCCGGCCTGCAGCATCTGCTCAAGGGGCGCACGAGCTTCATCATCGCGCACCGCCTGTCGACGATCGAGAACGCGGACGAGATCTTCTACATCGATCACGGCCAGATCGTCGAGCACGGCTCGCACGCGCAGCTGCTCGCCGCCAAGGGCGCGTACTACCGCCTCTACGAGTCGCAGTACGCGATGATTCGCGTGGCCAGCGGGGCACCGGAAGAGTGACGAGATGTTGCGCACAAGGATGCGTTTAGCGGCGTTTCACGTAGCGGGTGCTGCGGCCAGCACCGATTTTGATGATCGTACCGGAGTCCAACAGTGATTTCAGCGTGCGCTCAATGGTGGTGGTGCTGGTATCGGGCATGCGAGCGAGAATATCGGCCTTGGAAAGTGGGACTAGGGATTGATCAAGCAGTGCTTCAATCCGCGTTCCCTTGGTGGCTACTCGCGGTGCTCCCTGCGCTCTGCCGCCTGCCGTGAGATTGATGCGTTCGTCGAATTCCTTGCACGCGGACAGTATGATGCCAAGCAGGTAGTTCGTGAATGGCGCATAATCATTGGCGTTGTCGTCCCAGCCTTGGGTGCTTGCGGCCAGCGCCTCATAATAAGTGCTTTTACTTTGCTCGATAAGGTGTTCGATACTGATGTATTTGCCGACCATATAGCCATTGCGGCACAGCATCAGGAGCGTGAGTAGCCGACTCATGCGGCCATTGCCGTCATTGAACGGATGTATGCAGGTGAAATCGAGAATGAACATGGCGATGGCAAGCAATGGATCGGTATGTCCATCTCGGATTGCTTGCGTGTAGGCGGAACACGCGCGTTCGATTAGTTCCGGTGTGACAAGTGCGGACGGTGGGGCGAATCGCACGGTGCTGGTCCCGTGTGCATCTCGTTCGATGATGACGTTGTCACTGTCCTTGAAATGCCCCGCAAAGGTCAGTGGTGTGTGTCGGAAGAGGTCGCGGTGCAGTTGAAGAATGACGTTCGGGGTAATCGGAATATAGTCGTGGCTTTCGTGAATAACCGATAGCGCGTCACGGTAACCGGCAATTTCTTCTTCATTGCGATTGCGCGGTGTGACTTTCTCCGAGACGAGATCGTTGAGCCTGCTATCGCTGGTAGAAATACCTTCGATGCGGTTTGAGGCATCTGTGCTTTGGATGCGCGCGACGGCAACCAGCGTCCCCAATATATCCGGTCTGATCGTTGTCTGTATGCTTTGACGCCCTTTTGCCTCGTGAATAGCGGCAAGCAAACTCGTGGTGTGCGGGGTGAGCAACGTCTTACCTGATTCGATGTAGTCAAATGATCTCATACTGCCTCATTTTCTGCATCATACGAACTTTTCTGCATCATATTTTATCAAAATGAGGCAGAAAATGGGCTGATGATGCAGAAAAAGGCGGCAGGATGGCGACCGTCTCGCTTGCCGGTTGCGCTACTCTCCCGGGAATGTTGCGCTCGTGGCAAGAAACGGCAAGTTCAGGCGGACGCGACCGACGATACCCGTCGTGTAGTCGAACGTCTTACCGGACTGCCTTACGAGCGTTGCTGGCGGTAGCCTACACTGAGAAACCATGAGCAAGCATCACCATCGCGACCGTAGCTGGGCCCCGGCACCTGAAGCATTGCCGGACGATGCCCAGACCATTGACAACCACACTCACGTGGCCTCCGTAATCCCTTTCGCGCGCGCTATGAGCCATGAGGCGCAGGAGAAGGGACAGCCCGAAGTCCCGGTGTACGACGTCGACCAATTGCTGGCGCAGGCGCAATCTGTCGGCATTGGGGGTATTATCGACTGCGGTTGCGAGCTGCCGCACCTGATGACCGCCCTCCAGATGGCCCTCGATCATCCAGGTAATGTGCACGCGGCGCTCGCAATACACCCCAATGAGTCCGTGCTCCACGGGCATCGTGGTGTGCCGGGGCCGGATGGTCTGCCCCTCAAATACAAGCCTTACCATGACACGTCTTTCGAGGACGCGCTCGCCGAAGTACATCGCCTCGCCACCACATACCCCGAGCAAGTGGTGGCTATCGGCGAGACCGGCATGGACCTCTTCCGCACCGGCGAAGGTGCCAAGGAACTGCAGCGCGAGGCTTTCCGCGCGCATATTGCCCTGGCCAAGGAACTGGGCCTGCCCATGCAGATTCACGACCGCGACTCCCATCGCGAGGTCATCGAAACCTTGCTGGCCGACGGCGCGCCCGAACGCACCGTATTCCACTCGTATTCCGGCGACCGTGAGATGGCCGAGATCGCGCGCGAACATGGCTGGTATCTGAGCTTCTCCGGCACCGTGAGCTACAAAGGCAATGACGGTATCCGCGAATCGCTACGGATTGTGGGGCTGGGCCATGCGATGGTCGAAACCGACGCGCCGTATCTGACGCCCATGCCGTACCGTGGCCGCACCAACGCGCCGTACATGATTCCCTACACTCTGCGCGCCATGGCCGACACGCTCGACTTGCCCATCGCGGATGTGGCGCGCGGCACCCGCGATACCGCCCGCGCCGTATACGGACTGTGAGGGCCGGGTGTGCGGCCGTCGCGGCGCGTGTAGAGACGATGTGTTGACTTGTAAAATTTGTCAGAATTGTGAACGAGGTCTATCATGATGTGTTTGACATAAGCGAGGGGGATGATCTCCACCTCAATGGAGGACTGAACGTATGGCTGAGTCGAACCAAAGGACCGCACGCGCCCAAAAAGCCTTAAAGGCCCAGAAAGCCCAGTCTGGCGCCGCCAAAGCCAAGGCCCGACAGGAAGAAGAAGCACTGCTGAGGGCCGACACCTTTACCAACGCTCCCAAGGTGTCCCGCCGCACTCTCACCAAGGAGGAGCGCGAGGCGCTCGCCAAGCAGAGGGAAGCTGAAACCAAAGAAGCCGAGAAAATCGCCAGCGCATGGTCGAAAGGCGGCCTCGGTCGATGGTGGGCCCGCCTGCAATCCAGCCCAGACAAGGTCACCTGGGGCATGGCAATCGTGGCGCTCGGCGTGGTGTACGGCGACATCGGCACCTCGCCCTTGTACACCGCGCAGACCTTCCTTGCCGGTCAGGGAGGGCTTGGCGGCGTAGACCGAGAGGCCGTGCTCGGCATGCTGTCGCTGGTCTTCTGGTCGATTACGCTGATCACTACCGTCAAATATGTGCTCATCGCCATGCGCATCGACAACAATGGCGAAGGCGGCATCTTCGCACTGTACTCGTTGATTCGCAAGTACGGCGCATGGCTCGCGATTCCCGCCATGCTCGGCGGCGCGGCATTCCTCGCGGATTCGGTACTTACCCCGGCGGTTTCCATCAGTTCCGCAGTCGAAGGCTTGCAGACCCTGCCGCCATTGGAAGGGTTGTTCGACGAAAACCCAAGCCTGACCCTGATGATCACCGTCGTGATCATCGTGATTCTCTTCTCCGTGCAGTCGCGCGGCACCGAAAGCATCGGCAAAGTATTCGGCTCGATGGTGCTGGTCTGGTTCGGCTTCCTCGCCATCGTGGGCGTCACGAATCTCTCTAACGACTGGTCTGTGTTTGAGGCCCTGAACCCGGTGTACGGCATCAAATTCCTGTTCAGCCCGCACAATGCTGCCGGCATCGCCCTTATGGGCACCGTGTTCCTCTCGACCACCGGTGCCGAGGCGCTGTACTCCGACATGGGCCACGTGGGGCGCGGCAACATCTACTTCACCTGGCCATTCATCAAGGTTGCGCTGGTGCTCAACTACTTCGGCCAAGGCGCGTGGATGCTGGCCAATAGCGATAACCCGCAATACACTGCGACGGAGTCACTCAACCCGTTCTTCCAGATGATGTCTCCGAACGTACGTTATCTGGCCGTGATTCTGTCTGTTTCGGCCGGCGTGATCGCTTCCCAGGCCCTGATTACCGGCGCGTTCACCATGGTCTCCGAAGCCACCCGCCTCAATTGGATGCCCCATCTGCAGGTGCGGTACCCGGCCCGCACGCGTGGCCAGCTGTACATTCCGGTGGTCAACGGCGTGCTGTGCGTCTCCACGCTGGCCGTACTCGCCATCTTCAAGGATTCGGAACACATCTCTGCCGCATATGGACTGGCGTTGACCATTACGATGATCACCACCACCGTGTTGCTCGGCGTCCACCTATGGCATTCCGGCAAGCGGGTCGGTGCCATCGTGTTCACCGTGCTGTTCTTGGCGATTCAGGCTATGTTCTTCATCGCGTCTATGGCCAAATTCCTGCATGGTGGTTGGTTCACCATGTTGCTGACCGCCGCGATTCTGTTCGTCATGTACACGTGGAATGAGGGCACCAAGCTCGAACGTGCGCAACGCCGTCACATGCGGCCCAACGACTTCCTACCCGCGCTCGACAAGCTGCACAGTGATTTCCGCATCCCGTATTTTGCGGACAACATCGTGTACCTGACCTCCGACTCGGAAACCAAGCGACTCGACACGGACATCTTCTTCTCCATCTTCGCCGACCACCCCAAGCGCGCCCGTGCTTGGTGGGCAGTCAGCGTGGAAACCACCGACGAGCCGTTCACCCGTGAATACTCGGTGGAGGACTTCGGCACGAACTACATCTACCGCGTGCGCTTCCGTCTGGGATTCAAGGTTTCGCAGTCCATCCCGGCGTACATCCACCAGATCATGCACGACCTGTCCAAAACCGGCGAACTGCCCAAGCAGAAGTCGATTTACCCCAAGGTCGACGCCGATCCGGACATCGGCACCATCCGTTACGTGCTGATTCACAAGGCCCTGATGCCGGAATCCAAGGTTTCTGCACGCGGTGCCCTGTCGTTGCAAGCCAAGTACGCAATCCGCCACATGGCCGGCTCGCCGGTTAAGTGGTTCGGTCTGGCACCTTACAACCCGTTGGTCGAGGTGCAGCCGCTGTTCGTCTCCACCCGCCGCCCACCGCGTCTGAAGCGCACCGATACGGCCAAGACCATCCCGACGCCCACGCCGACTCGTGCAGTGGCCGACCCGGCCGCCGTCCCCGACCCGATGGACACCACGTCCGGGCTTGGGCGATTGGTACAGGAGCTCGATGCCGCCGTATCGGCCGAGGCGCGGAAGACCGCTGAGGCCGCTGCCGCCGATGCGCCCGCTGAGCAGGGCGATAAGGGCGATAAGGGCAAGGCCGAGAACGGCAAACCCGCCGCCAAGCCTCAGCGCTCCGCCAAACAGAAGCGATAACATACCAGTTTGCAGCGGCGCTGATGCGCTCTATAAAGAATGCCTATAACGGTCGCCGCACGTCGCCACACGGTTTCGGTAAGTTGAAATACCATGTGCAGATTACTGGGATACGCGACGGCAGGCTTCAACCTGAGTCTCAACGCTGTGTTGGGGCAAGACAATGTCGAGGATTTCCGTGAACTGTCTGAAATCCACAATGATGGCTGGGGTGTAGCCCAGCTTTCCGATCCTGCCGAAGCACCGCACGTGCGCGACGGTGGCGCACCCACCCGGAAACCGGCACCCGAATCTACAAGTCGACCATCGCGGCCCGTCATGACAGCACGTTTGAGGCGCTGGCCGACGAACCGTCTCGCGGTGCCATCTGGCACCTGCGCTTGGCAAGTTCCAATCTGCCGCTCATCATGGAGAACCAGCACCCGTTCTATGCGAACGGCCTGAGCTTCATCCACAACGGCGATATCTCGGACGCCAATGGCCGCAACATCGTCACCAACCGCTCATACCCGGTGAACCACAGCGTGTTCCTCTCCACCGGCGGCCGTTCCGACTCCGCCATCTTCTTCGCGGTGATTCTGGAATACATCGGCTTCGGCTTCTCGCTCGACGAGGCCGTGGCCCAGGCCGTGCGCGAACTGCGCCAAGCCTACCCGAAGTCCAGCTACAACTGCATGATTCAGTCCGAGGACCAGCTCATCGCCCTGTGCGCCGCCGGTCGTGAGAAGACCAGCCCGCGCATCGTGGAAATCTACGATGAGTACGGCCGTGGCGAGCAGGCCGCCGACTACCGTGTGATGCGCTACCGTGAGCTGCGCGACGACAACGGCGACTCCGCCGGTGTGGTGGTCTCCTCTTCCGGCTACGAGCAGGAAGGCTGGAACGTGCTGGAGAACGACCAGATGATCATCGCCTCCAACCGCAACGGCACCTACCGTCTCCGTTCCATCTGAAATAGCTTCATAAGCCCCCTCTGACGAAGGGGCTGTCAGCCGACAGGCTGACTTGGGGAGAGACCCCTAGAGCCTCAAATCATCCGCATCCCATACTTCTCCGCCAACGCCGGAATATCCGGCACGCCATACTTGGCCACCAGATCCAGCCATCGCTGTTTGTTCTCTCCGCCAAATCGCTCGGCTCGGGCCGTATACGCCTCGACCTGCAGGAACTTCGGCGGCACTGACTTGCTATGGAACTTGTCGGCGTACATCACCACTTCCTGCTCGAGATTCATCGGCACATAGTCGGCTGGTGGCAACGGCAGCTCCTGGCGCACCACATCCTCGCGCGTAAGTCCCACGCCGGTATGGTTGCGGCAGAACTGGGCGATGGACTCGTCCACGCCCTCGTCGAGCAGATACTCGTAGCCCTTAAGACCGTGCAGAATGTAGCGTTTCTTGCTGAATTTGAGCGGTTCGCCGTCAGAGCCGTCATGCTTGAACACGCGGTAGGTGCCGATGTCATGCAGCAGTCCGCCGATGAGTACCAAATGCTCGTCGAGCAGACGCGGCGGCACATGGCCGCCGGTGACGCCTGCGGTGGGCGGTACCTCCGCGTCCTTCGGTAATGTGCAGCGGCGCGTGAACAGCGCGTTCTGCCGGCGCACGATCTGGCAGCCGATGGTCGCCACAATCACGCAATGCGTGTGCACCAGCTCGTACGCCGCCTTGGACGGCGCGATTTTGCGGTGCAATTCGTCGATCTGCTCCAGTGTGGGAATATATCCGGTCATAATTATCAGGTTTCGCCTCGTACGGTCAGATTTATCCTCAGATTAGCGCGGCAATGAGCCGCAGCATTGAAAAACCCCTGTGATTCGGCAATACGAATCACAGGGGGCTCTATGGTCTGAACATCAGATTTCGAAGAGTGTGTCGGCTGCTTCGGCGATTTCGCGCGACGCAGTGAGCACGATAACGCAGTGCTTCGGGTCACCGGTGTGCGCCAGCTTGGCCAGCGCGGCGAACACGGTCACCTCGTCATCCGCGTTCAGCCCTCGTGTCGGCTCGTCGAGGATCAGCACTTCGGCTTCGGTGCTGATTGCACGGGCGATGGCCACCAAACGCTGCTGTACCAAAGGCAATGTGCCGACGGCCACGCCGCTGGTGGCCTCAGAGAAGCCGACCTTGGCCAGCAGTTCGCGGGCGATTACCGGCTTGGGCTTCAGGAAGTTGCGGTTGGACGCATTCATGGCGTACAGCACGTTTTGTCGGCGTCGATCTTCGGCTGCACGGCGTGCAGCTGCGGTACGATGCCCAGACGGTGGCCGCGCAGTTCCACGGGCTCGAGCTCAACAATGTTGGCGCTCTTGTTCATCACCGTGCCAGACGCCGGCGTGGTCAAACCGCTCATCACGCCCATCAGCGCGCGACGCTTGGCGTCGGCGGTGATGCCCGAATCGGGGTCGTCGCTGATCAGCAGCGCGTATGCGTGTCCGGAATAGCAGAAGAAATTCGCGCCATCGAGGATGTTGACCTTGCCCTTGGGTCCGGCGACCGTCACCTTGTTCAGGGCGAAGGTCGGGTAGGTCTTGAGCAGAATGTCGTCGGAACCGCCGCCCACCAACACGCGATCGATACGTGAGGCCAGCGTCATGGTGGGTTCGGACGCTTTGCCCTGAGGCTCCGCATGCTCGGCCAATGCGTCTTTGTGATCGGTTTTGGCCAGTCGGAGTGTTTCGTTGACGCGGGCGGCATTGCGCTCGGTCACTTCGGCGGATGCGTTGGCCGAAGCGATGGCGTCTGCTTCGGCCTCGCTGGTCTCGTCGGTTTCTCCGGTTTCGGCAGATGCCAGTGCGCTGTAAATACCATCGTCAACAGTGCCTTCGTCATCAACGTCATCGAAGGTCACGCTGAACTGCATGGAGTCAGCTGGAACGGATTCAATGGCGTCGTTCGTCTCAGTCTCAGAAGTCGCTTCGTCAGCCGTTGCGTCAGTGGTCTTCTCGAGTTCCTGATCGTTGTTCCTGTCGCTCATGCCTGTGCCTCCGCATCGTCGGTTGTGGTGGTCGTCTTGTTGGTCTCGCTCACGGTGCCCCAGTCGCCATCGGCGGCAAACAGCTTGTTCGCGCTGAAGAACGCAAGGCGCAGGGCGGCAAGAATCGCCAGGATCAGGATTGAACCCAGTCCATACCAGACCATGGTCCAAATCAGGCCCGATGTCACCGGGGTGGCATGGCCGGATGCCAGGGCAGATCCGATCGGATTGGCGGCGAACGCGCCTCCGACCAGACCAATCACGTAGAAGGGCAGGGTGACGATGAACACTTCCAGCATGAACTGCCATCCCAAACGCCCGCGAGTGACGCCGGACACCAGTGCCATGCCGATCTCGTCGTCACGCTTGGACGCCCACACGCCCGACAGCACGAGGATGAGCAACAGCACGCCGCCCACGGCAACCAACACAATGGTGCCGGTCTTCGCGCGCGAGGATAGCGTATCCAGCGGCTCCAGAGAAGCGTTGTAGGATTCCAGCGAAGGGGAAGAGAACTCGTAACCCTTGGCGGGCAGCTTGGATTTCTTGAGGGTGGACACCAAGGACTTGTATGTAGCGGAATCACCGGCGTCGAACACCACGTCCAGATCCGGGACTGCCCAGCCGGAGACGGTCTTGTCGGTGGACTGTGGGTCGAGTCCGGCCTTGGCGAAGGTCTGATAGTTGGTGAAGATCGCGTTCTCGCGGTTGCGGGCGGCCGTCACCGGATTGGCGACGGCGGATTCGGATGTGTACTTGTAGATGCCGCGCACCTTGAGTTTGGCCGTGGTCTTGGCGTCCGAGGCGGCCGCCACCTCGAGCGTATCGCCCACCTTCAGGTTGTTGGCGGAGGCAAACGCTTCAGAGACCAGTGCGCCGGTGGTGTTCGGGTTGGAGGACTGGTTGTTGTAGCTCAGGTCCTTGCCGTCCACGATTTCGAAGGTGCCGAGGTCGCTGGCCTTGGCGGAATCCTTGGTCCAGAAGGCTCGCCAAATGAGCTGGCCGCCGGTCTCGTCATCGGAGGCCGAGCCCAGCGATCCGCCGTCCAGGGCCTTCAAATCACCGCTCACGCGGGCCGGCACGGTTTCGGTAACCGTGAAGTTCAACGAGTTGGTGGCCGACTGGACGAGCGTGGCGTATTCGGTGTATGAGGTCCACGTCATGTAATGCTTGGTGGAAGCCGAGTCCGTAGCGGAGACCTTCTTCCACGTAGCCGCAGTCGGGCGAATGGCCAACGTGGCCTTCTGCTGATCGTACGCGGTGGTGTGTGCGTTGGTATCTTCTTGAATGATGGCCAGTCCGGCGACTGTGCCGAAGGTGACCGCCAAGGTGATGAACGCGGTCAGGGCCGTACGTCCTTTAGAACGTGTCAGGGCCCGCCAGGCGTTGCTGAGGACGAACATGTAATTACCTCTCCCGTTCTCCTAAGCCGAACAAATCAATACGGCTCTAACTATTGTTGCGTTTAGTGACCGTTTTCTTGCGCAATACTGTTATACCCCTCAATGAAGTCTGAGAACATTCTGACAGCGATGTGGTGGTCATGCGGGGATTTGCACCCAGTATGGGATAAATCCTCGGTCTATTTCGGTGGCATCGGTACACTGGCATGAGATATGCGTGGCGTCACGTGTGCTCCGGCATGTCTGCGATTCCGGATTTGCCCGGAGTCCGGCATCCGGAAGCGTGGCCTCGCGCCGCTGGATAAGAGTATGAGCTGAGCAGATTTTCGGGCAGGGTAAGTATGCGATTCACTTCAGGGCATTCGAGCCATAAGGCTGTGGGGCGTAGGAGAAGACGTCATGCCGGTAACGGAAAATTCAATCGCTCCGCATCTACGAATAGCGCTGTGAATCAGCAGACGGGTCCCGTAAACCTGAAGACTCCCCAGCACGTGGGTGGTAACGGCCGTTCGCTGATCAGCCGTACGCCGATATGGGCGCGAGTGGTGGTTGTACTGCTGCTGACGTTGCTGGCCAGCGTCACCTGTGTGGGCACGCTCTACGCGGCATCCGTCTCGAGAATGGCCACGGATGCGCAGCGCGTGCTGACATCCGCCGAAAGTCTGGCCAATTCGGCACTTGGCTGTGGCAGCGATAAGAGTCTGTCGGACATCTCCCAAGAGCTGGTCAATGCCACCAATGATCTCAATGCGGAGCTGAACGGCCCACAGTGGGACTTCTTCCGCGACCATTCGCGATTCGGAAGCGACATCACCGCCGCCCGCGAAATGCTGGCTTCCGTGGATACGCTGGTCAACGGTCCGTTCACTGATCTGCTGAACCTGTCCAAACGATTGCAGGGCTTCTCCCTGAAGAATGGCTCGGTGGACGTCAGCGCCCTGATGGATATGCCGGATATCGTCAAGCAGGCGCATAAGGATATCTCGCAGCAGCTCACCAAGCTCAACAAGGTGCCGACTCCGAGCGTCGCCAAGGTGGCCACCGTGCTCGAAACCGAAAAGGCTGCGCTCAAGACCGTGGATTCGATGCTCGGCGAATACGATGGCCTCATTAACTTGCTACCGCAACTGCTTGGCGAGGACGGCAAGCGCACGTATTTGGTGATGGTGCAGAACCCGGCCGAGCTACGTTCGGCGGGCGGCATGGTAGGCACCATCGCCGCAATCACGGCAGATAAGGGCACGATTACCATCGGTGATTTCGCCACCACTTCTGGTTGGGACATTCCTGAGGAGCCAATGGATGATACGGTGCTGAAGGAGCGCCAGGTATTTGGTGGCACTTTTGACCAGTACCCGGCCACCACGACCATCGACCCCGAATTCCAGCGTGTGGCACAGATGAACAAATACATGTGGCTGTATCAGAAAGGCAACGAAGACGAGAACGTAGCGGGTGTATTGTCACTCGATCCCGTATTTCTCCAGGCATTGCTGGGAGCCACAGGCGAGGTCAAGCTTTCGGACGGCCGAGTGCTGGATAGCACCACCACGGTGCCGTTCTTCGCTTCAGACCTGTACACGGATTACCCGGACTTCGAGCAGCAGAACAACTTCGTTTCCGAAGCGGCTCAAGCAATTATGAACCATGTGCTTGGCAACGCGAATGCCTCTACCGCATCCCCGCTGTTGAAGGCAATTAGAGATACCAGCGCTAGCGGTCATTTCAAGCTATGGATGGCTGATCCGGATGAGCAGGAGGCGCTGATTGCCACCGGACTTATCGACGATAAGGCCAGTGGCGAGTTGTCTGCTGACAGTCAGGTGCCCGAAGCCGGCATCTATCTTTCGGAGCTGCAGCAAGGCAAGCAGGATTGGTATCTGAAGACCTCCACCACGGTCACAAAAACCTGCGGCGACGCCTCAGCCAGCCAGAACGCCCTGTATTCTGGCGTGCTGGATAAGCGCATCACGACAGCCGTGCGTAACACGCATCTGGGTCAGTTTACGGAAGATCAGCTCGGTGACGAATACACGGTCACCTTCACCATGAAGAACACGCTGACTAAGGCTAAGGCCGAATCGTTGCCTGATTTCGTTAATGGCGGCTCGGAGAATCCAGTGCTCGGCGGCATGTTGTACCGCGTGGTGCTTACCGCTCCGTACGGTGGCGAGATCACCGCTGTGCAGGCTGATATAGATTCATGGGGTACCAACACCGCGAGCCTGTATGACCGTCAGTACATTATGTTCAACCAGCAGTGGATCGAGCCCGGAAAAGAATTGACGATTGCTTATACCGTTCGGGTCAGCAGCGATGCCACACATCCACTGAACGTGGTAACCACGCCGGTGGTGAATGCGGATGGCGTCGAGACGGGCTCCAACGGTAATGTGACCGATGAGTGCACGGCGGATACGAACGGCGCCGATGGTGCGAACGGTGCCGATGGTGCGAACGGCGGCGCGGACGGTGCCGATGGTGCGAACGGCGGCGCGGACGGCGGCAAGAACGACGCGCATAAGGACGCGTCCTCCGATCCTTCGGCCGGCCTGGACGCCTTGGACAAGTTGAAGAGCCAGATCAGCTGCCCGGTCGATCTGAAGTCCCTGGCGGGATCCATGTGATGACCATGCCCGATTCCGTTTCCGGCGTCGCCGGCAAGCTGCGCGACGTGAACTACGATCTGCTGCGCGTGGTGGCGATGTGCCTGGTCATCGGCGTCCACGTGATCAACAACTACATGCCCGTCAAGATGACCCTCGCCGGCAGCGCGGAAGTGACGCGATCCGTACTGTTCGCGCTGTTCATGGTCTGCAATCCGCTGTTCATTATGGTGTCCGGCCGGTTCAACCTGACATTCGATGCCGGCCGGCTGGGGAGCACCCGCTCGTCGGGCCGTCTGCCGGGCTCTGGCTCTGATGCCCGGGCAGGCGGCGGTGCCGGCCAAGCCGATCCCAGCAGCCTCGCGCCGTACGTGCGCTACTACTACAAACGTTTTATCTCGCTGATTGTGCCGTATCTGCTGTATGCGGGCGGCATGGGATTCGTCGCCTACCTGGTGATCGATCATCGTTCGGTTGGCGGCGCTGTGTCTGGAACGTTGTTCGATCTGTTCTCCGGGTATGACGATTCCGTCTATTGGTTCGTGTTCATGCTTGCCGGGTTTGTGCTGGCAACGCCGTTCCTGGCCGCGATGATGCGTACGATAGGCCGATCGGGAGCCTGGTTGCTGGTCGGGCTGGCCGCAGCCGTAGCCGCGGCCGAACAAATCTGTAATCTTGCCGGATATCCGCTGGTGTTCTTGCAGTCATTCCCATGGCGTGGACTGCTGGTTTACTATCTGCTGGGCTTTGTGCTGGAATACTACCCACCTTCCGCACGCGCACGGTATGGTTTGTATGCGTTGGCACCATTCGCCTTGGCCTGGACCGTCGCCACGCCGCATCTGTTCACCGGTCAGCAGGTTCAGGTCGGCCGCACGCTTACGGTTGCCTTTGCGATAGTGGTGATGACGGTGTTCCTGTTTTTCCGCTACGACGTGCACATTACGTCAGCACGGTTGCGTAAGGCGATTATTTGGCTTGCCGGATATTCCTACACGATTTACTTGGTGCACTCGCCGCTGTCCAAGGTGCTGATTGGCCCGAGGATGCCCACGCCGACGAACGGATGGTCGTATGCGGGTATCAGTGTGCTGATGTTTGGCGCTACGTTGCTGGCGGCGCTGGTATTCGCGGTGATAGCCGATACCGTGGTGCTTAAGCCCGTGCAGCGTCTGCTGCGGAAGGTACGGCTGTAGATTCGGATACGGCGCTATGCCACGGTATCAAAGCCAGGAATCCCAGCAGCAGAAGCGGGGTGAACGTGAATTTCGACATGCCAAGGCCGGCATCAAACGGTTCAGCCGCTTCCACGCAGCGCTCGCCGCCACTCGTGAGAACACGGTCGAAGGAGTAGAAACAGCATCAGAGGCATCGGAAGCATCAGACATATGTCCCACTATATATATGAGGTGTTGGTGGTGATTGAGCGATATTTGAAGGCAGTTCTGGAAGGGTCCTAGACGTATGATTTGGAGAACGGTTCCACCATTAATGGTGCCAACGTTCAGCTCTATTCCAGCAACGGTACTAATGCCCGGCGTTGGATGTTGCGTAAGTAGGTTTGATGAGCATGACTTCATCTGATGAGAAGCCTT
>ENA-OQJC01000081-OQJC01000081.1-human-gut-metagenome-genome-assembly--contig:-NODE-81-length-25412-cov-3.679731_pt1 | contig 25412 bp, 21 predicted proteins | sample MGYA00242600_ERZ504766 | MGnify/ENA primary metagenome ERZ504766 (study PRJEB26092, sample SAMD00036364) | human gut metagenome | host: Homo sapiens | study: EMG produced TPA metagenomics assembly of...
AAAGATGGCATATACAAAAATAAAGATTCGTCCGATCCGGCTAGAAAGGACAGATCTGTTATCAGGCATCTGCCACAGAAGGACAGAAAGTTCTGCAATAAAAACTACGGGCGTACGGAACTGATTGAATATGTGGAAAAAGAACTTGCAGAGAATTTCAGACAGTTTCAGGCACAGGGTGCAGTAACAGACGGGGTTGTTCTTGTCAGTAAAAAGGGGAAAATGACTATTAAACAGAAACACCATGAACAGAAAGAAAAAGTTCAGATCCAGGCACATAACCGGGTGAAACAATATATTCTTAAAGAAGGTGTTCCGGTTCCGTTTTTGATCGATCTGGGAGTTATGAATGAACAGGGAAAGATTATCCATGCCAGATATGACAAATTCAGACAGATCAATCGTTTCCTTGAATTTATTGAAGATATACTTCCCAGACTTTCCAGAGACAGAGAAATAACGATTCTGGATTTTGGCTGTGGAAAGAGTTATCTTACCTTTGCCATGTATTATTATTTAAGAGAACTAAAAGGATATGATGTAAATATCATAGGTCTTGACCTGAAAACAGATGTAATTGAGAAATGTAATTCTCTGGCACTCAGATACGGGTATGAGAAGCTGCATTTCTATCATGGTGATATTGCAGATTATGAAGGTGTATCCTGTGTGGATATGGTGGTAACGCTTCATGCCTGTGACACAGCTACCGATTATGCACTTGCCAAGGCAGTGGAATGGGGAGCTGAAGTCATTCTTTCCGTACCCTGCTGTCAGCATGAAGTTAATAAACAGATTAAAAATGAAATGCTGGAGCCGGTTCTGCGCTATGGAATCCTGAAAGAAAGGATGTCTGCGCTGATCACAGATGCTGTGCGTGCAGATCTTCTGGAGAGCAAAGGTTATGATACCCAGATCCTGGAGTTTATTGATATGGAACATACACCTAAGAATCTCCTGATCAGAGCAGTCAGAACAGGGAAAAGATCAGACCAGGGTAAGGTGGAGAAAATGCTTGCAGCCCTGAATATCCATCCCACACTGGACAGGCTTCTGAATGAAAAAGAACAGGAAGGGAGTGTGCGATGAAAAGGATACTGAAAAAAGCAGGTATTCTTCTTCTGGTATTTCTGCTTGGTACAGCAGGTACTGCATTGCTTCTTAACAGTGAATCCACAGATAACCGTTCTGATTTTAATGACGCAGTGTTTCCGGAAGTCATGGTGGATATGAATGATACGCTGATAAACCGGATGTATGGATATGCGCAGCCTATGCAGGCGGATTTTACCAGAGACAGTGTGACTCCTCTGGATACATCAAAAAAACTGACATTTAAAGTGAATCCCTATGATTCGGAAGTAAAGAGTTTTTCTTATGAGATCCGTACATCTGATGGAAGTAAAGTCCTTGAAAATAAGAAGATTAAGAATCTTGTAAAAGAAGATCAGTATTTGTCCGTAGACGTGGAGATTGGCAGTGATCTGCGTATGAATCAGGAATATTCCATGCAGATCGCCCTGGAACTGGATGAGGGTACAGCATATTATTATACGAGAGTTGTTTCCAGGTCACAGGTACATGCATCGGATTATGCAGCTTTTGTAAAATATTTTTATGAAGCGTGTCTTGACAAAGAGTCAGCAGATGCACTGGGAAGTTATCTGGAACCACAGACAACAGGAGCAGCAACGAATTACTCGGGAATTAATATTAATTCTTCCCTGAGTGAGATCAGTTGGGGGAATCTTGCTCCGCAGCTGTGTCAGGAGGGAATTCCTGTGATCAAAGAGATCAATGAGACAACTGCCAGCGTTGTGCTGGAATATCAGCTGACTTCGCAGAATGATGAGGAGGAAACGGAATTATATGACGTAAAAGAATTTTACAGAATGAAATATCAGGATACCAGGATTTATCTGCTGGATTTCCAGCGTTCTGCAAATCAGGTCTTTGATGGTACACTGCCTGTTTATGAGGATGATGGGATTATCCTTGGAGTGCGCGATAAGAATGTAGAATATATGATGAATGATGCTGCTACTGTGATAGCTTTTGTGCAGGAGGGAGATCTGTGGTCCTATTCACCGGGCAATGAAAAGGTAAATCAGGTTTTCAGTTTCAGAAAATTGAAGGACGGAGATTTCCGCGATTCCAGAACTCAGCATGACATCAAGATCGTCAGAGTAACTGATGAAGGGGATATTGATTTCGTACTTTATGGATATATGAACAGAGGAAGCCATGAAGGATATGAAGGAATTGCAGTTTACCATTACAATCGTGATAAAAACGTGGCAGAAGAAAGAGCCTTTATCCCTGTTTCGGAATCATTTGAATTTTTGAAAAAAGATCTTGAAAAACTGTCCTATGTCAATGAAAAGAATGAGCTGTTTCTGATTCTGGCGAAGAATCTTTACAGGATCAATATCGAAGAGAACTCCAGTGAAATTCTTGAAAAAGGAATAAAAAATGCGAATTTTGTATCTTCCGATAATAATGACCATGCAGCCTGGCTGGTTTCAGAGGGGGATGAAAAGGGAAATATCAAGGAAATTGATTTTGATACCTGTAAAACCCGACTGATCGCACCGCAGAAAGGCCAGAGACTTCGTACAGTTGGATTTATGAATGAAGATCTGATTTATGGAATGCTGAATAAAGAAGATATTCTTACAGATGAGGAGGGACATAAATCTGTTGGGATCCGCATTCTGCGTATTGAAGATTTTGAAGGAAATGTAAAAAAAGAATACCGGAAAGACGGACTTTATATCACTGATATTTCAGTAGGAAATACTCTGATCGAGTTTGAACTTTCTGCAAAATCCGGAGAAACCTCTTATGTTGCCCAGAAGAAAGATACGATCATGAATAATAAAAAGGCAGCGGCAAATACAGTAAAAATCGAACTTATTTCTGCATCCAGGACAGGTGTTCGTGTGAAACTGGTATTTAACACAACCAAACAGACAGATTCTCCGCTGACTATGTATGCAAAGGTAAGCAGTTCCGACCGGAAAGACATTGTTCTGGACACTCAGATTCCTCAGGAAACAGCATATTATGTTTACGGACAGGGCGGACTGGACGGTATCTATACAGATCCGGCGAAGGCTGTATTGCATGCAGATACGCTGGGAGGTGTAGTGCTGAACCGTACACAGCAGTATGTATGGGAACGTGGAAATAAAAAGACAAAAATGCAGATAGATACAGAAGGGATTCCGGAGATTGTGCTTCAGGGAATCTATGATATTAAAACCCTGAAAAAGAGCCTCAAAAAGACCGGAACTGTGATCGATCTTTCCGGCTGCAGTCTGGACAGTGTGCTGTACGAGATAAGTGCACAGCGTCCGGTAATTGCCAAAACGGGAGCAGATACAAGCGTGGTGATCGTAGGATATGATGAATATAATACCTGGCTGTATGATCCGGTTAAAAAAGAGACCTATCCGTATGGAATGAATGACAGTACGGATCTTTTCCAGAAAGCCGGAAATGTGTTTATCACCTATATAGAAACAGTAAATTACTGATGAAAAACATAACCGGCAGGCAGCTGAGAACGGAGCGAACAGTAATGCGACAGCAACCTGCCGGTTATTCATCCAAAAAAATTGTAAAAATAGCTTCTTTACATTTCACTGATATTTGAGTATTCTAAAAAGGACAAACAGTGGCAGAGAAATTTATTGTTTAAACACGTTACTGTAAGAGTGAAACAGTAACAGCGAAACGGAGGAACGTACAGATGTTATATGAGAACATTAAAAAATTAGTACAGTACGGAGTAGAAACAGGACTTACACCGGCCTGCGAGAAGAATTATACAATAAATCTTCTTCTGGATGTCTTTAAAGAAGACGAATATGTGGAACCTGAGGAAGAGTACAGGGATATCGATCTTGAAGAGGTATTAAATGCACTTCTGGATGAGGCTGTGAAGAGAAATCTCATAGAAGACAGTGTTGTGTACAGAGACCTTTTTGATACCAGACTTATGAACTGTCTGATGCCGCGTCCGGCGCAGGTACAGAATGAGTTCTGGAGCAGATATGAGAAAGATCCACAGGAAGCAACCGATTACTTCTATAAACTCAGTCAGGACAGCGATTATATTCGTCGTTATCGTGTAAAGAAAGATCAGAAATGGACAGTAGACAGTGAATATGGTAAAATCGATATCACCATCAATCTTTCCAAACCGGAAAAGATCCGAAGGCAATCGCTGCTGCCAAGCTTGTAAAATCCAGCAGTTATCCGAAATGTCTTCTTTGCCCGGAGAACGAAGGATATGCAGGAAGAGTTAATCATCCTGCCAGAGAGAATCACAGAATCATTCCTATCACTGTAAATGACAGTCCCTGGGGATTTCAGTATTCCCCATATGTGTATTACAATGAGCATTGCATCGTCTTTAACAGTCAGCATGTTCCGATGAAGATTGAGAAGAATACATTTATCAAACTTTTTGATTTTGTAAAACTTTTCCCGCATTACTTCCTGGGATCCAATGCAGACCTGCCTATCGTAGGCGGTTCTATTTTAAGTCACGATCATTTCCAGGGCGGACATTATACTTTCGCAATGGCAAAAGCACCGATCGAGAAACATGTGACTATTCCGGGATATGAGGATGTAGAAGCAGGTATTGTTAAATGGCCTCTTTCAGTTTTAAGGATCCGTCATAAGGATGAGAAGAGACTGATAGAGCTTGCTACACATGTTCTGGAAGCGTGGAGAGGTTATACAGACGAAAGTGCGTTTATCTTTGCTGAAACTGATGGAGAACCGCACAATACGATCACACCGATCGCCCGCAGATCCGGAGATATGTTTGAACTGGATCTCACACTTAGAAATAACATTACTACTGATGAGCATCCTCTTGGTGTATACCATCCGCATGCAGAGTATCACCATATCAAGAAAGAGAATATTGGTCTGATCGAAGTAATGGGACTTGCCGTACTTCCGGCAAGATTAAAAGAAGAATTGGAACTTCTGGCAGAATATATTCTGGAGGGAAAAGATATTTCTTCCAATGAGAAGATTGAGAAACATGCAGCGTGGGTTGCAGAATTCCTTCCGAAATATGACAACCTTGATAAAGACAACATTCAGGATGTTCTCAGAAAAGAAGTCGGTAATGTATTCGTTCATGTACTTGAGGATGCCGGCGTATATAAATGCACTGCTGAAGGCAGAGAAGCATTTATGAGGTTTATCAATAAATTATAAGGAATATTTTCAACCATAAGAAAACAGTGTTTACATAGCAGGATGACAAATCTGGTATTATTTACATATGAGCAGGTTGTGGCGGTTCTGATCAAAAGCCGGGCAGTCTGAAGATGTTTTTGAATGATTGGGAATGCATAGAGAACGTCCCGCATATTTTATGTTGGGACGTTTTTGCAAAATGGAGGTAAATATGTACAGAAAAAGACACAAAAGAGGAAAGCGTCTGGCAAGTGTGTTTCTGACTGTGGCACTGATCACTGCAACAGTTCCCGTACAGGCAGCAGAGTTCGGCACTCCGGACAGTTTTGAAGAGATTTTCAGTTCAGGGGAAGAAGATTCGTGCATAACTGATACAGAAAATACTTTGCCGGCAGCTTCTGATTCGGAGAAAGTAATGGCATCGGAACTGTCACCAACACCAACAGTGACTTCGACACCGGAGGGTACACCTGCACTGACAGAAACACCGACTCCTTCGGTCACACCGATGCCGTCTTCAACACCGACTCCTTCAGTCACACCATCACCATCTCCCACGCCGACGATTAATCCGGAGAAAGAGGTAATGCTCCGGTTTATAGACGGAGAAGGAAATGAATGTGAACAGCTGCGAACAGTGATGTCCTGGGGTGAATCTTTGATCCTTCCCAATGTACCGGATACAGGTGCACCGGATATGTGGAAACTGGAAAAAAATGAAAAACTTGGAGATGCGATCACTCTGAAGGGTGGAGATATTCTTACTCTGAAGAAAGGCGAGAGCTGGAATCTGTTTCTCGAAAAAGGCATCCTGAACTTCTATATGCCAAAGAAATGTACGGTTTCCCTTTATAATAATTCAGGAACCAGTGTGTTTTCCAATGGAATTCTGCAGGCATATGAGACAAAAAACGTCATACTTCCGGATATGCCATCATCTAAATACATTAATTATGGATGGACAGATACAAAGGGAAGTTCTGCTGTAAAATATGAACTGAATTCAGAATTTACAGTGACCGGTGACACAGATTTTTACATTGTGCGCCGTACAGCACTTCAGGTGAATTTTAAGACCAATACAGGGGCAAGCAACAGTAAATTTACCAGACTGAATCAGAAAGTCGGAAAAGGACTTACAGTTACAATGCCGCAGGTGCCTGTCAAGACAGGATATCAGTCTCTGGGATGGTCAAAGAGTAAAAAAGCCTCCAAAGCTGACTATAAAGCAGGCCAGAATGTGACTATATCAAAAACACTGACTCTCTATGCTGTATATAAGAAATTGCCTTACACAGTTACTTTCAATAACAATAATGGAACAAGTACCAGCAAAATTTATACTTCGCTCACCATGTATGCGTCAAAAAATCAGAAAGTGACACTGCCTGATGTGCCGAAAGTAAAGGGCTATACAAATCTGGGCTGGACAACTGAAAAGGGAGAAACAGAACCGGAATATTCAGCCGGTGATACAGTAAAGATTACAAAGGCAACTCGGTTCTATGCAGTGCGCAGAAAGAGTAATTATTATACGGTCAGCTACTATCTGGGAAATGGAAGCACTAATGCGGCTTATCAAAAACTTACTCAGACAGTAGAAGAGGGAACGGTTGTTACCTTTGCAAAAGTACCGGCAAGAACCGGTTATGTTAACCAGGGATGGTCAAGTAAGAAAAATTCTGAGAAAGCAACAGCAAAGGCGAAATGTACAGTCAACAAAATATCACTCTTTATGCGGTACAGAAGAAGGCAGTACAGCTGACTTTTCACAGATGTGACGGTAGCACCTGGCAGAAAACGACTCTGGCAAAAGGAAGTTCTTATTCTCTTCCGGGCGTAAGGGATGCAGAAGGTTATACTTTTATGGGGTGGTCCACAAAACCGATGCAGAGTGTTTCTCCGCAGTATGAGGCAGAAGAAAAAATCACGGTAAATGGAAATGTGGATCTCTATGCAGTGGTATTTAACAGAACAACGGAAACAGACCTTACAGAGGATCAGCTTCCGCAGGTAGATATCTATAAATATAAACAGGTGATTTTTGTAGGTGATTCCCGTACGGAATTTATGGAAAATGTTCTGACAGGAATGGGAGAATCTGCGACTAAAAATGTGAAGTTTGTCTGCTCGGCAGGAAAGGGACTGGACTGGTTTACCACTACAGGATGGGCTCAGCTTTATTCCATAGTACAGCACGATTCCAACAGTATTCTTTCAAAGAAAACCGCAGTGATCTTTAATTTTGGAGTAAACGACTTGTCAAAATCTGCAGATTATGCGGAGTATTATAACTGGATTGCACCACAGCTTAAAAGCAAAGGATGTGAACTGTACTTCATGTCTGTAAATCCGGTGAATCGTCTGATGCTTTCCAATGCGGGAAGAGCGGACAGAAGTGAGGCGGCAGTCAGATCATTCAATCAGTATATGAAAGCAAATCTGTCTTCTGCTTATACTTATATTGATATGTATTCTTATCTGAAATCAACAGGATACAGCTTTGCCAGTGATCATTACGGAACTGGTACGGTAGATGACGGGCTTCACTATACTACAAGGACATATAAGCGTATTTTTGCAAAATGTATGGATTCATTGAGAGTGCCTGCCTGACGAAATGGCAGAGAGCATGATTTTGCTACACCTGACAAAGAAAAAACATAGTTAAATACCAGATTACTCCTTGCGTGAAAACAGGGAATAGTCTATACTAAAAGGCGAGACGGCTGTTATCTGAAACAGCGTTTCGTCTTTTTGTGTAAGACCAGAACGATGAGGAGAAAGAGGAAACATAGATATGAAGTTAACAACAGTAAAAGAGATTTACAAAGAGAGAGAAAAATACCTGGATAAAGAGGTTACAGTAGGTGGATGGGTACGAAGCGTACGTGATTCCAAGACATTTGGATTTATCGTGCTTCACGACGGAAGCTTCTTTGAGACTCTTCAGGTAGTTTATCACGATACAATGGAGAACTTTGCTGAGATCAGCAAATTAAACGTAGGTGCAGCGATCATTGTCAAAGGTACACTGGTAGCAACTCCACAGGCAAAACAGCCATTTGAGATCCAGGCAGCAGAAGTTACAGTAGAGGGTAATTCTGCACCTGATTATCCGCTTCAGAAGAAACGCCACAGTCTTGAATACTTAAGAACCATCACACATCTCCGTCCGAGAACAAACACATTCCAGGCAGTATTTCGTGTACGTTCTCTGTGTGCCTATGCGATTCACCGTTTCTTCCAGGAGCAGGGATTTGTTTATGTGCATACTCCGCTGATCACAGGAAGCGACTGTGAAGGTGCAGGTGAGATGTTCCAGGTAACTACTCTGGATATGAACAACGTTCCGACAGATGACAAGGGTGCTGTAGATTACTCTCAGGATTTCTTTGGAAAAGAAACTAATCTGACAGTAAGCGGACAGTTAAACTGCGAGACTTTTGCACAGGCATTCCGCAATGTTTATACTTTCGGACCAACCTTCCGCGCTGAGAATTCCAACACAACCCGCCATGCGGCAGAGTTCTGGATGATCGAGCCGGAATGCGCATTTGCAGATTTAAATGACAACATGGATCTTGCAGAGGCAATGCTGAAATATGTGATCCGTTATGTACTGGAGAATGCACCGGAAGAGATGAATTTCTTCAATTCTTTTGTTGATAAGGGACTTCTGGACAGACTGAACCATGTGATCAATTCTGAGTTTGGTCATGTTACTTACACAGAAGCAGTAGAGCTTCTGGAGAAGAACAACGATAAATTTGACTACAAAGTATTCTGGGGATGCGATCTGCAGACAGAGCATGAACGTTATCTTACAGAAGAAATCTTTAAGAAACCTGTATTTGTAACAGATTATCCGAAAGAGATCAAAGCTTTCTACATGAAGATGAATGAGGATAACAAGACTGTTGCAGCTATGGACTGTCTGGTGCCTGGAATCGGTGAGATCATCGGTGGAAGCCAGAGAGAGGATGACATTGAGAAACTTGAGAAACGTATGGACGAGCTGGGACTTAAGAAAGAGGATTATGACTTCTATCTTGATCTTCGTAAATATGGTTCCACACGCCATTCAGGATTTGGTCTTGGATTTGAACGTTGCGTAATGTACCTTACCGGCATGGGCAACATCCGCGACGTAATTCCATTCCCAAGAACTGTTAAAAACTGTGATTTATAATTTGACTGATATCAGTATTGTGGGAGCATTGAAGCTGCAGAGCAATCCGCAGATATCAAAAATGTTATAGAAAGAGAGATTGGCATGAGATTTATTCATCTTGCAGATGTACACCTTGGTGCAGTTCCTGACAGGGGCTGTCCATGGAGCAGCAGGCGGGAGGAAGAAATCTGGGAAACTTTCCGCCGGGTTATTGCGGGTATCCGCGAGAATCCGGTGGATTTGTTATTTATAGCAGGAGATTTGTTCCACCGCCAGCCTCTTCTACGGGAACTGAAAGAAGTAAATAACCTGTTTTCCACCATCCCGGATACCCGGGTTTATCTGATGGCAGGAAATCATGACTATATTAAGGCTGATTCTTTTTACCGGGATTTTCAGTGGGAAAAGAATGTGACATTTTTTAAGAATGAACAGCTTACCTGTGTGAAAGATGAGAAACTGGATGTTTATGTATATGGACTGAGCTATGAACATCAGGAAATAGAGAATCCTCTGTATGATTCTATACATCCTGCAGAGGGAGAGGGGGTTCACATTTTACTGGCTCATGGTGGAGATGCGAAGCATATCCCCATGAATATCAAATCAATTGCTGCGTCAGGATTTGATTATATTGCATTAGGACATATTCATAAACCCCAGATTCTGATCCGGGATAATGTAGCTTATGCAGGTGCGTTGGAGCCTGTTGACAGAAATGATCTGGGTGATCATGGATACATAGAAGGACATCTGGAAAACGGAAGGCTTAAGACAAATTTTGTTCCTTTTGCCTGCCGTTCCTATGAGCAGATTCTTCTGATGCTGCGTGAAGATTCTACACAGGCATCTCTGGAAGATATGCTGAAGGCGGATCTGGCGAATAAAGGACGCATGAATATCTACAGGATCGTGATCCAGGGAACCAGGGCACCGGAGCTTCTGCTGCTTCCCGAGAGACTGAAGTCTTTTGGCTACGTAACAGAGGTTCTGGATGAATCAAAGCCTTCCTATGATCTGGAAGCACTTCAAAAAAATATAGTGGAACACTGATCGGTGACTATATCAGTTATTTTCTTGAAAAAGACAGAAATGCAGTGGAGGAGAAGGCATTATATTATGGTCTTCAGGCTTTACTGGAAACAAGCAGGTGACAGACAGAATATGATTATCAGACAGTTAAATATTAAAAACTCTGGAGAAATCCATGATAAAACTTTAGAGTTTTCTCCGGGAATTAACGTTCTGTATGGAGAGAATGAAAGCGAAAGAGCGATAGTACATACGTATATTAAAAATATGTTTCTCGGAGATATCAGTGAAGCAATCTACGATAATGCAGTTTTTGCTGCGAAGTTAAAGAGTCCGACAGAACAGGATCTGGCTCGGGAGCTGCAAAAATTTATGACCGGCTATCAGGGAACTGCAGACAGCTCCATGGATCTGGGACGGGCCATGCAGATGCTCAAGATGTCCAGAAAGGGTTATCTGGTCCAGGCAGACAGAAAACAGAAAGAGACAGAACAGGAGAGGCAGAAACTTCTGACCAGGATGGATGATATCATAAGTGATCTGAATGATCTGAATGGAAAGCTGGATCAGATTAATGAGAAAGAGGAGTCGTTACGGATGCATCCCGGAGATGAAAATGGTGCGGTTATTCTGGATGAGAGAATGGCACAGGCAAAGGCAAAAAGAAACAGCTTTGCAATGGGAATGCTGATATCGGCCGCTGCCGGCATCTTTGGATTGATTCTGACTGCGATTATAGCGGACAGTGTTTCGGTAAGTCTGATCGTAGCGGTTATTGCAGCTGCGTTGGTGGGATTTTGTGGAAAACAGCAGCTGAAGTATGCAAGGGAATTTCAGAAGAGAATACGGATGAAGAAACGCTGGGTATCCAGGCAGGAGAAACTCAGATGCAGTAAAGAAAATCTCAGACAGGACTATGATGAGAAAGAAACAGAACTTTGTAACCTTAAGGAAGAATACCGGGAATACGAAGAAAATTCTTTTCTGCTTACATCGGAAGAGCGGGAGGTACAGGCTCTGAATATGGCGATGGAAACCATAGAGAGAATGTCAGGAAATATTCATCTTCAGGTGGGACGAAAGCTGCAGATACGTACTTCTCAGATTTTGAGTGAGATTACAGATGGTGAATATCAGGACGTACAGATGGATGCGGCATCCCACATGACAGTAACTACCGGGAACGGAGTGGAAGCACTGGAATGTCTCAGTCGTGGCACTCTGGAGCTGATTTTATTTTGCCATGCGCATGGCTGCAGGAGAGCTTCTGTGTCAGGAAGAAAGTCTGCCGGTGATACTGGATGATATCTTTGGGATGTATGAGGAAGAAGATCTTGAGGCAGTTCTTGGATGGATGTATAAGGAGAAAAAGCAGGTTATCATCAGTACCTGCAATAAACGCGAGATGGAACTTCTGGACAGAGAGGGAATCCCTTATGGGAAGCAAATTATTTCCTGAATTTTTAACCAGACTGCGAAGCAGTTATTCAGTGTAGGGTCGCATAGAAGAGTGGATTGCATTATATATAACAAAAAGAGAGATTTCATGTACTGCAGGAATTTCGGATGAAACAGCCGGAACAGAACATGAAATCTCTTTTTATAAATTTTACAGAAGTTATTTATTTCTCATCATACTGAGCCATGTAATTGCTTACGCAGCGGTTGATCCTGTCAACCGGGTTGAGCAGATAGCTTACAGACTGATCATGATTAAGAGTATCAATGATCAGGGCGATATATTTACTCATATCACAGGAGATATAGTAATCTTTTGCAAGAAGCTCAGGAGACTGATAGATCAGGTTTGTAGTGAGCAGGTTGTCAAACACTCCTGCCTTATGAGCCTCATCAAATTTCTCGAGTCCGTTTGTAAACAGTCCGAAAGTAGAGCAGATATAAATTCTGCCTGCTCCTCTTTCCTTGAGGAGAGAAGAAATCTTAAGAACTGTATCACCGGAAGAAATCATATCATCGATCAGGATCATATCTTTACCCTTAAGGTTTGGACCGAGGAATTCGTAAGCTGCGATCGGGTGACGTCCGTTGATTCTCTTGGAGTAATCCAGACGTTTGTAATACATACCCATATCAACACCAAGGATATTGGCAAGATAGATTGCGCGGTTCATGCTTCCCTCATCAGGGCTGATGATCATGAAATGATCGTTGTCGATGTGAAGTCCTTTCTCATGGTTGAGAAGAGCTTTGATAAACTGATAGGATGGCTGTACAGTCTCAAATCCATGCAGAGGTGTTGCATTCTGCACGCGCGCGTCATGTGCGTCAAAAGTGATGATGTTTTCCACACCCATACTTACAAGCTCCTGAAGTGCTGTTGCACAGTCCAGGGATTCTCTGCCGCTGCGGATATTCTGGCGGCTTTCGTACAGATAAGGCATGATCACGTTTACTCTGCGGGCTTTGCCGCCGATTGCACCGATCACACGTTTCAGATCCTGAAAATGGTCATCAGGAGACATAAGATTCTCGTATGGTCCGATGCTGTAGGTAAGACTGTAGTTACATACATCAACCATCAGATAGATATCGTCACCACGTACAGATTCCATGATCGTACATTTCGCCTCACCGGAACCGAAACGTGCTGTCTGGACCGGTATCAGATAGGAATCTCTCTGATAACCCTCAAATGCAAAAGAATCAAGCTCTTCGTGGCTGCGCTCTTTACGCCACTGTATCAGCCATTCATTTACTTTTTCACCCAGATCCTTACAGCTGATCAGAGGGATCAGACCAAGTCTGCCCACCGGAAGTGTAGTTAAATCTTTAGTTGTTGCCTGTGCCATGTTTTATTTTCCTCCTAAAAAAATTTTCTGTATACGGATATCCTTTCCTTCCAGCTTCACCATACGGTAGTTGCTGGCGATTCTCGAAAAGGTTCGTTCGGAATAAGTATCCGAGAAATTTTCCAGTTTCAGATTTGTTGATATGATCGTAGACTTCCTGCGCATGATGCGTTCATTTATGCACAAAAACAACTGGGAAGAGACAAAGCTGTTTGTAAGTTCAGTTCCCAGGTCGTCGATGATCAGCAGATCGCTGTCAAATACAAATTCCTGTCCTTCTGTTTTATCTCTGGAGAATTTGGAGTCTGCCAGCAGTTCAAACAGATCAAATGCGGAAAAGTACATAACGCAATGTGCTGATTCCAGAAGATCATGAGCAATACAGTGAGAAAGAAAAGTCTTACCCACACCGGTATCACCGTAAAGAAACAGATTCTCAAAGGAACTGTCAAAATTTCTCACAAAACCTCTGGCAATATCATAAGCTCTCCGGGCCGTCTCTCTTTCTGTCAGTCCGGTAGCTTCGTTCTTCATTGTATCAGAATAATAATCAAAAGAAAAGTGGTCAAAGTTTTCTTTTTGAGAATTTCTTTTAAATTGGACTGCGTATAGAGCAGTTCTATCTCTGCTTTCTTAAAACAGGTACATTTTTGGCTTCCGACGTAACCGGTATCCTGACAGACCGGACACTTATATGGAAGTTCCAGATAATCCTCCGGATATGAGTTACATACCAGCAGGGCATTGCGCTCCTGGGACAGAAGAGAGATTGCAGCTTTAAGGTCCTCAAGACCTGATGATTCTCCGCTTAAGAGTGCTCTTGCTTTTTTTGCGCTTAAGGTGGCAACCTCTTCATCTATTTCGTGGATGCGCGGGATTTTTTTATAAATCTCCTGAGTACGCTCCTCCAGAATACGTCTGTTCTGAGACTGGGTCTTGCTGTATTCCCGCATGATCGTATCATACTGATAATTCTGTAAAGGCATGATTTCACACCCTTTCGTTTGTTTTTTGTAGCTGTTCAGTGACTTTCAGACGATTATGTCACTGTCGTTACTGATTCAGCAATTTCTTTTCATATTCGTTAAAGTCGTACTGTCGCTGATGGAAATTGTTAAACCGGTTTGATGCAGCCGGTTTGGAAGCTGCTTTTCGCTGGGTATTCTTTTCCAGCTTCTGTCGCTGATGCTGAGCATCGAGGAGCCGGACATCTGCAAGTGTACGGACATTTTTATCTTTCCATCCGGAAAGGATTTTATCTGCATACTGGAAACTTGGCTGTCCGGTAGAGAGAACTGTACGGCTGCAGGCTTCCTGGATGATATCCATGGTAAAACCATAATCATTCAGCCAGGTGTTCATAAGAGAAATCTCTGTATCTACCGGATTTCGTCCGCTGATTCCCATTGATTTAAAAATAGTAAAGTATTCTTTGGCATAACGGGAATTTGCCTCTTTTGCCATGGTGACAGTGGTGATTCCCTCATCTGCCCAGGCAAGAGCAACGGTTTCTATGTAACGCATACTCTTATGTCCGCGGCTGACACTGTATTCGATCAGGTACTCGATCAGATCAGGCGAGAATTTCAGCTCATCATAGAAAAACAGGATCTTTTTCATCTCGGTAGGAGTGAGCGTTTTGCCGAGATACTGTTCTGCTATATAGAGGAGCTGTACGATCTCATCATTTTGCTTTAATTCTTTTACACGGTCAGGAGACAGTGCAGTGGCTGATCTGGTGGTCTGCTTCACAGGCTGTGCCGGCGCAGAAGAAGTCTGGGTTTCTGTTTTTGTAACAGGGGCTGCCGAAACAGGTGTGTCGGAAGCAGCAGATTTTACAGGTGGTACATTCAATATGATATCTGCTATATCTTCGTTATTTCTGTAGGTTAAAGTAAGGAGTTTTTCTTTCTCCCAGTATTTCAGAGCGCGGATAATGTCACGTTCTGTACAGAAGAAATGATCAGCCATCTGCTCCAGACTGAAGGGTACAGAGGTGTCAGAAAGAAGCCTCAGAAGATAGATATATACTTTCACAAATTCTCCATTGGCCCCAGGCATATAGTTGTCTATGAAATTGTTGGTTAATACAGTTACTTCCGCATTGCGGGAATTCTGTAAAGTGATCATAGCCATGAATTTCCACTCTCTTTCATAATAATAAGATGTTAGGGTCAAAAGGTATTTTGCCCCTAACCTGATATCCACGAATTGCTCCGCTGCAAAGCAGCTCCCACAATTCTCAAACATTCGAAATCCGCTGATTTACTGCGTAAATCGCTACTTTCTCATGTTTGGCAGGTCCCAAGTTCAAAAGTCTTATCGTGCAAGCACGAACGACTTTCTGACCTTTTGACCCTGATATCATAATAATAAGATGTCAGAGTAAAAAAGATATTTTTCCTCTGACTTGATATCTATGAATTATAGCACAACATTTTTAAAAGAGAATAGGGGATTTTTGTCGAAGATTTCATCCACATTTGAATGTGGATAATGTGGATAATGTGGAAAGGTGAAATATGGTATATATTATTGGAAACCTGAAAAATGTTGAATTTCAGGGAAAAACGGAGTATTACGGGGACGAATAATGTCGAATTATGTTAAGTGATTTATGCACATATACATCCACATATGCAGGCAGATGAAAATGTGTATAACGATGTGGAAAATGTGGATAAGTGATCTGAACTGTTATAAATAAAGGAAGAACTGAGGGGGATAAAATGTTTATAACTTTTTAATGGAAATTGTCGACAGAGACACAAGTGTTCAGTATCTTCTATTGCTATAAGTTGGGCGGTTGTAAAAAACAGGACAATTCTGAAAAATTATTTTCCGAATTGTCCTGTGTAAATTGCTGATATCTATGTCAGGCAGAAACATTATTTACCCAGCAGATGCTCCCCGATATTTACAACATCTCCGGCTCCCATGGTGATGAGCAGATCACCCTCCTGGCAGTTGGAGAGCAGATAATTCTCAATCTCATCAAAGGTCGGGAAATATTCGCATGGCGTTCCAAGTTCCTGGATACGCTTCTGCAGATCTTCAGAAGAAATTCCCAGAGTATCGGTTTCTCTTGCTGCATAAATATCCGCAACTACCACATGATCTGCCAGGCTGAGTGCTTTGGCAAACTCCGGAAGCAGAGCTTTGGTACGGGTATATGTATGTGGCTGGAATACACACCATAATTTCTTATGGGGATAATTGTGTGCGGCATGAAGAGTTGCTTCAATTTCTGTAGGATGATGTGCATAATCGTCTACGATCGTAACCCCTGCAACTTCTCCTTTATACTGGAAACGGCGGTCTGTTCCTGTGAAACTTCCAAGTCCCTTGATGATCACTTCTTCGGAAAGACCAAGAAGATGACCGAGGGCAATTGCTGCCAGTGCATTGGAAACATTGTGGATGCCCGGCACTTTCAGATAATAGCTGCCAACCTTAACGCCATTGCGCAGAACGGAGAAGGAAGCATGTCCATATTTGTCATAAGTGATATCTGCTGCCTGATAATCTGCATCATGTTCCAGACCATAAGTGATCACATTACATGGAAGATCCCGGATGATATCTTCATATTTCGGAGTATCTGCATTGATGATCAGTGTACCGTCAGCAGGAAGAAGCTCTGCAAAGCGGCGGAAGGAATGACGGATATCGTCAATATCCTTAAAGAAATCCAGATGGTCTGCATCCATATTCAGGATAATACTGATCTTCGGGAAAAAGCTCAGAAAGCTGTTTGTGTATTCGCAGGCTTCTGTGACAAAAGTCTCAGAATTGCCTACGCGGATGTTTCCGCCGATAGCAGGAAGAATACCTCCCACACTGATGGTCGGGTCACAGTCTCCTGCAAGAAGAATGTGAGATACCATAGATGTTGTGGTTGTTTTTCCATGAGTTCCGGAAATGGCAACAGGAGTATCATAATTCCTCATGATCTGTCCGAGAAGCTCTGCACGTGTGAGCATTGGAAGTCCTTTTTCCTTGCACAGGCAAATTCCGGGTTGTCAGGATGGATAGCTGCGGTATATACCACAACATCTACGTCATCGGTAATGTTTGTGGCACGCTGTCCGTAATAGATGGTGGCTCCCTTTTTCTCCAGTGCCTGGGTAAGAGGACTGGATTTGGAATCGGAACCGGAAATGACAAAATCCTCGCCGAGAAGAATCTCGGCCAGTCCGCTCATGCTGATGCCGCCGATACCGATAAAATGTATATGAAGTGGTTTGTGAAAATCTATCTGATACATAGTATGTTCTCCTTGATCAATTATTTACAAATCTTTATAAATCCGGTAACTGTAACATATTCGCATAGTTACTGGAACTGTTTTATCTGTCTGTTTATTATACTCCCTGTGCCTTAAAATGAAAAGGACTTCTTTTGGTTGATAAAAAATCACAAAAAACGACATTGGATATATAAAAAATGCCTAATAATATATCGGTGGAAATACAGACTCAATAAAAAACGTGTGCAAAAATCATAAAAAAACAAAAAATGAGAAACAAAAATTGTAAATAATGTTCACTAACAGATAAAAGTGTGTTATAATTAAATAATCATAACCTGTAACTGTTCAGTGCCTCGCGAAACAGCAGACTGACGAATAGTTACCATAACTACAACAAGAGGTGATTGCATGATTAAGAAAGAAATGATAGCTATGCTTCTGGCCGGCGGTCAGGGCAGCAGACTGGGTGTACTGACAGAAAAAGTAGCGAAACCTGCAGTTGCTTTTGGCGGGAAATATCGTATCATAGATTTTCCTTTAAGTAACTGTATTAATTCAGGCATCGATACAGTAGGTGTATTGACACAGTATCAGCCATTGCGACTTAATACACATATCGGAATTGGTATTCCATGGGATCTTGACAGAAACGAAGGTGGTGTAACAGTACTGCCGCCTTACGAGAAGAGTACCAGCAGTGAGTGGTACACAGGAACAGCCAATGCAATCTTCCAGAATATGGATTACATGGAACAGTATAATCCGGATTATGTCCTGATCTTATCCGGTGACCATATCTATAAGATGGATTATGAAGTAATGCTTGATTTCCTATAAAGCGAATAAAGACGGATGTGACGATTGCCTGTATGCCGGTACCGTATTGTAGGAAGCAAGCCGTTTTGGTATCATGGTAACAGATGACATAGGACGCATTACGGAGTTTGAGGAGAAACCGGAGCATCCAAGCAGCAATCTGGCGTCCATGGGAATTTATATTTTCAGCTGGCCTGCTTTAAAGGAGGCACTGATGTCTCTGAAGGATCAGAACAGCTGTGATTTTGGCAAACATGTTCTTCCATACTGCAAGGAGAAAGGTGAAAGACTTTTCGCCTACGAATACAATGGATACTGGAAGGATGTAGGAACACTGGGTTCTTATTGGGAGGCCAATATGGAACTGATCGATATTATTCCGGAATTTAATCTCTATGAAGAATTCTGGAAGATTTACACAAAGGGAGATATTATCCCGCCTCAGTATATTTCGGCAGATGCGGTTACAGACAGATGTCTGATCGGTGAGGGTGCAGAAATTTACGGGGAAATACATAATTCTGTGATCGGACCAAATGTTGTGATCGGAAAAGGCAGCGTGATCCGTGATTCCATTATCATGCGCAATTCTACCATTGGTGAGGGCGTACAGATGGATAAGGCTATTATTGCCGAGGATGTTGCTATTGGAAACAATGTTGTACTGGGATGTGGTGAGGAAGCACCGAATGTGCTGAAACCTGCAGTTTATGCATTTGGAATTGCTACGGTTGGTGAACGCAGCGTGATCCCGGATAATGTAAGGATCGGAAAGAATACAGCAATCTCAGGTATAACTGTTCCTGAGGATTATCCTGATGGTGAGCTGGCCGGCGGACAGGTAATTACAGCAAAGGACGGTGACGAATAATGAGAGCGATAGGTATTATTTTGGCTGGCGGTAATAATAACCGCATGAGAGAATTATCAAATAAGAGGGCAATCGCAGCAATGCCGATCGCCGGAAGCTACAGAAGTATCGACTTCGCACTGAGCAATATGGCGAGTTCTCATATTCAGAGAGTTGCTGTTCTGACACAGTACAATGCCCGTTCTCTGAATGAACACTTAAGCTCTTCCAAATGGTGGGATTTCGGAAGAAAACAGGGTGGTCTCTTTGTATTTACACCTACGATCACAAAAGAGAACAGTCTGTGGTATCAGGGAACAGCAGATGCTATTTATCAGAATCTGGAATTCCTTAAAAGCAGTCATGAACCATATGTAGTGATCGCATCCGGCGACTGTGTTTACAAGATGGATTACAACAAGGTTCTTGAATATCATATTGCGAAACGTGCAGATATTACGGTAGTATGCACTACCTGCGATAATCCCAGTGAGATTGAGAGATTTGGTGTTCTCCGTATGAATGAGGACTGCAGGATTGAGGAATTTGAAGAGAAGCCAATGGTTTCTTCTTATAATACAATTTCAACAGGTATCTATGTTATCCGAAGAAGACAGTTGATCGAACTGATCGAGAGAGCTGCACTGGAAGGCAGACATGATTTTGTAAAGGATATTCTGATCCGCTACAAGAATCTTAAGAGAATCTATGGATATAAGATTGACACATACTGGAGCAATATCTCCACAGCAGAAGCATATTATAAGACAAATATGGATTTCCTGAAACCGGAGATCAGAAACTATTTCTTCAAACAGGAACCGACAATTAAGACAAAGATTGATGATCTGCCTCCTGCAAAATACAATCCGGGAGCACAGGTGAAGAACAGCCTGGTTGCCAGCGGATGTATTATCAATGGTACGGTGGAGAATTCCGTTCTTTTTAAAGACGTATTTGTAGGAAATAACTGCGTGATCAAGAACTCTGTGATTTTAAACAATGTATATCTGGGAGATAATACTCATATTGAGAACTGCATTGTTGAAAGCCGGGATACTATTCGTGCAAATTCGTATTACTGCGGCGACGGTGAAGTGAAGATCGTCGTGGAGAAAAATGACAGATATATACTGTAAATAAAACAGCCGGATAGATTCGGTAAATCGAAAGGAGTAAATTTGTATCATGAATATTACTGACGTGCGTGTGAGGAAAGTAGCAAAAGAAGGAAAGATGAAAGCGGTTGTTTCCATAACGATCGATGATGAATTTGTAGTACATGATATCAAGGTGATTGAAGGAGAAAAAGGGTTATTTATCGCTATGCCAAGCCGTAAGGCAACAGACGGAGAATATCGTGATATTGCACATCCGATCAATTCTGCAACACGTGACAGGATCCAGACGATCATTCTGGACAAGTTCCAGGAAGTTATGGATGCGGAACCGGAAGAAGCTGCAGCTGCGGAATAACCGGTGAATAAAGAACTGTAAACAGATAAGAAGCACAGGCACTGTCTCTGAAAAAGGGGCAGTGTCTGTTTTTTGCTGAGCATTAGTGAAGATAAAATGTTACATAATTATTACATAAATTAATAAAAAGTGTTGTATTTTTTTACGAAATATGATATACTGGGTTTCAGATTAACGAGAAAGGTGATTAATTTATGAAAGTAAAAAGTTTTTTCATTACTGCTGGCCGGAATGCTTTACTTTTTCCATGGGAACAACTGCATATGCAACAGAAGATGCGATCGCTGACATGCAGGCTCAGAAACAGCAGGCAGAAGCCGGACTTGCCCAGACACAGGCGAATATTGACAGCCTTCAGAGCAAGAAGCAGGAGCTGGAGAACTATCTGTCTGATTTGAATACACAGTATGAAGACCTGACTAATGCGATTTCTGAACTCAGCATACAGGCCGGAGAGAAAGAGAATGAGCTGAAACAGCTTCACACAGAATTAAAGAAAGCTAAGAAAGCATTAAATAAACAGTACGATGATATGAAACTCCGCATCCAGTATATGTATGAGAATGGTGGTACATCTGCATTAGAGACTTTGCTGTCATCTAAGGATCTTTCTGAGTTCCTCAACAATGCAGAGAGTGTTGCGAAGATTTCCCAGTATGACAGGACTATGCTGGAGAAATGCGAGAACCTTCAGAACACTATCAAAGATCAGGAAACAACTGCTGAGGAAGAGAAGGCTGCTATTGATCAGCTTCTTGAAGAGAGAGCGGCCAAACAGCAGGAGGTTCAGAATCTTGCAGCAAGCACAAGTGATAACATCTCTTCCTATGTAAGCCAGATCAGCGCAAGCCAGGAAGAAGCAGCAGCACTGACTGCAGAAATCAACAATGCAGATAACAGCATTGCTCAGCTTGTGCAGCAGGCAGAAGAGGAAAAAGCAGCCAGAGAGGCAGCGCAGGCACAGGCCGAAGCAGAGGCGGCAGCGGCGCAGGAACAGGAACAGGATGCAGAAGAGAGTTCTGATGATTATGAAGAAGATACAGATTCCTATGAGGAAGACTCTTCGGACAGTCAGGATTCTTCGGAGACTGAAGGATCTGAGGATACTTCTGAAGATTCAGGGGATTCTGATGATGAAGATACATACGAAGAGAACGATGCAGATTTCTATGAGGGAGACTCTGACAGCAATGAATCAGAAGATACATCTGACAGCCAGGCATCCTCAGACAGTTCTTCCGGTCAGGGAAAATACCTTGGCAACTTTACACTGACTGCATATTGCAACTGTGCACAGTGCTGCGGTACAGCAGGTAACCTGACAGCCAGCGGAACAGTTCCGACAGCAGGACGTACTGTAGCTATGGCGGGAGTACCCTTTGGAACACAGCTTCTGATCAACGGAAATGTATACACAGTAGAGGATCTGGGAACACCTTATGGACATGTTGATATTTATTGTGACAGCCATTCAGAAGCATTAAGCTTCGGACTTCAGTCTGCTGAGGTTTATCAGTTGAACTGATAACAAAACAATAATGTGATTAAGAACTCTGGTAAAACAGGGTTCTTTTTTCGGATTTTTGCCCGGATTGCTATAACATAGATGGTTTAACTTGAGGATTCAGATGCCTGATGATAAAATGATATATCAGATTTATATACGGTAAAATATAATTGGAATGGAGATAAACAATGAGAATCTGTGGCTTTAATAAAACGACATTGCTGGACTATCCGGGAAAGGTAGCCAGTACTATATTTCTGGGTGGATGCAATTTCCGCTGTCCGTTCTGTCAGAATGGTATATTGGTTGTGGCTCCCGGAGAACAGCCGGATTACAGTCAGGAGGAACTTTTGACTTTTTTGAAAAAAGAAAGGGGATTCTGGACGGGGTCTGCATTTCAGGAGGGGAACCTACACTGTCAGATGGTCTGGAGGAATTTCTGGGAAAAATCAAAGAGCTGGGCTATGCTGTTAAACTGGACACCAATGGCTCACGTCCGAAGATTGTAAAACATCTGGCAGAAGCCGGACTGATCGATAAAGTAGCTATGGATATCAAAGCCTGTCCGGATAACTATGGAAATCTGGCCGGAATAGAAAAGCCTGATATGGACAGTATTTTTGAGACAGCAGATTTTCTGCTGCATGGGAATCTGGACTATGAATTCAGAACAACAGTAGTACGGGAACTGCATACGCAGAAGGATTTTGAAGAAATCGCCGGGTGGCTGGCAGGAGCGAAAGAATATTATCTGCAGGCTTATAAGGACTCAGACGGAGTCCTCAGGCCTGGATATGGAAGCTATACTTTTGAAGAACTTCAGAATTTTCAGAAGATTCTTCAAAAGACGATTTTATCTGTGGGAATCCGGGGCATCGATTAAACGATACCAGTAACCGCCGCGCATTTTTGGAATCTCTATATAGCTGCTTTCTTTGAAGTAAGGAAAGCCAAACATATTTGCCATAAAGCGTTCCTGCTGATTATAAACGCCGGGAACGCCGAGGATATACTGTCCGTTATTTCTTTGTCCTAAAAGCAAATATCCGAAATTATAATGCCCATACTGTAGAAAACGGTTATTGCGCAGTGCACAGTAATGCCGCGGAAAATGCTTCAGGTCATCAAGGTGTATCTTCCATGCAGAAATCAGTTCGCCATCGGAGAAGGGGGAAAATTCGGCAGAGGTTTTTCTGTTTTCTGCATTTCTTTCCGGGACAGGATTGTCGGCATTTTCAGAACTATTGGAATCTTCAACGGTATTATCTGAGATATAGGATGACTCTGTTCCTGGCTTGTTATCAGATGTTCCCTGAGCCGGAATGTTGGCAGACGGTTCAATTGATAAAGAATCGTCAGGAACTTTTGGAAGCGAGGTATCTTCGGGTTTTTCTGAAATATCTTCAAGTTCTTCGGGCATTTCCTGTAATACCATATCTGCCGGAACTTCGGGTTTCTGTGAAGTGATTTTCGCAGATTCAGGAATATCTGCGTCAGGCATAGCTTTTATTTCATGGAAATTCTCCGGACGTATAGGCTGATCGTCCCATTCAGTACCAAAGAATCCGCCGGTATCTGAAGTAATGATCATTCCGCCCAACTTACCCATTGCAACGCCGGAGTCATTCATATCTGTTGCATCTGTTATGATCAGGCATTCTACAGTTTCTTTTTCTGTCTCGCAGGTATCCAGAAGAATTCCGTTGATCAGGCCATCCTTTCGTGTAAATCCATAAATATTGCATTTTACATTTTCAGGCAGCCCCGGACAATGCAGATGAATCTCAACAGAACATTGCTGATCTTTTACTTCAACTTTAATAAATCCGCAATTGCTGCCTTTCTTTCCGCTTTCATAGTCATATACATATGCGATAAAACGCCGATATCCAGACAAAATCCTTCCTCCGTAAAACCAGATTCAATAATGTATATGACCATCAGAAGAAAATATTCGAAAAAATTAAAAAAATTTGAAAAAAATCTATTGACAAACTGCGATTTTATTAATATAATAGCACTTGCATTGACGAAGCGTGGCTCAGTTTGGTAGAGCGCTGCGTTCGGGACGCAGAGGCCGCGTGTTCGAATCACGTCGCCTCGATTTACCTTTAGGCCTGATGGTCAAGCGGCTAAGACGACGCCCTCTCACGGCGTAAACCCGGGTTCGATTCCCGGTCAGGTCATGATGGCAAGGCTGTTGCTTAGGCAGCAGCCTTGTTGCATCAAAGGAATGGCAATTGCTGTTCGGATGCCACTGTAGCGCAGTTGGTAGCGCAACGCATTCGTAATGCGTGGGTCGCCGGTTCGAGTCCGGCCACAAGCTCCAGAATGTGTTGATGAAAGATGCAGCGACCGAAAACACCGCACGAAAGTGCGGTTGTTTTCGCATATAACGCACCTACTTTTAGAATAGAAAAAGTTAGACAAAAACTCGTATTTTTTACTAAAATTTCTAGTTTTGCCCTGCAAGAGGCGACTATTTTTAAGATGCGCCCTGCCGAATTTATGGACTGGTGTGACTCGAACACCAAGGCTTAAAAACAAAGAAAACCAGCAGCCGCTGTATCACCGCCCCTCTTCTGGCGTGTGAGGCAGCGGTTTTTCCTATCAGATGGGAGTCAGACACATAATCTGAAGTGGGCTCTATAACCTAATTGAAAAGAAAACGTTATACTTGATATGGACTTTTCCTGCTGAGTCGGTTACCATATTAAGTGTTCCGTGCGGCAAGTTCAGCTTTGTCCCGCAAGGATCGATGAAAGGAAAGGCAAAATCAATTATGAAACTGAAAAGAAATTCCCTGACCACGCTTCTGGTGGTCAGCTTCCTCCTCATGGCACTCTCAGGCTGCGGGCAGCAAGCCGAGCCGGATTCAGCGCAGCCGCCGCTGGAAACCGTAACGTACTCCAATCTGACGGACGCGGACTCGCGCAAGCTGCTCACCGAAGCGCTTGCAGATGCCAATGTGGATGAGACCCGAACGAAGCTGCTGCTGGACCGCGTGGATCAGTTCAATGCCAGCGTCAAGAGCGAATGGCTGACAGGCGGGTTTGAGAGCGCCGCTACCACCGAGACCAGATATGACCCCTATGAGATGCAAGATCTGTGGACGGAGAAGAACGGCAGCTTCCCCGGCTATAACTGCCGGATCACGGCCTTCAGTCTGTTCGGGTGAGTTCGTCACCGCCGGAGTAGATCAGCCGGAAACGCAGGGCGAGGACTCCTCTTTATGGATCTTGAAACGCTGGCCGCAGATCCCGCCGTTC
>ENA-OQJC01000083-OQJC01000083.1-human-gut-metagenome-genome-assembly--contig:-NODE-83-length-25115-cov-8.012886_pt1 | contig 25115 bp, 20 predicted proteins | sample MGYA00242600_ERZ504766 | MGnify/ENA primary metagenome ERZ504766 (study PRJEB26092, sample SAMD00036364) | human gut metagenome | host: Homo sapiens | study: EMG produced TPA metagenomics assembly of...
CTGGCTGGGCGAGCACATTTGGCAGTGGGGCCGCGCCAAGGACGCGCCGGAGCTCATCAAGGGCGCGTGCGGCATGGCGTTCGATGCCCGCTACTACTGCAGCTACCTGCAGGACAAGTTCACCACGCTCTACGAGCTGTAAGGCATAACCGACACGTCAACGCAAAGGGGACGCCGCGGAACCAATCCGCAGCGTCCCCTTTTTTCACCCAATAACTAGGTACCCAATGACTAGTTCGTTGACGCTAATGTCTTGGCAACGTCAGCGAAAACGGCCCCAAGCGAGCAAGGTGACGTGAAATGAAAGGGCGCTGACCTTCTGGTCGCGCCCTTGAAATTGAACGTCAGATTGCCGCTTGGGGCCGTTTGCAGCGTCGAGCAGCTACGCGGTTTGGTAAAACCGCGTAGCTATAAAGCCTCGAGCGCGGCGGCGATGCGCTTCATGGCGGCATCGGCAGATGCTTGGTCGGGCGCCTCGGCCAGCACGCGGATAACCGACTCGGTTCCGCTCTTGCGCACGAGCACGCGGCCCTCGCCTGCCAGCGCAACCTCGGCCTCGGCGATGGCGTTCTGCACGCCCATGTTCTCGAGCGCGGCGTCCTTGTCCGCCACGCGCACGGCCACCTGCGCCTGCGGCAGCAGCTTGCACGGAGCCGTGAGCTGCGAGAGCGTCTCGCGCTCGGCACGAATCACTTCCATCACGCGCAGCGAGGTCATAATGCCGTCGCCCGTGCGCTCGATATCGCCAAAGATCGTATGGCCCGTCTGCTCGCCGCCCAGGCTGTAGCCGCCCTCGCGCATCTTGGCATACACGTGACGGTCGCCCACGCCGCTGGTCACGGCGCTCAGACCGGCAAGCTCCAACGACTTGATCAGGCCAAAGTTGCTGGCAATCGTCGGCACCACGGTACCGCCCGAAAGGCGACCGTGCTTGTTCAGATACACGCCGCACACGTACAGGATCTGGTCGCCGTCTACCACGCGACCGCGCTCATCCACGGCCAGGCAGCGGTCGGCATCGCCATCGTAGGCAAAACCCACGTCCAGGCCCTGCTCCACCACATGGCGCTGCAGACGCTCCATATGCGTGGAGCCGCAGTCGACGTTGATGTTAAAGCCATCGGGCGCGGCATTGATCACGCGCACGTCGGCACCGAGCGCGTCAAACACCGGCTTGGCCACCGAGGAAGCCGAGCCGTTGGCGCAGTCGATACCGATCTTGACGCCCTGCAGCGAAAAGTTCGCACTTGCAATGAGCGAAGCAATGTAGCGGTTGCGGCCCTGCATGTAGTCCACCGTGGCACCGATGTGGTTGCCCGTGGCCAGCGGAACTTCGCTCTTGCCATCGATGTAGTCCTCGATGAGCTCCAGCACGTCCTCGTCCATCTTAAAGCCGTCGCTGTTGACGAGCTTAATGCCGTTATCGCAAAACGGGTTGTGGCTCGCGCTGATCATGATGCCGCAATCGAAGCAGCCTTCCACAGTCTGATGCGCTACGCCCGGCGTGGGGATCACGTGCAGCATATAGGCGTCCGCACCGCTCGCGACCAGGCCGCTCACCAGCGCCGCCTCGAACATATAGCTCGAGCGACGCGTGTCCTTGCCCACGATGACGCGTGCCTTGCGCTCGCGGTTGGCGCCGTAATACCAGCCCACAAAACGGCCAATCTTATAAGCGTGCTCTACCGTCAGCCCAACGTTGGCCTCACCGCGAAAGCCGTCGGTGCCAAAGTACTTCATGCGCTCTCCTTACAAAATAGGGGCGAACAGATTGCCTGTCCGCCCCAAAATGGTACTCGATTATCTGCGCTACCAGAAAAACCCTACGCCGACGCGCTGTCGCGAGCCGCCTGGCATGTAGGAGTCTGACGCAGCGTAAGCGGCTTGTCCCCCGCCTCGGCCGACGTGGTCAGCGTATACGTGATCGTCGTCGTCTCGCCAGCATGCAGGTCAACGGTGCCCGAATAGAAGGGGATTCCATGCCACGTAGCGGCGCCAAGACCAAACTGGGTGCCCTCGACGGTCAGATCAGTAATGTTGCCGCCCGTCGGGGCAAACAGTGAGACATTCAGACGCTCGTCGTCACGCGCGGCATCGGGTGCGCTCGCCGCAACGTAGTCGGGCAGCTTGCCAGCCTCCTCCTGCGTCATGATGTTCGTCAGGGTAACGGTGATGCGATAGGAGCACGTGCCGTCACCGTTCTTGATGCCCTGGCCAATCTGCGTATCGGCGTTCAGATACCAGTCGAGCTTGGAGAAGCTCAGGTTGTTAAAGTAAACGCCGGCAACAGGATCGGCACTCGGGTCATCCGGATCGGGCAGCGAAGCGTCAATGCCCGTCTCTTTGATGGCATTCTGCTCATCATCGTTTCTCATCCACGCGATCAGACGGCCCTCTTCGGCACCGCGCTCAACGGCGCTGACAAGCTTCGTAACATCGACATCGCCGATACCGCCAAGGATCTTGTCGAAGGCAGCGCTGGCGACGGATGCAAAGATGCCGTCCGACTCCTCGACCGGATAGTTCCAGTACACATCGTGCATGAGGGCCTTTGCGGCGTTGGTGCCGTCGACAACCGTTCCGTCGGGCAGCGAGACATTACCGACCAGGCCCAGCAGATACTGCAGGAACACCGGGTCGATACCGATGACGCCATCAACGTCCTGTCCATACTGGGACTTCCACAGCGCGGCGACACGCTGCGAGTTGCGGGGCCAATCAGGCGAATAGGTATTGCCCGAGTTGTACAGGTTACTGTGGTTGCCGAACAGCGCCTCATCCTCTTCGTCGACGCTCTCGACTGCCTCATCCTCGCTGAGTCCAATGCGGGGAACAAACTCGCCAATCGACATCTGGCCGTCAGTGACCGAAATCAGGCCCTGCGAACCGCCAAAGCCGCCGCAAGCACGAATCTCGACGTTGTTCATGGCGTACATAAGGTAGTTGCGCGTCTGGCCGTTGGCGCCGAGCATCTGGGGGAGGACGGGGGCGACCTTCTCCGCCGCGTCAACCGCGCCGTTGAGGGTGGCAAAGCCGTCCTTGGCCTTATCGACCAGCTCGGTCACCTGGGAAATATGAGTATCGCCAATGCCCTGGACCTTCTCGTTGGCGCTCTTGAACACCTTCGAGCTGCTGGAAAGCGAATCGGCGACCGCCTGCAGCGCGGACACGTTAATCATGCCGTCCTGGAACAGCTTGCCGGGCGTAGCCTGCGAAAGGTTATCGGCCATGGGAACCAGCGCATTGCTCGAGACATCGGACAGGGCGTCAATCATGGTGCGGGCTGCGTTGATGTCACTGCCATACACCGGGATAAACGAAGCCGCCGTCCACAGCGGGCTCGAAGTCTCCGCCTTCATGCTGTCGCAGAGCTCATCGATCTTCTTCGCGTCGTCAGGCAGCGTCGAAAAATCGCCCGACGTGACCTTGTCCTTAAGGCCACCGACGATCTCGACAGCCTCCTTCGCTTCGCTCTTTACGGTCTTTGCCGAGTTAAGCAGCATAAAGCCGCTTGCGCCAAGCGCAACGAGAAGCACCGCGACTACAGCGGCAATAATGGCGCCGGTGTGACGCTTTTTGCGCTCGCCCTTGCGATGGCGATGACGGACCAGACCGTCAGAGGTCGAACTCGACGAAGCATCGCTACCGTAGTTCAAGCCAAAATCGTAATAATCTTCCTTGGAACCCGAGCCCGCAAACTCGGCACCGCTATCATCCAGGCGGGCGAACGTGCCAGTCTCGGAGGCGCCGGTGTAGATCGTGCCAAGGTTACCCGTAAGCCCCGCGCCACCGGCAGAGGGAGTATTGTTGGCGGCCTTGCCGGCATTAACGTTGCCGGCAGCATTCGCGGCGTTGGCAGCACCTGCGTTGTTCGCAGGCACCGAAGGAGCCCCGCTCGGCTGCGACGCGGAGGTTGCACCGCCCGCAAAGACATTCCCTCTTGCACGGCCGGTCTTTTTTGCCTTTTGAGACTGCTCGTACAGAGCGGTGAACATCGCCGTCTCGCCCGGGGACACGCGCTTACCGGAACCGCCCTGTCCAGCGCCGCCCGGCGTGCCGGCCTTACCAGCCCCGTTCGGACGCGGCGGAACTGCAGGACGGCCGCTATCGCTGCCCTTAAAGTGATTACCAGCCATAAAGAAATCCTCGCAATTGAGTCGCAATGAAAAAGTCCATAACGTTACTAGTTTATGGCATTTTGAGCATCGACAGCTAAACTCCAGACACGGACGTCAATTGGCGAAAATGCGGCACAACACCTTTTCCGTCTTGGCGGCGGCGTCAACTACACCGTGAGGAACATCATCACGATGATCATGGCAAAGCCGATAAGGTCGGTCGGCAAAAACACCGTACCCAGCATAACGGCGCTGGTGATGGTCGCCGAAACCGGCTCCACAGTTCCGATGAGGCTCGCACGTACCGAGCCGATGTCCTTAACGCCCTGCATATAGAGCATGTAAGCAAAAAACGAGCCGATAACCACGAACACCGCGAGCGCCTCGACGCCGGCAGCGTCGAGCGCCGGCATATGCGCCCAGGGCTGCACGAAGACGCACGAGACCACGCCCGCCGTGAGCATTGCCGAACCCGTGACGATGGGGCTGCCGTATTCGGGCAGGATCTTGGCGGGAATCACCGCCATACACGCGGCGCTGACCGCACACATAAGACCTGCTGCCAGGCCAAGCGGCGAAATATTCAGGCTGGTAGGGTCGCCGCCGGTGGCAATTAAAAAGGTTCCACCCAGAGCCAGGCCAATGCCGATGACTTCGCGAGTACGCGGCATGCGGCGATCGACCACGCAGGCGTAACCCATGATGATGACCAGCTGCAGGCACTGGAGCACCGTCGCGGTTCCGGCATTGGTCAGACGCACGGCCGAAAGATAGCAAAACTGGTTGAACAGCAGGCCAAAAGCGGTAAAAAGCAGCAGTTGCCTACGGTCGGCGGGCGTGGTCCAGAGCCTAACCAGACGCTCGCGATCGCGCGTGACCACCACGGCCATAAAGAGCAGGCCGGCGAGAATCTGGCGCACACTCATAAGCCACAGGGTATCAACGTGATAAGTATCGAACAGGAAGCTCGCGCTGGTGCCCGAAAAACCCCAAAACGAACCGCCCGCCAGCGTGGCCAGAACGCCCGTAATCATCCTGCGCGACGACGCATCGTTGAGGCGCTCGCGCCATGCACGGCGGGTGCTGCGGCTGAGCTCGTCAGTTCCCTCGGGCACGACAAAGTCGGACGCCGCCGTCATCGGTACCGAAGCCTTTTCGCGTGCACGCTGAGCTGTGCGCTCCTGCTCCATTCCACTCCCCCGAAATCAATTGGCAACAAAGCGCTCAAACTGTAGCACGAATATCGGCATGAAAAAGCAGATGATTCGGAACATCTATGGGCGTCCAAATTGCAGGGACGAAAGGCACAGACACGCTATGCCGAGCGGTTGGAATCGTCTAGGGCGCCGGGGTCGGCTTCCGCACTTTCAGCGGTATGGCCACCGTCGTTCTGCTCCTTGGCGCTGTCCTGGCCTTCCTGCTCGCGGCGACGCTTTTCGCGAATCTGCTCCACGGCAGCACGCAGGGCAGCCTCGTCCTCGGCGCGTGCCACCTCTTGTGTGGTCTTGACCATATGGCGAATCTCGAGCACCAGCAGCACGATCAGCGGCACCACGATAAGCGGGAAGAACAGAAGCGGGTTGGTGAGCAACGAGACCACCACGCCCAGGCCTGCCGAGACAAAGACCACGCGGCCCACCACGTCGGCGGCAGGCACGGGCGCAGCATCCTCGACCGGATTGGCATCGCCCTTGGTGCGGTAAACCGGCGTGCCGTCGGCCGTATCCTCTACGGCAACGATGCGATGCGTGTTGAGCGAACCCTCCAGCACGTCATCGGACGAATGGAAGGTGATGATATCGCCCACCTGGTAGACCTGGCTGTTGTCGGTATCGACGACGATAAACGAATGCACGGGAATCGCCGGCTCCATCGAGCCGGTCAGTGTGCGCATAAAGCCGTGGCCCATGATGGTGGGAATCTCGCCGGCGGGCGTGAACACCGTGCGCAGCAGCACCACAAAGGCGACCAGGATTACCACGGTCGCCAGCACGTTGATCACGCGGAGCACGTGCTTCATCACTTGTCGTCGTCCTTTGCGGAAAGTGCAGCGTCAGCGGCCTCGGCGGCGTCCTCTGCAGAAGCCGTAGCGTCGCCCTCGGCCGTCTCGGCACCCGCAGCCGGCTCGGCAGCCTCGCCGCGCAGGCGGGCCAGCAGATAGCGCGACAGGCTGTTGCCCTCGGCACGGCGCTCGGCACGGGCGCGATCGCGCTCGGCCAGCTCCAGCTCATGCGCCAACGAGTCCAAGCGTTGCTGCATCTCCGCGCGGTCGGCCTCGAGCTCACGCTCGTGCGCGGCCTTGGCGGCGGCGAGTTCCTGCTCAATGCGCTCCCCCGCCTCAAGCTCGGCTGCAGCGATACGCGCGTCGGCGTCGGCACGAGCCTCCTCGGCGGCACGCGCGGCGGCATCGCGCTCGGCAGCGGCAGCGGCGACCCTCTCGCTGGCGTCCACCGCAGCCTGCTCCACAGCAGAATCGGCGGCCGCACGGGCGGCATCGATCGCGGCATCGGCTGCCTGCTGGGCAGCGGAAACCTTCTCCTCGGCCGCGGCGACGGTGTCGGCGAGCTTCTGCTCCGCCACAGCAGCGGCGGCGTCGGCCGCCTCGGCCGCGGCACGGGCATCGCGCTCGGCCGTCAGCTGCACTTCCTCGATCTGCAGCTGGGCGGCGTCCAGCTTGGCATGCAGCTCGGCGAGCTCCTTGGCAGACGCCTCGCGCACCTCGGCGAGCTCAGCTGCGGCGGCGTCCTTGGCGGCCTGCAGCTCGGCGGCATCGGCTTCCGTCTTGGCAGCCAGGGCCGCAGTAGCGTCGCTCTTGACCTGCGTAACCTGCTCGGCGGCCGTCTGCTCGGCAGCTGCGATCTTGGCATCGGCATCGGCGTGAGCGGCCGCGACCTCGGCATCGGCCTCGGCACGCATCTGCTTAAGCTGCGCCGCCGCGGTCGAGCGTGCCTCTGCCGCAGCATCCTCGGCAGCCTTCTTGCCGGCCTCGACATCCTCCAGCGAGGCGCGCAGCTCCTCGACATCGGCCTCGGCAATCTGCGCGCGCTGCGTCAATGCCAGCTCACGCGTCTTAGCCTCGTCCAGCTCGTCGGCCAGGTCGTCACGCTCGTCGGTCAGCGCATGGGCCTGAACCTTCCAAGACTTGACCTGTCCCTGCAGCTCCCCAATCTGCTCGCGGGCCTCGGCAAGCGCCTGCTCGGCATCGAGCTGGGCCTGCGTGACCTCCTCCACAAACACGCGACGGACCTCGACATCGGGCAGGTCGGGGCTATCGACCTGCACCTCCTTAATCTCCTTAATAAACTTGGGCGCCACCGGCTCGGGATGCACGCTCTCGAGCTCTTGCAGGTTGCGCTCGTCGTCGGTCAGGCTCTTAAAGACGGTGTAGTTGTTGATGAGGTTGGTGTACATCTGCACCATGTACTCGTCATCGAACGCCAGCGCCTGCTGCTGCACGTCGATGTTGTAACCCACCTTGTCATAGCGCTCCATAAACTGCCACAGCTGGTAGCACTTGCGGTAGTTGGGGTCTTTCATGATGAGGTTGGTGCGCTGAATGGGGCTGCGGACCGCGCTGCACCCGTTCATGATCTGGCAAAACGACGCGCGGCGCAGCGCCATGACAAGGCGGCGCACGCGGTCGATGCGCATAAAGACGTCCATGTTGTCGGCGTCGTTCTCGGCAAAGCTCTGGTGGTTCTTGACCGTCATCTCGACGTTGTACTCGATCTCTTCGTACGCATCGTCGATCTTGCTGTGCATCTTAAAGCGGTTGCGGATCTCGTTGCCCGTCGACCAAAAGATCACGTCGGTACGCTTGTCTACAAACGTCAGCAGGCGCTGAATCAGGTGGTAGATAAAGCGGTTCTCGTACAGGTCGTGCGTCTCGACGGTACTGACGTTGAGGATGCGCGTGGGATGGATGCCGCCATCGTCGCTCGGCGCCAAAAACTGCGTGTTCTGGCTCAGGTGACGGACGCTGTCGGCGCTGATCTTTTTGGCGAGCGAGACCGGCACCACTTCTTCCTCGGTGGTGATAAAGCGGCGCGGATTTTCGATGATGGTGTTGATGGCGTCGAGCGAGTCCTCGATCATGCTGATCCACTCCTCGTCCACCACCTTGACGAGTTCCTCGCGCTGCTGCTCGATCGTGGTGCCCGAGGCCTGCGCCATCTCAAACAGATAGCGGAAGTAGCGGCTGTCCTCCTGGATGGGCTCCATCTGCTCGGAGAAGCTGGTATAGAGGTCCTGAATGGTCTCGGACATGGGTTACTCCATAGGTTGGATCGATTGGTAAGGGGCGGGGCGACGTCACGTAGGGCAAACGCTACTGATTGTCTTGTCCCACGCCCCGCGTTTACGGCATTAGTAGAAGTTCTGGATCCGCTGCAGATACATGACGGAATCGGGCAGGCCGCCCTCGCCAAAGGTCTTCTCGATGTACTCGATCAGGCCCTTCATCTCGTCGCGCACAAAGCTCACGTTCATGGACTCAAACTTCTTGAGCACCTTGCGGGCGATGATGTAGTCCATGCCACCCAGCTCGGTGCCGCCGCACGCCACGTACACGGGGATAAAGTCGTACATCTGCTTGATGATACGGTTACCAAAGGCCAGCTTAAAGCGAGTCTGCAGGTACTGGTCCAGCTTGTGCATCTTCTGGAGCAGCTCGTCGTCGATCACATACTCGACCTTGGCCTTCTGGAACAGATACTGCAGGTGGTCGGCCGTCACGTGCACACGCTCGTGCGGCTCGCACTCAAACGCGTCGGCGCGCTCGTTGAGCTCGATGGGGATCGCGCGGTCGTACACCTTGTCCGTGATGGTAAAGGTGGAGTCGTCGTTGTTGGCCGTGCCAATGAACCACAGGCTGTCGGGGATGGTGAGCTTGCCGTCGTGCAGGCCCTTGGGGTCGGCCGCCCACTGGGTAGGCACCAGGTCGAGCACCCACTCGTCGTGGCTGGGCATCTCGAGCACCGACAGGATCTCGGCAAAGTAGTACTCCACGCGGGCCAGGTTCATCTCGTCGAGCACGATCATGGACGGGTCTTGGCGAAGGCCCGCCTCGTACACGGCGCGGAGGAACTCGGTCTCGTTAAAGCGCTTGGAAAACTCGTTGAAGTAGCCCAGCACCTCGGTGCGATCGCGAAAGCTCGGCTGCACCGACACGATGGTCGCGGGGTTATCCAGATAGCGGCTAAAGCTGTAGGGCAGCGAGGTCTTACCAGTACCCGAAATGCCCTCCAGGATCAGCAGCTTTGAGGCGGCCATGCCGGCCACAAAGCGGCGGATGACCTCGGGCGTGTAGTAAAGCTTCATCTGGCTGCAGGCGAACGCGCGGAAGCTGTCGACAAAGTCCTCCAGCGAGATGGCATCGTCGTAGGCCGGCGATTCCCAGTCGCGGTACTTAAGGTCCACAAGGGACAGCTTGGGGAAGCGGTTGGCCTGGGCGATCTCTTTTTCCTCGGCAAGAGTCTTGGCCTCAACGGTGGCCTTGGCCATGGCGGCCGCGGCGTCCTTGACGCCCTCGCCATCGAGCGCGAGCGACGCGTTACCCGACACCACGGCAGCCGTGGTGCCCTCGCCCGCAGGCGCACCCGCGGCGGCGCCCACCACGTTGCCCACCGTGGGCAGGTGGTCGTCGGCAAGAGCCGAGGCGCCCACGTACGGAATCTGTTTGGTGCCGCCCATGGCGTTGACCTTGAGCGCCAGCAGCTTGTTCTTCTCGTCCATAAGGTCGAGCACCTGCTTGTTGAGGCGGCCGATCTCGCGATAGAGCGCCTTGTTGGACGTGTCGTCGCGATGCAGGCGGCGGTTGATGCGATAGCGGTGGACCAGGATGGCCACGATCAGCACGGGGACCGCGATGAGCATGGCAAACAGAATGACCGCGCCGATCTTGCCCACCAGGTCAAACGTGGTGAAGTAGGTCATAAAGATGCTGAAGTACTCAACCCAGCCAAATACCAGCAGGTTAAGGATGGAGCTCACGACGGCAACGACGTTGTAGACGACCTTTGCCAGCAGCTCCCAGGCAAATCCCAGAAACTCACTCACCGTCGGTACCCTCCTGCTTGGACGCGCTCATCGCCGCCTCGGCCTCAGCCTTCAGACGACGGGCTTCCTCGAGCTTGGCCTCGGCCTGGGCGAGCTGCTCGGCGGCGTTATCGGCCGTGACGGTTGCGGTGTCGCCCTCGCCCTCGGCGTCCACGATGGCAGCCGCGGCGGCCAGGCGGTCTTCCTCGGCCATAGCGCGCTTGAGGTTCATGCCCACCACGATGAGGTGATACACCTGGTAGATAAAGAACAGCAGCATGGGCAGCACGATCACAATGAGGAAGCCCATGGAGCTGGACAGGAAGTCCATGACCTTGCCCATCTGCGGCAGCGCGAACAGGTACTTGCCCACGATGTCGCCGTCGCTGATGATGTGCGTATCGGCCACGTCGTTGTTATCGCCCTTGGTGGTAAAGCTGCGCATGCCGTTAACCTCGTCGATGGCGGCGATGCGGTGCGTGTTGAGCGCGTACTCGTTGTCGATGATGGTATGGAACGTCACGATGTCGCCCACCTCGAGCTTGGAGGTGTCGCACTTTTTGATGAAGATGAGGTCGCCCTTGTTAAACGTGGGCGCCATGGAGTCGGACTGCACGGCAAGCGGGGTGAAGCCGGCGATGTCAGAGACACTGCCGTCCTCGCGCGTGGCGAGCGTGGTAAACGCATACAGGGCCGCCACCAGGATGATGATCCACATGACGACGCTCAACGCGATGGATGCGACTTTTTTAACAGATTGCATGATGTCCCTTACTACCGTGTCTGTCTAGGTCGTGCGCGGCCGGGCAGCCGCCGTGCATATCTACTGTTCCTCGATGCCCTCGAAGCGCATCGAAACCGAATAGTTAGCTCCCTTTAGCATATTAGTGCAATTTGGGTCCGTTCCCTCGAGCCATATGCGAACGGTCACCGGCTTATCCGTATCTTTTATCAGGTCGAACATATCGCTGGCCGCGGTGGCAGCGCCCGAGTCGAGCCCAAAGACGGTGGCCGCGCCGGACGAGCTCCCGCCCCCGTTGGGGTCGTAGACCCAGGTGTGGCCGTCGGCGGTAAAGCTCATGCGCATGGCGCTGGCCATGCCCTGCGTGTCGGAGCTAAACCGCGTGCCGGACACGCCACCGTCACCATCCTGGCCGGTCAGGCGAACGCGCAGGTCCGTACTGCTCATAAAGTGCAGCGTGAACTCCAGGTAGGCGCCGGTGGCGGGATCGGCAGTGGAACCGTCCTCGAAGGTGAAGGTCTGGTAGTCGCTCGTAGTTACGGGCTTGAGCTTGGATGCGTCAATGTCCACGCCCTTTTCGCTGGCGATGCGCGCCGAGATCTGGTCGAAGCCCAGGCTGTGGACGTATTCGTCGAACGTGGCGTGCTCGTCCAAGTCAAAGCGCAGCGAACCGTCGGCGTTAGCGTCGATCATGAGCATGCGGGTCTTGGCACTATCGGCGATGGAGAACCAGGCGAACGTTGCCATGGCTATCGCCACCAGCGCAAACAGCACCAGCACCACGGTGGTGGTGAGCTTGCGGCGTAGGTCGGTGTCGGCGGGGGCGGCGGCTTGTGTCTGGGCGCCGTTGGCGACGGGCCGTCGGTCGTCGGGCATGATACGTGCCATTGCTACTCACCGTCCAAGGTCGCAAAGAGGGCCAGGTGCAGGGTGCCCGGGTCTTGATGCAGGTAGTCGGCGCTATCGGGGTCGGTGCCCTCGATGTAGTAATAGATATCCAGACGATAGGTCTGGCCCAGCGCCAGCGTGGCGAGTGTGTTCTGCGGGCGCGTGGCTGTCTCGCTCGTGTCCAGCGTAAAGGCGGCCGGGTCCTGCGTCACGTTGGTACCGCAAGCGAGCTGGCCGTTTTGCCAGCCCAGGAGCATGCCCTCGGCGTAGCCCGCCAGGCTCGCCGGCGCGGTCGCGGGATGCTCGTCGCGATGGCCGCCGTCGGAGCTGTCAAGCTCAAAGATGTTGGTGGCAAGCACCTGGTTGCCGCTCGAGATCTTTATGCCCACGCGGGCTGCGCGCAGCAGCTCGGCATCGGCGCCCTGCGGGACCAGCGATTCGGCCAGATACAAGTTGACCTTGCCCCTTACTTTGCTGGCGCCCGTTCCGGTAATGGTGGGGCGCAGGTCGATCCAACCGTGATAGAACGCGGAGCCGTTGTCTTTTGCCTGCTCAAACACTGTGGCATCGCCGGCTGAGTTGTTTTGTGCGCAGGCCGCAAAGCCGTTGAGGTCGAAGGTCGAGACCGGGTAGAGCGTCACGGCGCCGTTCGCGGTAGAAGTTAGGGAAACGTCCCCCTGCTGCGACCAGCTGCCGCGGTCGGCGTCACCCAGCTCCAGCACCAGCTTGGACGTGTCGCTGTGCACGCTCACCGAGTTGGTGTTGACCTTCATGTTGTTGGTAAACCAGGCGTAGGTTGCGGCACCCAAAGTGGCGGCGAGCGCAACCATAACGAGCGCGATGTAGGCACGCGCGCGGCGGGCGTGGCGGCGGGCAGCGGCGCCCTCGAGGTGTGAGCGCTCGGCAGCTGCGCTGGAGGGGCCCGCGGGGCTCTCGCTCTGGGTTTTGGCCTCGCAGCTATCTGCTGGCATGTGCTTCTGGTCTTCCATGTCGCTCACCCCCTTATGCCTTGGCTGCGGCAAAGGCAAGCTGCAGCACCACATCGCGGGCCTGGGCCTCGTCGATGCAATTGGCGTCGCAGCCTTCCATGTACACAACGTAGTGAACGCTTGCCACCTCGTTGGCGGCCAGCGTGCAGATGGGCGCGGCGCCCGCGCGCGCCGTGGGCGTGTCACCGGTGCCGTCCATGCTGTAGGCGCTTATGGAGCGCGCAGGGTCGGCGGTGTAGGTCCAGCCCGAGGCGCCCGCTGCCACGACAACGCCGTCTTGCGCGGTGGTGCGCCTGCTAGTGGCACCCGCGGTGCTGCCCAGGTCGTCGCAGGTAAAGATATGCGTTTGCGTACCCGACTGGGTCGTAATTACCAGACCCAGGCGCAGCGCGGCCAGCAGCTGCGGGTCGCTCGTCACGCTCATCTGGCCCGGATACAGGTACACGTTGAGCGCGCTGTCGCCGCCCTTAAGGTACAGCGTCCCCGAAAGAGCATAGCCGTCCAGCTGCGCGGTGCAGTCGGCGTAGTCGGTCGTGATGCCCGCGGCGTTTTGGAACGTGCCGCGCCAAAAGCGGGCAAGGTCTGACGTCGAGATGGGATAGAGCGTCTTGTCAGCGGCGGCAAGCGTGGCCGTTGTGCCCCAGGGCCCGTTGGCCGAAAGGCCAATCTGCAGATCGGAGCTCTCGTCGCTTACCGTATGCGCCACGGGCGTCACGTTGGTGTAGCGCGAGTTGCTAAACCAGGCGTAGGTGGCGGCGCTCAGGGCAGCTACCAGCACCAGCATCCATGCGGACGCAGCAACCATGCGACGGCGCGAGCTTAGGATGTCTTTGATGTTCGATGTACTCATCCCTGGCCCCCTTACGAACGCTTGCCGGCAAAGCGCAGCGCCAGCGATTGCAGGCTAGTGGCGGCCAGGTTGTTGGTGCAGTCGGGGTCGCAGCCTTCCAGCCACACGTACACATCCACGCGCACGGGCGTGCTACGGTCGGCGCCCTTGACGGCGGCGGGCAGGCTGCAGATCTTGGTCGTGGCCTCCTTGAGGCTCACGATGCCGGTGTCTTCGTTGTAGTCGCAGAAGTTTGCGCTGGTCAGCTGGTCAAAATGGACCGTGGAACCATCGGAGCGGGTACTGTCGAGCACCAGGTGGTTCTGCTCGTTTTCGCCGGCGTCCTTACCATCGAGCGTGTTATAGCGCGCCTGGGGATTGTGCTCGCCCGAGACCTCAAAGACGTACTGGCCCGTAACGGTGTCGCTCTGCCCCGGAGCATAGGCAACCAGCCCCACGCGCAGGGCGGTGGAGATGGGTTTTGCCGGATCCTGCTCGGTAAAGTCGATGCCCGACAGGTACACGTCGGTTGCGGCCGAGTTAGTGGCCAGGTACAGAGAGGTCTTGTAGTAGTCGGAATGCTCAGCCGCGCCAAACATGCTGGCAAACAAAGAGTCCTGCGTGGTTCCGCCGGTAAAGCCCGTTACCTTTTGAAAGCCGTTGAGCACGTTGTCGGTCGAGACGGGATCGAGCAGACCTGCAAAGCTCAGGCCAGCGTTGGTTTTGTATTCGCCGTCGTACTCGTTGGAGATGAGGAAGGTCACGCCCGTACCCGCGGCCATCTTGACATCGGTGATATGGCGGTTGGCGTTGTAGATGTACCAGGCATACGTTACAGCTCCGGCAGCAGCAAGCGCCACCAGCAACGTGGCGAGCATGCGATTGAACTGTTTTCGCAGCGAGCGTGCGTCCGACATGCCCCTCCCCCAGATGCTGTGCTGTAAACTACCTGGACACCATTTGCCCATAATGGAGTTATTTTACGCGAATGTGCAGTTCATCGGGGGTACAATCGCGACTTTCCGCGTGCTGTTCGCGCTGCATCGGGGCGGATAGGGTCGCAAATCGCCGCTTTTTAAAAATAGTTCTTGCCACTGGGCGGGAGCTCCGTTATATTATTCCCTGCGCACTCGCGCACCCTTGATCGGGCGTTTAGCTCAGGGGGAGAGCGCTTCCCTGACACGGAAGTAGGTCAGAAGTTCAAATCTTCTAACGCCCACCAAATGTTCGCAGCTCAGAGGCTTCGCCTCTGAGCTGTTTTGTTTTACGCCGCCCAAGCCATGCGGGCGTCGCGGCGCCCAAAGCCGTCTCAACAACGCCAGCAACCACACCAATCGAGCCCAAAGTGGTCTCGACAACACCGGAGGCCACCCCAGCCAAGCCCAAAGTCGCCCAAACAACCCCAGCGATCGCCTCGATCAGACCCAGATGTGGCCCTCGTAGCCGTATCCGGGCAGCCCGCAAATCGAAGGTGAATGGTTTCCCGCGAAGTGAACGAGCCAAAACGAACCCCCGGAGCATCGACACTTTTGGCGGCTCATTTCCTGCGGTTTTGTCGTTAGAATCCTGCGGTTTTGGCGCCAAAAAGTGTGGTAGCTTCGGGGGTCCAAAAACACTCGTTCACTTCACGGGAAACCATTCACCTTCAATACGGCAGCACCCCATCCGCCGCCAAAGGCCCACTTACCAATGCTGATGCGCCTCAATAACGGTCTGCCAGAGCTTAAACCGCTTTGTCTCGAGGCGCGCCTGTGCCAAATATCGCGCTTCCTCAGTCATAGGCTTGTAAAATATGGGCCGCTTGCGACGATGCAGTTTCCGTCGGATACGCTCGCACAGGCGAACGAGCTTTTCATAGTCGCTCGCCTGGTCAGTCGTCACCGTAAAGTACGCGACCCCATTGAGCATCTGCAGCTCGTTGCGGCGCTCGGCATCCTTGCGGATCTTCTCGCTTCCGTCATGGATGGCATCGCTGTCGTAATCGACCAGTGCGGTAAACACCTCGGGCAGCAAGCCAGCCCTTACTTTATCCAAGCCCACCTCTGCTTTCGCCGTAAGTGTTATGTCGGGCGTGCGTTCCAACACGCGAAGCCTGCGATTGCGCCCATCGTTGTATCCATCGCGGATGAAGACCTTCTTGTTGAGCTCAGCCTTGCCCAATGCATACCCACCGTAGCGCGCAGGCAGCGACATAAACATGCACAGCCCGACTCCCTCGGAGATCGCGAGCCCTCCACCACATACGGAAGCAACGCTTTTGCTTTGGCGGCGCCTCTCACCTTTGACGCCCGGTCAAGATACGCCGCGATGAGTTCCCTAGTCGTAAGCTTACCATCGCGCATGCCCGCATCCCTGCTTGTTACCCCACCGGGAGCAAGGTTATCCAGCCGATAGTCCGATGTCATCGCATAGCCGGCATAGATGGCAGCCGCCGCATCACCATCGTGCGCGGTCTGCAAAAACGCCAACTCGGGAGAGCACACGTACGCATCCAGATCGCCCATCCAGTGGCCCAGCGAGATAAACGAACCCGCCGGGAGCTCGTTGGTGCACAGGTGCGTCTTAACATGCTTGCTCCGCCGACGGTCGGCGCGCGACGGCACCAGCAAATCCAGCGTTTCGATCCCCAGGTCATAGCGATCGATAACCTCCTGCGCTTCTTGATCCGAGAGCGCGCAGGCGCCCGCGATCGACACGACCTCTGGTTCCGAATCCCCAAAGCGCGGGTTCGGGATGTGCGCCAAGAGCGCCAGTGCAGCGTTATGTGAAACGATGAAGTAACTCATGGCGCGAAGATAGCGTGTGCATCGGAGGCGGCTCGCGACTCCGGCGAGTTTTCGGCAAACGACCAGCGGTTTTTTGCCACGGTGCAACCAAAGTGTTCATTCGTCGACGTCTAAATGCAAATCCGTCAAGATTTTGGCAAGGTTGCCGCTCAACTGGCCAAAAGCTGACCAAGCACTTGCCCATTTGCTTGACGGCACGCCCCCGCCAAAACACCCCGCTACTTCTTGGACGGTCGAAGCATCCATCCAGCGACCGCACGCCAAACCGCAATCGCCTTGTTAAGACAGCAGACGCCATCGGTCACCGGCTCAGACACCGCCGGCCCCAGTCGTGCGCATCGAGCACCCAACGCTGGGGTATCCTTGGAGCACATGCACCGCAAGCCGCACAAAGGAGCCGCCATGCGCACCGAGCTCGATGTTCCCTTTTCGCACAAAGACGAGGCCAAGGCCCTGGGCGCCAAGTGGGACCGGGTCAAGAAGATCTGGTACGTGCCCGATGGCGTCAACCCCGAGCCCTTTGCCGCGTGGCTGCCCGGCGTGGATCGTTCCGACCCCAGCGCGCCCTACATCTATCTGGTGCTTGGCAAGCGCGAATGTTGGAAGTGCCACGAGCAGACGACGGTCGCGGCCTTTGGCATTCCGTATCGGGTGGCCGAGGACTCGGGCAGCAAGGCCGCGCCCGGCGCTGCGCCCGCCACGGACGACGCGGGCCACATCGCGATCGACACCGCCCGCGCCAACGCCATAGCCATCGTTCCCGCGCTGGGCTGCGTGCCGGCCGAGATCCGCGACTACCTGCGCGAGCGCTGCGGCTACAAACCCGTAACGTCGCGCACCACCAAAACCGTATCGCTCGCCAGCACCTGCACCGCCTGTGGCGCGCTGCAAGGCAGCCATTACCTGTTCGAGGAGCCCACGTCGCCGTTTGCACTTACGGCCATCAACAAGCTGCCCGCGCTGGAGTTCGTGCGCGTGGAAGTCGCCGGCGTCTATGGCATCCCTGCCACCAAAGGCGACTTCGACCAGGCGCTCTTCACCTGGGCACGCGACCACCACACCCAGTTCCACAAGACCCTGTTCGAGGGGATTTACCTGTAAGACAAAACTCGGAAATCGAGTCCGGATTTCCTCGGAAATCGAGTGTGAAAATCCTCGAAAATCGAGTATGATTATCCTCGAAAATCGAGTATGCCCAGGTAGTGAGGTTTATCAAATCATGATTTCTTATGGTTCGGAACAGCCCAAATCCTACCGTCCTCGCCTTTTGGACGAACGACTGCAAACCCTGCTCCAGATTTTTGGAGCGGTCGAGATTCGGGGCACAAAGTGGTGCGGTAAATCATGGACCGCGCTCGCATTCGGTGAGAGCGTCGTTCATCTTGACGACCCAAACGTAAAGTCGCTGGTCGAAGCCGATCCTTCGCTCGCTCTTCAGGGCAATAAGCCGCACGTCATCGATGAGTGGCAAGAGACCCCCGCAACATGGGATGCCACGCGCCGCGCCGTTGATGCATCCGGCGGCGAGAAGGGCCTCTTTATCCTCACCGGATCGTCAACGCCGGCAAAAGACTCTGTCACCCACAGCGGCGCCGGCCGCATAGCGCGTCTCGACATGAGCACCTTGACGCTTTGGGAACGAGGACTTTCAACGGGATCCGTTTCGCTGCAAAACCTATTCGAAGGATCATTCGATCCTTCGGCCTATACAGGCTCGCTCCCCATGCTGGCCGACGCAATTTGCTGCGGAGGATGGCCGGCGCTTGTCGGGGCGAGCCCTCAGATGGCCGCAGAGGTCGTCAACCAGTATCTCGATGCCATGTACGAAGTCAGCGTTCCGCAAAAAGGAGGCGTGGGGTCTACAGCGCGGCACATTGTGTCCTCGCTTGCGCGCAACGTTGCGACCTCTGCCACGCTCAACACCATCGCGGCAGACGCCTCGTTGGGTGACAGTGACGCCCAACCGGCAACTTCGACCGTGGCGTTTTACCTCGACATGCTGGAGAGCATGTATGCGATCGTAAATCTGCCCGGCTGGGATGCACCCGTCCGCGCAAAGTCTCGCCTGCGCACCAAGCCAAAGCGCTATTTCGCCGACCCCTCCATTCCCGCAGCCACGCTTGGAATGAATCCCAAAAGGCTGCTTGCGGACGGACAGACTTTTGGCCTGCTCTTTGAGTCTCTGTGTATTCACGATCTGAGCGTCTACACCTCGTGCCTGCCCGGCTCGCATCCGGGCTCGCTCCACTACTACGGCGACTCCGACGGGCTTGAGGTTGATGCCATCATCGAGCTGAACGATGGCCGCTGGGCAGCGATAGAAATCAAGCTCGGCGAATCCAAGGTTAGCGACGGAATCCGCAACATCGAGCGCCTGCGCCGCAAGGTCGCCCTGAACCCTGCCGCGCGCAACCCCCAGCCGGAGTTCTGCGCCGTCATCACCGCGACCTCGCCCTTCTGCCGCTACGACGCCGAGCACGACGTCTACGTGTTCCCCATTGGAGCGTTGCGGGCGTAGGGCGGTGATTCGGGGCACTGGGTTTGTTTAACGGGCAATTCGATCATCGAAACTATGGCTCCGCATCGTCATAGGTAATGGCGCATCCGCAGGTTGAGCATTGCTGAGGATAGACCGGGAGACGCAAGCCTGTTCGAGCCCGCGGGTCGGTAGCGTGTTTGTCGCGAATGTCGATGAAGCTGATATCTAGGCATGGGAGGTCTGCGCCACAGCCTGGGCACGATAGATGGATTTGACCGCAGCTGACTTCGACGAGCGGGAACAGTCTCCGGTCCATTAACGCTCGTGGCAGGTTTCCGTACACGCCTCGTGCGATATCACTTCGCCATCCCATGGTCTCCCCTTTCCCGTTTTAACTGTTGAGGAAAGGATGGCAGGATCGCGCAGCACGCGATGCGGCGCGGCGCGATCCGATCAATCGACATGATTGGGTTGCGACAGGCTGCAACCGGCTAATACGGAGCAACGGCCTCCGCATGACGCCGCGATTCCGAGAAATCGAACTCGGCACGGTGGGCTTCGAGAAATCGAGCGTTGGGACGCAAGCGGTGTTCGTCCGGCTCGCGCAACACCGAACCCGCAAACGTCGCATAATCCGTATGCTGCAGAAGGTACGACCCGCAAAGTTGATAGTCGCCGCGCACCAGCTCGAACGAAATCAGATGAGCATCGAACAGCGAGTGCAGGTCACGACGCAGTAGAATACCGTTGCTGACAACCTGTGACTTGGGACCCGAGTAGTTCTCGATATGCGCGGCTTCGAGCGCTTCGTCAACGTTGCAGCCCGAGACGGCGCATCGACCAGTGTAGGCCTCAAAGAGCTCGGTGCGAAAACGCTGCTGGCCGATTCGCTCGCGACGAAGTGCGTAGCGAACCTTTTCATCGTCGCTCGCCGGAGTGCCAGAAAACTCAGCCGCGACCGGAGCGTCCTTCATGTAGCTCATATCGGGGGAGAAGCGCGCGTCGGGTCCACCCTTATGGACAGGTCCATGCAGCACAAACCAGCTGTTCTCGGGTTCATAGCGCTCAACGAACGCCAAGTCGAGCACCTTGTAGCCGGCGCCCGTTGCAAAGAACACACCAACGGGAACGCCGCACTCCATGCAGTTGATCATCTTTTGGTTGTAGTCCTGGTCGCGCCAGTTTTCGACCGAAGTGCTCTGCGACGAGTACTTGAGCACCCACGTGCCATCCTCAAGATAGAGCGGCGGAACATCGGGGTAAGCGCCGCGCTTGGAATTGTGCACGGAGAGCGCAAAGGTCTTCTCGCGCGGATGTTTAACGCGCCCGCGACCAGGCCAAAAGATGCCCGAATCGCGCGACACCGGAAAGAGTTCAGAACCAATCGTCAGACGAAAAGGATATTGAGGGCTGTCGGCACTCGTGCGATGCGGAAGCTTGTCCCACAGGCCGCCACGCTGTTCCTCGCGCAAGAACCACTCCCAGGCCTGGACATATTCGGACGGCACAAAGCTGCAAGCGCGGTCGAAACTCGGCCGAGCAATCAGCGGAACACTCGAAGCGATGCCGTCCATAAGGAACCTCCAGGAAGAACAGTTCCTCACATTATCGCCGATCCCGAGCGATATGCGACAAAGCGTTTGTACCAGACAGCCACACATAAATAGGGGTCGCTTCAATCGAAACAACCCCTATCAGGCATATTTAGCCGGCTGCTTAAGTCTGCTTGGAATCAGGCACGATGCCGACCAAGCTGACCGTTACATCAAAGGTCGGGCTTCCTTCGCCAACATCGAGACCAGACATGTTCTGACAATCGTTGTCGGTGCCCTCCATCCAAATGACGACCTTAAAGTTGGTTCCGCTGTAGCCAACGTGGGCGAGCATTTGGGCATAGCCTGTTGGCTTTACGTAGGAGTCGCCGCTTCCGGTTGCTCCCCAGTTTTTGCCATTCTGATCAACCATGTTGTCACCGCACACATGGGCATAAGACGGCGCCATTGTCACCGAAAGGTTGCCAGAATCCACGCAGCTCCAGCCCTCGGTAGCGGAGACATCATTTCCCTTACCAGTCGGGAGGACGGGAGCATAGACGACTTTAAGTTTATCGTCGATCAACAGGCCCACACGAAGGCTACCCTTGATCTTGTCGAACCAGTCTTGCGAAGCGCCTTCCGACGCAGTCACAACAACGGGGCCGTTCGAGCTGCTGTTGTCGAGATAGACGTCAGCCTCGCCAGTCTGGTTAATCGTGTAGAGCGTATATTCCGCCATCGTATAGGCGTAATAAGTCTCGGTATCTCCCCTGAGCGTATAGGAACCCTCAAGCTGCTTAGAAATCGTTGCCTTCTGGTAACCACTCACATCTGTACCATTCCATGATTTTGGTACAAACCAGCTATGGGCATCGTCCGTGGAAGACGGACTGATCTCATGGCCAGTGCTTGCGGCGGTCGTTTGGTGATCGCTGCCGTCATGAATGGCATTTGGACCAGAAGCAATTTGGAGAACCATTCCGTTTGCCTGAGCGCTAACGGTGCTGGTAGTGCCCTCGACCTTTGTGTTCGAGACGAACCAGGCATACGTTGCAGAACCAAGCGCAACTGCTGCCATAACGACAGACAAAGCTGCGACTGCAAGCTGCTTTTTCATCTGCTGAACGCTCAACGGAAATCCTCCTCTCTAAAGAAAAAGGCGGGGGACAGTTCTCCCCCGCCTCTCATTACGCCCGCGGGCGTTAGTTGGCCTTCTTGTCCGTCTGAGTAGAGGTGGCACTGAAAGCAACCGTGATGCGCTTCGAAGCCTTCGTCAGGTTCTCAAGATTGTTCGTAAATACGTTGCTATCGTCACCATCGTAAAAGACATACATATCAACCGTAGTTTCCGATGTAGACGAAACCGTATCAGTAAGCTTATTGTCAGTGTTAGAAGCGGCCTTCACACCGCCCTTGTCACAAAGAACCCAGTTGGCTCCACACTTCACAAGAACACGAAGCGCGGTATCAAACTGGCCGTTATCCGATCCATCATCTTTGATAGATGCACCCTTGACAATAAGATTCTCCAGGTTAGCGCCCTTCGAGCCAATCTTGAATGTATTTTTGACAGCATATTGTCCGGCTACGGCAGCCTCAACCGAACCCGCAGCCTTATCTCCCGACTCGGGAACAAGGCTCGCGCCATCGGTGCTCATATCGCTTTTATCGGCGCTATCACCAAACGCAGTGTAAAAATTCCCGGCAGTCGCATAGGTGGCAGCGTCGCCGGTGTAAGCCCAGTGGGCAGGATAAAGCGGCGTATCGCTCACGAGCGACTGATCAGCACGCTGGTCCTTTTTTGTGGCACTGGTGCTATTTTCGTCATAGATATACATGAACGCAGAGTTCGACTGAGCAGAAATCTTACTGGTGGTAGCGTCGACCTTGTTGTTGCTAACAAACCATGCGAAGGTGGCGGAGCCGAGGGCTACGGCTGCCACGAGGACCATGGCGATGGCGGCGCCCATCTGCTTCTTTAATGCCTTGGTATCCATGCGGACCCCTTTCTTTCCCCATTCATCCCAGATAACCCTCGAGAAGCCCGGAAGGGGAGCCCGTGCTTTCGTGTTGGATGTTGCTTGCCCATCCTTTAGACATGGAATTGAGAATACCATAATTCTTACGATTTCCTTATGAGTTTTCGACAGCCTACATTCCGGCAGATTCATAGGTCTACCTCGAGTTATATGTGGTGCTATGTGAACATCGTTTACCTTATTTGGTCTCTCTCCCGCGCAGTCATAAGTCCCTCTTAAGGCTTGCGACCGCAGCGCCACGCCATCGCATACATTCACCCTCCGACATGCTTCGCCCTAGCCCTTCCCCCTCGCTATACTGGTGCAGAACGTGTCATTTTTTTGCCTGCTAAACAGGCTATTTGTTGGGAGGGCCCCATGCCTGCCGCCAATCAACCCAAGGGAAGCGTTTCCACCGGATCGATCAAGCCGGTGACGCGCAAGGCCGTTCGTTGCCAGCGCGAAGTCGCTTGGCTGGTCACGCAAGCGGCCGGCAAGCTCGTCGCCACCACCGACGACGTCAATGCGCCCACGCCCAGCTTTGTGCTGGCCGCGGCGCTGTCGTTCGCTCGTGAACAGGAGCAGGCCGCACGTGACCGTGGCGACGTAATCGACTACAAGGCCGTCATGGGCCCCGACCTTGCGAGCTTTTGTGCGGCTGCGGGGCTGCCCGCAGCGCCCAACGCGCTTTCGGACGCGGGCTACATGTTCACGCTCTCGGGCGCGGACCTCATCCGCGACCTCTACGCCTACTGTAGTGACCTGGGCGAACGCATGGGAGACGCGGCACAGGTCAAACCGGGCTACGCGATCAAGCTCGTGCTGCGACTGTTCTTGCTGGACGCCGCCGCCGGCAACAGCGCTGCCCCCGCAGACAACGCCTCCGCATAACAAAAGCGCCGGGCCGGAAAATCGATTCCGGCCCGGCGCTTGTTCGTTCTACTTGTCCTCGTCCCCTGCGGGCGAGTTCTTTTGGTTGCGGCGGTTACTCCAGGTCACGTTGTGCTCCTTGTAGTAATCGGGCGCATCGTTGCCGCTCGCGCTAATGGGGTCGTTGCCGGTCAGGGTATCGGCAATATCCTGCACGAATTTAACGAACAGGCTCGAATCGTCAGTCTCGGACGAATCGAAGTCAAAACCGAACTCCACCGCGCCGCCGATGATTTTGTCCACGCACTCCGGATCGTCGCCGTCCAGCCAAATGACCACGGTGTATTTGTCCACATCGCCCACGCGGAAGTTTTTGTGGCTGATGGTCGTCACCACGTCTTTGGACGCAAACGGCTCGGTGTTGGGCTCGGGGCTGCCATCGGCCGCAGCCGCCGCATAGGTAGTGGGCTCGCCGTTGCGATACACCCTCACGCGCGCGGCCTTCTCCACGCCCTTGCTAGCGCTGACCACCTTGAGCTTAGCACTGTAGCCCAGATCGGTCTTGCCGGCGTTGCGGATATAGAAGGTGTACGCCACGTAGTTCTTGCCGTTGTGGCTGCCGTCGATATCGTCCAGATTGTCGGGCAGGTCCTCAGCGGCGATATTGGTGCCGTTGTCCAAGGCGTCGGCGGCCAGGCGCGCGGTGGCGTTGTTAAAGTCACCGTTGTCGGCAATGGCCACGCCGCGACGGAACAGCTCCAGGCGGTTGAGGTTGATGGTGAAGTTACCCATGTTTTCCTGCATAAACGACAGGGCGAACAGCACGCCAAAGGCAAGCGTCAGCACCACGAGGGCCTTTTGCAGCTTGTCCATGCGCAGCAGCGCCGCGCCGATGCGCTCCATGCGGCGCTTGGGCATATACATGGATACGACCGCGTCGGGGTCGATGTCATCGAGGTCCTGGTCGGCCAGCGCCTGCTCCAACTCCTCGATGCGCACCACACCGCGGAGGTTGCGTTTGGGCTTGGGCTTGCCGAAGCGCTTGCGGGAGGCGGGAGCCTGCTCGGGCGCGGAATCCTCGCCGGGCGTGTCCTCGGCATTGGCGCCGGGTGCGTCCTGCGACGCGTCCTCTGCCTGGCCCTCGGCCAAATCCTCGGCAGCTTGATCTTTGTTGTCGTTACGCTTGAACAGAGCCATGGCGATCAGATCTTATATTTCGTGCGGATGTAGCCGACGTATTCTTTGACGAGCTCGCGTTCCATGTCGTCGGCGTAGCGGAACTGCAGGCCGCAGACGTTGCGATACAGGCTGCCCTTGGGCGCGCGGCGCACCCAGCACACAATGCCCAGCTGCTCGGGCAGCTCGTGGCGCTCGCCCTGCAGACGGATCGTGGGCATTTGCACGGCCAGGGCCTCGCCCACGTCGGGGTAATCGTTGAGGTAAATAGCCAGACCGCCGGCCGAGACGTCGATGGTCATGGCGTCCTCGGGCTCGGGGGTCGGCGCGTTGTCGCGCTGGTAGTTCAGGCGCATGGCGACCTTAAAACGCTCGTCGCGGCGCTTAACGAAGGTGCGCTGCTCGGCGACTTTGCGCATTTTCCAGTAGGTGCGGATACCCTTTTTCTCGACTGCCTCGGGATAGCCGGCGAGCACGAACGTCTCCTCGCCCACTTTGTATTGCAGCAGGAGCTTTTGGTTTGGCTCTGTTAGACCACATTTGACACGATCGGCTGTTCGCCGAACCGGAAAATAATCGGGCTATCCCCGCCCATCGCGGTCCCCGCCCTCCCCGTCAGCCTTCCCCTCAGATCCCAGCCTGACGTCGA
>ENA-OQJC01000085-OQJC01000085.1-human-gut-metagenome-genome-assembly--contig:-NODE-85-length-25048-cov-3.474098_pt1 | contig 25048 bp, 24 predicted proteins | sample MGYA00242600_ERZ504766 | MGnify/ENA primary metagenome ERZ504766 (study PRJEB26092, sample SAMD00036364) | human gut metagenome | host: Homo sapiens | study: EMG produced TPA metagenomics assembly of...
TTCCGCATCGGGAAGCTCTGTATGAAGTTTTACGAGCAGATGCGTGCCCGTCTCCATTCCGACAATTTCTTCCACCGGAATGGTCGGTGTGCATTCAATTGCATGCTTCAACTTTTCTCCCTGACTTAGATAATACTTACGCAACCGGTTCAGATGGCGGTCAAAATACCCATCACGCAAAAATCTTGCCAGTGTATGCTGTTCCAGATTCGACGAAGTATTCGAAAAAAGTTTGCCGAGTTCACATAACGTTCCAGAAGCTTTGGCGGCAGCACCATATAGCTGATACGGATCCCGGGACTTAATGTCTTACTGAACGTATTCATATAAATGACACGCCCGCTTGTATCCAGACCGAAAAGCGCCGGAATCGAATGCCCGTTGTAGCGGAACTCGCAGTCGTAATCATCTTCTATAATATACCGCCCGCCCGGCCTGCGGGCTGCCCAGTGCAGAAGCTCGGCCCTGCGGCCCGCAGGCATGGTAACGCCTGTGGGGAACTGGTGGCTGGGCGTGACGTAGCACACCGCTGCATCCGACCGGTTCAGTGCTTCCACCGAAAGGCCGTCCTCGTCCACCGGCAGGCAGCAGCAGTGCACACCGTTGTTCTGCAGCACCTGCAAAGCACGGGGGTAGCCCGGCGTTTCCACCGCTGCAGGGCCGGGCAGCAGCGGTGCCAGCAGGCCCAGCAGATATTCCAATCCCGCGCCCACCACGATCTGATGCGGCCCGCACTGCACACCGCGGTATTCAGAGAGATATTCCGCCAGCGCCTGCCGCAGGGCCGGGTCGCCCTGCGCATCGCCGTGGGTGAGCAGCTGGGGCGAAGAATAGAGCAGCTCCTTTTGCAGCCGCGCCCATGTGCGGAACGGGAACAGCTCCGGGTCTACCCCGCGGGTGGAAAGGTCGTACCGCACCGGCAGCACAGGCAGTTCCGGTTTTGGCGGTGCGGGCTGTTCCGGCCCGCCGGCAGGCCGGGACGGCAGGGCCAGATATTCCTGTACATAAAAGCCGCTGCGCTCCCGCGATTCCAGATACCCTTCCGCCGCCAGCATCTGATAGGCGGCATCCACCGTATTCACCGAGACGGACAGCTCTGCCGCCAGCCGCCGCTTGCCGGGCATCCGGGTGCCCGCCGCAAGGGTGCCGCTTCGCATCTCTCCGGCAAGGCTGCGGTACAGCTGTTCGTACAGCGGCACGCCAGAAGAAGCATCCAGCGCCGTGGTCAGATGGACCATAAATTATCCCTCCTGTCTGAGTATTGCATCAAACTGACCCCATTAAAAAACTTTATTCTGGGTATTTTCATGGTGTCAGTTCTGCGTATAATAGGAGCATACCCGCTGGACACCCAAATGTCAAGTAGGATTGTAGGTAAGTGGTTGCGAAGCAATCAAAGCCCCAGTGGGGCTTTGGTGCCGCGGGAACGGAAATTTGGAGGGAGAGTAAATCATGTCTACTACTGCAATGTGGCTGCTTCTGGCAGTCGTTGTCATCGTCATTCTGTTTGCAAGTGTGCTGTACAAGCGCACCTTCACCACCAAGGAGCTGGCCATGACCGGTGTCATGGCCGCTTTAAGCCTTGTGGCCTATCTGTTCTTCCGTGTGCCGTTCTACGGCGGTTCTTCGTTCCATCTGGGCAACACCTTCACCGCCCTGACCGCCCTACTGCTGGACGGTGTGTCCGGCGGTCTGGCCGGTGCCATTGGTCTGGCGCTGGCCGATATTCTGGCCGGTGACCCGGGCTATGCCGTCACCACCTTTGTGCTCAAGTTCATCATCGGCATCACCTGCGGTGCCGTGGCGCACAAGGCATTCAAGCTGCGCGACCTCGACAAGCACAGCTCCGGCTATCTCGTCAAGGTGATCGTTTCTGCCGGTTCCGGCCTGCTGCTGAACGTGCTGACCGACCCGTTCCTGGGCTACTTCCGCAATGTGTACATCTTTGGTCAGGAATACACCGTGGCACAGGCGCTGACCAAAATTGCAGGCGGTGTCACCTTTGTAAACAGCGTGGCCTCCACCGTGTGTGCGGTCATCCTGTACCTCGCCCTGCGTCCGGCCCTGGAGCGTGCTGGTCTGCTGCCCAAGGGCGAAAAACACTAAGCGATCTCTCTATCCTGATACAGCACTGCTGCCCTCACCTGCCGGACTTCTCCTATCCTCCGGCGGTGGGGGCAGTGGTGTTTTTCGTGGACGACCTATCACACGGAACTCCTCCAGTCTCGCATTCGCTCGAAAGCCCCCTCGGGGATGGGGCTTTTGACAGAAACTGAAGCAAAAAAGCGCTCGTCACACAATTCTGCATGACGAGCGTTTCTGTCTTTTTATCGCAAGTTTCAAAAATAGTGCCTATTAAAACGGCATATTTGCGATATGCAGTTTGCGGATGTTGCTTGTGCATTAAAAACGCAAACTGCTATCATTACAGCTTTTCAAATACAAGGAACCGGAACGAGATATCGGTTTCCAGCTGGGACAGCGCAGCAAGGCGCTCCGCCCCGCCGCGCGGCGTTTTCCAGTAATAGGGTGTCATGGCGAACAGCGCTTCCAGCTGTTCGTGGGGCACCGTGACGCGGCCGGTCACTTCCCGTTCCCCAATGGCGGCAAAACCGTCATAGGCGATCTGCTGCACCGGGTTTTATAGGGCTTTTCGTAGAGCACGGCCTTCATCTGGTACAGATGTTCGGCACCGGGCACCACATAGATCATCCGTCCGCCCGGGCGCAGCACCCGCAGGAATTCCTCCTGTGCAAAGGGCGAAAAGCAGTTCAGCAGCAGGTCGGCCCAGCCGGTGCGCACCGGCTGGCTGAAACTGGATGCCACCGCATACTGTGCCGTGGGCAGGGCCTTGGCCGCAAGACGCACCGCAGGCTTTGCGATATCAAAACCCGCCAGCTGCACCCGGCGGCCTTTTTCGGCAAGCGCCTGCGCGATGCAGCAGTCGTACCAGCCCTCGCCGCAGCCTGCATCCAGCAGATGCAGCGCCGCCTCCGGGCTGGCAGGCTGGCCGTACTCTGCGCACAGCTCACCCACCGCTTTGCCAAAGATGCCGTAGTATCCGGCATTCAGGAACGCGCGGCGGGCGGCCACCATCTCCTTGCTGTCGCCGGGGGCCTTGGTGCGCATGCTCTGCACCGGCAGCAGATGCCAGTAGCCCTCCTTGGCGCGGTCAAAGCAGTGGCCTTTTGTGCATTTCAGGGTGCTGTCGCCGGTCAGTTTTTCCCCGCACAGCGGGCACTGCCATGGGGCAAACGGTTCATTTTTGCTCATACTTCGTCGCTGTGGTCCTCAATGGGTGCAGTTGCACCGCCGTGGGCGTTCATATACTCCTCAAAGTTCGTGAACTTCTGCTGCGGCGGACGGCGGCTGATGAGCATAAGGCCCGGGTCTTCGTCCCTTGCAGCAGCGGCACGGCCGCGGCGGCTGCTCTCCGCTCTGGGGGCACGGGCCGGTGCAGGCTGTGCATTGCGGGACGCATTCTGACGGCCGCGCTGGCCGTTGTTTGCACCGCGGCCCTGCTCTGCGCTCTGGCTCTGGGCGGCAGGCTGGCTGTTCTGGCGGGCCGGACGGTCGCTGCGGTCATTGCGACGGCTCTTCTGGCCTTGCATGCTGCTGTTCTGCTGAGCAGGCTGTGCAGCCGTACGGATGGCCGGGGCGGCGGGTGCAGCCGGAGCTTTTTGGCCGGGCGCAGCGGAGTGGCCTCCGGGGCACTCACAAAATGCGGGTCAAACTTGGGCTGCGCATTGCTGCCGCGGGCAGGAGCGTTCTGCTCCCGGCGCGGGCGGCTGTTATTATTGGAACGGCGGTCATTGCTGCGTCCGCCGGTAGTACGCTTGGTATCATCCATGAATGGTTCCTCTTTTTCGGTTTTTGCGGGCTTTGCCTGCACCTTGGGTGCGGGTGCAGCCTTTTTTTCAGGTTTTGCGTTTTTTGCTTCGGCCTTTGCGGGCTTCGGCTGCTTTGCGGCAGGCTTTTCTGCCGGTTCAGCGGCGGCTGCCTTGGGCTTTTTGCCGCGCACCGGCGGCTCCGGGCGCACCGGCGCGGGCACGCCGTCCCACGGGTGGCCGCTCACCACAGGAATTTTGCGGCGGTTCAACTTTTCGATGCCTGCCAGATACTCCTGCTCCTCAGGTGCACAGAAGCTGACCGCCGTACCGTCGGCACCGGCGCGGGCCGTGCGGCCGATGCGGTGCACGTAAGTCTCCGGTACCTCGGGCAGGTCGTAGTTGAACACATGGGACAGCTCGCTGATATCGATGCCGCGGGCGGCGATATCGGTGGCTACCAGCACCTTGGTCTTACCGGCCTTGAAGTTTTCCAGCGCGGTCACGCGGGCGGTCTGGCTCTTGTTGCCATGGATGGCCGCCGCCGGGATGCCCTGCTTGGTGAGGTCTTTTGCAATTTTATCTGCGCCGTGCTTGGTGCGGCTGAACACCAGCGCGTTCACCACCGGGGGCTGCAGGTTCTTGATGAGCCACGGCAGCAGGAATTTCTTGTTGCCCTTTTCCACATGGTACAGGCTCTGCTGGATGCGGTCCACGGTGCTGGACACCGGGTCCACCTTGACGAAGGCGGGCTTGCGCAGGATGCCTGCGGCCAGCTGTTCGATCTCGGTGGGCATGGTGGCGCTGAACATCAGGTTCTGACGCTCCCCGGGCAGCTTTGCGATCACCTTCTTCACATCGTGCACAAAGCCCATATCCAGCATCCGGTCGGCTTCGTCCAGCACAAAGATCTCAAGGTTTGAGAGATCGATAAATCCCTGACCGATCAGGTCGTTGAGCCGTCCCGGGCAGGCGATCAGGATGTCCACGCCCTTTTTCAGCGCTTCCACCTGCGGTGCCTGGCCCACGCCGCCAAAAATGACGGTGCTGCGCAGCTTGAGATACTTGCCGTAGGCATCAAAGCTTTCGCCGATCTGCAAAGCAAGCTCACGGGTAGGGGTCAGGATCAGGGCGCGGATGGCCCCTTTTCTGCGGGGCGCATTGGCCGTGAGCCGGTCCAGCATGGGCAGCGCAAAAGCAGCCGTCTTGCCGGTACCGGTCTGGGCGCAGCCCATCAGATCCCGGCCGGACAGCACCGGCGGGATCGCCGCCGCCTGAATGGGCGACGGGGTCTCATAGCCTGCCTCCTGCACAGCGCGCAGAAGCGGGGCGGACAGATTCAATTCTTTAAATGTCATGGTTCTCCAATAATTATTCCGTAATTTTCCGGCACTCCACATAGTACCGCTTTTCTTCTGCGTGGCCCATGCTGAAGGTCTTGCGCGGCAGCACGCCGCCCATCACAACGCCTTTGAACAGGTCACTCTTGGCAAACGGCGGCATCAGGAATGCCACAGCACCTTTTTTGCACAGGGCGCGCACAGCAGGCTCGTCGTGCACATAGTCCACGCGGGCTTCCTTGTGGTGCTCAAGATAGTATTCGATAAATTCGTCAATGGTACCCACGGTCAGCGGTGCGGTCGGGTCCTCAAAGCTGAGCACGTTGGACATGTGCGGCCCGGCCAGCGTGAAGGGCTGCTGCTTGCTGCCGCCAAAGCTGCAGCCGGCCATATTGGAATCGCTCCAGGTGATCAGGCTCAGCAGCACCGCTGCGCAGTCCACATTGAACAGCACGCGGTGGATCGGCTCGATCTCGATCGCAGGCGAGTGCACATTGCACACCTCGGCCAGACACCAGCGGGCCGGATGGTTTGCTGCCTGCTCCGGTGTGAGTGTCTTTTTCAGCTCCTCCCAGCAGGCCTTTGCAGTGGCCAGCGAGTGGTTGCCGTCGCCCACGGCCAGCGTCAGCGGGTCGCGGCGGGTGGCATCCGGATACTTTTTGTCGAATTCTTCCTGACTGCCCAGCACAGCCAGCGCATCTTCGATCTGCGCAATGAGGGCAGGGTCTTCCACAGCCCAGCCCGCAATGTGGCCGCCGTTCAGCATCAGCTCGCCCTCGTATACCTTGGGCAGTTCGGCTTTATGCGCCGCCACCGGCTCGATGAGGGTGCAGCCGGGGTCGTCCGCCAGCATCATGATGTGGGGCGTTTCCAGCGCGGCACCGGTGCGCACCTTCATGCGGGGCGGGATGCGGCTTTCCACGGTGCTCTCGCTGGGGCGCACCGTGCATTTCTCGCCCCGGCGGTAGCTGTAGGCTTCCAGATCCACCATGCCCACAAGGCCCTGCCGCACCTTACCGCTCTGCTCGGTGCGCTCCACGTAAACAAAGCCGTCCACCGCGCGGGTCAGCACGTTTCGGGCATAGTCATCCATGGTGGCATGGATCTTCTCAATGCGTGCATCGGCATCGCCGTCTTCCAGATAGACCTCCGGCAGGATCATGTTCAGGGTGCTTGGGCTGCCTGCCGCGGCAACCTCGGCTTTCTGCCAGTAATCCCGGTCACTGGTGAACTGATCGCAGGCAATGCAGCCCCACTTTTCCAGTGGGATCTGCTCCGAAGGCAGAAGGATGTGGGCCGGTGCAAAGCAGGATTTGGTATTCATAGCAGATTCCTCCCTCTTATAAAACCAGAGACGTTACTGGAAAATGTCGGCGCTGTGCAGCACCAGATGCTGCACGCCCTGTCCGGCGGCAGACTGCTCCAGTGCGGTGCGGCTGTCGGCGTCCATCGCCTTGTCTGCCGTCACCAGCAGGTTGTCCATGCCCAGCGTCACAGCGGGCACATCCAGCGACACGCTGTTGGTATTGCACTGATCCAGCGTGTAGCTGAACCACAGGGTCATGCTGCCCGCAAAGCGGCTCTGCAGGGCGGCGATATCCGCCTTGAGCTGATCCGCGCGGGAAACGCCGCTGGTCTCGCCGTAGTCCTGTTTGCGGCTGAGCTTCGGGAACTGGACATTGGTCAGGACTACCTGCTCAAAGCCCATGCCCTGCACCTCGGCTACCAGATCGCCTACATATTCCACTGCCGCAGCGGAGTAGGGATTCAGCCATGCATTGCCGTCCTTCTGGGCGTCCAGCCACAGGCCGTCGCCGTAGTGGATGGCCATGCTGCGGTCGGTGCGGGAGGAGATGGGGTCCTTGAAGGCTGCAAGCTGGGCCACAGGGATCACGCCCTCTTCCCGGAAGATGGCCGCGATGCGGGCCGGTCCACGGTGGTGTCGGCAATGCTCTGGGCGGCAGCCGGCACCTGCGAAGCGTAGCAGATGCTGCCATCCGGTGTTTCAGGGTCACAAGGCCGTAATCCGCTCCCTGCGCCTTGAGCTGCTGCGCCGCTGCACGGATGGCCGCATCATCGGCAAGGGTGCTCACATCCACTGCGGCCCAGCTGCCGCCGGTAATGGCCTTGCCGTCCAGCTCCTTGGGCTGTTCCGGCTCCGGCTGGGACGAAGCCGCTTCCTGTACCGCCGAGGATGCAGCTGCTTCGGACGAGGCGGCTGCGCGGGATGCCGATTCAGCTTCCAGATCACGGTTCTTCACCACAGTATACCAGGTGTGGGTAGCCCAGTCCAGCACGTGGGGTGCTGCCAGCCAGGCTGCGCCCAGCACCGCCAGCACCAGCACCACGATGCCGATGCCTTTTTTGATGCGTGTACCGCGGCTGTAGAAGCTGCGGCGGTAGCGCTTGACCTTCTGACGTTTATACTTTGCCATTGTCGATTCTCCTCCCTGTCAATGTTACAGGATCACAGAATGTCCGGTGAAACCATAGATTGCCAGTGCCAGCACGCCGATATACACCAGCGTGATGGGCAGGCCGCGGAATGCTTCCGGGATGGCCTTGCTGCGCAGGCGGTGGCGGGCTTCCGTTACCAACAGCACCGCCAGCACATAGCCAAGGCCGCTGCCAAGGCCAAAGCCAAGGCTCTGCCCCAGCGTAAAGCTCTGGGTGCGCTCCACCAGTACAGTGCCCAGCACACAGCTGTTCAGGCCCGCCAGCGGCACGATGCGCAGCAATGCGCTGCGGTGCGGCAGGCCCTTCGCCAGCCACAGCACGGCGTGCTCCAGAACGCACACCACGGCAATGCTGGCAATATACACCAGCGGGCGCAGCTGGGCACGGTTTGCCAGCGGCGCGATCCGGCTGCCGGCATACCACGCAAAGGGCGTTACCAGCACCTGCGTGATGCACAGCTGCATACCGAACAGCCAGCTGCTGGTGCGGTCATCGCCCACCAGCTGCACCAGACGCGAAACGCCCAGTGCACGGGTAAAGACGGCGTTCTGCGCGAACACCGCCAGCAGTGCATAGCTGAAGAACACTGCGCTTGTTGTTACAACATCTCTCATTGTTCGCGGTCCGCCTCCTTCTGGGAATGCACATCCACAAGGTTGCGTGCCTCTTTGGTGAGATATGCCTTGCGCTTTTGGGCCAGTGCACGCCATACGGCGCACAGCACGCCCAGCACGATAAAGCCGCCTGCCGGCATGCTTGCCATGGGCAGCACCGGGCGGCTGACAACCACACCGAACATGGTGCCTGCGGCCAGCCATTCACGGACGCAGCCCAGCAGCACCAGCAGCAAAGCATAGCCTACCGTGATGCGCAGGCCCTTGGAGACAGCCTTGCGCACCGTCTCCTGCACGCGGCCAAAGCGGTAGGTCAGCAGCGGCTCCACCGTGAGCATGGGCAGGTAGATGCCAAGGCTCAGCAGGCTGGTGCTGAACAGTATATTCAGGATGGGATACACCGCCAGATACACCACCGCCGTGCTGAAGCCGTACACCAGTGCACGGGGCAGCAGCTTTTTCTGCAGCGTTTCCGGGGCGGGGTCCTCGTCGTGCAGGGGCACAAGGCGGCTCAGCAGACAGGCCAGCACGCGGGAGGGCACCAGCAGCAGCGCCACCGCCACCGCCAGCATCACCGCATTCTGGCCGCTGGTGGCAAGCACCACCAGCGGGGCAAGGCCCATGCCCTGCATGACCACCGGGTTATTCAGGAACACACGGTCGTGGTGGGCAAACTTGTTGGGATCTTTTACGATCAGTTCAGCCGTTGCGCGTCTCATTGTGCTGCCCCCTTTCGGCATCTGCCTGCAGATGGGTCAGGTGATACAGCTTTGCCTCGGTGCGGTCGATCCATGCCGACACACTGTTGACCGCCAGCAGCGCAAAGCACACACCGGTCTCGTACACGCCATAGTAGCGGAAGCCCATGCTCACAACGCCCACCAGCACGCCGTACAGCACACGGCCCATGCGGTGGTGCACGCAGGTGTAAGGCTCGTTGATCAGGAACACCGCGCTGAACAGGATCGCGCCAGTCAGCAGCTCATCCCGCACACACTGCAGGCGGGGCAGGATATTTGACAGCACGGCACTGTCGGCAAGGCCCGCCTGCCGCGGGAAGAAGAACGCAATGACCGCACAGGTCACAAGAAAGCTGATCGATGCAGACATGTGGGCATCCTTCTGGGTCCACAAAAACAGGCCGCAGGCAAGGATCACCAGCGCAGCGCCGGTGCCCATGGGAGCAGCATATTCGCCCAGACCCAGCGCCAGCGAGCCGATGTTCAGCATACCGCCGCTGCGCAGGGTGTCCTCAATGGCGCTGGAGACCGGCACCATGGAAGCGTCCCACAAAGGGATGTTCGTATAGGGCTGCGGATAGCGGAACACCTGTTCCGGCCATGACACTGCCGCCACCACATAGCCCACAGCAGCCGGGTTGAAGGGGTAGCTGCCGTAGCCGCCAAAGATCTCCTTGCCGATCAGCACACCGGCAAGCACTGCGGCGATCAGAACATAGATATCCACCGTCACCGGCATCAGCAGGGCAATGACGAGCGCAAAGCTCTCGTTGGAAAAGTCACTGCCCTGATACACGCGGCGGCGCAGCAGCGAAACGAGACGGTCGCACAGGTTGCCGGTAAGCACCGCAATGCCGCACAGCAGCAGCGGGCGCACACCGTACAGAAAACAGGCCATGCACAGCACCGGCACCGCCATAAAGCAGATATGCTTATAGTAGCGGCCGGTCTTCTGGAGCTGTGCCTCCTGCTCCCGGATCAAAGATTCATCCATAAATGGTTATCCTTTCAAAGGCTGGCGAGGTGCTGCACGGCTGCAGCAGGGTCTGCCGCGCCGAACACTGCACTGCCCGCCACCAGAATATCAGCGCCCGCTTCCACGCACTGGGGCGCGGTGGCATTGTCCACGCCGCCGTCCACTTCCAGCAGATAGTGTGCGCCGCGCGCTTCGCGCTCTGCCTTGAGCCAGCGCAGCTTGTCCAGCGCCGAGGGCATGAACTTCTGCCCGCCGAAGCCGGGCTCCACGCTCATCACCAGCACAAGATCCAGCTGGTCAAGATACGGTGCCAGCGCCTGCGGCTCGGTGCCGGGCTTGATGGTCAGCCCCACTTGCAGCCCAGCGCCCGGACGGCATCGATGGTGGCCTGGATATCGTCCTCGCACTCAAGGTGGAAGTTGTACAGGGTGGCACCGGCTTTGATGAAGGCTTCCGCATACTGCAGCGGATGGCTGATCATCAGGTGCACATCATAAAAGGCATCCGGCAGATTTTTGTGCAGGCTCTTGAGCACCGGCACGCCAAAGCTGATGTTGGGCACAAAGTGGCCGTCCATCACGTCGTAATGCAGCATCTGTGCACCGGCATCCAGCACCATGCGGCAGTCTGCACCCAGTTTTCCAAAATCAGCGGAAAGGATCGAAGGACTTACGATTGCCATATTCTATCTTTACGCTCCGTTATTTTATAAATTCTTATTCCCATTTGTCCCATTGCACTGGCGGTTTCAAACCGCAAAAACAGCATGGGCATGGTTATCTTTTAGTTTACATGAAAACGAGCAAAAAATCAAACCCGCCAATGGCTTTTTCACGGAAATGACGTATTTGGAAAGATCTGTCCATTTGCGAAGTAAACTTCCTCAGTCAAAGCCTGACGGCTTTGCCAGCTCCCTCGGAGAGGGAGCCTCTGGCATGCCCGGAAGATTTGCACTTTAACCGGAAGCTTTACCGCCATGCCAAGGGCCCCATCCCAGAGGGGGCTGGCATTGAGCGCAGCGAGATGACTGGGGGAGTTTCATCGGCGGCAAGGTTTCCCCACGCCAAAACAGCCAGACCGCCCCGGGTCCGGGGCAGTCTGGCTGGAAGTTCATTCTACGGGCTTCATGCTTGCAGGGTCTTCCACGGTGGGTTCACCGCCGGCTTCGTCCGGCAGGCGCTTCATGCCGCCGGGGTTCGGGGCCACCGTGGGCAGGGTGAACACGAACCGGCACCACTCGCCCTGCTGGCTCTCCACCCGGATCTGCCCGCCGGAAAGGTTCACCAGCACCTTGCAGATGTTCAGGCCCAGACCCGCGCCCCGGGCGTGCAGGCCGCGGGAGCGGTCCTCCTTGTAGAACCGCTGGAACACGTAGGGCAGCGCTTCCGGGCTGATGCCCTGACCGGAATTCCAGATGGAGATCTCGGCTTCCGGGCCAAGCTTTTCCACCCCGAAGCGGATGGTGCCGCCCGCAGGCGTAAACTTGATGGCGTTGTCCAGCAGGTTATACACCACCTGATGGATCAGGTCGGGGTCGGCATAGACCAGCACCTTTTCGTCCATGGTCAGGCCGTCGATGTCGATCATGCCGTCGTTGATGCGCTGCTCTGCCGAGAGCGCCACGCCGGTGATGGTCTCCCAGATGTTGAACATCCGGGCATTCACCTGATATTCGCCGCTTTCCAGCTTGGAAAGATCCAGCATGTTCTGGATGAGCCGTGCCAGACGGCCCGTTTCCTCACTGACTAGCTGCAGGTAGTGGTTCTGCATATCCGGCGGGATGGTGCCGTCCAGAATGCCGTCCACAAAGCCCTTGATGGTGGTCATGGGGGTGCGCAGCTCGTGGGCGATGTTGCCCATGAACTGACCGCGGGAGTTGTCGTTCATCTGGATGTTGTCTGCCATGCGGTTGAAGGTGCGGGCAAGGTCGGCTGCCTCGCCTTCGCCTTCCACCCCCTCCACACGGACGGAAAGATCACCGCCGCCAAAGCGCTGGGCGGCATCCGTCACCTTCTGCAGCGGGTCGGTGAGCTGGCGCATCAGGATCTTGGTCAGGATGCTGGCACACAGCAGCATCACACAGGCCGACAGCAGGAAGTTGGACCAGAACTGCTGCTTGAACTGGGTCAGCTGCTCGCCGGAAGAGCACAGGAACAGGTAACCGCTGGGCTGGCCGTTCTCATTGCGCATTTCGCTGACCGTGATGTAGCTTTTCCCGTCCAGCATGCCGCCCAGCGTGCCGAACACATGGTAGTAGTCCGCATCGGAAGCGTCGATCTTCTCCATCATTTCTTCCGGCACGGTCAGGCTCTCCAGCTTGTCCGGGCTGGAGGCGATCATCACCCGGCCGTCGTTGTCGGTAAAGAACAGATAGGCCTCTGCGCTCTCGCCGATGATCTCCAGCTTGGTGCTCAGTGCGTCCAGCTCATCGCCTTCCGGCAGCTCCGCCTGCTGGACCAGATACTGGGCCGTGCGCTGGGGTAGACACCCACCACCTGATCCAGTGTTTTCGAGCGGTCCTTGGCAAAGTAGTTCTTGAACAGCACCCACTCCGAAGCTCCCATCAGCACGATGCCCAGCACCATCAGGGTGGACACCAGCGAGAAGAACGCCACCGAGATACTTTTGCGCATTACTGACGCACCTCGAACTTATAGCCCACGCCCCATACGGTCTTCAGCTCCCATTTGTCGGAAGCACCGGCCAGCTTCTCGCGCAGGCGCTTGACATGCACATCAATGGTGCGGCTGTCGCCGTAATACTCAAAGCCCCACACCTCGTCCAGCAGCTGGTCGCGGGTGTAGACGCGGTTCGGATGGGAGGCCAGACAATTCAGCAGTTCCAGCTCCTTGGGGGGAGCCTCCACCACCTTGCCCTTGACCCGCAGCTCATAGCTGTTCATGTCCAGACGCAGGTTGTCGAATTCGATCACGCCCTCGGTGCTCTCGGCAGCGGCAGTGGTGGTCTGGCAGCGGCGCAGCACCGCCTTGATGCGGGCCACCACTTCCTTGGCGTCAAAGGGCTTCACCATGTAATCGTCTGCACCCAGCTCCAAGCCCAGCACCTTATCAAAGGTCTCGCCCTTGGCCGTGAGCATCATCACCGGGGTGTTGCCCGCCTTGCGGATGCGGCGGCAGACCTCCAGCCCGTCCATCTTGGGCATCATCACATCCAGCAGCACCATATCGGGCTTGACCTGATTGAACTTTTCCAGACCTTCTTCGCCATCGTTTGCCACCGTGACCTGATAGCCCTCCTTGGTCAGGTACAGCCGCAGCAGTTCGCAGATATTGGTATCGTCGTCCACAACGAGGATCTTTTCGTTGGCCATAATGATCTCCTCCCATTTTATCGGATGCCCGCCGGGCGGGCAGAGCAGCAAAGTATTCCATTTCTTATTATACGGAAGAGTTATGACAAAATAAAGAAGGATTTGTATGATTTTTTCACGTGCTGTGCCTTTTCGCACAAAAGGGCCCGCACGGAAACACCGTGCGGGCTCGCCAATGTGTTTTTTTTCTTGAAATCAATCTTTGCCGCGGTAGCCATACCGCTCTGCATTGCCCAGCAAATACAAGAAGGCAAAGGCCGGAATGCGGATCAGTTCTTTGCCATTTGGCGCACGATGTGTTCCGTAATCATCCGGGCGCTTGGTCACCACAATGGCCGCGCTTGCTTCATCACTCAGTTCGCAAATCATCGAATCATCCGGCACGGGGGCCTGTTCACGGTATTTTACTTCGATCAGGATCTTTTTGATGTTGGGATAATCAACCACCACGTCAATTTCCTTGTCTTTTTTTCCACCGCGATAATATCCGACCCGTGTTGCCTGTTGGTAGTAAAATGCTGCCACATGCTTATACACTGCAGTTTCTACCATCTTTCCCAATTCGATCGGATTCGTCAGAACGTCGTCATCCATCAGCACTGCGTTGCGGATCGCTGCATCTGCAATATAAATTTTGGGCTTTGCCTTTAGAATTTTATGGCCACCCATTTCTACTGGCCAGCTTTGATAGATCAGATTCGCGCTTTCCAGATAATTCACATAATTTTCCACAGTCGGGCGACTCACTCCGCCAAGATCGTTCGCAATCGCAGAAAACGAGACGATCTCGGACGACACATTGCATAAATACAGAAAAATGCGTTCCAGCTCTGTTGCACTCCGAATCTTGTAAAGTGCCGGGAGATCCCGTTTCAGCACCTTGTCTACAACATCTTCCCGCATGATCTGCTGCGCCATCAAGTCATCGGATGCAAGTGCAAGCTCCGGAAATCCACCCACGCGCAGATATCGCATAAAGTAATTCTGCACTTCTTCCAGCTTTATCATAACGGCCGTTCGTTCCTGCTGTGCCATATGCAAAAAGGCCGTTGGGCGGATCTCCGGCCCCAGCTCCGGGACTCTTGCACCGATCAGGGCACAGTACTCATAAAAAGACAACGTCGGCACCTGGATCACGCTCCAGCGTCCAGCACCGCTCTCTGAGCTTCCTTTCATCAATGCAGGACTTGCCGAGCCTGTTGCAACCATTTTTGTTTCCGGCTGCATGTCATAAATCGTCTTCATCCACTTATCCCAATCACTGGCATACTGGATCTCGTCAAAAAAGTAATAGCAATCCTGTTCCGCATACACATTGCTGTGATAGCATTCCAGCAGATCGTTCAGACCGCTCAGCTTCAGCATCGGGTGGTCCATCGAAACAAACAAGATCTTCTGCGGCGGGACACCTTTTTTCAGCAATCGGTCGATCATCTGATATTGGATCGTCGTCTTGCCAACCCGGCGGGTACCCGTCAGAACGATCGTCCGCCGCAGGTCCTTCTGCTCCAACCGCTTCATCGCCTCATAGTAAGCAAACCGACGATATGTCTTGGTAAAGCCAGGGTTTACCACGCCTGTGCCCCACCAGGGATTATACGCCTTTAAAACCTTCAGGATCTGTTCCTTTGTTGCCACAGACATTTTGCTCACCTCGCATTTATCATAAGGTATTTTTTCTATTTTGTCAACAAAAGATTAAAGTATACTTATATCTTTCACCGCAAATTATGATATTTCATCTTTTTGCTAACATTTTCATGTGATCCATACACTTTTCTTCATTCGATCATCAGCCGGATGATCTCCTCATTGGTCTCCTTCATGCCGTCCTTGCCCAGACGGCCGATGCCCTTGATGGTGGTCTCGATGTCCTTCATTACGATGCCGTCGCCGCCCTTGAACTCCTGATGGCACTTGTACATGTTGTAGCCAAGCAAGGCCGCGTCCACCGAGGATGCGATCTTTGCCGCACAGGAGGCCTTTGCGCCGTCGCACACGATGCCGGACACGATGGCCAGCGCATTGACCACCGTATGGATGGCGGCCTGATAGCCGTCGCCGCACAGATATACGATGCCCGCGCCAGCGCCCGCACCGGCGCTGACTGCGCCGCAGTAGGCGGACAGGGTACCGATGCCGGTCTTTTCGGGATGGCCACCAGATTGGAAATGATGAGGGCACGGTAAAGCTTTTCCTTGCCGCTGTGCAGCTCCTTGGCATATTCAATGAGCGGCACCGAGCAGGTGATGCCCTGATTGCCGCTGCCGGAGTTGATGATGACCGGCAGCTCACAGCCGTTCATGCGGGCATCCGAACCGGCGGCCGCCTTGGCCTTGGCCCGGATAGACACATCGTTGCCATAGGTAGAAAGCAGCACCCGGCCGATGTTCGCGCCATAGTCGCCCAGAAGGCCCTCCTCTGCAATGGCGTTGTTATAGCGGATCTGGCGTTCCAGCAGGTCCGCCACATCCTGCAGGTCGGCCGTCTCGGCAAAGTCCCAGATGTCCTTCATGTTCAGCAGGCTGCGGTCGGCCCGGCTGTCCCGCCGGGCCTCCTCGTTCAGCAGCGGCTTTTCGTAGAGCACCCGGCCATTCTTTTCGATCAGGCAGATGTTGGTGTGAAAATCCGCAATGCGCACCTTTGCGTAGGAATCCCCGCTGCGCTCGGTAACGATGATATCGAACACATGCCCCTGCTCGATGTGCTGGATGGAAATGGGCACCGTCTGCAGATAATCCCGGATGGCAGCCTTCTTGTCCTCGCTGACCTCGGAGATGACTTCCAGCTCTCTGTCTGCCGAACCGGCAATGATGCCCGCTGCCACAGCGGCTTCCATGCCTTTCAGGTGGCCGGTGTTGGGCACGATGACGCTCTTCACATTCTTAATAATGCTGCCGCTCACCTGCAGCTGCACGCTCTCGGGCAGTGCGCCCAGCACCTCGCGTGCCCGGGCGCAGCATAAGCCAGTGCAATGGGCTCTGTGCAGCCCATTGCCGGGATGAGCTCCTCTTTTAATATTTCCACATACGCCTGATAGCGCGGATCGCTGCGTTCCATGACGGTTTCCTGCCTTTCCTGTCGATTCGATATTTACCAACAGGAATAGTATACTATAGAACCCGCGCAATGTAAAACAAATTCTTCCCCGCCCGCAGGGCCGGCTATTGCAAAGCGCAAACCGCAGAAGTAGAATAGGAGCATCCAAACCGATAAATCCATGGAGGGTCTTCCAATGATCGAAAAAGAAGTACAGGAGCTGCTGTCCTTCATTGACGGCAATCCTACCGCATACCACACCACTGCATCCGTCCGGAACATTCTGCTGAAGGAGGGCTTTTCCGAGCTGCTGGAGAGCCGCCGGTGGCAGCTGGAACCCGGCAGGAGCTATTTTGTCTGCCGCAACGGCTCCAGCATCCTTGCATTCCGCATGGGAGAACAGCTGGAAAACTACAGCTTCAACGTGGCCGCTGCCCACACGGATTCCCCCTGCTTCCGCATCAAGGAAAACGCCGAGATCCACATGGGCCGGAAGTACACCAAGCTGAACACCGAGGGCTACGGCGGCATGATCTGCTCCACATGGATGGACAGGCCACTGTCGGTGGCAGGCCGCGTGCTGATAAAAGGAAAACAATGCCATCACCTCCCGCCTGCTCACGCTGGACCGCGACCTGCTGATGATCCCCAGCGTGGCCATCCATATGAACCGCGAGGTCAACGACAAGGCTTCCTACAACAAGCAGGTGGATATGCTGCCCCTGCTGGGCGGTGCCGCCGAGGAAGGCGTGCTGAAAAAGCTGATCGCCGCCGAGCTGCAGGTCGCAGAAGACCAGATCCTTGGCAGCGACCTGTTCCTCTGCATCCGCGAAAAGGCCGCCGTCTGGGGCTGCAATGAGGAGTTCATCTCCTCCGGCCGTCTGGATGACCAGCAGTGCGTGTTCGGCATCCTGAAGGGTTTTCTGAACGCGCACTGCGCCCAGTCCATCAATGTTGCCGCCTTTTTCGACAACGAAGAAGTGGGTTCCGGCACCAAGCAGGGCGCGGCTTCCACCTTCCTGTACGACGTTCTGCACCGCATCGCGCAGAACGTCTGCCCCGGCGATGAGGACTTCCACCGTGCGGTGGCCTCCAGCTTCATGTTCAGCGCCGACAACGCCCACGCCGTGCACCCCAACCACCCGGAATATACCGATGTGAACAACTGCACCTACATGAACGAGGGCGTTGTGGTCAAGGTGCACGCCGGCCAGAAGTATACCAGCGACGGCATGAGCATGGCCGTGGCAAAGGAGCTTGCCGCCCGCGCCGGTGTCCCGCTGCAGTACTTTGCCAACCGTTCCGATAAGGTCGGCGGCAGCACGCTGGGCAACCTTGCCATGGCGCAGGTATCCATGAACTGCGTGGACATCGGCCTGCCCCAGCTGGCCATGCACTCCTGCTACGAGACCGCCGGTGCCCGGGACATCGTTTCTCTCATCCGGCTGATGGAGGAATTCTACGCCAGCCACTTTGAAGAGACCGCATCCGGCACCCTTACCATCTGCAAGTAAGACCCGTACAACCTGAATCATAAGGACTGCCCGTAGAAAAGCAGCACTGCTTTTCCACGGGCGTCTTTTCGTTTCCACTTAAGTGAGTATTGAGAAAAAACGTCCATTGTGCTACAATTATCCTGTTATAATATCGCTTTTTACCGCAGCGTAAAATCTTTTTCGCAAGGAGTATAATAAAATGAAATTAGGTATCGTCGGCCTGCCGAACGTCGGCAAGTCCACTCTGTTCAATGCCATCACCTCCACCAAGAACGCAGAAGCCGCAAACTATCCCTTCTGCACCATCGAGCCGAACAGCGGCATCGTAGCCGTGCCGGACAAGCGTCTGGACAAGCTGGCCGAGATCTGGCAGACCAATAAAAAGACCCCTGCCATCGTGGAGTTCGTGGATATCGCGGGCCTTGTGAAGGGTGCCAGTCAGGGCGCGGGCCTTGGCAACAAGTTCCTGGGCCACATCCGCGAGTGCGACGCCATTGTGCATGTAGTGCGCTGCTTTGACGATGACAACATCATCCACGTGGTGGAGGATGTTTCCAAGGCTGAGGCCGTGGACCCCATTGCCGACATCGATGCCATCGACTACGAGCTGATCCTGTCCGACCTTGAGGTGGTGCAGAACCGCGCAGGCCGCATGGCAAAGGCCGCCAAGAGCGGCAACAACAAGGGTGCTGCCGCCGAAGCCGCATGGCTGCAGCAGCTGGCCGACCACCTGAGCGCCGGCAAGCCTGCCCGCAGCTTCGATTTTGACGAGGGCGATGCCGAGCAGCAAGCTGTTCTGCACGAGATGGGTCTGCTGAGCGCAAAGCCGGTGCTGTACGCCTGCAACGTGGGCGAGGACGACCTGATGGAGGGCATCGAAAACAACAAGTATGTCCCGCTGGTGGCCGCACGCGCCAAGGAAGAGGGCGCACGCTACATTCCCATCTGCGCCAAGACCGAGGAGGATATCGCCGACTACTCTCCCGAGGAAAAGAAGGCTTTTCTGGCTGAAATGGGCATTGAAGCCAGTGGTCTGGACAACCTCATCACTGCCAGCTATGATCTGCTGGGCCTGATCTCCTTCCTGACCGACGGCAAGAAGGAGTGCCGCGCATGGACCATCCGCAAGGGCACCAAAGCACCGCAGGCTGCCGGCAAGATCCACAGCGATTTCGAGCGCGGCTTCATCCGTGCCAGCGTCATTGGCTACAGCGATCTGGAAGCCAACAACTTCGATTACGCCGCCGTCAAGGCCAAGGGTCTGCAGCGCACCGAGGGCAAGGAATACGTTGTCAACGATGGCGATGTGATCGAGTTCCTGTTCAACGTTTAAAGGGAAACCCTCTCAGTCAAAACCCGACGGTTTTGACAGCTCCCCCGACGGGGGAGGCTCGATTGCAGCGAACCGGAAGAGCCATAAAAGCTCTCCCTTTGGGAGAGCTGGCATCGCGCAGCGATGACTGAGAGGGTTCGTTCCCCAGCCTTCCTGAATTAAAAAGAGTCATTCCCCTGAATATGGCCAGAGCGCACGCGTCGGCCATTTAAAATCGTAAAAGAGGTTTCCTATGATTTTCGGTATTATGGGCGCAATGCCCGATGAAGTCGATCAGCTGTGTGCAAAGCTGGAGAATGTCACCGTGGAGCCCTACGGCGGCGTGGATTACCACAAGGGCACGCTGGCCGGCAGACAGGTGGTGGTGTGCTGTGCCGGCATGGGCAAGGCCAATGCCGCCGCCACCACGCAGGTGCTCATCACAAAATTCGGCGCGGAGAAGATCATCTTTTCCGGCATCGCAGGCAATATGACCTCGAAGATCGGCATTGGCGATGTGGTCATCGGCAAGACCGTGCTGTACCACGACGCACAGCTGGACATGATCTGCCAGAACCCGCCGTTCCTCAAGGAATACACCGGCGACCCGGAGCTGATCGCTGCCGCCGAAAAAGCCTGCGCCGAAGCGGGTGTGAAGGCTCTGGTGGGCAAGATTGCCACCGGCGACCTGTTTGTGGGCGACAGCGAGACCAAGGCTGCCATTGAAGCCAAATGCGCCCCCGACTGCGTGGAGATGGAAGGTGCCGCTGTGAGCCAGATCGCCGCCAAGAACGGTGTGCCCTGCGTCATCCTGCGCGCCATGAGCGACAACGCTGACGAGGACGGCCACGAGGTGCTGGTGGTGAAAAAGTTCAGCATTGCTGAATATGTAGCCACCGCCACCAAGATCGTGGCAGCAATGGTGGAAGCACTGTAAAAAAGAACCCTCTCAGTCAATGCTTCGCATTGCCAGCTCCCCCGAAAGGGGAGCTTTTGACATTCCGGAAACGTTTTCCGTTTTGCCAATGGCTCGCCCTTCGGGAGAGCTGGCGAACAAAGTGAGCCTGAGAGGGTTTTCTTTTATAAGAACTGTTCCAGCTTTACCCGGCTGTCCTCCTGAAACTCCTGCAGTCTTTGAGCAAGACGCTTTGCGCCGGGCGCGGCATTGGGGTAATCCTTCTGGGCCTTTACGCAGTCCACCACCCCCATGCCGCTGCCCTGCGTGAGCATCTCGGCCAGATTGCGGGTGGACTTGTCCGTGAGGGTCTTCATACTGATGCCCATTTTCGTGTTCAGCTTTGCCATGGCGCTCTGCCCCTGCGCGGTGCCGCCGCAGGCCTCGATGGCGGTGTGCGCTTCCTGATTGAGCTGGTGGTACACATTGCGCTGGCGCAGCAGCTCGGCCTTGAACTGCACATCGTCGGTCATCGGCACGATCTGTTCCAAGGTGTTCTTGCCCATCTCGGTATTCTGCACCACGGCTTCCAGCAGGTTCAGGTTGTCGTTTTTCTGGTTTTCCATACAAAAAATCCCCCTTCTGGCCTTAGTCTGCGCCAAAAGGGGGATTTTATACACTGGTTTTATTCTGCACACATCTGATCGCCGCCGGCGTTCTGTGCCTCCCGCAGGCGTGCATCGCACAACTCGTACAGCGCCTGCCAGTTCTTTGCAGGGACATCCTCAAGGCTCGCCACGCCGCTGCTCAGGGTAAAGGGCACCCGGCGCATCATGCCGGTGGTGGTGATGCATTCCCGGGGCATCTGCCGATACAGGTTCTGCATTTCCTCTGCCAGCTGCTTGCCGTCGGCATCCAGACAGCCCACCGCAAAGATGCTGCCGGTCAGGCGGCAGACCACGCGGGTCGCAGGGGTATCAAAGTTCTTTTTCCACTGGTTGCCCACAAAGCAGTGCAACTGGTCCATCACAGGCTGGCCGTAGGTATCCCGCAGCTTCTGGCCGTTGTCGATGCTCACCAGTGCCACGGCCGCCTTGCGGCCCTGCGCTGCACACTGTTCCAGCTTTTGGGCAAACACCGTTTCCAGATAGCGGCGGTTGTACACGCCGGTAAGGAAATCGTGGCTCATATCCTCGCGGCACAGTTCCCGCTCCCGGGGTGTCATGCGCTCTTCCGGCAGCACATTGCCTGCCAGCGGTGCGCACATTTCCAGCTCCCAGCATTTGCCGTCCGCTTCCACTCTGCGGTGCAGCACACAGTCCACACGGCCATTGCGCAGCTCGTAGTCCACCCGCAGGCCATCGTCCTGCCAGCCGTCACAAAGCGGTGCTTCGGTCAGGGTCACTGCCTCAAATACGGCCTGCGCTGAGCGCGCAAGTTCCCGTAGATCCTGCTCGGTACATTCTTTCTTCATGTAATTTTCCCCATCATCTGCGCACGCGGCGCTCCCGTATCCCGCGTGCAGTCACCTGTTCCCCATACGTTCAGGAACCATCTGCCGCATTATGCATCCCGCGCCCGCCCTGTTTCCGGAAATGCCGGGAACGCATCAGGCAAAGAAAAATGGCATAATGCTGCTTTAGCAACATTATACCATTCAGCTTCCGATTTTACCAGCAAAACGCACAATTTTCTGCCGGAGTTTTTATATTTTCGTCAAATTGCTAAGCTCCCGCCGCTCTGTGCCTTCTGTTTATACGCGGCAGTACACACTGCACTCGTCGTGGATGGTCTTGGCCAGTGCCTTGGCGGCAAAGCCGTCAGCGGCGCGCCATGCCCAGTTTCCACCCAGCTTGCCGGGGGTATTCAGGTGTGCTTCCGCACCCAGACCCAGCCAGTCGTACATGGGGATGATAGCCCGGTCAGCCACCGACCCCAGCGCTGCGCGCAGCAGAGCGATGCGGACATCATCGGTCCGGATGGCCGCCAGCTCCTTTGCGGTGGGCTTTACGCCGGTCAGGTGCAGGTAAGCGGCAGCGGCAGCCTTTTCCTTTTCGGAAGCGCCGTTCTCCCACCAGTCGGTCAGGGTGGTGTTATCGTGGGTGCCGGGATACACTACGCTGTTCTTGATGTAGTTGTGGGGCAGATACTCGCTGTCCCCGCCGCTGAAGGCGAACTGCAGCACCTTCATGCCCGGGAAGGTGCTGTCGGCCAGCAGCTTTCGCACGCTGGGGAACAGTTCGCCCAAGTCCTCGGCAATGATGGGCAGCTTGCCAAGGGCAGCTTCCAGCGCATCGAACAGCTCCATGCCGGGGCCGTTCTCCCACTTGCCGGTGCGGGCGGTGGTGCTGTCCGCCGGGATGGCCCAATAGGTATCGAAGCCGCGGAAGTGGTCGATGCGCAGCAGGTCGTAGATGCCCAGTGCGTGGCGCACCCGGCGCACCCACCACGCGTAGCCGGTCTTTTTGTGGTAGGCCCAGTTGTACAGCGGGTTGCCCCACAGCTGACCGTCAGCAGAGAAGTAATCCGGCGGGCAGCCCGCCACACGGGCAAAGCCGCCGTCGGCGTCCAGCTCAAACAGCGCGCCGCCCACCCATGCATCCACCGAGTCGGCAGAGACATAGATGGGGATGTCGCCCAAAATCTGCACGTCCTTTTTGTTGGCGTAGGCCTTCACCGCCTGCCACTGGGCCGCAAACTTGTACTGCACGAACTTCCAGAAACCGATCTCCTCCTCGTTTTCGGCGGCAAAGGCAGCAAGGGCCTTTTTGTCGCGCAGACGGTAGGGCTTGTCCCACTCCACCCAGTTCTTCATGCCGTTGGCCACTTTCAGGGCCATGTACAGGGCGTAGTCGTCCAGCCATTCCTCATTGGCGAGGGTAAAGGCATAGTAATCATCCGGGAAGTAATAGCTGCAGCCGTGCAGCCCAGTGCACTGCTTGCGCCATGCGGCGTAGGCGGTGCGCAGGACTTTAAAGCGGCTCACATACAAAGTGCCGTAGTCCACCTCTTTGGGGTCTGTGCCCCATTTTTCGGCCTTGAGCTGGGCGGCGGTGAGCAGGCCCTCTTCCTTCAAAGCGTCGAGGTCGATAAAATAGGGGTTGCCCGCAAAGGCCGAGCAGCTCTGATAGGGGCTGTCGCCGTAGCCGGTGGGACTGAGCGGCAGGATCTGCCAGATCTTCTGGCCCGCTTGTGCCAGAAAATCCACAAACTTGAATGCTTCCTTGCCAAAGCAGCCAATACCGTAAGGGCCGGGCAGGCTGGACACCGGCATCAGGATTCCACTTTCACGCATGCTATTACCTTCCTCATTTTTAACATTTTATGGGAATATCGTTGTTTCTTATCATAACATATCCGCAGACTATTTTCCACAGGCAAAAAACGTGGTATACTTATTTTTAAACTGGGTGTGTATCCCTTTTTCGATTTTAAATAGCCTCCGCTTTCGCTCTGGCTATGTTCAGCGGAATCCAGATTTTTTATTTCGCGTTTGTCGCGGCCTGCGGAACTTGTCGGGGCAAGGCCCCTCCATCTGCTGACGCAGACCGCTCGCCGCTTAAAAGCCCCACCGGGGCTTTCATTGCTGCGCAAACGCGGGCCGCTCCAAACGCATTTTCACCAGAAGGGCCGAAACCGGCAGATGCAGTAAAATCTCTTTTGTTGTTGGCCTTTACGGCCCCTTGCGTGAAAAAGCAGAATTGGAACGACCGCAGTCGTTCCAATTCTGCAAAAATAAAATAAATTTTCCGCTGAATATGGCCAGAGCCTGCGGCGGCCATTTTAAATCGTCAAACTGCACCCTGAACAGGAGGTACCCGCGCCATGCAGCGCACAGAAAAATACTTTGAACAGGACGCTTTCCGCACCCAGTGCGAGAGCATCATCCTTGCCGCAGAGCCGGACGAAAAGACCGGCGGCGGGCGCATTGCGCTGGACGGCACGGTGTTCTACCCGGAGGGCGGCGGTCAGCCTGCCGACCGGGGCACCCTGACCCTGCCGGACGGTGCCACGCTGAATGTGACCGATGTGCACGAGCATGACGGCATCCTCTGGCACAGCGTGGACGCCCTGCCGGAAAGTGCCGTTCCCGGCACCGCCGTTTCCGGCTGCATCGACTGGGAATGGCGGTTTGACAAAATGCAGCAGCACACCGGTGAGCACATCCTTTCCGGCATCCTGCACCAGATGTTCGGGGCCGAGAATGTGGGCTTCCACATCGGTTCCGAGGCTGTGCGCATGGACACCAGCGTGCCCATTTCTGCCGAGGGCCTGCAGGCAGCCGAGCTTGCCGCCAACCGCATCGTGTGGCAGGATGTGCCGGTGCTGGTCAGCTACCCCACCCGGGAGGAGCTTGCTGCCCTTGTCTACCGCTCCAAAAAGGAGATCGAAGGGCAGGTGCGCATCGTGACCATTCCCGGTGCGGATGTCTGCGCCTGCTGCGGCACCCACACCCGCACCACCGGACAGGTGGGACAGATCAAAATTCTGGCCAGCGAGAACTACAAGGGCGGCGTGCGGCTGAGCGTGGTGTGCGGCCAGCGGGCATTGCTTGCTGCACAGGCTATGCGCCAGCGGCAGGCAGAGATCGGGGCGCTGCTCTCGGCCAAGGCCGACCAGACCGCTGTGGCGGTGCATCGCGTCTACGACGAGTATACTGCGCTCAAGTTTACACACTTTGGTGTATGTTCTCAGCTGTTCGATGCACTTGCCCAGCTGGCAAACCCCGGTGAGGATGCCATCCGCACAGTGCCCGGCCTTGACCCGGACGGCCTGCACCGGCTGGCGGTGCGCCTGACCGAAGCCACCACCGGTCTCTGCGCCGCCCTGACCCCCACCGAAAAGGGCACCGGCTACTGCATTGCGCAGGCAGACGGCGATGTGCGCGCCCTGACCAAAGCCCTGAACGCCGCCCTGAACGGACGCGGCGGCGGCAAGCCCGGCATCTGTCAGGGCAGCTGCGCCGCTGCACCGGAACAGGTGGAGGAATTTTTGTGGGAGCAAAACCGGTAAGCATCCTC
>ENA-OQJC01000087-OQJC01000087.1-human-gut-metagenome-genome-assembly--contig:-NODE-87-length-24786-cov-3.541749_pt1 | contig 24786 bp, 19 predicted proteins | sample MGYA00242600_ERZ504766 | MGnify/ENA primary metagenome ERZ504766 (study PRJEB26092, sample SAMD00036364) | human gut metagenome | host: Homo sapiens | study: EMG produced TPA metagenomics assembly of...
CGTCAACGGACACGTAGGACGCCATCTCATCCGGCTGCAGCAGGCCAAAAACGAGTGCGCAGGTCATCTTTTTGCTGAGCTCCCCCTCTTAGGGGGAGCTGGCCGCTTCGCGGGCTGGAGGGGGGCAGCCTCGCCGACCGCCAGGAATCCATCCTCCCCAGCAGCCGCGAAAGACAGCCGGCCAACGCGCACCGCGTGTCCGTTCACCTCGCCGGAAACGCCCTTGCCGGCGTCTTCATTGATGTTCTTGACGACCGGATACTCCCGGCCATGGCCAGGCCAGCTGGCCTCCGGCTCTGGGCACAGGCGCTGGCCATCCTCGAACCGCTGGCGCAGTCGGGCCAGCGCCTCCGCGCCGGCCTTGGCAATGCCTTTGGACAGGATGTGCACCGAGTAGCTTTCCACCGCGCCGGCCATCATCAGCACATGGTCTTCGTTGAGACGGGTTGCAGCGCCGGGCAACATCTCGACGCGCACCACCTGCGGCTGCTTGACGGTGAGCGTACCGGTTTTGTCGAAGAACACCTGCGTGACGCGGCCAAGGTTTTCCAGCACGTCCTGTGCTTTGATAAGCACGCCGGCTGCGGCGAGGCGTCCGGTTCCGGCGATGTATGCCACCGGTGCGGCGATGAGCAGCGGGCAGGGCGTGGCCAGCACCAGCACCTGGGCGAATCGCGTCGGTACCCCGGACACCGCCCATGCGACGCCGGCAATCACCAACGAAAGCACGGTAAAGGGCACGGCCAAGCGGTCAGCGGTTTTTACCACGGCCGGGCGCGACTCCTGCGCGGAGGCCACGAGCTCGAGGATGCGCTGGTACTGCGAATCGGCGGCCACCTGGGTGGCACGCATGGTCAATGCAGTCGAGCCGTTCACCGCCCCGGACATCACACGGGCGCCGGCGAACACTTCACGCGGCACCGGCTCACCGTTGATATTGCTCAGGTCGAGCGTGGCCGTGCCGGACAGCAGCTCGCCGTCAACCGGCACAGTTTCGCCCGGCAACACCATGAGTACGTCGCCCAGCTGCACCTGCTCGACCGGCACCGTGTCGAAGCGGTGCGCGGCGGCGGCAGCCGATGCCAAGCCCACACGCCGGAAGCCATCGGACGAATCGCCCTTATCGGCAGCAAACCCACGCCCCACGCCAGGCAGGTTGACGACGTGCGCGGTTTGCGGCGCGGCCTCCATCAGCGCGGTCAGACTGCGCTCGGCCTTGGCTTGAGCGTATTCCTCAATGGCCTCGCCGGACGTGATCATCAGCGTCACCGCCCAACTTGCCCAGTATTCGGCGACGGCCACGGTGGAGAGGATCGCGACCACGGCCAGCACATCGACTCCAACCTGCCCATGACGCAAATCGTCAATCATGCCGCGCACAGTGTCAATCACAATAACCAGCACCAGTGCGATAACCAGCCACTGGCCGAAACCCGGATTGCCGAGTACCGGAATCGCCATCGCATTGCCCCACGGACGCCAATCGCCTAGTAAAGCCAACGGAATTGCGGCGATGACGACGACCGGAAGCATCGGCACAAGCTTGCAGATGTCGAGAATTTTGGTGAAGAATCTGATGAGTCTGCTCATCATTGCTCCTTACGCTCGTATACGGAGTCGATTGCGGTACGGTAAGCGTGGCCCGCGCAATCGGCGCTACGGTCACGCCTTGTTAACCCACCGGCGGCTTTGCCTGGGGCTTCGCTTTGCTCGGCTCCCGCGCGACCTTCCGATACACGGCGTAAAGAAATGTATTCAGTTTTGTATTGAATTATGCGCTGTGTTACGGGACGTCGCCCGAACTCAGTTGCTTGGGCCTACCCTATCAACGAGCGTTGCGCGACATGCCGGATATCGAAACTACGTTGGCGGCAGTGGGCGCGGGGCACAATCGCGCATACGAAAGGCCCGTGGCAGGAGTTTGCTCACTGTCACGGGCCTTTGCTTGTCCGACACGGTGTTCAGCGGTTACCGCTCAACACCGTGTGACGTTGTCGAGTCGGCTTTACCACAGGCCGAACGGGTCGGAGAAGCCGCCGCCGTCACCGGTGCCGCCATCGCTGTTGCCATTGCCATTACCGTAACCGTTCTGGCCATTGCCGTTCTGGTTGTTCTGGTTATTCTGGCTGTTGCCGTTGGAATCGGAGCCGGACGAACCGTTCACCGACGACTCCTCCTGATCGAGCGTCACGTCCACATTCATGGTCTTGCCGTCGCGCACGATGGTCAGCGTCACCTTGTCTCCCAAAGCCGCGGCACGAACGTAACCAAGCAGCGAGTAGTTGTTGTTCACGGCGTTGCCGTTGAAGGCCACGATGGTGTCGCCCTCCTTGAGGCCGGCCTTGTCGGCCGGGCCGCCGGAGACGACCGCGCTGCCAGTGGCGCTGGACTTGGTGATGGTCGCGCCGCCGCGGGTCACGCCGTCGGCTTCAACCGTGTCGGACTTGATGACCACGCCGAGGGCAACGTGCTTGACCTTGCCGTCCTTGATGATTTCGTCGGCCACACGCTTGACGAGGTTGGACGGGATGGCGAAGCCGATGCCGATCGAACCGGCGGAGTCGGATGAGGCGGCGGTCGAGGCGATGGACGAGTTGATGCCGATCACCTGGCCGGCCGCGTTGAAGGTCGGGCCGCCGGAGTTGCCGGGGTTGATGGCCGCGTCGATCTGGACGGCGTTGGTGACGATCTCGTTGTTGTTATCGTCGGTCACGGTCACCGGGCGGTTCAGGGCGGAGACGATGCCGGTGGTGGCGGTGTCGTCGTAGCCGAGCGGGTTGCCGATGGCCATCACGTTCTCGCCGACGGCGAGCTTGTCGGAATCGGCGAATTTCACGGCCTTGAGGTCGCTCGGCGGGTTGTCGAGCTTGATGACCGCAAGATCGGTGGTGGCGTCAGTGCCGACGAGCGTGGCGGAATACATGTTGCCGTTGGCAAGCGTCACCTGAATCTGCTGGGCGCCGGAGATCACGTGGTTGTTGGTGATGATGTGGCCTTCGGTGTCGATGATGGCACCGGAGCCCTTGGCGGTGCCGTTGCTCAACGCGGTCTGGATGGAGACCACGGAGCCGGAGACATCGCTGGCGACAGTCTGCCAGTCGGGGGCTTCGCCGCTCTTGGCGGTGGCGGACCCGGAGCCGGACTTATTCGAGCTGACGTTGGACAGCGAATTGCTGGTCGGCAAGGTGATCAGGCCGCTGGTGAGGGCGCCGTAACCGAGGCCCAGGCAGAGGGCCGCAGCCAGAACGGCGGCGACCACGGCGATGAGGATGTTGCTCGCCGTCTTGGACATGCCCTGCTTGGCGGGGCCGGGCTGACCGGGCTGTCCCGGCTGGGTCGGACCTTGACCGTTCGGCGTACCGGTACCGGGAGTGCCGAAACCGAACAGACCGCCCTGCTGGGGCTGCTGGCCATTCCGGCCATTCTGACCGGACTGGCTGGCAAACGGGTTGCCGTTGTTCTGCTGCGGCTGCGTGGGCGGATTGAACGGATTGCCGTTGCCCTGCGGCTGCGGGTTATTGGTGTAGTAGGGATTGCGGTTGCCCTGCTGGCCCTGTGGGGTTTGCTGTGCAGGCTGACCGAACGGGAATTGCTGCGTGGGCTGGGCATTGCTGCCGGCCTGGCCGCCCTGCTGGCCCTGTGCCTGAGTCGAGGTCGGACCATAAGCGCCATATTCCGGGGCCGGACGATACAGCGGAGTTGTGGCCGAGGTCTGGTCTGCGGCCGGCGCTGCCGGAGAAGCCGGCGAGGAGGAGACCACCGTACTCTCGCCCTTGGCGGAGGCGTAGTCCGGGATGGGCTCGGTGGCGGCAGTGTCGGTAGCGGCTTGCGTAGGCTGCTGATCGGCAGCGAGGGCGGCCGAGGAAACCGGGGCTTGCTGCTCGCTGGAATCGCTGGCGTTGCCGGCATCAACCGAGTCGCCACCCACAAACGGGTTCTTCGGCTCGGCGTTGCCGGTATCGGCAGTACTATTGGGGTTTTCGTTATTCCGCGGGGTCTGGTCGACGCCCTGCGGGTTAAATTCGTCAGCCATTGCTGCTCCTTTTCCTAAATTCCTATCGCGTCTGTTCGGCGGCTATTCGGGCACTTGCCCATTGCCACTTCTCGTGTGCTACCTCAGTAGTAAAGGCAGTCAATCTGGAGGTTTTCTGAACGTTGATTGAAAGTCTATGCGTAATCATCGCAGAGTCTTATGGGCATCTCGGCTTCGAGGGGCTGATTTCCTGTTTCGGGAACATCTACTTGCACTTCAAGGGGCTGTTCGCGCGGTCAATTCCGAGTATCAAGGGCCCTCATTTAACGCCATTCCGCCATTTTTGCAGCCGGCCTACTTGACCGGGAGCCCCTTGAAGCGGAAGTAGACGTTCGGGAGCGGCGAAATCCGCCCCTCGAAACCGAGTTCTTCACAATTTCCGGCCCTTTTCTGGCCCTTCTGCCTAAAGTGAACATATGACGATCAGCCTTCTTGAACATCCGTTGGGCGCACAGCCCGGACAGCCCGGCGACCGCAGCGCCTTCCATTTCGAAACGATCACCCGCCTGCCATCCACGGCCAGCGGGCTTGGGCGAGACGGTGCCCGATACGGCCGCACCGGCATCATTCACACGCCCCACGGCGATATTCGCACGCCTGCCTTCGTGCCGGTGGGCACGCAAGCCGCGATGAAGGCCGTGCTGCCCGAGCAGATGAAGGATCTAGGCGCACAGTGCCTGCTGGCCAACGCCTTCCACCTGTTCGAGCGCCCGGGCGAGGACGTGCTGGACGCGGCCGGCGGCTTGGCGCGTTTCATGAACTGGGATGGGCCCACGTTCACCGATTCTGGCGGTTTCCAAGTGATGTCGCTGGGCGTCGGCTTCAAGAAGACGCTGGCAATGGACGTGACCGGCATGAAGTCGGACGACATCATCGCCAAGGGCAAGGAGCGCATGGCCTGGGTGGATGAGGACGGCGTGACGTTCAAGTCGCCTTTGAATGGTGACGCACATCGTTTCTCCGCTGAGATTTCGATGGGCATCCAGCACAAAATCGGCGCGGACATCATGTTCGCGTTCGATGAACTCACCACGCTGATGAACACCCGCTCCTACCAGGAGGATTCGGTGGAGCGCACGTTCCGCTGGGCCCGTCGCTGCGTGGACGAGCACCAGCGGCTGACGGCGGAACGCCTGGGCAGGCCGTATCAGGCGCTGTATGGCGTGGTGCAGGGCGCGAATTACGAGGATCTGCGCCGGCGCGCGGCTTCGCAGATCGCGTCGCTGGACTTCGACGGCGTGGGCATCGGCGGCGCGATCGAGAAGCGCATCATCGGCGACACCTGCGCCTGGATCTGCGACGCGATGCCGGAGAGCCGGCCGCGCCATGTGCTGGGCATCGCCTCCGTGGACGATATCTTCGCGTGCGTGGAGAACGGCGGCGACACCTTCGACTGCGTGGCCCCCGCGCGCTGCGCCCGCAACGGCGCGATCTACACGCGCGCCGGCCGGTACAACATCAAGCGCGCCCAGCACAAGTTCGATTTCGGGCCGCTGGAGGAAGGGTGCGACTGCTACACTTGCCAGCATTATTCGCGCGCGTACGTCGACCACCTGCTGCGCGCCCGCGAATTCAACGGTTTCACGCTGGCCACGATCCACAACGAGCATTTCTTCGTGAAGCTGCTGGACGACATCCGCGCCTCGATCGACGGCGGATACTTTGATGAGTTCCGCGACGAAGCGTTGGCCCACTTCTACGGCAACGGCGAGCGCCGGCCAGGGTTGTGAGTTTTTCTCCTTCGTTGCGGCTTGTGCCGAACTTCTCTCTGCTCCCCTCGCTGAGGCTGAGACGTTAAGCAAACAGCCCAGTGGGCTGTTTGTAGTCGAAGGTGAGACGATAGTCGAACCAGCAGGTTGCAGGCAAGGCCCGTCCTTAATTGCGGACGAGCTGTCACGAAGTGACTGAGGGGAGTGCCGCCACCCTCAAAGATCACGGCGCCCGCAGGAGACCCACAAGCGATATATCCCTGCCTCCCATGCGACACGCCGAAGATTGCATGATTACCCAGCCGGGTGTAAGTTAGTCGATTGTCTGCGAGTGTGGCGGAATGGTAGACGCGCTGTCTTCAGGTGGCAGTGAGTGTATGCTCGTGGGGGTTCAACTCCCCCCACTCGCACCAGCAACTAAAGGGCTGGAATCGGAAGGTTCCAGCCCTTTTGCTTTGTCCGGGCAAGCGCCGTTTTTCAAGTTGCGATGGCCTTGAGGGGGGCTTAGGACTTGAGACTTATGGCCCAACTTTCGTGGCGGAAAATGTCCCGGTACCTGCATCAATCGTTTGACGTTCAAGCCAGGCCAGAATCCGCTGTCCCGGTTCGCGATTTCGGGCGATCTTTGCAAACCGGGACAATTTTTGTTGCCCCGGTATAAATGTCAATCGATTTATGCGAAAACCGGGACAACGTGCCAATTCCAGAATCGGCCTTATTCCGCCGATTCCGTCTGCCAGACGATATGAGTTGAGGAAACCGGAGTGTCCCGGTTCACGAAAACAAGCCGAAATCGCCGACCGGGACAGCGGATTCTGCCCCGGTCGACAGGTCAAACGATTGACATATGAACCGGGACAAATACAGATCAGAGAGAAGCCCATGAAGTAGATTTAACTTTCCTCAACTTTCCGTCCGCCATAAACTAGCATTACATAGCATCATGAACCGAGACGAAATCAACGAAGCATTTGGAGTCACCGACGACCAGCTCGACCGAATGGCCGAGCCGTACGAATCCGACAATTGGCAGGGCGGTGTCGGGAGCATCATTCGCAGCAATCCGAAATCAGGAACCAGCACAAGTCGGACCCCAGCAGACACGCATAATACGAGTTCACAGACTTAGCGATGCATTCCGCAACCGTACCACCGAATACCACACCACGGAAGAACTGTAAGCATTACGAAATCAACCTTGATTATTGCGCGGGCCTATACTAGGTTACGGCAGCGTAAGTTAGTGGCCGGGAGAGCGTCGCCGGCCATAGCGAGGTGATCGGTATGAGCGTTTCCATCAACACGCCATCTGGACGAACCATGGCTTCCGCCGCAACAGTTGTGTCTTCCACAACCGCGAGTCAAAATCCAGCGCAAGCACCAGCCCCACCGCACTGGATCGCGCATCAGCTCAGTACAGGGACCGCGCAATCGCGCTATCGCCAAGCCAAGGCGCGTTGAAGGCGATCAAGCGCCAGATCGTCCCCGTTGATGCATTCGGCAATCGCAAGCCGCGACTGCGCGGATGGCTGCACGTCGTGCTGTGCGGCATCGATTATTCGAACATCTTCCTCATCATCGCCGGCGCGGTATGCTTTGCGCTACGCAAGCCGAACCCGTCCCCGGCTGGTTCGAGTTTCACGAGGTGTTTCACTTGGGCACGGTTATCGGATACGCCTGCCACGTCGTGGCGATTTATCTGATTGCCTGCGCGCTAGTAGGTTCGCTCGCCCAAGCACCGAGGCGGACCTTCATACGTTACGAGATAGGTCCTTGACCAGCCAGCCGTGACGACCGCTTCATAGACCTCGTCAGTGAGCCGGTAGCCGCGCTGTTCGTAGAACTTGTAGTGGTCGTTTTCCGTAGTGCACGGCAGCCATGGTTCCGCCGGCTTGCGCGATGCGGCGTTCGGCGTCGGACAGCAGCCGCGAGCCGATGTGCCTGCCTTGCGCTTCGGTCAGCACCGCGAGCCGCGCGATGACGTATCGCCCGGGCTGGTCGGGATGGTCGGGGTCCGCATAGAACCGGCAAGTCGCCACGGGGCGATTCTGGTCGGGCTGGCCGGACTGAATAGACGAGGCCGATTGCGCGGACAGGCCGGGGCGATTGGGCGCATCGTTCGAATCGAACGCCAGCAGATGCACGGACACGGCATCCCATTCATCGAATTCCGGCCGCCAGTCGCGTTCGCGGATGAACACCTGCTCGCGTATGGCGCGGGCCGCGTCGGGCAGCCGGTCGTATGCTTCGATTCGTATGGTCATGAGCGCCAGTGTAATGCGTCACGATAACCGACAGAGTGCGGCTTGATGGACGAGTTCTGGCCCAGGTTTGGCCTGTGCTCGATGAGCTCAGGCCGTACGCGCGATCTGCACGGCGGTGCCGGACGCGGTGACCATCAGCATACCGTTGTCGGCACCGAGCACTTCATAGTCGATGTCCACGCCGACCACGGCGTGCGCGCCCATCGCCTCCGCGCGCTGCTGCATCTCGGCGATGGCCTCGTTGCGGGCGCGCATCAGCTCCTCCTCATAGCCCTGGCTGCGGCCGCCGAACATGTTGCGCAGGCCCGCGCCAAGATCCTTGAACATGTTCACACCGGATACCACTTCGCCGAAGACGATGCCCTGGTAGTTGGTGATGGTGTATCCGTCGACGGACGGGGTGGTGGTGACGAGAATCATGGCGAGGCTCCTTTGGCTTGTCTGCGTAGATGAATCACTGCCGAGAGTCGGATCGCTCCCGAATCTCACCTCGGAAACGGATCGCTTCTCTTGGCTACCACAATAGTCGAGAGCGCCTTCCCCAACATCTTCAATCCACGCGATTGCGTAATCAAACGCATGTTTCGCCTCCAAAAAATGCTGATAGACATTGGGCCGCAAAAGGCCAGCCTCAACGGGCGCAAGCCGCTCACCAAACTGAATCGCAGACCCAAATGACTCGTCATGGGCAAACGGCTGGACCACCCAAATTCCGCTGCGATAATCAACCATCACCGAAAGCCCAGGCTGCTCCGTCGATACGACCATCATCGAACCGGACACGTTCTCGACATTGATATTCGGGTGCCCGTACAACGCGTAACTCAAACCATCATCGGCAACACCCTGCTCTTGCCAATTGGCGCCTAAGCACTCCAACATCTCGCTGGGCGAGTACGCACAATCTTCCGCATAATCAATCGGCTGAGCATCCGTATAACAGCATTCACCGCCGTCACCTTCCGCAATGCTGCGCTCCACAAGATAGGCCATCACATCCGGCATCTCCCAATAATCAATGGACAGCTTATCAATACAGTCCGTTTTTCCAAGCCATATAATGTCGTTTGCTCGTCGCCAAGAATCTCTTCAAACGCCTCGGCTGAGATAAACGTCCGACCCGTCCAACTGATAGCACTCGTCCAAAGGATAGATTTCTCGGTTCGCGTATTGCTCCTGAGCCTTGGACACAAGCTTGTCATCCAATGCGCTCATCTGCTGATCAACTTCATCCTGTGAGGGAATGAAAGGGGCGAAGTCCAGCCCTGCTTCGCCACAGCCTCTCTGCCGTTCACGCCTGTACATCACGTCCGCACACGTATCGGTCTGCCGTTCATTCACCATTGATCAGCCTTTCTTTTCGTTCCACAAATGCCCTAGAACACTGCGATTCCAGTAGTTCCGATTGAATCAGGATCGTTCTTGCGAAACTGTCGAGGATCGTGGATCGCTTGTGGATCTTGAAGCGTTGTATCCTGGTTGTTCATGGATCCGGAACGCAAAATCATTAACGTCGTGGGAGCCGCAATCGTCACCAACGGCACCGTACTATGTGCACAACGCGGTCCGGGGAAGTCGTTGGCCGGATACTGGGAATTCCCCGGCGGCAAAATCGAACCTCGTGAAACAGCGCGGCAGGCTTTACACCGCGAAATCGAAGAAGAGCTGTTATGCGAAGTTGAAGTCGCGGAAGAAGTGTGCACCAGCGAATACGCCTACGACTTTGGGACCGTACGGCTCACTACATTCGTCTGTCGCCTCATCGCCGGCACACCGCATCTCACCGAGCATACTGATATCCGATGGCTGAATCCTGCCGATATGCCGACATTGAACTGGGCTCCGGTAGATCGCGAAGCAGTCGCGATTATCGCCAGCAAACAGCTGACGCTCCGATGAATGCGCCATAGCGCAGCCATGCAGTCATGCAGTCATCAACAAACAATTCGAATCGCAAGGGAACAAGACAACATGTCTATCAATCTGGCCAGCACCTCAAGCTCTCCGGCCAACACGCAACATAGTGATCCTGGCCCGACACCCTCAATCCTCGAAGATGTCATCTCAGGTCTGATCGAGCCGCGCTCAGATGCTCCCGGCGAATATAAGCCGACCCTCATCGCAAATCGCCCCGGTGGATTGACCATGCGCGAGGAAATCGGCAATTCCTTGGCTACTAGCGATTCCTTCGACATTTCTGTCGCATTCGTCTCGGCTGAGGCCGTGCTCAGCTTATTTGAAGACTTCAGAAGTCACCATGAAACAGCGACCCGAGCGGGCACACTGATTACCTCAACGAAAAATCATTTCAACGATCCCAGGGCATTCTGGGAGCTGCTGCATCTTCAGAACACCACTGGTGTTGACGTTCGCGTGTGGGAAGGCTCCCGCAATGCCTCAGTGGCCGCAATGGCTCAAGGACAGCCATTCCATCCAAAGGGATATATCTTTTCTCGCCGCATGAAAGACGGTACGCCCTATTACGACCTGTACGTTGGCAGTTCCAATCTCACTGGAGCCGCATTGACCACGCAACGCGAATGGAATCTCAAAGTCTCATCGCTGGCGGATGGAGAGCTGGTCGGGCAGTTCCAGGATGAAATCGACTCACAGGTGGCCGATTCCGTTCCGCTGACCGAAGAGTGGATCAAACAGTATGAGGAAGATTTCAAGAAATACGCCCCACCGCGTCATGAGATTCTGCAGTCGTTTGAGGGGCATGACATTCAGCCAAACGCCATGCAACAGGAGGCGTTGGCGAATCTCAAGAAACTTCGTGAACAAGGCGAGCACCGCGCAATTATCGTGTCGGCCACCGGCACCGGAAAGACGTACCTTTCCGCATTCGACGTACGCGAATGCCAGCCGAAGCGCATGCTGTACATCGCCCAACAGCAGATGATTCTTCAAACCGCAATGAACTCTTACCAAAAGGTGCTCGGCTGTGATGAATCCGAATTGGGATTGTATTCAGGCACCAGCAAGCAACAGGACCGCCGCTACGTATTCGCCACGGTACAGACGATGCGGCAGCCGGAGGTTTTGGCGCAATTCAAATCCGATGAATTCGACTACGTTCTGGTTGACGAAGTTCATCACGCTGGAGCCGAAGGATATCAGCGCGTCATCAATCATTTCAAAGATGCCGACTTCATGCTCGGCATGACCGCCACGCCAGAGCGCACCGACGGCATCAACATCTTCGAGCTATTCGGGCATAACATCGCGTACGAAATTCGCTTGCAAAAGGCGTTGGACGAGAACATGCTCTGTCCATTCCACTACTACGGCGTTGCGGAATACCTTGGCTCCGACGACGATCCGAATGGAATCGCCCATCGTCTCGATGTCTCCAAGGGTCTTGATGCGAAGGACTCGAAACAGCTCAAGTACGAGATCGAGCAGCTTGCCACCGAAAGCGAGTCCGCTACATCATTGACAAGTTGCAGGAATATGGGCAGTTCAACATTCCGGTCACCGGACTCGTGTTCTGCAGCCGACAGGAGGAAGCCCATAAGCTGTCCCAGCTGTTTAACCAGCAGTGGAATCAACAAGATGAAGCCCCTATCGCACCGCTGCCGTTACCAGCACGGACGATGACGGCAGGCCCGTGTCCCAAGCGCAGCGAGACGAATACGTCCGCAAGCTCACTGAAGGCGAACTCGACTATCTCTTCACTGTCGATATGTTCAATGAGGGAGTCGATATTCCCGCCGTCAACCAAATCGTCATGTTGCGCAGCACCGAATCCAGCATTATCTTCACGCAGCAGCTCGGGCGCGGACTGCGCAAATTCCCTCACAAAGAAAGCGTTGTGGTTATCGATTTCATCGGCAATTACAACAACAACTATCTGATTCCGGTGGCGTTATACGGCAACACTGGCGACCGCGACAGGGCTCGCAAGAACCTGCAGCGAAAGTCAATCGGCCTGTCGTCCATCAGTTTCGACCCGATCGCCAAGGAGCGCATCCTTAAGTCTTTGGACACCGCCGACTGGTCCGACATGAAAAAGCTGTCCGAACAGTATCGCCAAGTCCGTTACGAGCTGGGCCGCATCCCCATGCTTACGGACATCTATAACTACGACCCCTCACTGCCGTATACCATCGCATCGAAGCGCAGCAACTATCTTGATTTCGTGCGTTCCCGTGAAAAAAGCCTGGGCAAAGGCAAACATCATGAAGCGACATTTGAGGATCAGTTGGAGCCGGTGACCGACGTTGAAGACGCGATACTCAAGATGGCAGCGGAGCTGCTGCTGCCCGGATTGCGACCGCACGAATTGGTCATTCTTGCTCAGCTATGCCATTTCGTCAGCGAACGGCTCGACGACGACGTACCTCAGCATTGGAGTGCGGGCTCGTCAATCGGCCGCAGCGAACTGCTCGATGCGATTCGTACTGAATTCCCGCTGGCCGATGGTTCAGACGCGCAATTCGACTCTGCGATCAGCGTGCTCGATTATTCATATTTCACCGGCCCGAACTGCAATCGTTTTGGCAACCAGCCATTGGTCGAAACCTTGAACAGCACCGGCACAGGAAGCGACACCGCATATCGGTTGAGCAGCAGATTCGCCGACATACTTGCCACGAACCGAACGTTCCGCATCTTCTTCGCGGACACTTTGCGCACCGGTATGGCCAATTGCCGAGATATGTTCCGCGAGGCCGCCGCCAGGCAACAGGTCTTCGACCACATGTTCTTGTACGAGCGCAAATATTCCATGGCTGACGTCATGCGCCTGTGCGGATGGAAGAAGGAAAACACTCCGCAAAACGTGGGTGGTTACCTGCTCGACAAGGAAACCAACACCATGCCCATCTTCGTGAAATACGCGGCCAGCCAATACGAGGATGAATTCCTGAGCACACAGGAAATGAAATACTTCAGCAAGAACGGACGCACTCCGCAGTCTCCGGAATTCCGATGGGCGCTTAGCGGCATTGGCCCGAATTGGGACCACACACATTTCGTCCCGCTATTCGTCATGCGCAAGGCGGAAGAGGCCGATGGCAAGTACTACTACGTTGGCCACGTCGCTGCGTTTGAGAATCCTCAGCTCACCACCAAGCCTGACGCAACCGGACAGGGCAGTGTGAAGGTCACCCTGTCGGTCCTGCGTTTGGCCCGGCCAATCGATCCAGAGCTCTATCGGCATTTAGCCGGCTGACCATCAGCTCCTCAACCGTACGGCGGCGGCCATTCCGCCGTCGCCGTAGGTGGGGTGGGCCATGAAGGCTTGACTGGCGGTGGCGTCGCCGCGCATCGACTCGTCGTAGCCGCCACAGCGCTCCCACGCGGCACGGCGAATTATGACGTGGCCGGGCAGCAATTATGCGACACGAACGTGGCGGCGATGCCACGGTTACGCGCGGCGCATCATGCGATGCTCGCCGGCGACCGTGTGCTCATCCTCACGCTTGGCGGGCTTGCGAGCGCCCGCAATATTCTCCATGCTCATGCCTGCTCATCCCCATCCACAACCGAAATCCAGTCGCCGTATCCTTCCTCGGCCATGCGCGAGCGCGGCACGAAGCGCAGGGCGGCGGAATTCATGCAGTAGCGCAGGCCGCCGCGGTCGGCCGGGCCGTCGGTGAACACGTGGCCCAAGTGAATCTGTGTGTCCGACGTGCGCACTTCGATGCGGTCGCGGCCCGGAATGCGGTGGTCCTCATGCTCGGTCAGCAAGTCACCGGCAATCGGGCGAGAGAACGCGGGCCAGCCGCAGCCGGAATCGAACTTGTCTCGCGACGAGAACAGCGGCTCGCCGCTGACGATGTCCACGTAAATGCCGGGCTCAAACTCCTCGTCATACTCGTTGACGAACGGGCGCTCGGTAGCGGCGTTCTGTGTGACCGCGAACTGCTCAAGCGTCAGATCCCAGATGCGTTCCACGTACTTCTGACGGCGTTTTACGTTCGCGATTGCGGCGATCGGCACATGGCAGTAGCCGCCGGGATTGTTCACCAGATAGTCCTGATGATGTGCCTCGGCCGGGTAGAAGTTGCGCAGCGGTTCGACCAGTACGGCCGGGCGCTGCGGCTGGCGGTCGACCAGCTGCTCCAAGGCCGCCACATACACGGCGCGCTGCGTCTCGTCCGTGTAGAACATGCCAGTGCGGTACTGCCGGCCGCGGTCTTCGCCCTGCTGGTCCACGGAGAACGGGTCAATGACCTCCAGGAACAGTAATGTCAGCGTCCGCAGGCTGACCTGTGCCGGGTTAAACTCGACTTTCACGGTTTCGGCCGCATCCGTGCCGCCCGCGCATACCTGCTCGTAGGTCGGCGATTCGACGGTGGATTGCGCGTAGCCGACCGTGGTGTCCGTGACGCCGTCGACGTTCTGGAAGTAGCGCTCCAGTCCCCAGAAGCAGCCGCCGGCGAAGTATGCGGTTTGCGTATTTCCGTCATTGTGTTCGTTACGTTCGCTCATGCGCCCCACGTTACTACGTCGAGGCGGCTCGCGATGCAGTCAACGACACCTCTGCACCGGCAAAACCGCTTTCGAGGGGCTGATTCGGCCTTCGCAGGAGGTCTACTCCCGTTTCAAGGGGCTGGTCGGCAGCTAGACCGCATGTAAAAGCCCATCCGCGTCAACGCCATTCCGCCGATTTTGGAGCGTGAATACTCGGCCATCAGCCCCTCGAAGCGGGAGTAGACCTCCCGGAGAGGCCAAATCAGCCCCTCGAAACGGAGATAGCGCCTTCTGCGCCCTTCTCGCTGGGCTTTCGCCGCTCAAAGAGGTACATTCGGGCTTCTGCAGAATGCTTTCTCCGTTCAAAGAGGTACTGAATACGGGAAACCCCGAGTACAAACGCCGTCATTGCAACGCTCATACTCGGGATTTCAGAGTTTAGGTATCTCTTTGAAGGCAGTTAGCTGTCCGCAAGAGGCCAAATGTACCTCCTGAAAGCAGATAGCCCCATCTTGGGCTCGAATCGGTCAGTCTCCGTGTCCGTACGTGAACGAACAGGCAAACGGCCTAGAGCCTCAACCGCGAGCACAATTGTCAGGGTCCGCCCCGCACCCTACGACCGCAGCGTGCTGAGCATGCCGGCTACTTCGGCGGGCGTCACGCTGGGCACGTAGGCGCGCACCACCGCGAGCCCGATCTGCGGCAACGCCGCCGGGTCCGGGTAGCACACGTAGACCGGCGCTTCGGTGGGCTGGAACTTGCGCTTGAAGTTGAACAGCGAGTGGAAGCCGTAGGCGGGTTCCATCCAGTCGGCCACGATCTGCAGCGCGTGTTGGAGCACCTGCGTGCCTTCGCCGGCCGCCACCCCACCTTCCCGGGCATTGTCTCGCTCGGGGTTCATGCCGGCCAAGGGTGCCGCGGACAGGCTCATGAACTCTACGGCATGCTCAGGATCCGCAAGCCCCTCGTCGCGCAGGCGCTCGGCCATGCGCGCGATCAGGAACTCCATAATGCCGTTGGGACTGTCGGTGCGATGGCGCATGAAGTCCAGCGTCCAGCCGACGATGCGCCCGTCGCGCCAGGTGGGCAGCCAGCTGGTGACGCCCAGCACGCGACCGTTCGCGTCAATGGCGTACAACAGCCGCACACGCGGGTCGCGCAGTTCTTCGACGCCGCCGAGGGTGAACTTCATTTCCGGCAGCGCCTTGAGCTGCGCCCACTCCTCGGAGATGTCCTCGATCTGCTCGCGCACATCGAGCGACGCTTCCAGGAACGTGGACTGCACATCGGTCACGCCGTCGCGCTTGGCTTTGTTGATGGCGGTGCGCACGTCCTGCCATTTCTTGCCGGTCGTCTTCCAGCCGCGCGGGTCCACGACCATTTCGCTGCCGACCTCGATGGAGCTCCAGCCGGCCTCCAGCAACGCGTCGCGCTGTTCGCGATGCACGCTGTAGAACACCGGCGAAAGCGACCGCTCCACGCAATACTGGGTGAAGCCGGTCAGGTCGTCCATCCACTCGGAGGGCTCGCCGAACGGCCCGGTGCAGGTCAAGGCGATGCCGTTGAGCACGCGATATGCCACGGCCGATTTGCCCGTGGGCGAGAGCCAGTAGCTGTTGCCTTCCCACGTAGTCATGAAGCTCATCGATTCGCCGCCGGTTTCGACCAGCCGCTCGGCGCGTGCCTGCGCCCGCTCGTTCGATTCGCTCACGTCGCTCATCCAGCGGATCACCACGACCAGCACCACGATCCAGAACACCAGGCCGACGCCCTGATACACGATCGAGGCCATCGGGGTACGCGGCACGAACGACAACTTCATATGGCTCAGGAAGCCGATGGGCAGGAAGCGCCCCGGCAGTTCGGCCAACAGCGACGAGGCCGTGGCACGCGGCGAGAATTCATCCGGCTGGGCGATGCCGTACATCAGGTACACGGCGGCGCACGCCAGCAGAACCAGCACGATGGCGCCGACGCCGCCGATCAGTCGCCGCCAGCCGACGCGAATCGGGAAATGCTTCAACGCCGCAGTCAAGGCGACGGCAAAGAACAGCGGCGGCAAGGCGTTCGCCACGCAGGCGGTGATCGCGCCGTGCTGCAGCAGTGAGGTCATGCCATCCGGCGCAAAGCTCAGCGGCACGACCAGGTAATAGGCGATGGCAACGCCCGCCGTGAACAGGTTGATGGCCACGGCGCAGGTGGCCGCGAACCGACGTCCGCGATACAGGCCCCACGCCAGCACCAGGGTCACGGCGGTGGGCAGCAGCGAGCGCAGTACCGCGCCGGGCATCGAGGCGCGCATCAGGTCGAATTGCAGGAAGCAGCCGCTGTGCGTGGCGCCGGCCAGGCAGCGCGCGAGCGTGCCGTCGTCGACGGAGACCGGACTCATGAGCAGGCCGACCGTGCTGAGCGGCCCCGCGTGATTATGCGAGGTGATGGCGATGACCGGCCCCAGCGCCAGCACCACGGCGATGGCCGCGAACATGCGCCGCGCCTCGAAGGAGGTGCTGCGCAGCCAGTGCCATCCGGTTTCGGCGTGCGCGGGCGACCCGGCCATCACGCGGCCGACCGCGTGTCCGATCAGCGCGGCGGCGAGAATGCAGTAATCGCCAGGATTGCCGCTGTAAAGCAGCGCGACCAGAATCGCCACGTAGCCGATCAGCCGAATACGCCGCCGCAACAGATGGCTGCAGAACGCGCTGGCCGCCATAAGCGCGCCGACCGGCAACACCAGCGGGCTCAGGGCGAACTGCATGCGGGAGACGAATTGGGAGTCCTGGAACAGCCATCCGGCCGCCGCACACAAGATCAGGCCCACGATCACGCCGCCGAGCGCGCAGGCGAGCGCGGTGCCGACGGTACGTGCGCGGCCAAGCCACGGCTCGGCGATTGACAGCATGACGAGCCACAGCACGGCATCAAGAATGAGCTGGATGACGCCGCGCGCCAAGAACAGCGTGCAGAAGAGTTTGCCGAAATCGAATTCGGCCATGCTGGTGTCGAGCCGCAGCGGGAACGCGAATCCGGCCATCGCGACCACCAGCCACACCACCAAGTTCAGCACCACCAGCGCCACCGTGGCAGTGATGGCCAGTCGATGACCGTCCGCCCACTGTCGCACGTCGCCGGCCAGTTCGCGCCAGCTTTCCGCCGCATGACTGTTGTGCTTACGCGATTCTTCGCTCATTGCAACACCTCCACTTGTGGGTACTCCTTCAACGATTTCGCCATCTCGCCCAAGCCGGTCCGTTCGCCAAACCAGTCGAGACCGGGCCGCCAGACCGCCTGCACCGCGTGCCAGTCGTGGCCGGCGCCGGGCACGATCAGCTCGGTGACCTCCATGCCGGCTTTGCGCGCGGCGGCGGCAATCGTGCGCATGTTGCTAATCGATTCCTTGTCCCGTTCGCCAGCACCGGTGAACAGCGCCTGCTCAGATGTGCCGCTGGAGGCGATGGCGTTGACCGGCACCTGTTCGTCGTATGCCTTGCGGTCGCCGGCGAAATACTCTTGGACCATCTTGCCGACGCTGCCGTTGGTCGGCTTGAGTTCGCCGTCCACCGGCAGCATCGCGCCGTAGATTTCGGGATGACGCGGGACGAGCTGCGTGGTGCAGGTGCCGCCTTGCGAGAACCCACCCATCGCCCACATGCGGGCCGACTTGGCCACGGGCAGCATCTTCTTGGCCCAGTTCACCACGTCTGTGGTGAGGTAGGTTTCGGCGTTGCCTTGCGTGGTGTCGGCGCACAGGCTGTTGTGCGTGGCCTCGCCGTTCTGGTCGGGCACGAGCACGATCGGCGCGAGCCCGTCATGTTTGGCGGCGTACGCATTCATCGTGGCGGCGATGTTGCCGGCGTCGATGAGGCGACTGGGGCTACCGGGCTGCCCGGCCAACAGCTCCATCACTGGCAAGGCCGGCGGACGGTCGGACAGCGCGGCGGGCGGCAGGTAGATCATCGCCTTGCGGGCCGTGAAGTTGGATTTGGCGTTCGGAATGTCGACGGTGAGCACCTTGCCTTGGCTGGGCATGGACGGCAGGCTGCCCTTCTGCGCCTTGCTACGCCAGTCGCTGACGCTCATCGCGGCCTTGTGTACCTCGATTGAGCCGAGCGAGGCGTACGGCGTGTAGCCGACGAGGGTGCCGATGGTCTGGTATTCGCCGTAAATCGAGTCCACGCCGAGCGCGGTGGACAGCAGCACCAGCGGCACCAGCACGATGGCCAGCACACGGCGGGCTCCGCGCATGGTCACGGCTGCGGCGATCACGAAGCCGACGCCGGCGATGCCGCCCGCGATGGTGAAGATCACCGGCCAGCCCAGCGATACGCCAAACACCATAAACACGTCGGACACCAGCCATGCAACCAGCATTCCAGCCGCGCCGGCGAGCACGGCGGCAATCAGCGAGACAATCAGCGGGTGCAGGCGGCCGCGCTTATTGCTCTTGCTCAGCGCCAGTCCAATAACCAGTATGATTGCCGCGATCGCGGTCAGTCCGAACACGGTCCGTGGCACGATTCCGCGGACCAGAGACAATTCCATGAACGTTTTCCAAACGGAGTTCTTCATCCTTCACCCCCCGCGCTCCAGGCTCCTCGCCTTGTAAGCTCACGCAACACTAGCGCGCGATTCATAGAGCGTCACCCAATTTCACAAAAATTGTCGCGAGTTCTCATGGTTTCCCCAGACTCCGTTCAGCACCTGTTCACATCCGGTCTGGACGTCCGCAGCTCAAGGCCAGTGTCAGCGCTGGATTAGCGGCGCGCAGGCTTGTCCCAGCTTCAGCCGGAAGCAGGGAATATGCTGGTGGATATGACTCACGCAAACGAACAACGTCCAGCAGCGACCGGCAATGCCGCCGATAACGTGTCTGACGCCCCTACTGGCCCCGCGACGAGCGCGGCGGCAAGGCCCACGACCGTCACGGCTGATGGCACAACAGCCACAAACGCCGCGGCCAGTTCAACAGCAAAACCCGCAGCCAGCACCTCTTGGGCCAGGGAAACCAACCCACGTCGAGCACTGTTGACGATTATCGTCACGGTGGTGGTTGTGGTGGCCATCGTACTGGGGCTCGGATTCTTCGTGAACTGGGGATTGGCGGCCCTTTTGGTGATCATTATGATTCCGGGGGCGATTTCGCTGGCCGTTCTCGCCAAGCACCCTGAATCCACCGGCGGGCGCAGCATGTTCGGCATCTCCGATCCGAATACGCTGCTTGACCCGATTCGCCGCCCGTCCGAGCGCCGCGGCGAGTAAGTTGCTGCTGCCCATCGGGCGGTAATTTATCCATGGGGCGGTAAAAGGCCCATGGGGCGGTTTGAAGAAATTGTGAAACCGCAGAATAAAGTCATTTTGGGATACCGCCCCATGAGGGTTTTACCGCCCCATGGGATTATTACCGCCCCATGAGCAAAGCCACCCCGCTATTTGCGCGCACTGACCAAGTAATTAAGCACCGATCCGACGGCCACCAGCAGCGCGCCACACCAAAACGGCAGCGACAGCGCCAAACCCAGCAACACCGCACTGGCCCCGGTGGACAGCACCGGCGTGGCATAGGACGCAATAGCCAGCCGCTCCATAGACCCATGCAGAATGCCGTATCCCCAGCAGGCATAACCACCGCCAATCGCCGCCGCGGCAATCAGCACAAACAGCCATGCGACCAGACTCGGCGGCTCGGCCGGCCATCCCTGCCCGGACGCAAAGTGGATAATCCACAGCGCCACGGCCACGCAGGGGAAGAACAATGAAGTGCCGTCCACCCCATGACTCATGGCTGGCGTGAACACCGCGTACACCGACCAGGCAAGCGCGCCCACGAACGCCAGCGCGTAGGGCAAAGGATTGGTGGCGATATGCTGCACGGCCGCATGCCAGTCAAGCCCGGAATTGCCGCCGACCGCCAGCACCACGCCGGCAGTGGCCACGATCGCACCCGGCAACACCTTGACGACCGCGTGCTTGCGATGGGATACGCCCGCCGACAGCAGCACCATCATCGTGGGCCACAGATAGTTGACCAGGCTCACTTCCACCGAGGATGCGTCGGTAGAGGCCAGACCCAGCGAGAGGGATATCGACGATTCGTAAAATACGAACAACAGGCCGCCGATAATCAGGTATTTCTTGGGGAACTCGCGAATCGGGGCCGGGCGCCGGAACATCAGCAGCAGGATGCCGCCGACCGTGTAGATCAGGGCCGAACCAAGCGTGGCACCGAAGTTTTCGGAGACGATGCGCACGGTGCCGGCCATGAAGCTCCACAGCAGGATCGCCATCAGGCCGATGGTCGTGGCGCGCGCGGATACGACGTGGCCGCCGGAACGGCTTGCCGCCGGTGCCGGTGTGCCGCTTGCGTTCTGTGCGCCGTTCGCCATATGTCCGCCTCTCTCGCATCGTTTCGAAGTCACTCTACCCATCGGATGTGTACAGCGGCAGAACGGCACGCGACCGGCGCGCGAACAGGGTGGGGTTCGGTGATTGAAACAGCAAAATGCCGGGTAGGGTAAATCCCTACCCGGCATTTGCATTGGCTATGTTTCCCGCCGTCTGTCAGGTTAGTCGGCGTTGAAAGCGTAGGGCAGACGGCGTGGGAAGCATGGTTTGGTTACGATTTATCTCTCCCCCACCCGCTTCGCGGGAGCCCCCTCGTCAGAGGGGGCAAAGCTACTCGAAGCGGGACTTCGGGACGAATCAAGTATCGTCAGCCCTCAATCGCGATTTGGTGCTTGGACTCGACTTGCGGCTGGGCCTGCATCTTCGGAACCTGGATGCACAGCGTGCCGTTCCGGTAGCTGGCGTGGATGTCGGACTCCTTCACGTCCTCGCCAACGTAGAAGCTACGCGAGCAGGAGCCCATGTAGCGTTCGCGACGCAGCCACTTGCCCGAATCGGACGCGCAAGCACACTTGCTGTCGGAAGCCTCGTCCTCAGCGGCCGGAGCCTTGTCCTCATGCTCGCTGCAACGCGAGGCGGACACGGTCAGATAGCCGTTGTTGAGCTCAAGGTTGATATCTTCCTCTTAAAGCCAGGCATATCGATGTCGACGTGTAACCCTTGTCGGTCTCGCGCACATCGGTAGTCATCATGTTGGCGGGCATTACGGCACTCATCGTGTTGTCCGTGTTGCGCCAACCCTCAAAGAACGGATCATCGAACAGATCCGAGAACATCGTGTCATTCATCAAAGCCGGAAACATTGCCATAATCGGTACTCCTTGATTAGGAGAGAATCGGCTTGGCTGCCGGCCGCCAACCCGTATCGCGGGGCTAGCAGCGGTTATCGTGGCCGGTTCCGGAACCCTCCCGGGCTCTCAACCTTTAACCTTCACTTCATCCAATTCCCGAGCGCGGCAATCATTCCGGGATTATGCCCACAGAGAAATTGCGGCGGGAATGGCTGCCGGTAAAGCCGGCCGAGCCGAGCGCCGTGACCACCCTCAGCCAGTCTTACGGCTGCCAGCTCCCGCCAGCGGGAGCATATATACGCACACCAGTAGGCGTACTCATATACCTCTGCCAACGGGAGCATGGTTGCACGTTCCCGCAAACTCCGCCAACGGGAGCATGCTGGCGCGCGAACGGCTCACATCTGCTGGGCGTTTTCGAGCAAGGCGTTTTTGAGGTCGGACTCGATTTGGCGCATCTTGACCTGGGCGGCCTCGCGGTTGGCCTCACCTTCCTTCTGGATCTGCACGGTCTCCTTCAGGGTGGCGATGAGTTCGGCGTTGATCTTCTCCAGCGTGTCGATTTCCACCACGGAACGCTGGTTGGCCTTTTCCGCGTCCACTGCACCCTTGTGCAGGGCGGCCGCGTTACGCGCCAGCAGCTTGTTGGTCACATCGTCGGCCTTGTTCTGCAGGTCGAGAACCTTGCGCTGGTTGGACAGGCCCAGCGCGATCACCATCTGACTCTTCCACACCGGAATCGTGGTGGAGATGGTGGTGTCGATCTTGTCCACGATGGTCTGGTCCGCGTTCTGGATGATTTTGATCTGCGGCGCGGTCTGCAAGGTAACCACGCTGATGCGGTCGAGGTCGTCGAGTCGCTTGGCAAAACGGTCGAGCTTGGACTTGAAGTTCTTCAGCACTTGCGCCTGCATGGCGTCGCCACTGGCGGCGGCCTCGGCCTCCAGCGCTGGCAGCTGGTTGGCGTTGAAGTCGGCGAGCGCCTTCTTACCGGCCAGTACGGTCATTTTCAGCTCGCGGTATTGCTGGGCGTTCTGCGTGTACATCGTGTCGTACATGGAGATGTCGGCCACGAGTTTGGCTTGCGCGGATTGGAGGGTGGTGATGAGGTGTTGCATGGCATCGTTGTTGGGCAGTTCGGATACGGCCGGGATCTGGTCGAGCGTGCCGGCCACGCCGAATCGGCTGATCGAATCGGTGCCGGCGAAGTTGGCCGCGCGGAAGCCATGGCGCTCCCACGCCAGCTTCTGCACCGCCGGTGTTTTCAACAGGTTCAGCAGTGTGCCGCCTTTTCTCGTCCAAGGCCATCAGCGTGTGGGTGCTCCACACGGTCGGCGTCGGGTAGACGATGACCACGTCGTCCTTGATCTGCTTGAACGCATCCGGCTGGTTCACGGCCAAATCAAGCAGCTGCGATTCGTAGCCCACCATCATCGGCTTGGAGCCCACGCCCAAGGTCAGGAACTGGTTGAACGAATCCTCGGAAGAGGTCTCCATCCAGCCGGATTTGGCGAAGATGGAGGCGATGGTCTTGCCGTCGCGCGCCACCGAATCGACCATGGCCGGCTGCCCGCCGTTGAGCACCGTGGCAAGAAGCGCCGCGTATTCGTTGCCTGAGTTCGACTTCACCGGATCGGTCGAGTCGATGCGGAACTGCCCGTAGCCTGCCGTGTATCCGACGTCGGCCATGTTGTGTTGGCGACCATCGCGTCCACGGCTTTGGCCATATCCATGTGGTACGCGCCAGAATCGTCCTTGGTCACAAGTCCGCCGTTCACGAGCCCGTCCGCCACGGCCTTGTGCGTGTATAGCACAATCGGTGAGTTGAAGACGATGTCGCTTTGGGGGGGGCCTTGACGCCTTTCGCATTGCCGTATTCGACGGCCGCGCGCGAGGAGGGGAACAGGTAATCCATGCCTTTCCGGTCCGCATCCATCATGGCCGGCGATCCGGCCTTGCGATAGTCGATGGCAATGCCTTGCTTGGCGGCGAGCGCCTTGAACTTGGCGTCATCGAACAGGCCGATTTTCTCGCCGCCCAGGTAGCCGGTGATGCTCACCTGTTCGGTCGGTTCGGCCGGTGCTGGTTGCGATTGCCGCCACACCAGCGTGCCGCAGACCACGCCCACTACCGCAAGCAGGGCGATCAGTCCGATGATTTTTGATTTGGAGAGTTTCATTGTGCGTCCGTTTTCTGGTCCGACTGGTGAGCCGGGCCGCCAGATGGAGTCTGACTGGGTGCATGACCGTCCTTCATCAGCAGCCGAGGAAGGCACAGGCGAAGGTGCGACGTCGTCGTATCCATCCATGCGGGCCAACCGTTGGATGGCGTCGGAGTCGGCCGTAATGCCCAACGTCTTGGCGCTTACCGCCCGGCTGAGTTCGCCGGCGGCGGTCTGTTCGAGCACTTGCAGCGCCTCGATGGTTTCGATTCGTGCCGTGGCTATCTGATCGCGTGCGCCGGAACTTTCCACGTCCACGTAGGAGCGCAACAGTTTCTCGGTCTGCTCGCCGTACACGGTGATGTAGTGGCGCAACGTCGGGTAGGCGGAGGTGTCTCGGGTCACGTATTGCACTAAATCTTTGGTAGCGGCGATGAAGTCGTTGGCTTCGGCTTTGACGGCTGGGTCACGTACTTGCTTGGTGAGCATGGCGATCGAGTTGAGTTGAGCGTTCGCCGCGTCGATCGTATCGGCGGTCTTCTGACCGTTGGGCAAGGCGGAAACCAGCATTTTGCCGATGCGTCGCTCCGGCTCGGTGAGCGTGGAGGCGGCGATATACCCAAGTGCGGCCAGTACCACGGCCACGATCAGGCCGGGCACTCCGCCGCCGACCAGTCCGAAACCGAGCCCGGCGAGCAGCAGTCCGACAACGAATCCACAGATTACCTGGAGCATCAGTTGAAGCCCTTGACTTGGCGGAAGACGGCGGCGAGGTCGCCGGAGCGGCCGTCGAATACCTTGGCGTTGCTCAGGGTGGCGAGAGACTTCAGCTGGCTGGGATCGGCATCGCCGAACATGATGGAGAAGATCGGCAGATCACGGCCGCGCGACTTATAGGCGCTTTCGAATTCATCCTGATGATCGGAGTTGGAGCGGCCGTCGGTCATGAGCACGATGGCGGTGGTGTATTGCGAGGCTTCCGACTCGCTGGGCAGCTCGTCGAGCGCGC